>Ga0315285_10005119_pt1 | contig 13545 bp, 19 predicted proteins | sample YL17G09_36_MG_FD_203698 | JGI IMG/M metagenome (GOLD analysis project Ga0315285, IMG submission 203698) | Sediment microbial communities from Yellowstone Lake, YNP, Wyoming, USA - YL17G09_36 | ecosystem: Environmental > Aquatic > Freshwater > Lake > Sediment | place: USA: Wyoming | collected... | reverse complement strand
GGTGGAGATGCCGGCCGCCGCGAGGTCGTCGCGCGCGCGCAGCGCCTCAAGCAGCGGCGTCTTCTCCGGCAGCACCACGAACACGAGCCGGGTGATGTCACGATTCTGAAGCATCGTCACCGCATCCTTGTAGCGCTCGCGGGTACGTTCGTACGACTGCGTGCCGGGGCGCATGGCCACCATCATCTCCACCTGCTTCTCCCACGAGAATGGCAGCGACAGCAGGCGGAGCGTGTGGCCCGTAGGGGCGGTGTCGAAGACGACGACCGGGTAGCTTTCATCGGTCAGGTAGGCGAGGAACCTCTCGAACGCTGCCATCTCTTCGGTGCAGGGGGAGTTGAGCTCCTCCTCCATGGCCGCAAGCGTGGCCTCGTCGAAGCGACCGCGCGATTCCTCCAGGATGCGCTGCCGGTACTCCCGCACGGCCGTCTCCTGGTCCACCCGTGCCACGAAGAGGTTGGGCTCGCCGGGGACGGCGGTCGGTGCATCGGTCGCCTCGCACCCGAGCACCCGGCCGGTGTGCGCTGCCGGATCGGTGGTCACAAGCAGCGTCCGCACCCCCTGGCGGGCGAGGAACAGCGCGGTGGCGGCGGAAACCACGGTCTTGCCGACCCCGCCCTTGCCCATGAAGAAGAGCCTCCGCCGCCCACCGTTGGCGGGCAGCAGCAGGGCGGCAGGTGACACAGCGGCCTGCGGCAGCCGCCCGTCCCCTCGCCCGTCCACGAGGCGGGCGAACGCCGACAGCGCCTGGGCGCCGATGATCTCGACGAAGGTCTCCTCGACCTGGCTGATGGCCACGCCGGGGAACGCCTCTGCCGCCTCGGCGATGTACGGTTGCTGCATCGCCCGCCGCCGGGCGAAGAAGCCATCCTCGCCCTCGGCCACAGGCAGTACGTGGTTGATGATCAGCCGCTGGACGGGGATGCGCAGAGCGGAAAGCTCTTCGGCGGAGCGCCTGGCCTCGTCAAGCGAGGTCTTCTCCGGGATGGTGACGAAGACGAACGAAGTGAGGTCGCGGTCGCGCAACGCCGCGATCGCCCGGTCGTACTTCTCCTTGCCCGCCTGGATCGAAGCCACCGGCCCCAGGCAGGTCTGGCCGCCGGTCTTGGCGGACTCCTCGATGTGCCGGCTCCAGTCCATCGGCAGCTCGAGCAGCCGCAGGGTGTGGCCGGTGGGCGCCGTGTCAAAGACGACGAGGTCATACGCCGGGTCTACCAGGAAGTCCGTGAACCGGTCGAAGGCGGCGATCTCGGTGGTGCACGGCGAACGGAACTGCTCCTCGATCACCGCCAGGACCTCGTCGGGCAGGATGCCGCGCATCGGTGCGAGGACATGTTCGCGGTAGGCCTCGGTGGCGCCGTCCGGGTCGATCTCGACGGCAAAGAGGTTCGGCACGCCGCGGATGGCGGTCGCCTGCGGGCCGATCTGCTGCTGGAAGACGTCGCCGACGTTGCTGGCGGGATCGGTGGAGACAATCAGCGTCCGGAGGCCTTTCTCCGCTGCGGCGACGGCCGTGGCGCAGGCGCAGGTGGTCTTACCCACCCCGCCCTTGCCGGAGAAGAACACGAACCTGTTCGATGTCATCACTCCTTCCTTTCTCGTTTTGTTGCGACTTCATTCGCCAGGCGCCTCGCCGCCTGCGTGGCCGAGGTCAGCACCGGGCACCACACCGGTGGGATCTTGGGGTCCTGCTCGCCCCGGGCGAGCCGTTCAAAGCTCGGGCGCAGCTTGCGCAGGTTCAGGAGCGACGGCCTGAACATGATCGCCACGCCCCCCATCACCGCCACGAGCGAGACGATGAGATACCCCAGGAAGGACGGCTGCCCGGTCGTTGTGGCGTTGGCGATCCAGGCAACCGCTGCCGACACCGCGACCCACGCGGCCAGCACCGCCAGGTACGCGCGCAGGTTTGCGACTCGAAACGGGCGCAGCGTGTCGTCGGTGGCTTCCAACGCGACGTCAGCGGTCATCACTGGCCTCTCCGTTGTTGCTCCATCCCACGATCTGCTCGAACGTGGGGTACACGCCCTCCAGCACGACATGCCCGTTCGCTACCACGACGGGCAGCGCGCTCACTCCCTTGCGCTTGATGATGTCGAACACGGCCGGCACCTGGGTGAAGCGCATCGGCTGCTGGTTCAGCAGGGTGCGGGTGAGGGCGACGCGGCCGGCCAGCTCGGTCTCGGCGCGCCGCACCGCCTCACCGAAGCGCACCAGCGTTGTATCCAACTCCGGCCCGCACACCCCGGTGGCGCAGCACAGCGCCGGCTCGAAGATCTCGATCTGTGTCATGCGCTCACCTCCGCCGTCGGATGCGGCGATACGTGTCTCCCGACATCAGCGGGCGAGCGACGGTTCATTCGTCCATTCATCTCGTTCCTCCAGGCACGGGCGGGACCATCTCATGGCCCATTCCCCGCGCCACGTGCTCGTCCATGTGGAGGTCGCCGCCGGCGCGCACGTTGCGGGCCAACGCGACGGCGGCGCAGACCTCCTCGTCGCGGACGCCGAGTCCCCGCGCCTTTCGGTAGTGGTAGTCGAAGCACGGCTGGCAGTGCCCGGCGACGGCCGCCGCGATGCCCACCAACTCGGCGGTGCGGGAATCGAGGGCCTCAGCCATGATGTGCCCCCTTCCCGGCCGTGGTCCCCATCCAGCGACGCATCATCGCCTCCATGCCGCCCTCCGGCATGGCGCTCATGCACTCGCGCATCATCCGGTGCATGCCCCACAGCTCGCCCATGACCGCGCAGCACGCCCGCGGCCCGAGCTTCTCAACCAGGTACATCTTCTCCTCGGCGGAAAGGCTCTCCACCTCCGCCAGGATCTCCTCGACCGTCACGGAACACCTCCCCCCGCGGCGCTGCTGAGCGTCTCCTCCCGCCGCTCGCGTAGCAGCCGCTGCAGCAGCTTCTTGGTCTCCTCCTTGTCGGGGAAGGAGATGGCCTCGGTGGCGCAGAAGTCGGCGCACTTGTCGCACAGCACGACGCAGTTCTCCGGCTCGGCGACAACCATCTTCCCCTTGTTTTCGTCGAGCACGAACACCTCGTTTGGGCACTGCTTGAGACAGTCGCCGCAACCGATGCAGGCGTCCGGATCGATGGTGGGCGCCCACGGGATCAGCTCCCGCGGGATGCCCAAATACGCCCGCCCGGCCATGGCCCTACTCCTTGGGCGGCGCACCGTCGAGCGCCACCCTGATCTTGGCCAGCACCGCTTCCGTGTCCTGCTGGGCCATGCTGATGGGCAGCCAGTGCTCCGCATCCATCGGCACCCCGGCCTTGGCGAAGCCGTCGCGCAGCAGCTTCTCCTGGCGCTTCTCGGCGCACGCCGGCGTGATGAACTTCAGCGACGGCGCGAGCACGTGGGCCATCAAGCGCTCGCCGTCCTCCTCGCACAGCCGCGGGTGGAGCACCATGAACTCGACCTTGTCCCCCAGCTCGAGGCGCACGCGCTCGGCAAGCGCCCAGAAGTCGATCTTTTCCATGCTCGGGCACGCTCCCGAGCACGTGCAGAACAACAGGGCCTTCTTCTCTGGGGACTCGATGCTTGTCACGCAACCACTCCTTTCTGCGTTCCCGACGGTGGCCGACCGACGCAACCTCTCACCCGCAACAGCCGCCGCCCCGCGGCGCGGCGGCGGCCGCGAAATCAACCCCTAGCTCTTTGGAAAGGAGCTGGTTGGATTCCTGCAGGAAGTCGACCAACGCCCTTCCCTCCGCTTCCTTGGCACGGTAGAGCGAGCTGCCCTGGATCTTGCCCTGGAGCACTCCAAACTCCGCGGCCTCCTGCCCGGTGAAGCCCTTCCCCTGGGCCCGCGCGAGTGAGAACCGACTGGAAAGTTCCCGGTAGCGCTCCATGGCTTGCCGCATAGTGGCGTCGCTATCAAACGCAGCCTGCGCGTGCTCCCAGCGCTGCCATACGGGCGAAAAGCGGATCGCGCGGGCGAACACCTCGGCGGCTTCGACGACGGTCACGGGTTCACTTGCAGCAGACACTTGGCCATCTCCTTCCTGGGGCCAGCGGCCTCAGCCACCACAGCACCCGGGGCCGGCGCCCGGGCCGCACACCGGCCCACCGCTTGGACGTCCCCCGGAGATCAGGCCGACCGCCGAGAACGCCCGGATCAACCGCTGGGAGCCGCAATGCGGGCACGCCGGCCGCACACCCTTGGAGTACTCCTCGACGCTCGCCCGCAGCTCGCTGGGCTTGCGGCAGTCCTGGCAGATGAACTCGTACACGGGCATGGCCGCTAAACCTCCTTGTGCGGCACAACGAGGACCGGCGCGGGGCTCTCGCGTGCCACATCGTGGGAGGTGGAGCCGATGAGCCGGCCTGTGCCCGCGCCGCGGCCGTGTCGGCCCACCACCACCAGCCGCGGCTGCCACTCCTGAATGGCGGACACGAGCCCGCGCACGGCGTGGTCGGTGCGTACCTCCTGCGACACCTCGCGAGCGCCCAGGTTACGGAGCTCCCCGGCCAGTTCCTCTAGGCGCCGCGCGTCCTCGCGGTTGAACTCGTCGAGGCGGCTCGCCAGATGAGGAAAGATGCGCGAGTGCTCCTGCACGTGCACGAGCCGCACCTCGCTGGAGAACCGCTGGGAAAGCGTGCGTACAGCATCGACGGCGCCCGCGGTGGCGGGTGAAAAGTCGGTGGCCAGCAGCACCTTGCCGAAGAGCGAGTCGCAGACGTTGGCGCACCGCTCAGGGGGCAGCGCCAAGAGGAGGTTCGTTTTGATGACCAGCACCGGAAGGGCTATGTGGCGGAGGATCGCGTCGGCGGTGGAGCCCAGCCACACCTCCTTGATCCAGGAGCTCCCGTGGGAGCCGAGGACCACGGCCTCGGCGCCTTCCTCGCGGGCGATACGCTCCATCTCTAGATAGGGGACGCCAAACTCCAGCCTCCAGGAGGCGTGGACGCCGGCCTCGCGCAAGCGCTGCGCCTGGCCTTCAAGCTTGGGCGCATGGTCGGCTTTGAGCCGCTCCTCGAGCCCCGCGCCGCCACCGGCATAGGAGATGGAGTGGACGTGGGCCACGGTGACCTTCGACAACCCAAGGTTCTGCCACCCTCCCACGCACTCGAGGGCAAGATTCGAGGCCTCCGACAGGTCTGTGGCGAATAGCACGCGCTTAAACATGGGCCACCCCCTTCTGCGCCACCGGCGCAGGCTCGAACCAGTGTTTGGTGGCGAGGCAAACCTTGCACACCGAGAGCATCACCGGCACCTCCACGAGCACGCCGACCACAGTGGCGAGAGCGGCGCCGGAGCCGGCGCCGTACAGTGCGATTGCTGTCGCCACGGCGAGCTCGAAGAAGTTGGACGCGCCAATCAGCGCGCCCGGTGCCGCCACCGCGTACTCGACCTTGAACAGCTTCATCAGGCCGTAGGTGAGCGACGAGTTGAAGTAGACCTGGATCAGGATCGGCACCGCGATCAAGAGCACGTGGAACCACCGGGTGGTGATGTTCTCCGCCTGGAACGCGAAGATGAACACGAGTGTGGCGAGCAGGGCCAGCACGGTCACCGGATGGAAGAACGCGACGAACCGGTCGTTGAACCACTCGATCCCGCGGGAGTGGATCAGCCACGAGCGCGACATCATCCCCGCGGCGAGCGGGATCACCACGAAAATCGCCACCGAGTAGAGCAGCACCTTGAACGGCACCTCGAGTCCCGAGGTGCCCGTGACAAGGAACTTCACGACCGGTGCGAACGCCACCAGCATGATCAGGTCGTTGACCGAGACCTGCACCAGCGTATAGGCCGGATCACCGTCGGCAAGGTACGACCAGACGAACACCATGGCAGTGCACGGTGCGGCGGCGAGGATGATCACCCCGGCGATGTACTGGCTGGCCAGCTCCGCGCCGATCAGCGGCAGGAACAGATGCCTGAAGAATAGCCAGCCGAAGAAGGCCATCGAGAACGGCTTGACCAGCCAGTTGACGAAGATTGTGATGAAGAGCCCTTTTGGTTTCTTGCCGACGCGGGCGATCGACGCGAAATCGATCTTGAGCATCATCGGGTAGATCATCAGCCAGATGAGCACCGCGATCGGGATGTTGATGTGGCTGCCGGAGCCGAACTCCATGCCGCGCAGCGCCGCGATGAGCCCCGGGAAGGCCTTGCCCAGCACGACGCCCACCACCATGCAGAGGGCGACCCAGAGCGTCAGGTAGCGCTCGAACACGTTCATCCGCTTGCTCTGCTCCGTCATCCGATCTCCTTCGGCGCCGGCGCCGGCGCGGCGTCGTGCACCACGCTTGAAACCTCATCCCGGCACGGCCCCACTGTCGCCCCGCACACCGGGCCTCGCCGGCCGGCACGCAGACGTTGCGCGCGCCACCGGTCCGCCGCCAGGGTGGGGTCAGGGGCGAGCTGCTGCCAGATACACTCGAGAGTGCGGCGGACCGCCTTGCCTCCGGCCAGTCGGCACCACACCCAGCGGCCCTCCTTGATCTGCTCCACCAGGCCCGCGCGCTCCAGTTCCGAGACGTGCCGCGAGACGGTGGAGAAGGCCAGGCCCGACAGCTGCTGCAGCTCGCCCACGCACAGCCGGCCATCGCGCAGCGCCGCCAGGACACGGAGGCGGACCGGGTGAGCGAGAGCCTGGTGGCAGGTCACGGCGAAGGCGAGTGTCGAGACGTTCATTTCGTCACCACACGAAATATAGATGCGGGTGTTCGGGCTGTCAAGCCCGCGAGACGTCCTGACTGTGAGTCGTGACCTGAAGGGGGATCTTGAAGCCACTCGACCGGCGCTCCGGCGCGGATCCGAGCGTCATGTCGAGAAAGGCCGCCTCCAGCGGGGAAGGGCCACCACCCCGGGCGGGCCTATCGCGTCCGGAGCACCGTCTGGCCGAGCCCGAGCCTTCGCAGGTCGAGATCGACGCGGCAGAGCTCCTCCGGGCCGATGGCACGGAGCTTCGCCACTACGGCGGCATCGGCCGCAAGCTGGGCGTCGTCTCCGAGATCCGGCGCGAGGGACGCGAGCAGGGACGCGCCCTCGTCAGAGAGGGCGTAGAACACCCACCGGCCCTCCTTGCGCTCCGCGACGCAACCGGCGCGCCGCAGCTCCGCCAGGTGCGCAGAGACGGTGGAGGCCGCGAGCTGCAGCACCGCCGTCATCTGGCAGACGCACAGCTCACCCGCGCGCAGCATGGCCGCGATCCGCATGCGAGCGGGATGCGCGAGCGCCTTCAGGTGCCTGACGGTCACGTCGAGAGGAGAGTTCGCCATTTCTAAGCCCGACGAAATATCTTATACTCGGTCGCCGTTGCTCCTGCAAGCGGAGGGCTCCCATGGCTGTTCGCAAGCGCGTGCTGATCCTGTGCACCGGCAACTCCTGCCGCTCGCAGATGGCGGAGGGGTGGGTGCGGCACGACCTCGGCGACCGCTGGGAGGCCGGGTCGGCGGGCACTCACCCGGCCGGCGAGGTGGCACCCCTCGCCGTCCGGGCGATGGCCGAGGTCGGGGTGGACATCTCGAACGGACGACCCAAGCACTGGGGACCGTTCCTGGACCAGGCCTGGGACCTCGTGGTGACGGTGTGCGACTCCGCACGGGAGAGCTGCCCGCTCTTTCCGGCCGCGGCGGAGCAGATTCACGTGTCGTTTCCCGACCCCGTGCTGGCCGTCGGCAGCGAGAAGGAGCGGTTGGTTGTGTATCGGGCAGTCCGCGACGACATCCGCGCCCGGCTGCTGCCGGAGATCGCGCGCCGCGGCTAGGAGGCGCCCGCCCGCGGGCGGACGACGAGAACCGAACAGTGGGCGTGGTCGACCACCTTGTCGACGGTGGCGCCAAGAACGCGCCGGCTGAGTGCAGAATGGGGATTGGTTCCGAGCACGATCAGGTCAGCGCCAATCTCCTCGGCGTGGCGGATGATCACGTCGGCCGGCTTGTCAAAGTCCACTCGACATCCGACGCCGACCCCTTCACACGGGTGCGGAGGCGGCGGCTGCCCCGGACCGGGTTGTAGCCGCTGCAGGCCCCAAAAGCGACCGGCACGGTTGCGTTCTGAGCCACCTGCCCCCACGCGGCAAAAGCACGCTGCCGGGGGCGGGCGCGCTTGAGGTCGATCAGGAGTGAGTCGTCTGCTTCCCTGGTGCTGGTGTCCCGAGAATCTCAACACGACCTTCGAGGCGGCGGTTGATCGGGTCGTGGGCCTTCAAGAACTCCACGAACGCGTCGATGTCGAGGATCCCTGTGTCGTACCGGTATCTCCGGCTGCTCTTCAGGACAGCGTGTGCATCGCCGCCGCCGGCGATAAAGCTCGGGACGGTGACCCGATACACCTTACCGTCCTGCGCGGGCTCGCCGGCGACCTTGAGACTGACGACACGCCGCCCTGCCGGCTTGCCGAGGTCGATGCCATAGGACGTTCCGTGTGAGGGATAGAGCAGACCGGCGGCGCTTGCCGGCAGTCCGCCGAGTGTTTCCTCCAGAACCTCCTTCAACTCGGCCCCCGTGAGGTCGAGCTGAACGAGGGTGTTGTTGAATGGCTGCACCGTCACTGCCTGACCGTAGATGACTGGTCCAGGCTCAAGCCCGGCACGCACGCCGCCGGCGTTGATGAAGGCGGCCACCGACCCGGCCCTCTCGGTCGCCGCGAGCATTGCGTCGCTGATGACGTTCGCCATGGGGTTCTCCGCATGGCGGGCGGTGACCCGCGTGATTGCCACGCCTCTCTCGCTATGCCCGACGACCTGGTCACGGATCGAGGCGATCGGCCGCGCAAATGCGGCCACCATGGCCTTCACGGTCGGGTCTTCCGGGATTGAAGGGTCGACGGGAATTGGCCCGGCATTGTCCCAGCGCACCACATGTCCGGCATCGTCGAAGCTGACCCTAATGCGACCGACCACTCTGCCCCAGTCCCAGGCCTGCACGATGAGCACGGTGTTTGCGTCGAGGTCTTTGCACACTGTGGGGTAGTCTCCGGCGGGCTCTGGTAACCCAAGCACCGCACCCAGCAGGGTGTGGCTATGGCCACCAACGATCACATCAACCCCTCGGAGCCTGGCTGCCAGTTCGACATCGGGCTGGTAGCCGATGTGCGAGAGCAGGATGATCTTGTTGACGCCCTGCTGCATCATTGCATCGACGGCGGACTGCACGCTGGTCACGAGATCCTTGATGTTGATCGTTGGTCCCGGCGAGCTGATGGCCAGAAGGTCGGGCGGGAGGGCGCCCACAATGCCGATCCCCTCACCACCCACCTCCAGCACGGCGCTTGGCTTAATCAGCGATCCGAGTTCCCTGTCGCAGCTCGCGTCCAGGTTCGAAGCCAAGAGCGGGAAGCGAGCAAGGCCTGCAAATCGAGCCAGCACGGCCGGACCGCGGTCGAACTCGTGGTTGCCGACAGCCATCGCCTGATAGCCGATGTAGTTCATGTACGCGAGGTCGGCGAGGCCCTCATACGCGTTGAAGTTCAGGGTTCCCTGGAACGTGTCGCCAGCACAGAGCAGGAGCGGATTTGTGTCGCTGGCGCGGAGGCGGTTAATGAGCGTGGCCTGCCGCGCGTAGCCGCCCATCTCCCTGCCCCGTTGAGTGAACGGTTCGAGGTGGGCGTGCATGTCGTTGGTGTGCAGAATCGTGATGGTGATCGCCTTGGCGAGTACTGACGGCGCCAGCGCCGCCAGCGAGCCAATGACGAGAACCACTGTGGCGATTGCCTTCTTCATGCCGCCCCCATGATTTGCCGGGGTCTCCCCAACAACAGCTGCGGCCAGCAGACCAACGGGCCAACTCATCCGCCGCCCTATCGCTCAGACTACCCCCCCACTCGCCAGCAGGCGATACCTGGCTAACCGCGCAAAGCCCTGGCTCTGCCGCAGTCCATGAGTCCCGCTGACTCCGCGGATGCCGCGACGAACGGGGCCGCGTAGCCGACCCGCTGTTCCGCGCGATTTCGCCTGTTGCCGAGGCCGGCACATACTTGCGTGCAACAGCGGCGCAGCACGCTAGGACATCTAGGTCGATGCATGTGTTTCGGTCAGTCGGACCACGAGCACGGAGCAATGGGCGTGGTCGACCACCTTGTCGACGGTGGCCCCGAGCACTCGGCGCTTCAGCGCGGAGTGCGGGTTCGTTCCTAGCACGATCAGGTCAGCACCGATCTCCTCGGCGTGACGGATGATCACGTCGGCGGGCTTGCCAAAGTCCACGTGCCCGGACGCAGGAATGCCCTTAGCCCGGAGTGCTTCGGCCGCTTCGCCCACGGCGCGGTCGTAGTGGCGTCCGGCCTGCTCCTTGGCCTCCTCGACCTCGCTGACGGTCTCCGCGTACTCGGGGATTCGTCCAACGGCGAGCACGAGGACCCCGGCACCGCCGCTCGCCAGCTCCGCCGTCCGGTGGAGGGCCATCGTGGCACCCTCCGATCCGTCGTACGCCAGTACGATCTTCTTGTACATCTCACTCTCCTCCCTTTGCTACGAACAGCGTTTCCCGCTCCTTGCCCTTCGGCTCAAAGAACGACTGCGCGATCAACGTCGGGATGATCGCGGTGAGAATCACCACCACCACGAGGATCGAGTACTGCTGCCGAGTGATGATGTTGTGGTTGAGGCCGTAAAGCGCGGAGATGGTGCCGAACGTCAGGCCCGTGCTCATCATGAGCGTGTTGTACATGTTGACCCGTCGGGTGAAGCGGAACGCGGCTCCGGCGGGGAACAACCCCATGAACTTCGCGACGGTCTTGGCGAGGAACAGCGCCGCCACGACGCCGAGACTGCCGAGTACCGCCTTGAGAGAGACCAGGCTTCCCGCCTTGAGGAAGTAGAAGGGGGTGAGCAGGGCGAACGTCGTGGCCCGCATGCGCTTGATCAGCTCGCGGCTGGACAGGAACGTGTCCGCGAGCACCATCCCGACGAGATACGCGGGCAGCACACCCTCGCTGCCCCCCCGCACGGCCAGGTATGCCAACGCGAAGAGAATGAGCAGAACGTAGCGGACCTCGGGCTCGCTCGAGTGTGAGTTGACCTTCTTCAGGAAATGGGGCGTTACTTTCGGCAGCACCACCACCGCGAGAATCGTAAGTGCCACAAACACCCAGAACGCAGCCCCAAAGCTCGTGTAAAGCAGGCCGAGCGCGATCACCGTCCCGAGGTCGTTGACGAAGCACGCGGCCAGGATCAGCTTCCCGAGGGGCGTCTCGTTGAGCCCGGTTTCCACCATCACGGCGTAGACCACCGCCACAGAGGTTGTGGAGAGCGCGATCCCCGCGATCTGGGCAGCATGCAGCTCCCATCCGAAGAGGAGTTGGGCCACCGCCCACGCCAACCCGAAGGGCGCCGCAAAGCCGATCAGTCCCAGCACCAGGCTCTGCTTCCAAAAGCGCTTGACCGTGGCGCTCTCGAGCTCAGCGCCAGCCAGGAAGGTGAGGACCAGCGCGCCGACACTGGCGAGAAAGTTGACCCATTCGGTGATCTGCAGGTGGAATGAGTTCCCCGCCGCGATGCCGACGACCAGCTCGATAAGCGCGACCGAGATACCGAGCCGCCAGGAGATCAGGCTCGCGACGAGTGCGAGCGTGACCCAGACAACGCCATCCCCCCACAAGTGCTCCATGACGCCACCTCCCGTTTCGAGGCAGGCGTCATTAGCCCTGGTGGGCGGTTCTGGAGAACGCCATCTCCGCGGCGCATTGTACGCGGAGACCCGGACTCTGTCAACCGTACTCCGCAGATGCCAGGTTAGAACACCTCACGATTGCCTACCATGAGCACCACCGCACGCACCCACGCGTCGCGCTCGGGGCCGAACGCCTCATGGCGCCCGCCGTACCCGCTCTTGCGCCGGAACTCATCGAGCTCGTTCGCGAGCCTCGCGAGCTTCGCGCGTTGCGTTTCAACCAGGAATCGCCGGGTCTCGCCCTCGACGCACTCATCCAGGAGCGCGAGGAGGTGGGGTGTGCACGGGCCTGGAGCCCGAGCAAACGCCGAACCAAGTTCGCTGTCGTGCAACCACGTGAGCACGATGGATATGCTGGTCCTTCGCAACTCCTCTTGCCGGCGGCAGGCGGGACACCGCAGGCCTGTGACCCACTCTTTCTGTGGTTTGCCGCGGCTCCACCGCCGGCGGCAGGGCGCCCCCGTATACCCGGCGAGGAAGGCAAGGAAAAGCTCCACTTGGTCCCGGTAGAGGATGGCGGTGCCGAGGGTGTCCTGGAAAGACACGAGCGCGTGGGCATGCCGCGTGCAATACCCGCGCGACCTTGCAAGCTCCCGCCGAACACCTGGGTCGTTCACGTTCTCGTAAAGCAGAGAGTCAAAGTACCGCTGCTGTGCTCTGACCTCAAGGTCGCAGAGCGCACAAGCGCTGGTGTGCTGGAGGGCCTCGAGGACCTCGAAGTAGGGCGCGTGCTTCGCCGGGGTTCCCCTGCCCATGCGCGCCTTCACGCCCGCAGCGTCGCAACGAGCCGCACAGGATCGGTGAGCAGGTCGAGGGCGACGCTGATATCGGGTGCCACCACGTTTACCCAGGGTATCAACTCCGCGGCGGTGCCCTCGGGACCGAGCACCGCGATACTGAGCGCCGCCAGCTTGACCATGGCAACGTCGTTGCGGCCGTTACCGACTGCTGCAACCCGGCTCGGACCAATCTCCTGAACCAGTCGCGCCTTCTCGGTACCCGTTGCGACAAGCCTTGTTTCCACAGGGAGCCCGGCCAGCTCCTGCAGTGCCGTGCCGCGAGTATCTGCGGTCATCACGATGATCGTGATCACATGGCTGAGGGTCACGAGACGTTCCGCCACGCCTGGCAGCAAATGCCCCTCCCTGGCGAGTGTGCCATTTAAGTCCAGTGCGAGATGCGTGAGCTCGATTTCGGGTTTGCCCGGCAATGCTACGACAACGGCCATTGCATCCCTCCCAGCCATCGAGCCTCCGGGACGGAACGGCGGCGGCGAACTGGAGGCGTAGCCTCAACCTGGGTCCCGCTGACAATGCGACGGACCAAGCTGCCCTCGAATCGCCAAGTCGAGTCCGCCGCGGCCTGCAGACTAGTCACGTCCCCCCCATGGCATTGTTCCGTCCGCCGCCGGGGTTGGGTCGCGCCCGCGTGGAGGCGACCGGATCCTGAATTCCCTGTCCCCAGCCTGAAAGTACCTCAAGGTCGCGGTTGATCGCAGCAGGGTCCTCTTCCGGCCTCACCGTAGATGGTCCGCCGCGGACTCCGAGCTGAGCTTGCAAGGCGCCGGCATGGGCCTCAAAGGTGCGCTCGAGCGCCGCCGCCACCTCGCGACTCCAAGTGACGAGCCGCCGCCGGTGAAACTGCAGCGCCTGGCGAAGCGAAGGAGCAAGCTGCGCGTTCACAAGGGCGACGATCCGGCGGCGCAGCAACCCTTTGCCGAGGACATCGAGGAACGAACCCGTCAATTCAAGCGGCCCCTTGAGCGCCGAATCGTCGAGGACGGGGAGACCGGCGACCCGGGGCAGGTCAGTCTCGTGACTTGCCCATGGCACTGCCGCCGCAACAACCTCCAACGCCCTCGACAGTTCCGCCCTGAGTCCGGTCAACTGGGCCGAGACCTCCGCCGCGACCGACTG
>Ga0315285_10005118_pt1 | contig 13547 bp, 11 predicted proteins | sample YL17G09_36_MG_FD_203698 | JGI IMG/M metagenome (GOLD analysis project Ga0315285, IMG submission 203698) | Sediment microbial communities from Yellowstone Lake, YNP, Wyoming, USA - YL17G09_36 | ecosystem: Environmental > Aquatic > Freshwater > Lake > Sediment | place: USA: Wyoming | collected... | reverse complement strand
AGCGCTGGCCGAAAACCAGGGCCTCGATCAGGCTGTTGGAGGCCAGGCGATTGGCCCCGTGCAGCAATGTGCATGCGCCTTCGCCGCAGGCCAGCAGGCCGTCAAGGCTCGTCCGCCCGTCGAGGTCGGCCGACGCCCCGCCGATGTGGTAATGGGCGGCTGGGTGAACCGGAAGCAGGTCCGCGCCGGGGTCGATGCCGAATGCCCGGCAGCAGCGGTCAATGTCCGGAAAACGCCCCGCGAAGGCCTCCGCGCCGATGTGCCGCACGTCCAGGAAGACGTGCGTGCTGTTGGTCTTGACCATGTGCTCGAGTATCGCCCGGCTGACAACGTCGCGCGGGGCAAGCTCGGCCATCGGGTCGTGGTCCGGCATGAAGCGGCAGCCGTGGCGGTCGACGAGCTTGCCGCCCTCGCCTCGCACGGCCTCGGATATCAGGCTTCGCGTCGCGCCGGCGACGTAGAGCGTCGTCGGGTGGAACTGCATCATTTCCAGGTCGGCCAGCACGGCCCCCGCGCGGAAGCACATCGCCAGCGAGTCGCCGGTGGTCACACTCGGGTTGGTCGTTTCGCGCCACAGCATGCCAGCCCCGCCGGCGGCAAGGATCGTCCTGCGGGCAAGAATGAGCTGGTATCCGTAGCGAGGGTGGAACGTCAGCGCGCCGATGCACCGGCTGCCCGGCCCACCGGCGGCCGGGTCGGTGACCAGGTCGATCACGAAGCAGTGGTTGAATATCTTGATCCGCTCGGACTGCCGGCAGCGCTGGCTGAGAACCTCCACCAGCGCCCGGCCGGTGGAGTCGCCGTTGGCATGCACGATCCGCGAACAACTGTGCCCGCCCTCGCGCCCGAGGCTGAGCCGCCCGCCGGAGGTGTCGAACCCCACGCCCCACTGGGCCATCTCGCGAATGTGCCGCGGGGCCTCGGAAATCACGTGCCGCACGACGTTCTCGTCGCTGAGCCCTGCCCCGGTGGCCAGAGTGTCGGCGATGTGGCTGTCCAGCGAGTCGTCGGGGTCCATCACCGCCGCCAGCCCGCCCTGGGCAAAGTACGAGTTGGAGTCCTCCACGCCCGCCTTGGTCGCCAGGATGACCTCGCCGTACTGCGCAGCCTCCAGGGCCGCGCGCAAACCCGCCACGCCGCTGCCGAGCACAAGGACGTCGGTGAATATGTGCCCAAGCCTGCGGCTGTCGAAGCCGACGAGGTAACGACGCGTCAAATACGGACCGTTCATAAGCTCCTCAGTGTACGCCCCGGCCGCCGCCGCGGCAAGGCTTTCGTGCCAGGCTCTTGCCAACGCCCGGCCAATGGGCTAGCTTTGTGGCGAGTTACATTTGGCGGCACGTGCAGACCAGAACCATACCCGGGCCAGGCCCGGCAAGACTCGAAAGGACATGACAATGCGCAAGCAATCGCTGGACTTCCTCAAGCAACTGTTGACCACGCCGACGCCGAGCGGTTTTGAGGCGGCCGGGCAGAAGGTATGGTGCGACTATGCCCGCGAGGTCGCCGACGAGGTGATCACCGACAGCTACGGCAACGCCGTGGCGGTGCTGAACCGCAAGGGTTCGCCGCGGATCCTGCTGGAGGGGCACGTCGACGAGATCGGCATGATGGTCAAGCACATCGACGAGAAGGGCTTCCTTTACGTCCAGCGGATCGGCGGGGTGGACCCGAACCTCGTCCGCTCCAAGCGCGTCAACATCCACGCCGCCAAGGCGGTCGTGCGCGGCGTGGTGGGCGCCTCGGCCATTCACCTGGCCGACAAGGACAAGGATCCCAAGCCGCTGAAGTTCCACGAATTGTTCATCGACATCGGGGCCGCCGACGCCAAGGCCGCCAGGAAGAAAGTGGCCGTGGGCGACCCGATCACGTTCGTGGACGACTTCGAGATGATCGACGAGAACATCGCAGTCGCCCGCGCCTTTGACAACCGGGCCGGCACGTGGGTAGCCATCGAGGCCCTCCGCATGGCCAGGGAAAAAGGCGTCAACTGCTGCGTGTGTGCCGGCAGCAGCATACAGGAAGAGACGGGCCTCAACGGCGCCAAGATGCAGGTCTTCAACGTGAAGCCCGACGCCGGCATAGCCGTGGACGTCACCCACGCGACCGACACGCCGGGTATCGACGTCAAGCAGCACGGCGAGGTGAAGCTAGGCCAGGGGCCGACGGTCGCGATCGGGCGGGAGAACCACCCGGTCCTGCTCGACCGCCTTCGCAAGGTCGCCGCCAAGAAGAAGATCAAGTACCAGGTCGAGACCTTCAGCCAGACCGGCGGCACCGATGCCCAGGCCTTCTGGACCGCCAACGGCGGCGTGCCGTCCGCCATCGTCTCGATCCCCAACCGCTACATGCACTCCACCGTCGAGCTGATCGACCTTCGCGACCTCCAGAAGACAGCCGAGCTGCTCGCCGCCTTCTGCTGCGACCTCAAGAAGGGCGAAAAGTTCGTGGTAAAGGTGTGAGCCGCTTATCGCGCTGCCATGGCGGCAATCTTCCCTGCAAGCGTGGCGGCGAAAACGCGCGGGCTTGTCAATTCGCTCGCGGTTCGGAACTCGCCGGTCTTATCTGCCCGGGGGGTTGTGAGCACCAGCGCAGCCGCATCGTAAAGCCGTTCCTGCACCAGCTTGCGACAGAGGATTTCGTATCGCGCGGCATAGCTTGTATTCTCGAACTCGGGCATGGCCGGGAAGTGCGCCGACGTGAACTTCACGGGTGTTGTTGACTTCGGGCACTGCTCAAGCACGAAGAAATAGCCCAGGAAGGGTTTGGCGCTCTCCCCAAAGACGCCTTCTCGAAAGGCGGTATTCAGGTCGGCAGCATTGCCGAGCGCTTCTTCGACGCGGTTGTTGAAGTTGTTGCCGAAGGACGGGCCTACCTGGGATTTGAACTCGATAGCCGCGACCAGTCGCCCTCGGCTGACGACCAACAGATCCCAATTCTTCGTTGGGCGGTAGAAGCCGGGGATCGTCACTTCGGCGCGCCCGGAGGTGTAGACATCCGCCTTGGGAATTCCGTTGCTCACGATGACTTGCCGAACCATCGCAACGAAGCCGTCCAGGTTCTTCCCTGCCGTCACACCCGCGCGGTTGCCTTGATCGACTGCACCGCGATTCTTCTGGATCCAGGCCGCCAGCATTCGGGCCTTCCAGAAATGCTTGACGGCTTTCGGCATCAGCCGGTCCAGTGCGGATAGGTCAACGCCCATATTCTCCCCTATTTGACTACCTCAAATTGATGGTGACTGCTCAAGGTGTTGACGTGTTTGCGGAATCGCCGCGCGGCCAATTCCAGGTATTCCTCGTCGACTTCAACCCCGATACTGTTTCGCCCAGTCTGCCAAGCCGCCAGGCAGGTTGTGCCCGACCCCAGGAATGGATCAAGGACCGTGTCACCTACGAAGCTGAACATGCGGATAAGGCGGCTCGCCAGCTCGAGCGGGAACGGGGCGGGATGATATCGGGTCGAAGTCCCTGGCACGTCGGCCCAAATCTGCCGAAACCAAACCTTGTGCAGCGCGTCGGGAATGACGCTGAATACCCGTTCCAGAAAGTCCGGACTTCGGTACCCGCCGGGTTTGCGCTGCATCAGAATGAACTCGATGTCATTCTTGATAACCGCGTTTGGCTCGTACGGTTTGCCGAGGAACCCGCCGCCATTGCCGGAAGCCTCAAGGGTCGCGTTGGCGATCTTGTGCCAGATAATCGGTGCCAGATTATCGAAGCCCATGCGGCGGCAATGGTCTTGAATCGAGGCGTGAAGCGGCACCACGGTATGACGGCCGTTGTTCTTCCGGCGGGAAAGGCAAACGTCGCCCACGACGCAAATCAGCCGGCCGCCGGGGACTAAAACCCGCAAGCAGTGTGACCAGACCCGGTCAAGCTCGGCCAGAAATCCGTCGTAGTCGTCAATGCTCCCAAGCTGGCCGACGCTCTGGTTGTACTGCTTCAAAGTCCAGTACGGGGGCGAGGTCAAGACAAGCTGGACGCTCTCTGTCGGCAGGAAGTCGAGTTCCCTCGCATCGGCCTGGCGCATTTCGTGAACAGTAGGCAACGTCGGCAGAATGGCCTCAATGTCACGCGCCGCAATCTCATCCTTAGCCAGCTTCGGAATCGCGCTCTGCGATTCCCGCAGACACGCCAGGCTTGCCGGCGTGTACTCTCGCAAGACGGCCTCCTTCGGGACTTTGCCAAAGGCCGGAATGTCAGCGTGCTTTCCCATGGTTGTCCAACGTTCAAACGGCAAAATCCAACGAGCAAAACTCCGCCGACTCTACCGCAGCAACCACTATTGTACGGGATTCTGATGGAATTCTCAACGGCGACCAGAGCATTCCCGGCGGGGCGCATGAAAAAGCCACCGTTTTGCGGTGGCTGCTTCGTGGTACTGCGGCGCTACTGCGGCCGAAAGGAATCGAACCTTCACTCCCATAAGGGAACAGGCACCTGAAGCCTGCGCGTCTGCCAATTCCGCCACGGCCGCGGGTTGCTGATTACGTCGGCAGAACCTCACTTTAGCCTGTCGCCGGGCGTTGTCAACACATCCGGTCGGATTTCTTGAGATGGCTGGAATATTACGCACTATCTCAGCCTTTCGGACTGCATTCGCGTCCCGGGCCGTTCCAATCCGCCGCGGCGGGCTATTCTGCTTCGCCTGCGGCTACGCAGGGCTGCGCCGGCTGCCGCTGGATTCCGCGGGCCGTGGCGACTATCATGTTTCGACGGCAGGTTTGCGGGCCGTCGCGAACTGGTAAATCCGAGATTCGGATTTACGAACTTGTGACAATTCACAATATATTTTGAGCCGTATGGTACGGCGCGGGCTTGGGACATGCTTATCACCATCGACGGACCGGCGGGTTGCGGCAAGAGCACGGCCGCTCGGGAACTTGCCAAGGCCCTGGGCATAGCCCATCTGGACACGGGCGCGACTTACCGCGCCGTAACCCTGCTGGCGCTGCGCCGCGGGATAGACCTTACCGACGCCGCCGCTCTGGCGGAACTTGCCCGCGGCATGGACATACGCATGGTCTCCACGGGCGGGCGGATCGGCGTGGTGCTTGACGGCCAGGACGTGACCGACGAAATCCGCACGGAGGCCGTCTCCGCCAACAGCCGATACGCAGCCGCCAGCGCGGCCGTGCGCGAGGTGCTCGTCGAGCTCCAGCGCCGCCTGGGGCGCCAACTCGGCAGCTTCGTCACCGAGGGCCGGGACCAGGGCAGCGTGGTTTTCCCGGAGGCGGACCTGAAGTTTTACCTCGACGCCCGCCCGGCCGAGCGTGCCAGACGCCGCTGCGAAGAGCTCCGATCTCACGGCCAGCAGGCTGACTACGACGCGGTGCTGGCGGCCATAGAGGATCGCGACCGGCGCGACCGCGGCCGGGCCGTCGGCCCGCTGAGAGTGCCCGGCGGCGCGACGGTGATCGACACGTCGGACATGGATATTGCCCAGGTAACCGAGCGGATGCTCCAATACGCGAGGGCCCCGCGTTGAAGTCCCCCACGAGCTTTCCCAATCCCGAGTTGTCCGGCCTTCGGCTGCCCAAGGGCGTGCCAGGCCCGAGCCTGTTTTACATATTCATGCGGCGCTTCTTCCAGGTCACTATTTCGCTGGGCTGCAAAATCCGCGTCTATAACCGCCATTTCGAGCCCGCCCGCGGCGGGGCCGTGTACATCTGCAATCACCAGAGCTTCCTCGATCCGGTGCTCATGGCCTTCTCCCTTCGCAGGCCGATGAGCTTCATGGCCCGCGACACGCTGTTCCAGGTGCCGCTCTTCAAGCAGGTCATAACCGGGCTGAACGCATTTCCGGTCCGCCGCGGCACTGCCGACACCGGGGCCATGAAAGAAGCGATGCGCCGGCTCAAGGCGGGCGGGCAGGTGGTGATCTTCGCCGAGGGCACGCGGACTCTGGACGGGCGGATAGGCCGCTTCCTGCCGGGCGTGGCGCTGCTGGCCCAGCGCTCGGCCGAGTGGACGGTCCCGGTCGTTCTCGACGGTGCCTACGAGGCCTGGCCTCGCACGCAGATGCTGCCCTCGCCGGGCAGCAGCATCAGCGTCCGGTACGCCCAGCCGATCCACCGCGACGAGGCCCGCAAGATGGACGCCGAGACGTTCATCAACCACGTCCGCGACGTGCTCATCGAAATGCAGGCCGACGTCCGCCGACGGACGGGCAGACCGAAGCTGGAGTACGACGTGGTGAAATCCGAAATCCTAAGCACGAAATCCTAAACAAATCCTAAGCACTAAATCCAAAACAAAGATAGTTATTGTCCCAGTTAATACTGATCGGCCTTCCTGGTCGCCGCAAGGATGCGCCCTTCACTAGCCTCGATCATCTCGCGGAAGACCACATCGCCTGGCTCGAATTGCCAAGATTCAATCTGCCGATCATACGACTGGCTGAGTATGCGGTAGACGTTGCTACTCAGGTGTTCCGCCTGGACCGGCCGCCATACGTCCGTGCCTTCGTCGAGGAGGGCAACGTAGATTTGCACGACGTTGGTCATGGCAGGTTTCCGCTTGGACGTTTGGCCGTATTTGGGATTTGGTGCTTTGAATTTGTTTAGGATTTCGTGCTTAGAAATTCGAAATTTCCGTTCTCAGCACGCCCCCAGCGAGTGCAGGTATCTGAAGCTGGAGGCCAGGCAGTCGAACGGGTCGCGGTCGTACGTCAGGTCCTGCTCGACGAAGGCGAACTTCGTGCCGCCGGCGTTGGCGGCTTCCAGCAGTCCCGGCCAGTCGAGGTTGCCTTCGCCGATGGGGGCCATGCGAATCTCGCGATCGGGCATGATGCACATGTCCTTGAAGTGGATGACCGGCATCCGCCCGGCGCACTTCTTGAGCCAGAGCGTCGGGGCGGCCCCGCCGGCCTGGACCCAGTAGGTGTCGATCTCGAAGTTCAGGCCCGTGCCCTCGCTGAGATCGAAAAGCGTATCCATCCACGTCTTGTTGTTGAGGCCGTCGAGCCGGGCGAACTCCCAGTTGTGGTTGTGGTACGAGAAGTCCATCCCCTCGGCCGCGAGCTTTTCGGTGAGCGGGCCAAGCTCGTCCAGGAATCTCTTGATGCCGTCCAGGCCGCGGTATTCGGACGGCAAAGCGCCGACGGCCGGGTGGTCGCAGCCCCATGCCTTGTTGCAGGCGATGACGTTGTCAAGGTCGTTACGGAACTCGTTCCAGCCATGGTGCGTGGCCCCGACGACCAGGCCGTGGTCCTCAATGAGCTTGGCGACTTGCTTGTAGTCCATCGGCCCGAAGGCGGAGATCTGAACGGCCTTGTAGCCGATGTCGACAACCTTCTGGAATGTCCGGGCGACGTCTTCAATGGTCTTGGTGAATTGGCGGACCGTGAACAACTGCGCGCCTATTACGCACTTTGACATTTCAATCTCCACCTACCGTTTGCGGGGAATCCAGCGAATCCTCGATATACCTCGCCTCGCGCATCCGCAGGTCCTCCCAGTGGCCGAGCATCGCTCCGCCAAGTGCCGCGGTCATCCAGTCTATCGGCAGCGCCTGGGCGTAAAGGCGGACCTCAACCCACGCCCCCTGTCCGGTGCGAACGGCGCTGAGAGCCGCCAGAATATACAGCCCCACGCCGAGCACCACCGGCACGGCCCAGGCCGTGATGTTCGTCCGCGTGGGCACGACCTTCTGGCCAATGAAGATCCCCAGAAAGCACCCGGCGAAAAGCGCGAAGAGTATCTGCCCCCGCTCGGGCGAGCGGAGCAGCATGAACACGACAATAGCCGCGACGGTTACCGATATCATGAACCCCAGCACGCCGCGAACGGCGTTGTCGCGCCCCAGGAGCTTTTCGTCTTTCACGTTCAGTTTGGGCACCCATATGACGCCCAACGGCAAGCTGAGCAAAGAAAGGACCATCCAGGCAGACCAGGGCGAGGGCTTCTCGGCGTCCCGCCTGGCCAGTTCGCGGTTGTAGGCCGCTCGGCGCTCGTCGTCAAGTTGCAGCAGCGGATCCCGCCAGAGCAGCCCTCCTGCCAGAGCGGCCGCGAGGCGCCTGCCGATGCCCGCCAGGGCGCCCGCGATGACAATCACCGCCAGCAGCACCAGCACCTCCAGCGCCATCCGCCAGTACAGCGATTGCATCGAGTCCTGCTGTGCCCACAGCAGCGAGCGAATTCGCGGCGAGCGGAGGCTAAGCCCGCCGAGCCCCAGCGCCAGGGCCAGTACCGCGGTCTGAGGCCGGGCCGTGACCGTGACCGCGCCGCAGGCAATGCCCAGCGCGCAGGCGAAGCTAATCAGCGTGAAAAGATGCGCGCCCTGCCCGCCGGCCAGGAAGCATATCGGCAACTCCGGGTCGCCGGGGATCAGCAAGGGCCAGACAAACCAGTAGACAACCGCCGCCCCTGCGATGGCCGCGACCTGGAACTCCAGCTTCTCCAGAAAGTGAGTCTGTCGATGCGTCATCTCTGCTCTCGACATTGCTTAATCGCGGCCATATCATCCACGACCGCTGAATCATGCCGCACGAAGGCGGTTATAGTACCTTGAAACGTGTTCAAAGGCAAAGAAATGGGCGGTTCGGTCATGGAGATAATTACGGCCCGTGCAATCCGGGCCTCCAAACGCATCATCCTTCCGGAGAGTCACGACAGCCGAGTGCTCAAAGCCGCGCAGGAGATCACCCGCTTGGATTGCGCTCGCGTGATACTGCTGGGCCGGGAGAAGCCCATCAACGACCTGTCCCGCGGATGCATCGGGAAGTAAGAAGTAGTTAGTAGTTAGGAAGTAGGGAGAAGGCTACAGGTTCCAGGTTCCGGGTTCCGCCGTTTGGCTGTTCCCTCCCCCCTAACTACTACTTCCTACCTACTACCTACTTCTTTTCGGACTCACAGCCCCATGATCCACTCCTGGATCCTCTTGAGCTTCAGGGCCTTGGCCTCGGCGGGGTCGTAGCCGGTGAGCTTGGGTGCTATCTGGACGAGGATGTCGACGATGGCCTTCTCGGCCGCGGGATTTGTCTGGGCACCGGCGACGATGGTGCGGAGGGCTTCGACCAGCGGTCCGACTGCCCGGTCGCCCATCGCCTTGAGCTCGGCCGCGGCGGCCTTGCCGGTTGTCGCGTCGGCCGATTGCAGTTGGGCCGCGAGCTGCTCGACACGGGCGCGGTCCACCGCAAGCTGGCGGGCCTTGGCGTCGTCGAGGATCTTCTGGAACGACGCCGCCTGGGCTGGGCTAAGACGCGAGGACAACTGTCGGATCACTTCCCCGGCCAAAAGGATGGCCGGAGCATACTTCCCATCAGCCATGAGCTCGCCGATCCTCTTTTCGACCTTTTCCAGCACGCCGGGGAACTCGCCCTGCTGGGCGGCATCGGCCATGGCCTTGAAGATCAATGGGTCGTTGGCCTTGAGCAGGGCATCGACCCATTCGAGGTAGACCTCGCGTGCATCGGGCGACTTGCCGGCCTGGCAGGCGGCGTATGCCTGGCCAAGCAGCGGCGCGGCCTCGGCCGGGCGCGAAGCGGCGAGCAGGTCGACAGCCAGTTTCCGCGACGCTGCCGGCCATTGGTTGTTTTTGGATGCGCGAAGGCTCGCAACGAGCATCTGGCGCAGGGTGATCCTCTGGCTGACGGCGTCCAGGCGATCGGCAAGGGCGTCGCAGACTCCGGCAAGGGTCTGGGCGTCGGCCTTGGCGAGTATGGCCATGGCGACGGTCCATGCCTTTTCGCGGACGGTGGCGTCGGGTTCGACGACGGGTTCCGTTCGCTTGAGGACCGTCTGGAGGTCCCGAGCGCCGGCGATCAGACCCAGGGCGTCAAGGACGGCCTGGCGGACGCCGCGGTCGTCGTCGCCGGCCAGGTGCGCCACCGCGTCGGTGAGCTCCGGCTTGCGGAATTGCGCCAAACCCTTGACGCCCGCCAGGCGGACCGTGGCGGCGGCATCCGCCAGGGCGCTTCTCATCGCCGGGATGAAATTCTCGTCGGCGATCGTGCCCATCGCCGTCAGCAGCGCCTCTCGCAGGGCCGGTGCGTAGCCGTTGACGGACGATGAACTGCTGTCGGCGTACCGGGCAAGGAGCACCTTTACTGTCAGGTCGTGAATTGCCCCCTTGAGCGGGGCCGCCAGGGCCACCCGTGCCAGCGCAGCGGCGGCGGCCGCCGCGACGGGTGCGTCCTTCGAATCCACTTCCTTCAGGACCGGTCCGACGACCTTGGGGTCTTTCAACTGTCCCACGGCCGTCAGGAGCCCCTGCTTGACCTCGGGTATCTCCTCGACCTTCAGCCTGCCCAGCAGCAGGTCGGCTGCGTTGGGATCGCCAAGGTTGGCCTCCAGCAGGGCCGTGGCGCGGCGAATCCGCGAGTCGTCGTCGGCCAGCATCGCGCAAAGCTGGGCACGGATCTCCTCGGGCACCTCCCCGCTGGTCGAGACGCGGCGGTCGGTGAGCCTTACTCCCACCAGCCTTACGTCGGGCAGAGGGTCCTTCAGAAAACCGATCAGCAGCTTGTCCTGCACTGCCGCGGGCGTCGCGGCGTAGTAGTCCGTCATAGCCGCGGCCAGGCGGGTTTTAAGCTCGGTGTTCTCATCTTCCAGGCGGGTCTTCTCGCGGGCGAGGCTTTCAGCCAGGTCCGCCAGCCACGCCGAGGCGGGCTTGGTCTTGTTCTGCGACCACCACTTCTTCCATTTCTTCGGATCGCCGGCAAAGTCGCGAATGTTGGTGAGCTTTGCCAGGCTCTCGGCCGCGGCGTTTCGGATAGCCAGGTCATGGTTGTCCACGAGTTGGATCAGCACGTCGACGGCCTGGCGGTCCAGCACCCGCTGCAAAGCGGAGATAGTCACCAGCCGGACCGTCTTGTCAGCCTTTTCATCCTGTGCAATGGCCAGGAGCTTGTCGGCAACGCCGCCGGTCCTGTAGGCCGCAAGTGCCCTTGCCGCCGCCGGCCGCACCGATGGCTCGGTCCCGGTCAGCATCGCCATCAGCGGCTCGACGAACATCTGCTGCTCAGTTCCCCGCGAGGCGATGGCCTCGGCGACGGCGATCTGGCCCATTCGATTGGCGGGGTCTTCGAGGAACTTGCGAAGTGCCTCCGCCGCCTGGGGATAGCCGCGGCTCAGAAGCAGCTCGGCGGCCTCAACCTTTGTCTTGGCCGCGCGGGAGGCGTCCGCGAGCTGGCCGGTAAACATCCGCAACTCGAGTTCCTGCTCGCCCGTCAGGCCGGCCCCGGCCGCCTGGGCCGCCAGCGCCGCCGTGGCGGCCAGCCACAGCATGCACCAGGCCGTAAATCGGACTATCCTTCTCGCCAAGGCCATTATCGCCGGTTTATCCTATCGCCGCCCCGTCTGGTGCGCAGAAGCAAACATCCGCCAGCCCTACCAGTCAGACGCTCACGAACGCCATAATGTTCGCGCATCGGGGCCTCTGGATAGACAAACGCCCAAGATATCCAAAATCGTTCAAAAAACGCCCCGGCCGGCGCGAAAAAGCCGTCCGGGAACCTCATCGGCACGCCGAGGCCTCCGGCATCAGTCTTTGCTCTGAAAAGAAGGTCTTAGCTCATAGCTCTTAGGTCTTAGGGTGGCAGAGCCATAATCGTGCCCTTGCCGCCAGCCAGAATCTTCCGCTGGCGATCCCTAGGACCTATGACCTTTTTTCATGTTCTCCGGCAGCCATGCCATGTTTGACACGCACCGGCAGCCTACGTTAGCATCCCGCGTCGGAAGGTTCTCATTGCATTGACTTTTGCCCGTGGTAGGATACGCTTCATGACCGACCCTGCCAGTTCGATGACATACCGGGACGCCGGAGTGGATATCGACGCCGGAGACGAAATGGTCGAGCGGATCAAGCCGCTCGTCCGCCGGACATTCACCCCGCGCGTCATGAACCTCTACGGCGGATTCGCCGGGCTTTTCCGCCTGGATTACAACGAGAAGCTCTTCAAGCGCAACTACAAGGAACCCGTCCTGGTCGGCTGTACCGACGGCGTGGGAACCAAGCTCAAGGTCGCCTTCCAGGTCGGCAAGGTCGATACGGTCGGCATCGACCTTGTGGCCATGAACGTCAACGACCTGATCTGCGCCGGGGCTGAGCCGCTGTTCTTCCTGGACTACCTCGGCGTGGGCAAACTGGACCCCGCCCGCATGGCCGAGGTCGTCAAGGGCGTGGCCGACGGCTGCCTCCAGGCCAACTGCGCCCTTCTGGGCGGCGAGACGGCCGAGATGCCGGCATTCTACAAGCCCGACGAATTCGACATGGCCGGGTTCGCCGTCGGCGTCGTCGAGCGCGATCGGATCATCGACGGGGCCAACGTTGAAGTCGGCGACCTCGCCATCGCCCTGGCGTCCGACGGGCTTCACTCCAACGGATACGGCCTGGCTCGCCGCGTGCTGCTGGAAAAGGCCGGATACGACGTCAACGACCGCCCATCCGAACTCGAGGGCCGGTCGATCGGCCAGGAGATGCTCCGGCCCACGCGGATCTACGTCAGGCCGGTGCTGGACATCCTTGGCCGCTACCGGGTCAAGAAGGTGATCAAGGCCCTGGCCCACATAACCGGCGGCGGGCTGCCGGGCAACCTGCCTCGCGTGCTGCCGGACGGGCTTACGGTGCGGATAAAGCGCAACAGTTGGCATACGCCGCCGATCTTCGAACTCATCGCCGCCAAGGGTCCCGTCGACTCGCTGGAAATGTCGCGGGTGTTCAACATGGGCGTGGGATTCGTCATGATCGTGGCGCCGACGTTTGCCAAGCCCATCATGGACCGCCTCTGCCGGCTTGGCGAGCGCTGCTGGGTGCTGGGCAAGGTCCGAAAGGGCGGCCCGGACTTGATGTGGGTGTAATTTTCGCATAAACCCCTTGACCGCACAGGGCCGCAAGAGGTAACTTACTTCGCTCTGTAGGCTTGGCGGAGAGAGTCTATACTCGGATTCCGCCGGGTCCCGCGGAAAGAGTGTCTGGGAATCGCGTAAGGTTTTGATGCGTTTCGAAACCCCTGGATAAGCTAAGGCAATGCCCGGGTGCGGATGCATGAATCCACACCAACCAGCGGAGGTGCAGGCTTGGCGACAGAGTTGACAAAAGAACTGATCGACGCCGGAATCCATTTCGGGCACCGCATCAGCCGGTGGAACCCGAAAATGAAGCCCTATATTTTCGGCAAGCGGAACCTGATTCACATCATCGACGTCAAGGAGACGCTTCGCGGCATCCTTCTTGGCCGCAAGTTCCTCTCGCAGGTGGCCGCCCGGGGCCTGGACGTGCTGTTCGTCGGCACCAAGCGGCAGGCCCGCAAGGCGGTCGAGGAAAACGCCACGCGCATCGAGATGCACTGGGTTAACGACCGCTGGCTGGGCGGCACGCTGACGAACTTCCGCGAGATTCGCAAGCGCGTCGGCCGGCTGGACCAGCTCGAGGCGCTCGATGCCGAGGGCAAGCTGGACCAGTACTCCAAGAAGGAAGGCGCGTCGCTCCGCCGCGAGATGCGCAAGATCCGCCGAAACCTCGGCGGCCTTCGGCGGATGACCAAACATCCCGGCGCGCTGGTGATTGTCGACCAGCGCCGCGAGATCATCGCCGTCCGCGAGG
>Ga0315285_10005117_pt1 | contig 13548 bp, 12 predicted proteins | sample YL17G09_36_MG_FD_203698 | JGI IMG/M metagenome (GOLD analysis project Ga0315285, IMG submission 203698) | Sediment microbial communities from Yellowstone Lake, YNP, Wyoming, USA - YL17G09_36 | ecosystem: Environmental > Aquatic > Freshwater > Lake > Sediment | place: USA: Wyoming | collected... | reverse complement strand
ACCTCTTAAGCGGCCTTTGTTAAAGAAAGAAACAGATTTGTCGAGTCAGGTATAATTTAATAGAAAGGAGTCAGACTATGGCAGAAATAAAGGAAACGCCGAAGCCGACAGAAGCAAGCAAAGACGCCAGGATGTTTGCGATGTTGGCGCATCTTTTGGCCATCTTTACCTGCTTTGTGGGACCGTTGGTCATTTGGCTGATAAAAAAAGAGGAGCACCCATTTGTTGATGAGCAGGGCAAAGAAGCCCTAAACTTTCAGATTACGGTTGCAATTGCATACATTGCCGCGAGCCTGTTGTCTTTTTTATGTATTGGCTTTCTGTTGTTCCCCGCGGTCTGGGTAGTGAACTTAATCTTTTGCATTATGGCCTGTGTCGCGGTAAACAAAGGTGAGCACTATCGGTATCCGGTAAGTATCCGATTCATTAAGTAAAAATTTAGCCAGCGGCAACGGCAATTAGACCAATCTGTTATTTTGACGGCACCGGCACGTCAATGGTTGCTCAATAGATAACAGCCAAGCTAAGAGTTTGGCAAACGGTCCAAGTCTGCAGAAACCTGTCTTCTTGCAAAATTGCTGCTGTCCGGATATTATAGCTTAAATGGCGGCAAAATCGCGCAAGGGCAAGGATAATCAAGGTTCAGCGGCAGTTAACAAGAAGGCCTATCTAAATTTTGAGCTTATAGAGAAGTTCGAGGCGGGGATGTTGCTTTTGGGCACGGAGGTAAAATCGCTTCGTGCAGCCCAGGCCAACCTTGACGGCTCATACGCCAGGATTATAGCCGACCAGTGCTGGCTTGTCGGCGCGACCATAGCCCAGTATCAACAGGCCGGCGCAAACAATCATGAGCCGACCAGAAAAAGAAAACTGCTGCTGCACAAGGCTGAGCTTCGCAGGATGCAAATCAAACTTGAGCAGCGCGGCTTTACGCTTGTGCCTCTTCGGATTTATTTCAGCGGCAGGGGCCTGGCAAAAATAGAACTGGCGCTGGCCAAAGGCAAAAGGCAATACGACAAGCGAAAGAAAATCGCCGAGCGCCAGCAGAAACGGGACATCAGCAGAGATATGAAAAAGTATCACAGATAATATCCTGCCAGGATTTACGCAAACAAAAAGGTTTTCAGGGGTCTTAAAATGGCTAAAGAAGAAAAAAAGGACGATAAGAAGATTATAATTGACGAAGATTGGAAGCAGCAGGCCCAAAAGGAGAAAGAAATATTGGCTGCACAGGAAAAGGCTGAGAAGGAAAAGGCGGAGAAGGAAAAAACTCCACGGGACAAGTCTCGTCGCGGGTCTTTGCCAAAAGGTGATTTTGCTGCGCTGATAAGCATGCTTGTTACGCAGGCATTGTTTGCCTTAGGCCTGTTGCAGGTAGAGGGACAGGAGGAAAAAGAGCCTGATTTGGAGCTGGCCAAGTACAGTATCGATATGCTCGAGACCATTGAGAAAAAAACCAAAGGCAACCTGACTGAAGAGGAGAAGAAGGTTCTTGAAAATACTCTTGGTCAGGTCCGTATAGCTTATGTAAAGGTCGCGGGGTAGGTGCATTGGCGGGTATATTAGATAAAATCGTTGCCGACAAAAGGGCTGAGGTTGAGTTCCGCCGGTCGCAGAGGAATCTGGAACAGCTTAAGGCCGAGATTGCCTCTATGCCGAAGTGCCGCAATTTCTACAAAGCCGTCACCAAACGCAGCGGCAGGGGGCTAAATGTTATTGCAGAGGTCAAGAAGGCGTCGCCGTCGGCTGGGGTTATTCGTGAGGATTTTGACGCCGTGGCGATTGCGCAGGCCTACCAGAGGTGCGGCGCTGATGCAATTAGCGTTCTTACCGATGAAAAATATTTTCAGGGCAGGCTCGAGTATATAAAGCAGATAAGTGACGCGGTGGATTTGCCGATTTTGCGCAAAGATTTTATTATCGATATCTGGCAGGTTTACGAATCCCGCGCTGCCGGCGCCGATGCGATACTGTTGATAGCCGAAGCGTTAACGCCCGGTGAGCTGATGGATTTAATGATAGGGGCAGCCGAGCTGACGTTAACGGTCCTGTTGGAAGTGCACGAGGCCGATACGCTGTTGGCCGTCCGCAGCTTAATCGGTTTCCCCAAGAAAGGCTACAGCGTTCTTGGCATCAACAATCGAAATCTCGCTACAATGAAGGTGGATTTGGGAACGAGCCGCCGATTAGCGGAGCTTGTCGATAATAAAAAGGAGCTTGTAGCCGAAAGCGGGATAAAATCGCGAGCTGACGTCGAAAAGCTAAAGTCCATTGGTATAGGCGCTGTGCTGGTTGGCCAGGTGCTTTGTGAAAGTGACGATATAGAGAAAAAATTCGAAGAACTTTTCGGCTGAAACCTTTTTGTTGGGCCAAATAGCGTGAGGTTAAAATTATGAATATATTTCTTTATGTCCTGCTGGGAGTGGTTGCGGGGATTTTTAGCGGCCTAATCGGCATAGGCGGAGGAATAATTATTGTTCCCGTGTTGGTGCTTTTGTTCGGCCTATCGCAACATACTGCACAGGGAACGACTCTGGCTTTGATGGTTCCACCCATCGGCCTGCTCGCTGCATTGGCGTATTATAAACAGGGATTTGTTGACCTGAAAATAGCGGCCTTTGTATGTCTGGGCTTCTTTGTGGGCGGCCTAATCGGCGCTAAATTCGCTATCGCGATTCCTGACCAGCTTCTAAAAAGGATTTTTGGTGTTGTATTGTTAGCGGTTTCAGTAAAAATAATTCTCGGCAAATGATAACCTCTCCCACGGTAAGCTGCTTAAAGCCGATAGCTATTTCTTGTAAGTTTCCCAGCCCCAGGGTGGGTCGGCATCAAGATTAATACCAAATTCACGAAACTCTTTCCGCATATCCCTGCCGAAAAGCGCAGAGAAAACGTCCGCATAGACCTTCATTCTTTCCGTTTTGGCTGCACGATGCAGGGGATAATCCATTTGCCGAAGCGCGCGAAAAAAATCTTCCCACATCTTCGGGCCGTATTCGTTCCGCAATTTCAGAAAAAGATGGTTTAAAATTCTCGTATAAAATACGTTCCACGGATATTTTTCCGGGTCGGGATTTTTCTTGCCCGCTAACAGGTAAGCTTTGTATGTGTCCTCCCATTTCTTATGCTCGGCAAGCCAAAATGCATTGGCAACATCCTTCGGCACTAATCGGCGCACAATTTCCTCTTGAATTGCTACCCCAAGTGCCTCATACGTACCGGTGCATTTGTAATATGCTTTGAAACCATGGGACATCTCTTCTGTATAGCCGGCGAATCCACGAACATCGCTTGTCTTTAGACGGCCGAATTTCTTTAGTGCCGCGATTGTGTAACCTATAGTGCCTTGACCGCTGATTCCACCCCAGCCTCGTTTATGTCCTTCTGGATAGTGCTCAATCGAAAATTTGAACAGCGTATCCATTCCATAGATTTTCTTCATTTCCGAATACGCCTTTTCCATAAATGAGGAAAGTAGCCCGGCCTCTTTTGCGAACTCAGCTGGCGCAAATACCCAAATATGGGCCGATTTTACAACCACACCTTTTGCTCCAAGTTGCTCTTCGTATCGTTCCAGAGACCCGACCGACTCGTAACACAACGGCTGATAAACTTCTGACTCAGGGTTTGCCATTTGGATGCCGGCGAATTCAATGGCGCTGGTCATACCCACCGGCGAACTGATTTCAACTATATGCTCCGACCCGGATGACAAATGGACCAAAAATTCGTCTCGATACCACGCATAAGGTTTTTGCTCACTGTTGACACTCTGGCTTGCTCCAATAAGTTTTTCGTCAACCGTGATGGTAAAACCATCTATGCCCTGACTCCCTCCTGTCCATACTAAGGCCAACTTTCTCGTAACAGAGTCGTGGCCACGAAATCTAATGCAGATTGTTTTTATTCCAAGTTCATTCAGGTATCGTGGAAACTGGGGTGACTCATCTTCAAGATTTATGTTCACTGTACCTTTTACTACTGGCGGTCTGCTGCTGTTTAAATCATCGCGTCGCAGTTCCCACGTGCTGCTATACGCTGCTGCGGTATTAAAAATAAGAACCGGCAGTATAAGGTATCTCATAACAAATCGCATCATCTTTTCCGGTATGCCGAATTTTATAAAGTGTCTCAATGTTGCGTAATTACTTTTTCCTTTGGGCTTTTTGAATTTTGACCCACTCGTCCTTGAGTGTAACGGTCCGATTGAATATGAGCCTACCGGCGGAGCTGTCGGGGTCGGCGCAGAAATAGCCTAATCGCTCAAATTGATATCGGCTTAGTGGTGCTGCGCCGGCCAGAGACGGCTCGACGCGGCAGTTCTTTAGCACCTCCCGTGAGTTTGGATTCAAATTTGATGTGAAGTCTTTGTCTTCTTCGACATCGTCCGGGTTTTGATTTGTGAAGAGATGGTCATACAGCCGCACCTCGGCCTTGATGGTGTGCGGGGCCGAGACCCAGTGCAATGTAGATTTGACCTTGCGTCCGTCCGGAGCGTCCCCACCTCGTGTCGCAGGGTCATAAGTGCAGTGCAGCTCAACAATTTGGCCGTTTTTATCCTTGACCACGTCTGTGCAGGTGATGAAATATGCGTATCGCAGGCGAACCTCTCGGCCGGGTGCTAAGCGATAGAACTTTTTGGGCGGGTTCTCCATAAAATCATCCTGCTCGATGAAAAGCTCTCGTGAGAAGGCGACCTTGCGTGTGCCGGCGCCTGGGTCTTCGGGATTATTAATCGCATCCATTTCTTCGACCTTACCCTGTGGGAAATTATCAATGATTACTTTAAGCGGCCGAAGCACAGCCATCACGCGAGGGCTGGTCTTATTCAAATCTTCACGGAGGCAGTGTTCCAGCAGTGCAATATCGACAGTGCTGTTGAATTTGTTGACGCCGATAACCTGGCAGAAATTCCTGATGGATTCCGGCGAATAGCCGCGCCTTCGCAGGCCGCAGATAGTCGGCAGTCGCGGGTCGTCCCAGCCGCTGACTTTGCCCTGCTGCACTAATTGCAGCAGCTTTCGCTTGCTCATCACGGTGTAGGTTAGATTCAGCCGGGCGAACTCAATCTGCTGGGGATGGTGCACCCCAAGCTGCTCGAGGAACCAGTCATATAAAGGCCGATGATTTTCAAATTCCAGTGTGCAAATCGAGTGGGTGATTTTTTCGACGGAATCTTCCAGCCCGTGCGCCCAGTCATAAGTTGGATAGATGCACCACTTATCGCCGGTGCGATGATGGTCGGCGTGCAGGATGCGATACATCACAGGGTCACGCATATTCAGATTCGGATGTGACATATCGATTTTTGCCCGCAGTGTGCGGCAGCCGTCCTCGAATTCGCCTGCCCGCATTCGCTGGAACAAATCAAGGTTCTCTTTAACGCTGCGGCTGCGATAGGGGCTGTTCTTTCCCGGCCTGGTCAATGTGCCGCGATACTCCCTGATTTCATCGGCGTTCAGGTCGCAGACGTAGGCCTTGCCGGCTTTGGTAAGCTGCACAGCGTATTCGTACATTTGCTCGAAGTAGTCCGAGGCGTAATATAGCCTATTTTCCCAATCGAATCCAAGCCAACGGATGTCTTCCATAATTGCATCGATATATTCCTGCTCCTCCTTAACCGGGTTAGTGTCATCGAATCGCAGGTTGCACAGCCCGCCCTTGTTTTCAGCGGCAATACTGAAATTAAGGTAGATTGCTTTGGCGTGCCCGATATGCAGATAGCCGTTCGGCTCCGGCGGAAACCGGGTATGGACGCGGCCATCCCATTTATTTGTCTTTAGGTCCTCAGCGACAATTGCCCGGATAAAGTCGAGCTTAGTTGTAGAATCATTTGTGTTCATATTAGCAGTGCCTTTTTGGCGTTGTGTTATAATTTAGCAGATTACGATTATCCTGTCCAGCTTGTCATTTCGAGCGCAGCACGGCGGAGTCGAGAAATCTGTTAAAATATGTGTTCTTCCTTTATGAACATATTGTAATCGTTAAAATGACATTATGAAAACATACTATGTCTACATCATGGGGAGTAAATCCGGAACCCTTTACGTAGGGGTAACCAGCGACCTTAAGAAAAGGGTTTATGAACACAAAAACCATTCGATCCCTGGTTTTACTGATAAATACAATATTGATAGACTACTCTATTTTGAGACAATTGGGGATTCCGCTTCAGCGATCAATCGAGAAAAGCAAATCAAGACTTGGAGGCGTGAGAAAAAAGTAAGACTCATCGACTCATTGAATTCTGGATGGAATGATCTTAGTCAAGAGTGGTGTGATTGATTTTTTTAAGAGGAACCACTTCGTGGAACTGTTAAAATAGATCCCTCGACTTCGCTCGGGATGACGGGGGGCCGCTCGGGAAGGCAAATCGGTTAACCGGTCATCTGTTCTTGACAATAGTCCGGATATAGCTTAATCTTTCATCGTTTTCTCGTGTTTTCCGATAGTTTTTGAGGTTTACAATGGTTGTAACACGTTTTGCGCCGTCGCCGACAGGGTATCTGCACGTTGGTGGAGCCAGAACCGCTCTTTTTAACTGGCTTTTTGCCCGGCGGATGGGCGGCAAATTCATACTCCGTATTGAGGATACTGACCTGAAACGAAACACTCCGACCGCTATGCAGCAGGTTATAGATGATTTGCGATGGCTTGGCATCGAATGGGACGAGGGGCCGGAAGTCGGTGGGCCGAACGGGCCTTATCTGCAATCGCAGCGAATGGACATCTACGACAAATACGTAAAAAAATTACTCGAAGAGAAAAAGGCCTATTACTGCTTCGACACCACCGAAGAGCTTGATGCGCTTCGAAAAGAAGCTGAGGCCCAAAAAAAAGGTTTTACATATTCCAGGCCCGAAAAATTCCCCGACGAGAAAGATGTCGAGAAAGCCCGCACTCAGGGCCGGTCTGTAACTGTACGATTTGCCGTTCCGCAGGATAAAGCCCTTGTCGTAGAGGACATTGTGCGAGGCGAGGTTACTTTTGCAGCCGGCGAAATAGCTGATTTTATCATACAAAAGAGTGACGGATTTCCAACGTACAATTTTGCCTGTGTGGTTGATGACTATTTGATGAAAGTTACCCACGTTATTCGCGGCCAGGAGCACCTTATGAACACGCCCGGCCAGCAGGAATTATGGAAAGCTTTGGGATTTGGTGAGCTTCCGAAGTATGCACACATGTCCGTTACCGTCAGCGACACCGGCGGAAAACTTTCCAAACGTGAACGTCCAAAGGTTCTGCGTAACGCCATTAAGGATATACCTGATATCGACCTGGGAAAACTCGCTGAGGTCGGTAATGTCACTGCTGAAGAAGTCAATGACTTTGTTGCAGGCGAAACCATCCCGGATATGTCAAGTATTAACACAATGGCTGCTCATCTCGGTGTACATCTGCCGGAAATTAACGTTGTTGATTTTTTCAAGAGCGGCTATCTGCCCGAGGCGATGGTGAACTTCCTTGCCCTTTTAGGCTGGAACCCCGGCGATAAACGCGAGATTATGCCATTAGATGAGCTTATCGCTGCTTTCGATATTACTCGCCTGACCAAATCAAACAGCTTGTTCGACCGCAGTAAACTTCTTGCCTTCAACACCGAGCACATCAGGATGCAAAGCTGCGAAAAAGTGCTTACTCATTTTAAGGATTACCTAAAGGTCATTAAATCTCCGGTTGCAAAGGCGGATGACAAAACGCTGGCGAGAATAGTAGAGTTATGTGCAGGCGCAAGGACCCTGGCTGATATCGAGCATAAAAGCAGATTTCTATTCTTGGACGAAGACCAGATAGAGTACGATGAGAAAGCAGTTAAGGATGTTTTGCTGAAAAATGATGGATTGATTGTTTTAAAAACCGTTCGTGGCAGGCTCGCTGCGATGGAGCAGTTCACTGTGGAGAATATCGAGGCTGTGCTGCGCAGCTTAGCCAAGGAAAGGCAGGTTGGACTTGGCAAAATCGCCCAACCTTTGCGTGTCGCTTTGTGCGGAGGTACTATCAGCCTGCCGATTTTTGATGCCGTTCAGATATTGGGTAAAGAGAAAACCTTAAAGAGAATAGACAATACGCTGAAAATAGTCGAAGCAAAACATCAGGCTTGAAGGAGATAGGTGAGTGTCACTATTGGTAACCGGCTCGATAGCGGTTGATACTGTTAAGACTCCTTTCGGTGTTAGCGAGAATTGTCTTGGCGGTTCGGCGGTATATTTTAGTATGGCGGCGAGTTTTTTCTCGCCGGTCAGACTCATAGGCGTCATCGGCTCGGATTGCCCGTTCGATTTGGCGCAGGTTTTTGCCGGCAGGAGTGTTGATTTGGCAGGTTTGGAGATAAGAAAAAATAGCAAAACCTTTCGCTGGGCCGGCACATATCATAAAGATATTAACAAAAGAACCACGGATAAGCTCGAATTAAACGTCCTGGCGGAAGAGCCCCCAAAGGTGCCTCGGTCGTACAGGGACAGCAAATTTATCTTTCTCGCAAATACTGCACCGGCCCTTCAACTTCAGCTGCTCGAACAGATTGATAATCCATCTTTCGTAGCTGCTGATACGATGGACTGCTGGATTCAGGGACATCTCGATGATTTGAAACGACTGCTTAAAAAAATCGATTGCCTTATTATTAACGAAGACGAAGCAAAAATGTTGGCAGCCGAGCACAATCTGATAAAAGCAGCAGATGCGATTTTGGATATTGGGCCGAGTGTTGTGGTCGTCAAAAAAGGTGAATCGGGTTCGATAATTTGCAGTGCCGATGAGAGATTTGTTCTGCCGGCTTTCCCGGCCGCTGAGGTCAAGGACCCTACAGGCGCCGGCGACAGCTTCGCGGGCGCACTTTTGGGTTATCTGGCACAGGTCGGCAGGACCGATTTTGAATCATTAAAACAGGCAATTGCTTATGGTACAGTGGTTGCCTCTTTTACAATTGCCGATTTCTCGCTGGCAGGTCTGACATCGATAAACAAAGACGATATCGACGGCAGATTCAAAACCTTGCGAAAGCTGACACAATTTTAGAGGTTAATGATGTAATGCGATGTTTTATAGCGATAAATATTGATGAAAAAATCAGAAGTGCGTTGGGTGATTTGCAGCAGCAGCTGCGGAACGGCGTTGATGTGAAAAAAGGCGATGTCAATTGGGTAAACCCTGATAATATACACCTGACATTAAAGTTCTTAGGTGAAATTGAAGATGCAAAAGTTGTTGAGGTTTGTAATATAGTTAGTGACGTTGCCGGCAGATATGAAAGTTTTGAGCTGGACATAGAATCGGTCGGCCATTTTGGCGGCAAAAGCGCCAGGGTCTTATGGGTTGGCGCGGGCGAGGGCGAGGAAAATCTGTTAGAATTACAGGAAGATATTGAAGAGTCACTGGCTTTGGCCGGCTGGCCGAAGGAAACCAGAGAGTTTTCTATCCATCTGACCCTTTGCAGGATAAGAAAGCCGGCGGCAGGTGTCAAAATGGCGCGTATGAGCGAAGATTACAAAGATTTTAAGCTCGGAACGATGCCGGTTGATTCGGTCTCGGTTTATCAAAGCCAGTTGAAGCCGACCGGCCCTGTTTACACTCTGTTAGGAAATTACAAGCTAAACTAAAAGTTTAAAGCGGAAAATGCAAAACCAAAACTCAAAACTTAAACCCGAATTAAAACAAAGGGCATACCAATATTCCATCAAGGCAATAGAATTCATAGATACTTTGCCAAAGGATATCTCCACTGATGTTATTGCAAAGCAGTTGTTGAGGTCGACTACATCTATAGGAGCAAATATAGTTGAGGCTAAAGGTGCCAGTTCAAAACGCGATTTCACTAATTTCTTCAGTTATTCTCTCAAGTCTGCAAATGAAAGCTTATATTGGCTTGGATTGTTGAGAGATGCAAAGAAGATAAACAGTGCGCAGTTAAGCTACCTTCTGAATGAAACCAAAGAATTAGCAAATATATTAGGTTCAAGCGTTCTGACTCTCAAAGGTAAGAAATGAATTTTGAATTTTAAACTATGGTTTTTAGCTTTTAGTTTTAAGCTTTTAATTATCTTAGAATCGGAGGAAAGTAAAATGGCGAAAACATCACCACAGCAAAAAGACACAGAAAGTAAATCCAAAGGTAAAATAGAGCATTTGAGACCCCAGGCCGCCAGCAAAGAAACTGCTTTGGAGTGTGTGATTGCACAGATTGAGAAGCAGTACGGCCAGGGCGCTATAATGCAGATGGATGAGCACAAGTACGCTAAGATTGAGGGCATCCCTACCGGCTCATTATCGCTGGACATCGCCCTTGGCGGGGTGGGTATCCCCCGCGGCAGGGTTACCGAGATGTTCGGCCCGGAGTCGTCCGGCAAAACTACTCTGGCGCTTCACGTCATTGCGAACGCCCAGCGTGCGGGCGGTGTGGCTGCGTTCATCGACGCGGAGCATGCACTCGATACAACCTGGGCTAAAAGACTGGGCGTCGATGTCAGCAGCATGCTGGTCAGCCAGCCCGACACCGGCGAACAGGCGCTCGATATCACCGAGATGCTAATCAGGTCCAATTCCGTTGATGTTATAGTTATTGACTCGGTTGCCGCCCTGACGCCGGCAGCAGAGATTGAAGGCGGAATGGGCGACCCCCACATGGCGCTGCAGGCAAGATTGATGAGTCAGGCGATGAGAAAGCTTACTGCTGTCATCAACAAGAGCAAAACCTCCCTTGTCTTCATAAATCAAATCCGTATGAAAATCGGCGTGATGTTCGGCAACCCGGAAACGACCCCCGGTGGAAAGGCACTGAAATTTTACACATCCGTCAGAATCGATTTAAGACGGCTGGCAACCTTAAAGGATGAGGGCAATGCCGTCGGCACCAGGGTCAGGGCCAGGGTGGTAAAGAACAAAATCGCACCGCCTTTCCGTGACGCTGAGTTTGATATTATGTTCGATAGCGGAATCAGCTACGAAGGCGATTTACTCGACCTGGGTCTTGGCTGCAAGGTGGTCGAAAAGGCCGGCGCCTGGCTGAACTACGGCGATATCCGCCTCGGGCAGGGCAGAGAAAACGCAAGAAAATATCTGATTGAAAATAAAGATTTGTGTGAGGAGCTGAAAAATAAAATCCTTGCTGCCAAAGGTCTGGTGCAATCCTGATTACCCATCTGATTTTAGGAAACTGACAGGTGTTAACTGCCAAGCAGATTCGAAATAGTTTTATAGATTTTTTCAGGAATAAAGGGCACGAATTTGTCCCCAGCTCGCCCATAGTGCCCATTGATGACGATACGTTGCTTTTCGTCAATGCGGGGATGAATCAGTTCAAAGATATTTTTTTGGGGTTGTCCAGCCCGCAATATCGCAGGGTGGTCAACAGCCAAAAGTGCCTGCGCGTAAGCGGCAAGCACAACGACCTTGAGGAAGTGGGCAAAGATACCTATCACCACACATTTTTTGAAATGTTAGGCAATTGGTCGTTCGATGATTATTTCAAGGCGGAGGCAATTGACTGGGCCTGGGAGCTTCTTACGAAGGTTTGGGCTATCGAGCCGGCTAAGTTGTGGGTGACTGTTTTTCAGGGCGATACGGAAGATAATTCCCCACCGGACAGCGATGCCAAATCGCTTTGGCCGAAAGTAACGGGCATTCCAAAAGAGAGGGTTCTCTTTGGCGGCAAAAAGGATAATTTCTGGGAGATGGGCCAGATTGGCCCTTGTGGGCCGTGCAGCGAAATTCATATCGACCTCGGTGCCGATAGATGCGATATGAAAAAGGTAAAAGGCCACAGGTGCGGCGTCAATGCCGGCTGTGCCCGCTTCATCGAATTGTGGAACCTCGTATTTATACAATATAATCGCGGCGAAGACGGCAAACTTTCTTCTTTGGGTGCTAATTACGTCGACACCGGTGCAGGTCTCGAGCGAATCGCAGCGGTACTGCAGAATAAAAGGAGCAACTACGATACCGATTTGTTTATGCCCATAATCGATTGTGTTGGTGAAATCGCCGGCCACAAGTATACGTCCCAGCTGAACAACAAAGTCGATAATGCATTCAGGGTTATAGCCGACCATATTCGCTCGCTTGTCTTTGCGATAACCGATGGCGCAACCCCTTCCAATGAAGGCAGGGGCTACGTGATACGACGCATACTTCGCCGCGCTGCAAGGTTCGCCAGCGTGTTGGGGATGCACGAGCCTTTTATGTATAAACTTGTGCCGGTCGTTGTTGATTGTCTCAGCGATGCGTTTGGCGAGATAAAGACAAGGGCTGAATACGTCTCAACGGTTATTGAATCAGAAGAATCCAGTTTTGGGCGAACACTTGACCGCGGCATAGAGATATTCAATACTGCCGCTGAAAAGGCCAAAAGCTCAAAGGATAAAACTATCAGCGGCGATGATGCGTTTATGCTGTACGACACTTACGGTTTCCCGTCGGATTTGACGCAGCTTATGGCAAGAGAAAAAGGCCTTAAGGTTGATACTGCCGGTTTTGATAATCTTATGAAGCAGCAGAGACAGAGAGCGCGAGCGGCACAGAGGACAAGCAGCTTTGTTTCACTGGTTACGAATACGAAGCTTCCTGCCACAGATGATTCTCACAAATACAAAGGCGATAGATGTGTATCTACGGTTTCAGGCTGGGTTACTTCAGATGGTACTTATATTTCATCAGGAGCATTGAATGAATCTGAAGGTGAGGTTGGCCTGGTTCTGGAAAGAACTTGCTTTTATGCAGAATCTGGTGGACAAGTTGGCGACTTTGGCAGGATTGAAAGCCCTAAGGGAGAGTTTGTAGTGGAAAATACAGAAAAAATTGGTGATTGCATTATCCATCGGGGCAGGATGAAGTCTGGCACGCTTACAGTCGATGAGCAAGTTGAGGCTATAGTTGACAAAGACCGCGACGCTATAAAGAAAAATCACACTGCCACCCATCTGCTGCAGTGGGCCCTGCAGCAGACGCTCGGTAAATCGGTCGCCCAGCAGGGCAGTCTCGTCTGCTCGGAATACCTGCGATTCGATTTTACCTGGCCGAAGGCCCTGACGACTGAACAGATAAAAAAAGTTGAGCTTCTGGTCGGGGAGAAAATCGCTGCGGATTCGCCGGTAACCTGCCGTGTTTTGCCTCGGGAACAGGCACAAAAACTCGGCGCAATGGCGCTGTTTGGTGAGAAATATGGAAATGAGGTTCGAGTAGTGGCTATCGGCGCAGAAGACGAAGACCATCTCTCAGAAGCTTTCAGCAAGGAGTTTTGCGGCGGAACCCACGTTGACAGAATTGGCTCTATCGGCGGTTTTAAGATAATCGAAGAAGAAAGTATCTCTGCCGGAGTTCGCAGAATTACCGCGATGACCGGCTCCGGATTAGCCGCGTATCTCGAACAGCGAAGTCGGATTGTTGATGAGCTTTCAGAAATGCTGAAGGTTCCAGCTGAAGAAGTTGCCGACAGAGTTGACCGGCTGATAAAGGAAAATAAGAAGCTCGCTAAGGAGTTAAAATCTGCTTCTAAGCAAGGCGCATCTGGCGTTACGGCCGAGGCAAAACAGCTTCTCGATGGGTGCGAAA
>Ga0315285_10005115_pt1 | contig 13549 bp, 12 predicted proteins | sample YL17G09_36_MG_FD_203698 | JGI IMG/M metagenome (GOLD analysis project Ga0315285, IMG submission 203698) | Sediment microbial communities from Yellowstone Lake, YNP, Wyoming, USA - YL17G09_36 | ecosystem: Environmental > Aquatic > Freshwater > Lake > Sediment | place: USA: Wyoming | collected... | reverse complement strand
ATCCTGTCAATTCTTCTGTACAGCCTGGCGGCACTTTCCCCCACGGCTGTCACTCGAGGTTCCTTGGACTCACCTTCTTCAGCCCGCTGAGTCGCCATTTTCCCATTTCCGCTGCTTTTCGCACAGACTTGACATTAAGTGCAAAAAACGCAACATTCAGCTAGTCGCAGGTCTCTGCGAGCCCAAGACCGTTCATTTCCATTCGTTGGCTCGCTCACGTTATATGCCGGACGAATTCACCGGCTAGCTGCAGCGTATTTCTCATCCGACCAAGAGAACAGCACTTATCGCAACACAACCACTGCTTGCCCACTAGTCCAGGGAGGTCTCCGTGCGAACAGAGCGAAGGCTGGGTTTGGCGCTCTCGGGGGGGAGGGTTCCGCGCGTCGTTTTTCCACATTGGCGTCCTTGCACGACGAGCTGAATTCAATCTTCTTCGGTCCATCGAGCTCATCTCCACTGTGTCTGGCGGCCCCATCATCGGTAACAACGAAGCTCAGAGGCGTAGCTGTTTACGGCAGCCTTGTCTATTCTTGCCGTGAAAGGGAGCGATATCTATGGAACCGTTCAGGCAAATGCAAAAGCTCATCGTCGGCGAAATCCCGCAGCCGCAATACCTCTGGCACGAGCCTCTCGCCGAGCAGATGGAGGAAGCCTCTCGGCAGAAAGAGTTTTCGGCGACGATCGCGGCCATCGTCAAGCGAGCGCATGAACGATCTGGGAGATAAATCCGGTGTCGAAAATAGAAAATGCGAAATACCATTAAATACTTGGCATCTTTGCTGGGCTAAAAGGGAATTTGCACTGCGACGTTGTGGGAGCTGCATCCGGTGACGGGGATAGAAGTAACCACTGTACCTGTCAATTGAGGCGATTCGTGGATGATGTCCTTCTAGCGATAGTGCCAACCGCCTTGCAGGAAACGCTTCGAAGTCCGAATGCGGGGTGTTGCGAATTGCAGGATGTGTCGGGTACGTCGAGAACAAGATCCCATAGCAAATCTGTTCTTAATCAAGAAATATTGACGAAAGGATAATAACAATGTTCAATTCAGAGATATTGGATGTTGTTATAGGATTGGTGTTTATCTATCTGCTGTACAGTCTCTTTGCTACGATCATCCAAGAGATTATTGCGACGTATCTGAGTTTCCGATCGAAAATACTTGAGATAGCGATCCATCGCATGTTAGAAGAAGATAATCCGTCCCAAGGTTGGGTCGGCGGAATAATGAATTTCTTATTCGGAAAGGATAACGCGACGTCTCTATTGTCCAATGCATTTTACCAACACCCACTGATCAAATTCCTCGGCGAAGATAATCAAAAAAGGAAGCCGTCTTATATCACCAAAGAGACGTTTTCAAAAGCATTCATTGATTTGTTGCGTGGGGACAATGTTCAGCCAGGACAGGATAGTGCGACCTTTATTAATGACGCTTTGAAAAGCGAAATCATAAATTGGAAATCAACAATTACAGTACCTCAGGATCTCTTCAAACGTATCAAATCGAAGCCAGAAGAAAACGATCTTGCTGGCGTCCTCCAATCACTTTTGCAGCCGCACAAAGAAGAGATCAACGACGGCAAAGCCGTACATGTCGGTCAAACAAAATTTCTATCGAAGATTCTAAGTGAACCGCTGGACGAAGAAGAGAACAAGGCTGTGATCAGGGAAGCCCTGAGTAAGAACGACAACAACTGGAGGTTAAAGATCCGAATACCACCAGAAACTCTTTCGTTTGTCAAATCGATCTGGGCAGATGCGCACGGTGACATAGATAAGTTTAAGACCTATCTCGAAAGTTGGTTTGACGAAACAATGGAACGTGCCACGGGCTGGTATAAGAAATACACGCAAGTGGTATTGTTGGCGGTTGGATTTGTTATAGCTGTTCTCTTCAATGTAAATACGATGGAAATTGTCGGCAAGTTGGAAAAAGACCCGAAGCTCCGTGAGCAACTCGTTTTGCAGGCCGAAAACTTCCAAAAAGCACATCCTAATCTTGACAAGGAGATTGCGCAAGCTCAAGCCCTCAAGGATACAACAACGACCAATACTTTGAATGGATTGAAAACTCAAAGAGACACCTTGATTGCTCGTGCCGACAGATTGGTAAATGGAGATATGGAGAAAGCAAATAGCGTTTTAGGAATCGGAATTGGGTCGTTTAAATGGCCGCCCAACAATTCGGGTTGGGAGAATTTGGGATATCTGTTGAAGTCACTATTCGGTTGGTGCGTCACAGCATTGGCGATTTCACTTGGTGCGCCGTTCTGGTTTGATCTGTTGAACAAGCTCATGAAGCTGCGCAGCTCTGTTGCGACCAGTTCAGAAGGTAAGAAAGAGACTGCAATTGAAGTAACGCAACGACCGAACATAGATCGCAAAGGGTGATTGAAAATGAAAGTGACAGTGACAAAGTATCTGAATGTACGGGTTGGCAAACCTAGTGTGAACGCTCCGTGTTACCAATACCTTGCTCCCGGACGCGAACTTGAGGTTGACGGGAAGTTGTATGATGGGGATACGTATGAAGGCATAGCAACATGGATGAAGGATGAGGCAGGGAATTACTATTGGAGTGGGGGTATTGCAGCGAAGAACACTTCTCAAGGACTTGAACCCCGTGAGCCAATTTCTCTACCTCAAGAATCATATAATTACAACGCTTTGTTTAATTTGCCTCAGGAATGGAAAAAATCCTATGGTAAAAATGTCAAAGTGGCTCTTATTGACACTGGCTTATTTGTTGACCATCCAGATTTTTTATCCCGTGTTTCATCAATTGTTGCAGTTGATTGTTCGAGAGTACTCGCCGGCGAACCGTATCAACAAGATGATTCTTCGGATGGTCATGGTTCACATTGTGCCGGACTAATAGCGGCATATCAAGGTCGTCTTCGTGGCGTCACTGGATTAGCTCCGCAAGCAGATTTGATGATGATAAAGGGTTATGTCAATGGCCTTGGATATGAGGAAACCCGTGTTGCATATTGTCTGAAGTATGCTACAGACAACGGTGCAGAAATCATCTCAATGAGTTTTAATATCAATTATCCTGAAAACGAGCAACTAATACAACAAATCAAGAGGGCAAATGAGAACAATGTTCTACTTGTAGGAGCTGCGGGTGACGATACTGATTTGACTAGCAACTCACTGTACTATCCTGCAATGTTTGACAATTGTGTGAAAGTTGGATCTATCGCAGATGATTGCCTGAGAGAAAATATTAACTCGTTGAATAGCAGTATCGATTTTCTACTTCGGAGGGTTGAGTTCGTTTCAACAAGCACCAAAGAAAATGGTTACTACAAAAGTCTTAATGGGTGTAGCATGGCCACTGCGATCGTTAGCGGCATTGCCGCGCTGTGCGTTTCTGTTCTAAAAGGGAATGCTAAACCGCGCTCAGTTCCGATAAGAACAATAGTGGACTCGTTGATTAAGAATGCCTCTTCAATTCCGACCAGCGGTATAATGAATTCCTATACAGTATACAAACAAAAATGAAATATGAACGAGGAGAATGAGAACATGAAACGAACCCGCATTATCAACGTGGCAGTCGTACTAACAATAGGAATCAGCCTTCTTCGTTCACAAGCTGCGTACTATGATGCGATGATGCTTCGTAGGTTCTACACATATGATACCCTGTCCAGAACATGGGGATCAAACAATGACAGCATAATTGCAGTATACAAGAATTATACAGCTGGTTTAACGAAAGAAGATCAAATTAAGTCTGCTTATAACGCAAATCCATTCTTCAAAGACCTGAAGTATTACGGAAGACCGCATGCGTTTGGAGTGCTGCCTAGTATAGCAAGTTCAACGCTTTCTTCGGTATCGGGTCTTGATGTTACAAATGTTGCCGACGGCATGGCCAAGTTCCTCGTTGCGCGCACGAAACAGGAACTGGCTGCCGCGTTCTTCGACCGGTTCAAGGCCGCAATCTCCGATACCAATTACCGGGATTTCCAAAAGCTCTTTCCAACCACCTTTATTACTTTGAGCACGATCGGAGATGACATCTATAATTTTGATGCCTACACACAGACTTTGCGTGAGAGCTTTGAAAAAGATCTGGCCAGTCTCTTGGAGCATATCCCGGAGGTTGTGGATGTCCACTCTGAAATGCGCAACGACTTTAAGGCAATCTTGAAAAGTGCTTGTTACATCGCGGAGGGATTAAGGGACAGGCAGCATCCAGGAGACATTCTGAAGGATTTTCCGACGAGTTATCTGGACAGCTTGAAAAGTTGGAAGGGAGCAATTCAAACACTTCAACTGATTTCTGCGTCGCTCAGAGATACCACCCAGCTCACTGATTCCACGTCGTATTGGGTCAGTCCTCGTCAGGTGGAAAAGCTTCTTGATGATCCCATTACGTTCAAGATTTATTTGGGGTTACTGTATCAACAAGCGTGCAACGAGAAAATCGCGTTTGAGGGGATGAGCCTGCGTCAAGCGCTCGACAGCATCTATGTTCATTTCGATCTCTATATATACCAACTATAGGGGATATTTCACGAATCTCGCCAATAGCACGGCGAAACTTACACGCTTGTTGAATAGTTATCGGAAAACAACGAACGATACGGCGGCTCTCGCACAATACCACAATTACGTTAACGCCTCAATTGACCTTCTTGAATCAGCCAGTGACATAGGAAAGCTTATACCTCAGAGCGAGCTCAAGTTGACTTCTGATGTCTTTTGGAAGAACGTGAGAGGATCTTTTTCACAATTCTTCGATGTGGCAAGGTCGGCAACAAACATCGTGTGGGACATAAAACGCAGAAGCTACGCATCGGCAATCATCAATCTCGCGCATATTTATGATCGAGTTGTGGCAACGCCAGCCGCCAGTAGCGTCGATTCTCTTACGCGACAAGCAAAGGTTGAAAACGATTGCAGCAAAAAGAAAGTGCTCGAGATACAGATTGGTCGTCTGACGAAGCAGAAAGAAAGTCTAGGTCGTATTGTGCGGTACGGCACTTTCATGGCGACGATCGTCCAGGCCAAGAATTCCGACGAGGTCGAGCAGGCCATTGAAGCTATCGCTTTGCCAGCGGGTTCGTCACGCATTAAGAGAGAGAGTCCATTCAATGTTTCATTGAATTCTTATGTTGGCGCCTTCATGGGTAGAGAGATAGTCGACAAGGCTAATAACAACCCATATATCAATAGTTACGGTGCCACTGCGGTAATTGGCGTCGCGATCAGTGAGGCACATTCTTTCCTCTTCATTCCAGGCGATTGTTTCTTCTTCTCAACCTCCGCTTTCATATCCCTCGTTGACCTGGGAGCAATAACTGCATATAGAGTTACGAATGACAGCACCCAGAGTATTCCTACAATTCAACTGAAAGACATATTCTCGCCCGGATTGTTCCTTTCATTTGGAATTGATAAGACCCCGCTGTCCTTGAATTTCGGCTATCAAGTAGGGCCATTGCTTAGAAGAATCCAATCATCGCAAGGATCATTCACCAACGCATATTCCAGATGGAGTTTCTCCATATGTGTCGATATTCCGCTTGTCGATTTTTATACGAAACCAAAGTACTGAGGGATGTTGTATGCAACTTCGCAGGCAGGACGCCTCACGGTTACGCCAGCCTGGGCATGAACAAGAAAGCCTTTGAAGCGGTGATCGGCGGTTTGGTGAAACTGGTCAAGTGAGGATTCCATGAAACCCCTCTACCTCAAAATCACCCTCTTTAACCCTTCATCCGGCGATCAATTCCCGGTCCTTGGCGATATGATGAACGACCTTGTGGTCGATATCGTTCCGATGCAGTTCGGCAACGTCATCGGCTTGCATGATCCTGTCCAGCTTGAGCCGCGCGAGAGAAGCAAAGGGATCTACTTCGTCCAAGCCGACGGCTTCAAACCGCCGGATGAATATTTCCTTCGTGTCCAATTTGCCAAGCGCATCTTCTCCATGAGCCTTCGCAAATTTATCTCGCTGGATGAGGTGAGCGATACGACTCGACCACTTCTCCTTCCGACGCGTCTCCCGGCGTGGGACTCCGGCTGGGACAATGACTACGAGGATAATGAGTTCTTCGATGGTGGTGATTTGAAGAGCAGCTATTCCGAGCAGCAACCGCTTGAGCTGAAGGTTCCCATGCGGCAGTTCTATAATGTCGGCCACCGCGGGGCACCATATGACTTTCCTGAAAACACGATTGCATCGTTTCAGAAGGCCTTGCATCTCGGAGCCAACGGGTTCGAGTTCGACCTCAGTTTGACAAAGGATGATCATATCCTCGTCTACCACGATGCCGTTCAGGACACGATCGCTATTCAGCGGCGGTGGCAAGAGGGACTTCCGTATCCGGTGGTCTCTCCTGAGTTCGATGTGATCAACGGCCGCATGCATGTCAGCATTAAGAAGCTTCGCAATGGCCAGTACGAGCAGTCTCCGTGGCGGCCTTTGAAGTCTCCGTACGAGTTCGACCTGATCAACCTGACCGCAGCGGAAGTGCACGAGTATTTCCTTTACAAACACATGGATGGGGTGGAGCACCGGATGCCTGAGCTTGATGAGTTCCTCGAGTTTGTGAGCTCAAAAGCCGACCAGGTTAAGTTCCTCTTCTTCGATATCAAGAATCCGGGCAGCTCGCGAGGAGATGAGAAGAGCCATATGACGAGATATGGAGAGCTCGTCGGGAAAGCGCTGAAGGAATATCGTCCTCTTCCTGAAAAAATTGTGATCTGCAACATGGAGCCTGACTACATCGATCAGTTGAGGGAAGGAGTGAATGCGAGCGGAGAGGATCGTCCCGAGTTCGCGTACGATGCCGGTGCTGCGCTCTTCAAGCGCGATCCGCTCAAGATTGCAAGCGAGAAGCAAACAACTGTGGTCTCGATCGGGGCGGCCGGTCGTCCGGGCGACCTGGATGATGTGAAGTCGGCTGTCCGCTGCTGCGACTACCCACAGGAATATCCGCACATCACGACGAGGATCACATCCGTGGTCCACTGGACACTCAATGAGCGGAAGCAAATTCTGGAGTCGTTCATGGGTGGCGTAAACGGCATCTTGACTGATAAGCCGGATGAGCTGAAGAAGATTCTTTTGGAGGGAATGAAAGTGAGAGTGTGAGTGGAAGATTGGGTGATTTGCGCAGCCCCATTTCGAGTCAAACAAGGTGTGCTAGGCGATCAAATAAACACACAAGCCCTCGACTTCTTTCGACAGAACTACGCGCCGGGCCGCGTCTGCTTGGTCGGACTGACTGATCTGATCTATGAGTTGATTCGGATCGGCCAGGCCAAGATTACTCCCGACCATAAGGGCTCAAAGTGGAACCATGCCTTCCTGATGGGTGAGCGGCGCGGGTCCCCAGGCAGGGAGAAGTTGTTCATCTTAGAGAGCGACCTTCATTTCAGCTGGAAAGAGTTCCAGTTCATCAACGGTCCGCAAGAGAGCCTTTTGGAGAAATGGTGCAAGGACTCGATTGAGCATGCCTGTGTGCTCGGGATGGATCTCAAACCAGAGGAGCAGAGGAAGGTTTTCTCCACAGGGATTGACATCGCCTATGACGAACGTTATCGCTATCCCATCAAAGAGCTCTTCGGAACACTCTGGGCAATGCTGACGGGCACGCTCCACAGGCGGAATATCTTCGACGAGAAATACGCCATCCAGTGCGCGACGTTCGTGCAGCAAGGCCAGGTTTCTGAACCTCGATACTATTTGCGCCTTCGACGGAAAGTAATATGAGACTTTGGACCATACAACGCATTGAAGCTTGGCGTGAGCTAAGACAGAGCGGCCTTCTTCGTGCCAACCGCCGATATGTCGAACACGATGTGCTTCCTGCGTATCAATGGATGGCGCAACAAATGAGTCTGCGATTAGACAGTCGCCCACAGGTCAATTCACTTCCTCTATGGACCTGGTACCAGTGGGAAGGCAAAGGCAGAAACAAGCCCGATCTGCGATCAGCTGGGCACCTTCCGAAGCATGAACACGGGGTTCTCATTGACTTTGAGATTGATGATCGCTTAGTACTCTTGTCGGACTTCGAGCAATGGCACTATGCTCTCAACTACTGGTATTTGCCGAGATCAGAAGCAGATGGTGAAGCCTTCGAGCGCGAGCTCTCGAAACGGGGTTTGTCCTTCTATGAAACGAAGCCAATCAGGGTTCGAAAAATTCACCATGCAATAGAGAAGAGCTGGGAACGCATCTTTCAGTTGAAGCACAAAAATGCAAAGCGAACAAATAACCAGTCCATCCAGGGAACAATTTGGGAGCTGCGCGTAGACATGGTCAGGAACATTCAACTATTCACAGCGCGATAGAAGAAAAGAGCATCGTTATTGCATAAATGCGTTCTTAGCTGTACGTTTGAAATGCGACTGGAATCCATTCACAATCGAGTGTTCCAATGCTTACAAAGACGAAAAAGGATGTTCGTATTCCCCGAGGTCAATGGGAAAAGCTAAAAAAAAATCCAAACTTTGCCGATATGATTGAGCTACTGGAGGACCAGGCTGATCTGGAAGCGGCGAAGCAGGTGCGAGGTCGAGACCTATCTCTGGATGAATATCTGAAGAAACGTGGCATACGAAGTCGTACTTAAGCCCTCTGCCCAGAAAGATCTCGATGCCCTGCCAGACAGGGAGGTTGAACGTCTAGCGCATCGCATTGCCCTTCTTGCGGTCGACCCACGCCCAATCGGCTCTCAAAAGCTCACCAATATCGAAGGATATCGAGTAAGAAGCGGCAGCTACAGAGTTCTTTATGTTGTGGATGATGCCTTGAAGAAGGTATCTATCTATCGCATCAAGCATCGTAAGGACGCATATCGGTAAGCCAGCGCCAGTTCGCCAGAGCAACAAAAGGAGAAGCCTTATGCAAAGAGTTCCGATATTTCTGCTCACTACCCTTGTCCTCGTCTCACTCGACTGCACCCAGCAGCCTCGGCCATTCGCCGGCAAGATCATTGACCTCTCCTATGCTTACGACTCTCTGACCGTCTACTGGCCCACCGAGAAAGGTTTTGTCTTCGAGAAAGGGACAGAAGGATACACGCCAGGAGGTTGGTACTATACGGCCAACAGGTTCTGGACCCCCGAGCACTGCGGTACGCACATCGATGCGCCGATTCATTTCTTCAAGGATCGCGAGCATCTGGATGAGCTATCGCTCGAGAAGCTCATTGCCCCGGGCGTCGTGATAGATGTTTCCGACAAGTGTGCAGGGAATGCTGACTACCAAGTCACGGCTGACGACCTCCAAGCATGGGAAAGCAAGCACGGTCAGCAACTCAACGATGTCATCATCCTCTTAAGGACGGGGTTTGGCAAGTACTACCCGGATCGTGTGAAGTATATGGGAACGAATGAGCGGGGAGCGGAGGCTGTGGCGAAACTCCACTTTCCAGGTCTCCACCCAGACGCAGCGAAGTGGCTGGTGGAGAATCGTAAGATCAAAGCGATCGGACTCGACACGCCGAGCATCGATTACGGCCAATCCAAGGACTTCAAGACGCACGTGACCCTTTATGAGAAGAGCACGCCGGCCATGGAGAACGTTGCGAACCTTGATCAGCTGCCGGAGAAGGGGTTCACGATCATTGCGCTGCCGATAAAGATCAAAGGAGGGAGCGGAGGACCTGTAAGGATTGTGGCGGTGATGGACTAAGGATTGACCAAGATATGCTGACCCCACCCAGCCCTCCCCTGATAGGGGAGGGTTTCTTTTTCTACCGATAAAGATCAAGGGAGGGAGCGGAGGACCGGTGATGAATCAGTAGTGTGAAGAGTAAATAGTGAAGAGTCTGGGAAGTCGGAAGTAGAAAGTACGAAGTATCAAGTAGGGAGACGGCAGAACAGAGAGTGCACACCGCAGTTGGCAGATCTCATCGTCTGGCTCACGACTGCTGAGTTTCGCGGAATCCAGCCGACGACAACGCTTATCATACCGCAGTAAGCATTCCTACCCGCATTCCCATGTCGTCTTGTCCCATCCCGAAGGAATTGCCTCGACAAGGGAACTGCTTCAAAGGGGTCAGATATTCGTGCGCCTGTCCAAAAAAAGGGGGAGTTGATTTTGTGCCGTTTTTGAGGTACTGTTTGTGGCGTCCGCGGTACCTCCCCTCCGCATAATCTCAATTGCCGTGCGCCAGTTGACGTCCATATTTACCGGCCTGATCCATCGTGTTCGAGACAGGTTGGCGTTAGCGACCGGTCTCTTCCAAGGCAAAGGTGCGCACGCTGGAAGGTCCTCTCTGATCATCCAGCGGGCAATCGACGCCACGCACATCGCGGCCGCGGCAGCCAGCGCGTCGCGGAATCACATTGTCGAGTTTTTTCTCCGTCTGAAAATCCACTTCAAGCTCAGCCTCATCGTCGCTATCTCCATCATCGTTGTGACGTTCGTTATCAGCTCGATCGCTGTAAGCCTGCAGGAGCGTGAGCTCCGGCTGTATACGGAGGTGCTGGGGTATCAGATCGTCCAGAGCCTCACGGCTGTGGCGGAAGACAATCTCCTCCTGAATTCCATTCCGGTGCTCCAGGACTACGTCAAGAATTTCAGCAAACGCAATATCCCTGGTCTGGAGCATTTGTTCGTGATGGACCGAAGAGGCGTCATCGTTGCCCATCTGCATTCCGACAGCGTCAACAAGATCGTCACAGCCGACGACTTCGACCTGCTGGCAAATGCTGACTCTGCCCGCTTGGTGGAGACCGCCACGCACTTTCGTTTCATCCAATCCATCTTTGTGACAAGACGCGAGGCTGGTCAGTCACGACGGTTTCTCCTCGGCAGCTCCTCGGCCAGCTTCTCAAAGGCCGTCCTGCTCGCCCCCATACGGGAAATGAGGAACAAGATCGTTATCACGAGCCTCGGCGTGTCCGTTGTCGCCATCGGCCTGGTCCTTTTCCTCTCGAAGCGGATCGTCCACATCATTATCGTCCTGTCAGACGCAGCGCGACAGGTGGGGTCCGGCGACCTGAAGGTAAGCGTTTTCACACGGATGAAGGATGAGCTGGGGGCGCTGGCCAAGGAGTTCAACCTGATGGTGGTGCAGATCCGAGAGAAGGTTGAGATGCAGAAGTTCGTTTCCCGATCCACGATGGAGATGATTGCCACATCCGGCGAAGCGAAGCTGGGCGGCGCACGGAAAACGATCATCGCGATGTTCACTGATATCCGGAATTTCACGACATTCTCGGAAAAGCGTTGGCCGGAAGAGGTGGTGGAGACGCTCAACTACTACCTTGACTTGCAGACGCGCATCATCCACGAGCACTCCGGCGTTGTCGACAAGTTTCTCGGAGACGGCATCATGAGCGTTTTCACTGGTGAACGGATGGCTCTGAATGCCGTCGAAGCCGCGGTGGATATTCAGCGCACGGTCGCCCAACTCAATGCGCAACGCAAACAAGCAGGCGAGGCCCTCCTCCACGTCGGCATTGGCATCGCGAGCGGCGTGGCCGTTCTGGGCAGCATCGGCTCTCGAGACCGAATGGATTACACTGCGATCGGCGATACGGTGAATCTTGCATCCCGCCTCTGTAGCATTGCAGGCCCTGCGGAAATATTCGTGACCGAAGATATCGTGAGGCGGATCAAGAAGGACTACTCGGTTCTTTCTGAAGGTCAGCTCCCCATCAAGGGGAAGCGGAACCAAGTGCCGGTGTTCAAAGTCCCCTACTCTCTTTCGTAAATATGGCCCGCTCCCTAGTCATCCTCCTGGTCGTGGCAGCATTCCCTGTCCGTTCTCAGTCCCTGATCGGTGGGGCATGGGACTATGCCCTTGGGAATTCCTCGCTTTCGTGGTTCCCGCGTTCGTCATCGCTCTTTGTCAACCCTTCGGAGCTGGGGAGAATTCATCAGGAGGAGGTTCTCATCAGCACGGCACGGTTCCGCTCGCTCGCCTCGATGTCAGGAGCGTTGTTTGTGCCGTCCACTGGAACATTTGGCTTCGGCTTTTCGGTTGACGACACAGTGACGGAGTTCAGCGTCGGCGCCGGCAAAATCATCGGACGGTATCACACTGTGGGCGGTAGTTTATCTGTTATTGAGAAGATACGCGGCGGTTTCCGGATGGGACTAGGGAGCGCTCTCCATTTCCCCTCTGCAACGGAGAATTCAGGCGCTCACATTGGCATTGCCGTCGACCGCTTACCGAAGCTCCCTGTCTTCGCCGGGGGTATTGCGTACTGGCCCGTTCCCGAGAAGCTCAGACTTCAGGTGGCTGGGCGCTCCCGTACCCAGGGTGCACTTTACTTGGGTGCCGAATTCTCAGTCACATCCGAGATTGCTCTTCAGCTGGGGACGAGATCCTTTAAAAATGTATCCGGTGGTGTTGCGATCGTCACGCCGCTGCTGACGATCGAACTCGGCGGCGGGAGGTCCGGCTTTGCACTTTCCCTCAACTTCCTAGTCGGCCGTTCCGCTTCAGCGTCCCGATTGGACAATTACAGCTCTGGCGTTGAAGCATTTGCGGATAGCCGGTACACTGAGGCGCGCAACCGTTTTCTGATGGCCATCGAGCACGATGAATACGATGAGGAGAGTCGGGCGCTTGCGGAGGAATGCAGCCGTTTGCTGGATTCTGCTGTGGTCGTGCTGCTGGCTCAGGCCAGGAACCACGAAGAGCGCAAGAGTTTCCTAGCGGCCATGCGGACCTACGCCCAGGTTTTCAGAATCGCTCCTGAACGGGCCGAGACCGCAGCAGAACTGAAGGATGTGGAATCGAGACTGGGTGCGTACATCCAGCAGCTGATCTCAGCAGGCGACAGCCTCCGTCAGCGAAAGGACAACACGAAGGCACGGCGATCCTACGAGCTTGCGCTTGAGCTCGATCCGTCGAACGAGACGACCTCTGCGCGTCTTGACGAAATGGAGAACCTCTCTCGCGAGAACGTGAACGCCATCCTCAACCGTGCGCGGTTGCTGCTCTCCCGCAACCAGATCGATGAAGCCCAGACGGAATTCGAGCGTGTGCTCACAATCGAGCCCAAAAACTCCCAGGCACGCGCGGGCCTGAACACGATAGGAAACCGCCGCGTGTCTGCAGCGTTTAGCCAGGCCAAGTCGTTGTATGATGAGGGAAGATATTCGCAAGCTCTCCCCCTGCTTGTTGAGGTCGTCCAGAAAGACGAGCGGAACAGCGAAGCCCGCCGATACCTCGACCAGACGCGCAAAATCCTTGAGCCAGAGGCAGAGAGGATCTTCAAGATGGGCCTTCAGATGTACGTCAGGGAGGACTACCGCGCGGCGATCGAAATGTGGGATAAGGGCCTCCTCATCCAACCGCGTCACGCCGCCACGCTCGAATACCGCAAGCGGGCCGAAGAGAAGCTCAAGGCCCTCGAACAGCTCAAGTAACTCCCTCTCACCGTCTAAGATGTGCCGTCAGACTCGACGGAGCTAAGATCCATACGGGAAAGCTCCGCTCTCCCAATTTCACGGATTTTTTTTCTTGACACTTTCCCTGCAAATCTGTAGCTTTTCGCCGTCTTCAGCGAACAAAAGAGCTTTCACGCCTCTCACCGCAGGTAGCGTATGTCG
>Ga0315285_10005113_pt1 | contig 13549 bp, 19 predicted proteins | sample YL17G09_36_MG_FD_203698 | JGI IMG/M metagenome (GOLD analysis project Ga0315285, IMG submission 203698) | Sediment microbial communities from Yellowstone Lake, YNP, Wyoming, USA - YL17G09_36 | ecosystem: Environmental > Aquatic > Freshwater > Lake > Sediment | place: USA: Wyoming | collected... | reverse complement strand
CTGTTAGGGCGGCGAGAGGTTTCATAAGGATTGATGCTTCCAAACTCCGAATGGGTGGCGATCTTTGGAAGGGGCGCATCATTGCCGCATTACGATCGCCACCCGCCTTTTTTTATTGTCCTGGACTAATCGCATTGATCCCCCAGATCAAAGTCTTGGAGCGTTTCCAGGATGGGTTAGTCGTTGTTTCCCTCATATAGCGCTCCAAGACTTCATTTTTTTGTTTAGAAAGCGTTAATGTTTTAATTAAGAATTTTAGATCTAATTCTGGAAGGGCGTCATTTAGGGAATAGTTTGTCTGCGAGTATGAATCCTAGGAATATGAATACGCATCCTGCCGTTGCCAGGAAGTCGCCCGTGTATGCTGTGAAAACAATCAATAGGGGTAGGAGGATTATTGTGATTGCTTCCATTGGTATGCTTAGGGCTAGGGCGATTACTACAAATATTATTAGGATCATCATCAGAGCCAGGAATACGCTTCCTGCTATGTTGATTAATCCTGTGATTGTTTGTCCTATAATTCCTTCTGTGGGTATTGTTATGCTCATGTGCTTCTCCCGAAGAGGTAGCTTATTACTAGGATTAGGCTGAAAGCATACCACATACTGCCTATTATGAATACGAAGGCTTGCGGTAGGTGTAAGGCTTTTAGGAAGTTGTAGGGGGCGGATAAGATTTGTCCGAGGTATCCTAGTCCTAGTGTGTTGAGGAAGAATCCTTTTATTCCTGTGAAGCTGTCCGTGTATGTGAATCCTGTGTCTGGGGCTACGCTGCTTTCTCCGCTTGGCAGCCTTCCTGTTGGGTTGCTATCGTCTAGGATGTAGCTTGTTCCGTTGCATCCTCCTTGTTCTAGTTGCCCCATAATTGTTCCTTTGCAATCCATGAATTGTATCGCATCATTGCTCGTTTCCAGGATTGCTATTTGTCCGAGCATCATCATTGCATTTATGCACAGGATTGTCCAGAAGGCTATTGTGATTGTTTCTGCCATTATTCTTTGCCTCCTCTCACTAATATGATGAAGCCTATGAATAGGCTTGGTATGTTCATCCATAGAGTTGTGAATCCTATTTTCATAAAGAAAGCCATGACTATGATGCTTATAAGCAATCCTGTGAGTTCTCCCCCCATTGTGTAGAATAATCCTGATACTAACAGGGTTACGATTGTTACAATTATTACCCTCTCGATCACGCTCAAGCCATAAGTTCTGTCTTTGTTTGCTATCATGCTTGTGTTGGCGTAGCTGCCTATTATTGAGTATGGGAATGTGAAGCATTTGTTGTAGCTGGTGGTTGATTTGTAGCAGTAGGCTATTATGACTTTACTGCTGATGTTTGCTCCCGTTATGTTGAATGGTATTGTGAATTGTTCTCCCGTTGCTAGGTTTCCTGTTCTGTATTCGCTTCCTGTCGGGTATGTGATTGTGAGGTTGTAATCATCTATTACTCCTATCGGGCTGCTGATGATCCAGATTAGTGTGTTTGTTCTGTTGTTGATCCATGTTGTTTCTCCCGTTAGGTTGTTGTAGAAGCTTATATCTACTCCTGTGAGGTCGGGAGTTGTTTCTTCTGTTAGGGTTGTTGTTTTTGTCATTCTGATGTTGTATGTGCTGAATAATACTGGATCTAGGTAGAAGAGGTTTGAGTTGTAGCCTGTGATTGTTACGAGGAATTGGTATCTTATGCTTGGCGCGTAAGTTAATTGCGCTCTTCCTGTTATATCGCTGTTCTTAACATTCACTACTGTATAGCTTCCATTTATTAATTTGCTTTGTGTTATTATTGCTCCTGATAATGTTCCTCCCGTGTCGAAGTCTAGGATTGTGAATATTGTTGTTTCGTTGCTGTTGCTTAGGTAGGCGTTAAGGTTTTGTGTGCTTCTGTTGGCTACTGTTAGGTCATATGTTTTTAGAGCATAATTTTGTCCGTAGAATTTTATTATCCATGTTCCTTCTGTTAGTCCTGCCTGGTAGTATGTTCCCGTGGTTGTTGTGTTCTTGATTTGTGTTAGATTTTGGGAGAAGATCATTGTTATGTTTTCTGTTATGATTAGATCTGTGTTTTCATCTATGAGTGTGATGCTTACGCTATTGTCCGTGTAGGCGAATATTGTATAGTTTGCCCATGTTTTGTTAAAGCTGTTGTTGATGCTTGTAATTGCGTATCCTATCGCATCCAGGGTTAAGGTGTAGGTTCTGTTTTTCATTATTTCGAATGATGTTTTATTATTTGTTGTTGTTTGGCTTTGTATTCCTCCCGTTATTAAGTCTGTGATGTTCATTGTGTAATTGGTTATTGTTGAGTTGTCCAAGATATATTTTGCAGTTATATTTACTTGTGCATCTTTTGTTAGGTTGATGATAATATCATCTTCTTTATTGTTGTTGTAATTATCGTATGCGTAGAGAGCCACATACCAGTATCCCGTTGTTAGGTTGCGATCATAAGTATCCCAGGTGTAGCTTGTGTTTGTTCCGCTCAGGTTTGCTATGCTTTGGTTTATTATTGAGAAGTTTGTGATTGGGCGGAGGGTTATGTTTTGGCTAGTAATATTTATTAATGAGGATGTTGTGATGCTGCTGAATATTAGATTTAGGCTTCTGTTTATTTTTTCATAATCTACGGGGCTTGTGATTTCGATTATTAAGGTGTAGATGTCTATTCTTCTTGTTTCCGTGCTGGTGTTTGTGCTTCCGTCTGGATTTATTAGGCTAGCGTTTATGTAGTATGTTCCTAGGCTTAGGCTTGTGAAGTTGAAGCTTGTGCTGTTTGGCGTGCTATTAATTAGTGATCCGCCTCTATAAAGTTTTATTGTGCTGTTTAATCCCTCAGAGTAATTTGTTTCTAGCGCTGTTACTATTGTGTTGTTGCCTGTGATGTATTGGGCGGTGTTGTTGCCTGGAGTTGGCGGCATAAATCTTATTGTTGGCGTTTCATCTACTGGAGGCGCACCCCCCGCAAAATCATTATAACTTAATCCTGCACCACCATTATATAAACTGCTTATCTCTGTAGAATTCAAGCTTCTATTCCAGATTCCTATTTCGTCAAAGCTTCCGTAAAGCCCCTCTGAGCTTGTTCCTTTACTCATAATCCTTAAACTGCCGTAATTGGTGATTGTTCCTGAACAGGTATAATTATATAGGGAAGTTCCATTAAAATAAACATTCATTTTGCTTCCATCATAGACGAAGGTTAGCATGACATAAACATTATCTACGAAATGGACATAGGAAGTTAAAGCTGTGCAATCAGTTCCCGAGGTATCAATAACTACGCTTACTAAATTACCGAAGCCCTGAGAAGTTTCGCTGTAAGCGTCTATTGTGTTGCTTCCGCTATCATGAAATAATCTCCCATATCCACTATTTCCCGTCTTATTAACCCAAAGGTTAAAAGTTGCAGAACTCTGTCCATTAAGTGAGCTTGGAAGAATAGCCAGATATTCTGCTACCGCATTATCATTGTAGGATTGTCCTAATTTTCCTCCGAAACCGCTTGTTAATCCTCCTGTGAGAGTGCCATTATAATTGTTTAAACTGTCAATGCTGACAGTTCCAGAAGTCATGTTATTGTCGCAGGTATAGTAGTGGATTATTCCTGTGCTTAGTTCTGCCCTTATCAAAGGGCATATTTGCATGATAAAAGCTACACTGAAGAATAAAACAAGGCTTTTCTTGATGAGTTTTTGTGCTTGAGGGTTCATCCTTGTTGTCCTCCTCCGTATTTTATTCCTATGTAGATTATGCCTATTAATCCCATGAATACCCATAGGTTTAGGTTGCTGTAAAACATTGCTTCTAGTCCTGTGAGTGCGTTGTCATTAACATTTTTTACTCCCCATTCTGCTAGGAATCCTCCGAGCCATGCAGCCCATACGCAGATGAACATTATGATCCAGAAGGCGAATCCTAGTAATCCTGCTTTCTTGTTTTTTATCATCCGAATGGATCTTTTCCTCCTAGGGCGTTTCTTTCCTCTTGAACTATGTTCTTTTTCTTTGGAGTTTCTTGTGTTGTGCTTCCTGGGAAGGGGTTTCCTCCCATGCTCATTCCTCTTTCTCCTCTTGGTTGTTGTGCTGTTGGAATATTCACTCCTCCCATGAGCGCTCTTAGTCCTCTGGGTTTTTGGCTTTTGAGTTTTGCAAGCTTTTTCTGTTCCGTCATAACCTTGCGTTTGAGCGTGAGGTGTTCTAGTTTGCTCTCTAATTTTATGTTCTGTCTTTCTTTGTGTTCTTTTTGCATTATTTCCAGCCTGGTTTTTGTTTGTCGGAATTTCTGTTTTGCTCCGCTTATCATTGCTCTGATGCTCGGCTTTTTCTCATCATAGACTTCTATATCTCTCTGCACTAATCCTCTTCTGGCGTTGGTTACTTCTTCATCTGTGCTTTTGTTTTTGAACTTTTGTTTTGCTCCCGTTATGTAGCTTAGAATTCCCATTTTGCTTTCCTCCATTTGTTTCTTTTGCTTTTTTGTCTGCTGGCGAATATTCCTTTTTGTGTGATCTCAGTTTTTTCTCCTGGCGTGCTTATTCTGAATTCTCTTTTTTGGATCATTACTCCTGGTTCTCTTTTGCTTTTTCCGAATTCTTTTTTTGGCGTTAAGTCTAGTATTGTTCTTCCTCGTCTTTCTAGTTTGTAGCTTGCTGCTGCTGTTGTTTCTACTATGTTCTCTGCTTTGCGCTTTGCTTCTATGATCGTTTCTTCTTGTCCTGCCTGTTGGAATATTCCTCTTCTCCTGATTTTGATTGTGATGGGAGTTCCTTCTCTTTGCTCTTCTCTTGTTCTCATCCTGGGGAATGGAGTTGGAGTTTCTTTGATTGTCGGCTCTTTTTGTGCTGGTGTTCTTATGAATGGTTTTGGCTTTGTGATCTGTTCTTGTTGCTGCTCTAATATTATTTGTTCTTGTTTTTGTTCTTGTTCCTGTGATTGTGCCTGTGCTTGTGCGGGCTTGATTCTTTGTCTTTGCCCCGATCTCATCATGATTGTGGAAGTTGGAGTTTGTTCTTGTGCCTGTGTTTGTGATGATGATATTTTGATCTGTGGTTCTGTGATCATGCTTGTTGTTGGCTTTGTTGCGGGGATTATGCTGGGTTCTTGGATGGTTGCTGATTTGATTTTGGGCTTTGCTGTAATCTTCATTCTCGGAGGTAATATGGGGATTGTTACTCTCATGTATTTTGCTTGAGCTGCTATGTTTTGTTCTGGAAGTGTTCCTGCCTTTGTTATTTCTAGTTCTGTTCTTAGTTTTCCCCCGATGGGGTTCTTGCTGAAATATTCGTATAGTTGCAGGTAGGCTGCTGTCATTGGCTCTATTGTGTAAAGCATGACGCTTTCTCCGCTTTCTGTTGTTGATGCAAGCTTTTTCTGTGCTTCCTTTATTCCTTGCCCCTTTCTGAATTCATTGATTACTTCTTCGGGGGTTATTGTTGTGAATTTTGTTTGCAGTTCATTAAATGTTGTTTGTCCTTGTGCTTGAACCTGCTCCCTTATTAGTGCCGTTTTTCCTTCTTTCTCAAGGCTTTTTATGTATTCAAAATATTCCATTGGCTTGTATTCTTCTGGGGCGAAGATGCTTTCCTTGGTTGTTTCAACACGGGGTTTGGGAGTTATTTGTGTTTGGATTTCTGCTCCTCTTCCTTCTGTTTTTCCCGTATAGATTTTTTCTCCCGTTGGCAGAGTTTTTGAGTATTCGTCTTGGATGGTTGCTGGCTCATTCTTTAGTGATGCGCCCCGATATTCTTCTGGGGTGATCCTTCCTTTTCTTCCTTCAATGTCGTAGCTGGTTGTTGAGAATTCGTATTCTTTGTTTATGCTTCCTTCTGTGATCTTTGTTATTTTGTCGGGGGTTGCTTTCTCTATTTTTCCTATTACTCCCTTGGTGATTTTTCCTCCCACTTTGCCTATTGCTTTTGATGTTCCGTAGATCGCTGTTATTCTTCCTGCTTCTTCGCTTAGTGCTGGCACATTTCCGCTTGTTATTGCGCTTATTGTTCTTCCTGCTTGTTCTGCTAGGGCTTCTGTTGTTCCTGCCAGGATGTCTGTTGGTAGTTGTGCTAGTCCTAGGAGATCTCTTTTTGTTGCTTCTTTGCCTATTTCGTAGGCGCTGCTTCCTATGTTTCTTGCTTCTGTGATTGCTCCGTAGGCGTATTTTGCTGGGATTGTTAGGAGGATTAGTGGTTCGTTGCCTGGGGTTTCTGCTGTTTCCATGAATTTTCTTTGTGCTTCTTCAATTGCTTTATTGACTTTTACAGCCCAGGGCAGTTCTGGCTTTCCTATTTTTGGTTCTGGCTTTGCTGCGCTTATTGTGTTAGGGTAAGGTTTTTTTTCTGGGAATGGGCTTTTGAAGTTTATCTCTTTAGTTGCTGGTTGTGTTTCTTGGGGGCTTATGGTTCTTGGGGTTGTGAATTGTTCTCTCTCTTTTTGTGTTGGTGGCTGGATTTCTGGGGGGGTTGAGGGTGTTTTTTTGTTTATAACTTGGATTCCTTCTGGAGTTCTTATCACTCTTCCTTCTACTAGGGCTGTGCTTAGATCTCTGGCGTTGATGTTTTTGTTGATCTCTTCTAGTTGTTCTTTATTGGTTATGATGTGGGCTTCTTCTTTTTTTTGTTCTTGATTTTGTGCGAGTTCTTTTTCTTGTTGAGTGGTTAGTTTTCTTCCTTCTGCTGCTGCTTTTCTTATTTCTTCTTCTCTTGCTCTTGTGATCTCTGCGTAGCTGCTTTCTTCTTGTGGTGTTGTGGTGTATTCTTTTCCTGTTTTTGTTTTGAAGCTTCCTCCTTCTCCTCTTGCGTAGGTTCTGTATTTTCCGCTTGCTCCTTTACTTTTGGGTTTTGTTGGTGTGTAAGCCATTTTATTCTTTATCCGAGTTTTTTCTTTATCTCTTCCATTGCTTCATCAAGGCTTTTTAGTTTCCTCGTTTTTAAGTCTAGTATTGGGAGTTCTTCAAATTCTATTTTCATTCTTATGATTCCGTTCTTTTTCATCCTTTATCTACTCCCGATCTTATTTCTGTGAGTGTGAGTGCGAATCCGAAGATTGCTGTTAGGCTTATCCATATTCCGAAGCTGTGGCTTATGGTGTCTGAGAAGTTGGTATAGTTTGGTGCGTGGATTTCTGTTGTTGTTTCGTTGATTGTTGTTATGGTTACATTTTCTCCTGCTTGTATTGCTAGGTTTCCTGGAAGAACGATTAAGAAGCCTAGGAGGAATAAGAAGAAGAATCCTGCTAAAGAGTATAATCCCTCCTCATGTGAGTGTCCGAGCCATATCAGTATTACTGATAAGGCTAACAAGACTATGAAGAGGATAAGCAACATTTTTGCTTCATTTCTCCCTCGTGTTTAGTAACCCAATCCGAAGAGGTTGGCGATTCCATTCACAAGCCCGAAGATGCTCACCAGAGAGGCTAGTCCGAAAACTGCGACCTCTGCTGCGCTCCATCCCGTAGTGCTTATGTTCTTCAACTGTGGGATCAATACTGATGTCACCAGTATAACCGCCATGACTAATTGAAGAATTCCTGCAAACATACCTGGCATATAATTGTCACCTCGCTTGCTTCCTCTTTTCTTCTAGAGGTTTAAATATCATTTGGTATTTAAACAAAGGTTTCTTTGTGGGGGTTAGAGTGCTTGAATCGAAACATTTATATACTTGCCATGTCTTATATGTCCTTTATGGCTATGTTTTTAGTCGGAGAGTGAAATGAAAATGGATCAAGAAGAGCGGCGCAGGATTACTCAAACTTTTTGCGTGTGGGAGAATTCGGGGCTAATGTTGGTGAGTAAGGAATGAGGATCATTAGCTTTGAGGAGTTTAAGGATCGCTTTTATGTTGGTGATCTTACAGGCAATTTTAGGGGTGATCTTGCCAGGCATACTTGTTCTTTGTGTGGTAGGAAGCGTTTTGAGAGGGATATGAAGCCTACCGGGGATGTCGGCATTAATAATTTTAAGGCTTGGCGTATCTGGGAGTGTGATCGTTGCAAGGGCAAGAAGGAGGCGAAGTCTTGAAGGAAGTCCCTAATGATCTTTTTTGTCGTGGTTGTCCTGATTGGAGCGGAAGCTCTTGTAAGCGAGATTTTAAGGAAGTTTGCGAGGTTGTTGCCTGATGAGTTTTAAGGAATTCTGGGATAAGGTTAAGAAGGTTAATAGGTTTAGTCTTGGCGAGGTTATGTTTCCCAGCTACATTTTTAACAAAGTCATTTTTAGGGTTGGCATAGCCCTAGTTTTTATTTGGCTGTTGTTGGCTGCTTGGGATCTTAATTTTCGTTGGGGATCTAATGTTTATGTTCATTGCCCTGATCTTCCTCTTTCTCAGATGATGCCTGCTCCTCCTTGTGAGAATCCTTTTTATAATCCTGTGATGAATCCTCCTTATCCTAAGCTTATGCCTGATAATCCTACTTGCTTGAAATATGGTATTTGTGATCGTGAGTTTCTTTTGCCTGGTGAGAGTTACGGAAGCCCTCCAGGATATTTTTATTCTCATGCTTTTGAATTTGTTTTGCTTATTGTAATCTCAATGATTCTGGGTAATCATTTCTTTTTTAATAAAGGATATTTTAAGAGTGAGGGGATGTTTGGATGAAGTCTTTTAAGGTGATTGCTTTATCGGGGGATGGCTCGGAAGCTATTGCTAAGAATTATTCTGAGAGGAAGAGGATGAATCCTCTTGAGAGTTTGCTTTTCAAAAAGACTTTTAATGTTATTATTCCTGATGATTATAGTTTCATTGAGTTCAGGGGTAAGAGCAGGGCTGTTGATTTTATTGATGGCGCTTCAATGGTTAAAACTCTTGTTTGCAGCATGATCTCTGAGGGTTGCGTTGAGGGGAAAGATTTTAAAGTGGAGATCTCTGAGGTTGGTTTGAATGGTTGATGATGATCAGAATAAGGATAAACGCCCTTTGTTGAGATCTGAATTGGATTTGCAGCTTATGACTACTGATAGTCAATGGGGGCGTTCAGATATTAATAGAGAATTGAAGGACAAGATTTCTAAGCAGTATGGTTATTGGCAGCCTAAGAAGGATGAGCAAGGAAATGCTATCATTGATTCTTCTACTGGGAAGGAGGTTCAGGAATTAGTTGTTTCTGAGGAGAGCCTTTGGAGTTTGCTCGGCTTTTATACCAGGGATATTCGTTTGGGGAATCTTGATCGTTTTGGGGGAGAAGTTTTTTATTGCCAGTATTATCTTGATCTCTGCGGTGATTATTTGCAGGCTGGAATGGTTGAGCCTTTCTTGATTTGTTTGTCAAGGGTTGCTACCGTTCTTGAGTTGAGCCAGAGCAGGGGAGGTTTTTTGCGTAGGCGCATGAACACCCTTTCTCAGGAACATATCCAGATTGATACTGAGCCTAAGAAGGCTAATCTTTTTGGTAAGAGGATGGGGAAGGAACAGAATTGAGGAGGATTGATTTTTATGACTTTGCTTAGTAATATTCCGAACACAGTTTTTATTCAGATCGGAGCTTATCTTTTCCTTGTTGTAGCTATTTTTTTCTTTCTTAATAGAGCTACTCAAGGGTTTGTTTCTAATTGGTTCAAGGTTAGGCGTAAGAGAGGATCTTCGCTTCTTGTGAGGGTGAGAACTATCGTTAATGATTATTTTGTTCCTGGGAAGATTGAGGAGGGGTGGCTTGTTTATAAGCCTAGGGGTAAGAAGAAGAATGAGATTAAGCGCCTCAGCCTTGATGAGGGATGCGTTTATCGTGCTTATGGGCTTCATTGCGTTGATGTTGATGATACGAAGAATTGTAGTTTTAAGAGGGATGCTAGTGCTGTTGCGGGTTATGATGCAGAGAAAAATAATAGTTTGCATTTGAGGGCTTTGTATAAGCCTAGCCTCATTGATGATAAGACCAAGATCATTATTGTGATCTTGATTGTTATTGTGATCGCTGTTGCTATCAGTATTTATATGACTTATTCTACTGGCAAAACTCTCGGTTTGAAGATTGATGCTTTGAAAACTATTGCTCAGGTTACTAGCAGCGCAATTAATCCTGCGAGTGGAGGAGTATAATTATGATCCTTTTTTTCAAGGTTGTTTCTCGGAGTGTTGATGATGCTTTGAAGGAGAATGATTTTGTTAAAGAGTTTAAGGTTAGGTTCAAAACTCCTTTTAATCTTTTGAATAGCCCTTATAGTAAGAAGCTTCTCTTTGTTGATCCTGGGGGAGTTTATGCTTTCTTGCTTGAGATTGCTTGGTTCAAGTTTTATATTCTGGGCTTCATTGGTTTGGCTGGCTGCATTATTTTTCATGTAGTTTGGGCTTGGTATATTATTCCTGCCTTTATGAGTTTGATGTGTTTGTTCTGGATTCCTGATCTTTATCTTTTAATGTTCAAGCTTGCTCTTCGTAAGAAAGGTTTTCGTGGAAAGGTTCATAAGCTTAGCGCAGAAGCTTTTTGTGAGAAGGTGTTAATTTGGGGCAGATAGAGGTGTATGAGTTCCTTTTGTTTCAGAGGCTTAATGGTGAGCATAGGTTCTGGACTACTAGGGAGGTTGAGCTTGCTCTTAGGGAGCGAGGCTTCTCTAATGGAGTTATTAGCGGTGTGCGTGGAGATCTTTTACGCTTAGAATGGGCGGGTTATTTTGAGGCTATGGTTCAGCGCACTCATTGGATGCGTGCTTGGAGGATCAAGATGAAGTATGTTGTTAAGGCTGTTAGTGTAGGCAAAGATATTAAGGGCGGGAAATTGTAGCATTATGTATGGTTGCAGGGTGTTGTTATAATTAATATATATCCTTCCCATGTTTAAACTGGTTGATGGAATTTTGCCGTGGAGGAATCAATTTTATAAGGGAAAAGGTTGAGTGGTGTATAATATATGGTTGATTTCCATTCTGATGCAATGGTAACTACTCCTAGTTGGGAGATCCTTAAGCTCCTTGCTTTGGAGAAGCGAGAGAACCTCATGCTAGCCATAGAGTTTTATTTCAAAAACAAATACCTGGGTTCTGATGTTGAGCAGGACACCAACATTATACGGGGGCGCTTGTGGTGTCTTTATTATGAGCTTGAAGCTTGGCTCATAAGAACTTATGCAACAAAAGAGATTAATGAAGTTAAGCGCAAGATTGATTCTAGGATTAGAGATGATGCTGGGAATCCCAAGGAAGTTTTTGAGGCGGCATCATTTATTAATAAGTTTATGGATGATAAGAAGCTTACCAGAATTGATAACATAAAGTCCATTGACAGAACAAGGGTAGAGTTGGAGAATGAAGCTGATGAATGATTTTCCTTTTAGCAAGAAGCTTGCTGAGAACCTTGATGATCTTGATGATAGAATCTTCCGTAAAAACAAGGCTGCCCTCCTCATTATTGATGGGGGGATTGGAGAAGGAAAAACTACTCTTGCAGCCGAGATCCTTGATTATGTTAATATTAAGCATGGCTTTGAGAAGGTTGATCTGAGTGAGGATGCTTGCCAGTTGAGTATGGGGGGAGAGGATTTTATTAAGAAGATCGTGATCTGTTTCGGGAGGAAGCTTCCTGCTTGCGAGTATGGTGAGGCTGGAGATTTTCATAAGAGGGGCAGCATGACTAGGCTTAATGCTTTGCTTAATAGAACCTTTGAAACTTATAGAGTTTTTAAGATCCTTGTTGTTCTTGATCTTCCTAGTTTTCATGTGTTGGATCAGGATATTTTTGACAAGGAGATTCCCAGGCTTCTCATTCATCTTTATGGTAGAACAATGAATCAGGGAAATGGTAAATGCTATTCATTGAAGGGTATGCTCAAGCTCAGAGGTAAGATGGAGAAGCTCAAGCATTTCAAGAAGCACGCCTTTAAGTTGGTTGAGCCTAATTTCTTTATTCATTTCAAGAACCTTGATGATGCTAGGAGGAAGCAGCTTGATGTTCTTACAACCAGGGGCAAGATTAAGGGTTTGAAGCAGGCAGAGATTAAGTTTGCGGGATTGCTTTCTTATGTTGAGTTAAGTCGCAAGGTTGGGCGTTCTGAGCGCTGGGTTAAGGCTGCTCTCAAGGATCTCAAGATTAGAAGCGTGAAGCAGTTTGAGAGAAGATATTATTTTCCTAGCAGCTCAGTTGATAGCTTGCTGGATTACATGGATGATAAAGGGAGGTAGCATTATGGAGAGGAATTGGAAGAGTTTGAAGGAGTTGGAAGTGATTGAGAAGCAGAGGGATAAAGCCAGGCAGAGAGTAGTTGAGAAGAAGCCTCCCCTCATGCACATTGAACACGTTGATCGCTTGGCTAATATTCGGCGCAAGAAATTATTAACAGCGCCCCCCTCCCCCTTGTCGGATGATGGAAAGAACGCTAAGTTGAAAGAGTTTGGTGGTTGAATCATGGGTAATACTACGGAACAGAACAGGCGTTATAGATTAAAATATCCTGAGAAGATTCGAGAAGGGAAGCGAAAATATTTGGCTAGGAAATTAGAAAAGAAATTGAGGGAGAATCCTGAATTTTTGGAAGATTGGAAGAAAAGATTTCTATCTGAGTTTGGCACTCTAACTAGATTGAGTTTTGATAATATTTTGCCAAGAGAATGTTTCCTTTGTGGCAGCACCAGAGATCTGGAGATTCATCACATCAGATATATTTATCCCATTCAGGAAAAAGACATAAGGAGGCTTTGTAAGAGATGCCATCAATTAGAATATCAAAGGGTTGCCCCTCTCCTAATTTAGGGGACACACCTAGTTTTCCTGTGGAAAACTGGAAGGAGAAGCTTAGGGTGTTCAAGGATGCTCAGGTTATGAAGGAATCCTTGCGGAAGATTCTTGGGAAGAGCGATCTAAAAGAGCATTTTTCCAAAGGAACTATTGGGCTACCCCAGGAGGGTATGGTGGGGTGGGTTCGCTTCCTTTGGAATCCTCATAATTTTAGGCTCAAAATCAAATTTAGAGTTCAAAATAAGCTTATCTTGAAAAAATTAGTTCGAGAAGAAATAAAAAGAGTGCGGGGTTCGCTTCCTTTGGAAGAAGTTAATGTTTATCAGGGCGGAGCGCAGGCTCAAATTTATAAAGGGAGGATCATCATTGAGATTAATCCTAGTTGCGTAGTTCTTATCTGGGAGGGTAAGGAATGGTTTAATCTTGCGGGGGAAAGTTTCTCGTTTATTATTGATGAACAGGTTGCTAGGATCAAGGGCGAGTGCCTTCATGCAGTTGAGAGTTTGGGTTTGCGTTTAGAGTTGGATCTTGATTCTATGATTTGGCTTAGGCAAGAAAACACTCTAAAAGGTGATGAATTCCTTGATAGCCTTCCAAGAGATCTGATCGTTGATGATACCTCTTTCAAGAAGGTTTATCCTGGTGAGTTTGAGTTCAAGGATGCGGGTTTCTTGAAGAATTATGTTAAGAACAGGGTTTTGGAAGAAGTTGCTCCTTTGATAGCTAAGGAGTTAGCTGAGATTAAGGCTAGAATACCCGTCATTCCTATTCCTTTGCCTTTTAGCAGGCTTTCTGGCTTGGTTGCCAGGATTAGCTCTCCAACAGATGTTTTGGCTCTTGAGCCTGAGATCTTGCTTCTAAGCGATTCGGAGAAAGCTTTATTAACTGATTGG
>Ga0315285_10005112_pt1 | contig 13550 bp, 5 predicted proteins | sample YL17G09_36_MG_FD_203698 | JGI IMG/M metagenome (GOLD analysis project Ga0315285, IMG submission 203698) | Sediment microbial communities from Yellowstone Lake, YNP, Wyoming, USA - YL17G09_36 | ecosystem: Environmental > Aquatic > Freshwater > Lake > Sediment | place: USA: Wyoming | collected... | reverse complement strand
GCCGCACTTCCCCCAGGTCGGCGTAGGCATTGCCCAGGCTACCCAGGGCATTCCCCTCCCCCCGTCGGTCCCCGATCTCGCGGGCAATGACCAGCGCCTGTTCGTAGGACTCGATCGCCCGCCGCACTTCCCCCAGGTCGGTGTAGGCATTGCCCAGGTTGCCCAGGTGATTCCCCTCCCCGCGTCGGTCCCCGCTCTCGCGGGCAATCCCCAGCGCCTTCTCGTAGTACTCAATCGCCCGCCGCACATCCCCCAGGGCGGCGTAGGCATTGCCCAGGTTGCCCAGGGCAGCACCCTCCCCCTGTCGGTCCTCGATCGCGCGGGCAATGACCAGCGCCTGTTCGTAGGACTCGATCGCCCGCCGCACTTCCCCCAGGTCGGCGTAGGCCAAGCCCAGGTTGCCCAGCCAGGCTCCTTCATTGCGTCGGTCCCCGATCTCGTGGGCAATGACCAGCGCCTGTTCGTAGTACTCCATCGCCCGCTGCACTTCCCCCAGGTCGGCGTAGGCCACGCCCAGGTTGCCCAGGTCAGCACCCTCCACGCGTCGGTCCCCCACCGCCCGCGCTGCCTCCACTGCCCAGCTCAGCAACTGTACTGCCTCGCGCGCGCGGCCCCGCAGGTCCAGGAAGTGCACACCGCTGGCGTAGAGCCAGTTAGCCAGCGCCAGCACCCCCTCATTCTCCCCGCTCTTCCGCGACCACTCCCCTGCCGCCACCAGGTTCCCCAGTTCCGCCTCCAGCGCTCCGTAGTCGTCGGTGTACCGTTCTGCGTACCCAACGTAGTACGCCAGGTGCGCCGCCCGCAGTTTCTCCCACTCCCCCGTCTCACGCGCCAGTGTGCGGCTGTAGTCTGCCAGGAGCGGGTGTAGCTCGTACTTCCCTCGCACCACACCCAGCCGCACCAGCGACAGCGCCTCCAGGTCCTCCATTCCCCGCTCTACCTTGGTCGGTTCCTCGCTCAGCACCCCCGCCACCGCCAACGGTGCAAACCCGCCCTCCGCCATCACCCCCAGCGCGCGGAAGAGGCGCTGCAGCCCCTCTTTCAGTGCCTCGTAGCTCAACGCAAATGCCAGAACCACGCTGTCCTCAGGCCGCTCCGCCAGCGGCAGGCGCAACTCGGCCACCAGGCTGGGGGCACCCTCCAGGCGAGCCAGGTACTCGGCACTGCTCCAGCCTCGCTCTGCGATTAGCCGCGCCGCGATGTCCAGCGCCAGCGGCAGCCATCCCAGACGCTCCACCAGCGTACTTCGCGCCGCCTGCTCGTCCTTGTCCGTCGTTTCGCCTATGATACGCGCCAGCAGCGCCTCCGCCTCGGCCTGCTCCATCTCTCCTACCGCCAGCACTTGCCCGTAGCGTTTCAGTTCTGTGAACGAGCGGCGGCTGGTCACCAGCGTCACGCAGCCCTGCACGCCAGGCAGCAACAGCGGGAACTCCTCTGCCGCCACACGCTCTGCGTTGTCCAGGATGATCAGCGCCTCCCGCCCCCGCAAGGCAGACCTCACCAACGCAGCCAGGCCCTCCGCGTCGGGTATCTGTGCCGCCTGGTCGCCATAGCCGTAGGTCGCGGCGACGTGACGGAGCGCCGATGGCACGTCTCGTTGCCGCAGGTCCACCCACACCACGCCGTCACGGAAGCGGTCGCCCCAGCGATGGGCCGCGTGCACTGCCAGCACCGACTTGCCCATCCCAGCAGTCCCACGCAGGCCCACCAGGCTCACCGTCTGCTCAGTTCCAGGTTGCAGTAGCGGGTCCAGTTCAGTCAGGTACGTCTCGCGCCCTGTAAAGGTAGGCAGGTCAAGAGGGAGTTGGAACGGGCGGGGGGCCTCTTTCGGGCTGGGCGGATAAACGACCCCTTCGATCTCGTCCCGCGCCCTTCGCTCAGCCTGGCGTTTCCACTCGCGCAGCAACTCAGGAGTGTACCGCTGTACGTCGCTGTCTATGAGTTTGGCGCAGTTCTGACACAGCCACAGCCCGTTGTCTACGGACCTACGCTCTTCAGGCGACAGGCTGGGGTCGTAACGCGGCCCGCCCTCCGAGGCTGCCGTGATGTGGGCTGCCACACCGATGTTGACGGCCTTCGCGGGGTCCTCTTTGGGGCCACTGGTCAGTTTTCTACAGTCTGGGTTGGAGCAGCGGTAGCCCACCCTGCGGGCGAGCGTCTCTTTGGTCTTGGCGTCGAAATCGTCTCTCATAGGAACACGATCCTTGCGGATGCGGTTGGAAAGGCACACCAAGAAAACGGCCCGCCTCAACCTTGACGGCGGGCGGGCTCTGTGCTAGAATCTCTGGCACCAGGGCGGCCCCCACCGCTTTGGTCACTGCCTCGGGCTGGGCAAAGCCGCGAGGCTTCTTTGTTACATTGTGGCTACAGTATAGTGCAACCTTGCGCGGAAGTCAACAGTTTGCAGCGCCTCTGTCGCAAGTGCAAACTGGCGCAGCGGTTGCAGGGTCGCGGCGGGCGTTTCGGCAGCAGTCACGCCGCTCCCACCCCTGCCCCGCTCCTACCCTTACTGCTGGCCGCGAGGTTCCTGCTTCTCAGTGAAGCACGCCACAGTAGGTAGCACAAAAAACGCCCTGGGCTTCCTCCCCTCCAGGGCACCGTTCTCAGCCTCATACAGATCACACGCTATGCCTTCACCTGGCGGTCACGGTGCTGATGGGTTGCCAATCCTATCTCGCCTGACTAGGCGAGTCATCTTGCCCGCAATATCTCCAACTGCCCTTCTGCCTTTTGCCGCAAGTCGGGACTGCTGCTCAAGTCCAGAACCTTCGTGAAATCAGCAACAGCCTGGGCCGTCTCGCGCTTCTGCGCGTAGGCTACCCCACGGATGTAGTAGGCCACAGCGTCGTCGGGCTTGAGGGCGATAGCCTGGTCGTAGTCAGCAATGGCGTGAGCAAGGTCACCTTGGGCGGCATAGACAATCCCACGGTTGATGTAGGCATCAGCGAGGTCGGGCTTGAGGGCGATAGCCTGGTCGTAGTCAGCAATGGCGTGAGCAAGGTCGCCTTTCTTGGCATAGGCGGTCCCACGGTTGTTGTAGGCATCAGCCAAGTCGGGCCTGAGCGCGATAGCCTGGTCGTAGTCAGCAATGGCGCGGTCCAGATCGCCTTTCTCGGTATAGGCGTTCCCACGGTTGTTGTAGGCATCAGCGTAGTCGGGCTTGAGGGCGATAGCCTGGTCATAGTCAGCAATGGCGTGGGCAAGGTCGCCTTTCTCGCCATAGGTAACCCCACGGTTGTAGTAGGCATCAGCGTAGTCGGGCTCGAGGGCGATAGCCTGATCGAAGTCAGCAATGGCGTGGGTAAGGTCGCCTTTGTCGGCATAGGCGTTCCCACGGTTGTAGTAGGCCAGAGCGTAGTCGGGCTTGAGGGCGATGGCCTGGTCGTAGTCAGCAATGGCATGATCCACATCGCCTTTGTAGGTATAGACGACCCCACGGTTGTAATAGGCCACAGCGTCGTCAGGCCAGAAGGCGATAGCCTGGTCGAGGTCGGCAATGGCATGGTCCAGATCGCCTTTGTGGGCATAGGCATACGCACGGTTGATGTAGGCATCAGCGAGGTCGGGCTTGAGGGCGATAGCCTGGTCATAGTCGGCAATGGCATGATCAAGATCGCCCTTGTAGGCATAGGCAACCCCACAGTAGAAATAGACCACGCTTTGGTCTAGGGCCGACACGCGCTCTTCAACCTGGTCCAGAGCACTGTTGAAGTAGGCGATAGCATCATCCCAGTCATTAGCCGTATACCGGGCCATCCCCACGACGAAAAGGCTCAGATAGGCCATCTCTGCCGAGAGGCGAGTTTGCAGAGCGAAGCTCTCCAGATCGGCCAAAGCCACTGTCTGCATCAGCCCTCTCGTTTCTGGTCCCAATGCAGGTAGGTACTTGGACGGGCGTAGTACCTCGAAGTGCACACTCAACGGCACAGCCTTCCCGGGCAACCCGTACCAACCCCAAATGACCATAGTTGCCTTGCACTTCTCCCCCTGAGCGCGAGCGACAGCACTCCCTTCAGCTTCCGTGATAACCCACCTCAGAGGCCGAATCTCTATGTCATCATATGGCTCCGCTGCAGCCCGCAACCGCGCCAGCACTGTCTCGGTCACGCGGTAATATCCAGGTTCTGGTCCGTCAAAGTCAGCTATGAGGATAATGACTTTTCTAGGCGGCTGAGCCCGCTGGTAGAGATAGTAGGCTATCCCGCCCAATGTGAGAGCAAATATGAGTATCAGGCCAGCCAGGGCCAAGCGCCGCCAGCGGGGGTATTTCCAAGTTCTACGTCCCCTCCTTCTCCGTGGTGAGGTGCGTTTGAAGGCCAGATAGACACAGCCCCCGCCTACAACGCCTGCTACGATAAGGACAACAGTCCATACCATGCCGATGCTAGCACGCAGCGCCGCCACAATGGCAAGTACAGCGGCCACGACCAAGCCACCAATGATCTCAGGCAACGCCTCCCGTAGAATCTCCCGTAGCTTCTTCATTACCCGTTCTCACTCACTAAAGTGGTCAACCAGAATACTACAATGGCCGCATATATCGATCAACCGCACATCCCAAACCCTCCCCCTCCCCCCCGCAGCCGCCACTGCCACAATGCTCCTCAGCCGCCGCCTGTAGGCCGCAAGGGGCAGAGGCGACAGCGGGCGGTCGAGAGGGGCTGATCCTACTTGGCTACCAACCTATCAACTCGCTGGTCTTGGGACAGCGACGCGAAGTAGTCCTGCAGCAATCGGTGGATGAAGATGTAGCCGCCGCCGACTTTGCGCAGAAAAATGCGTTCGGTAGCATAATCGAGGAAGCGGACCAAGTCCCAGGGTAGGTAATCATCGCGCAAGAGGAAGTATCGCAGGACGACGTGCAGAATGACGGCTCCACCACCGAAACGGAGTCCCAAGATTATTGCAACAACCAGCCCATAAGACAGCCCAAAACCCAGCCCAAGAACCAGTTCACCACCCAGCCAACCAGCCAGCCCAACAACCACCCCAAAAACCGGCCAACTACCCAGCCAAACAACTAGGCCATTTCTTGCTGACTGCCAAATACCTTGATTGGGCGATATTCTAGCTTCTACCTCCATGCTACGCAGCCCTCCTAACAGCCCAAGAAGCAGCCCATTAAACAGCCCACTAAGCAGCCCAACACCCAGCCCAAAAACCAGCCCACGACCCAGCCCACCACCCAGCCAACCAGCCAGCCCAACACCCACCCCAAGAACCAGCCCCAAAACCAGCCCACCAACTAGGCTACCAACCAGCCTTCTCACTACTTCCCCCCACGACCATTCGAGCAGTTCAACGGGTTCTACGTAATCCAGCCCACCACCCAGCCCAACAACCTGCTCACCAACCAGCCCAAAAAGCAGCCCACCAATCAGCCCAACAACCAGCCCATAAAGGAGCCCAACAGCCAGTCCAAGGGCCAGTCCAACACCCAGCCCAACACCCAGCCCAATAGCCAGCCGCGCAACGATACGCATCTGTCGCCGCGAGCGCGCTGGCAACCATTCAGGCTGGAGTTTCTCAATCAAGAAGACCGTCTGCCCATGCACAGACATCTTTCGAGCCAACCACGCCAACCACTGGATAGTCTGCTGTGGCGAATAAGGATGGTCAACTCTCCGTCGCTCAAACATCCGCTGCACGTAGCTCTCAAACACATGCTTGCGGCGCGCCACTGTCGTTTCCAGCGTCTGTAAGTCTTCGACCGATCTTCCTCGGTAAGCCAGGGTTATGACGCTGAGCATCAGTGGCGTCTCTGCTAGCTCTTGAAGCGTAGGATCGTGCTGTAACGTCTCACGCACCGCCGACAGCGCCATACCTGCTCCGCGAAGATACTCATCAACCTGCTGAGGCGTCAGCGGCTGCAGGAGAACAGCCCCCTGGAGCCCAAGTCGAGTCGTCAGAGCTTGATAATCTGCAATGCGGCTACATACTACCAGAGGAACCAAGTGCTCCTTGCGGAAGCCGTTGATTGCTCTGACGCAGTCCTCCCGATACTCCCGTTTAACCTCGTCCAGACCGTCAAGTAACAGCAGCAAGTCATCATTCTCAACCCACGGATGGGCAACCCTCTTGGGGATGTTATACTTCGTGCTGAGTTCTTCTACCAGCCATTCTGCGATGGGTTGCCGCTTGTCGGCCCACGAGGAGAGGTTGAACACAACTGGAATGGGCTGCGTGGGGTCCCGCTCGGCGCGGGCAATCGTGTCGCGGGCCAATTCGAGTAACATTGTCGTTTTGCCTGAACCTGGCTGACCGAGGGTGAGCAAGTTCCTGCCCATCCCATCGAAAATGTCCATGATCTTCGTGCCTGGTGGCAGAGTGCGGTCTTCTCGCTCGGTCTGCAACACCATATCCCAGTGGTGCTCGACCGCATCCGCTCGCTTTTCCAAGCCAAGTTCGATCATCGCCGCGCCGTGGAGAGACTGCTCCAGCACGCCCTTGACCCAGAAGTCCCTTACCATTTCGAGCATGGCACATCGGTTGCGTCGGGCGCGTTGCTCGTCTATACGCCTGCCGAAGAGTTGAGTGACGACGATTTGGAAAACATTGCTAATGGTGCTGCCACCCTCAGCCTTGACCACCTGGGCCAGGCTGCCATCACCTACTACGTTACCGTTGCCAGTGATCTTCACTTCTGATGTCGGACGTTCATCGCCCATAGGTACTCATTCCACAACAGCTCGACAATGGCTTGAGCGGCCAGGAGAGCCTTCCCAATCCGCCACCTCGGTTCTCCCTCAAGAACAAAAACACCGCCACACCTCACACCGGCGGGCGGGTTCTGTGCTTCTGCAATACCTTACCTCCAACGCGCTCTTGCTACTCGGTCAATGTTTCAGGCTTGCTCTGTGCCTGCGGCGTTGGTGTCGTGCGCGCATACATATTGTATTGGAAGTCTGGGGAAAAGTCAATACCTGCAGCGCCAATGTCGGAAGTCAGATGCAAACGTACCGCTCTCGCTCCTATCTCTGCCCCGCCGCCTCTGTCGCTGGCGGCGAGGTCCCTGCTTCTCAGTGAAGCACGCCACAGTAAACAGAACAAAAAACGCCCTGAGCTTTCCCCAGGGCACCGCTCTCAGCCTCATACAGATCACACGCTATGCCTTCACCTGGCAGTCACGGTGCTGATGGCTTGCCAACCCTGTCTCGTCTGACTGGGTCAGTCACCTCACCCCTAGCGCCTGTAACTTCTCTTCTGCCTCCTGCCGCAACTGGGGATCACTGCTCAAATCCAGGACCTTCCTGAAGTCAGCAATAGCCTTGTCCTTTTCCCCCGCCTGCACGTAGGCGTTCCCACGGTTGTAGTAGGCCAGAGCGTAGTCGGGCTTGAGGGCGATAGCCTGGTCGTAGTCAGCGATCGCGTGGTCCAGATCGCCTCTGCGGCGATAGGCAGCCCCACGGTTGTTGTAGGCCTCAGCGTAGTCGGGCTTGAGGGCGATAGCCTGGTCGAAATCAGCAATGGCGTGGTCAAGGTCGCCTTTGAGGTCATAGGCGAGCCCACGGTTGTAGTAGGCCACAGCGTCGTCGGGCTTGAGGGCGATAGCCTGGTCGTAGTCAGCAATGGCGTGCTCCAGATCGCCTTTGTCGGCATAGACGTTCCCACGGTTGTAGTAGGCCTCAGCGTCGCCGGGATCAAGGGCGATAGCCTGGTCGTAGTCAGCAATGGCGCGGCCCAGATCGCCTTTGTAGTAATAAGCGTTCCCACGGTTGTCGTAGGCCTCAGCGAGATCGGGCTTGAGGGCGATAGCCTGGTTGAAGTCAGCAATGGCGTGGTCCAAATCGCCTTTGTAGGCATAGGCGAGCCCACGGTTGTAGTAGGCCTCAGCGTAGTCGGGCTTGAGGGCGATAGCCTGGTCGAAGTCAGCAATGGCGCGGTCCAGATCGCCTTTGTGGACATAGGCAAGCCCACGGTTGTAATAGGCCTCAGCGAGGTTGGGCTGGAGGGCGATAGCCTGGTCGTAGTCCGCGATGGCATGGTCAAGATCGCCTTTATGGGCATAGGCAATCCCACGGTTGCAGTGGGCCGGAGCGTAGTCGGGATCGAGGGCAATAGCCTGGTCGAGGTCAGCAATGGCGTGGGCAAGGTCGCCTTTGTCGGCATAGGCGTTCCCACGGTTGGAGTAGGCCGTAGCATCGTCGGGGTCGAGGGCGATAGCCTGGTCGTAGTCAGCAATGGCATGGTCAAGGTCGCCTTTATCGGCATAGGCAGCCCCACGGTTAGTGTAGGCCTCAGCATCGTTGGGCCTGAGGGCAATAGCCTGGTCGTAGTCAGAAATGGCATGGTCAGGCTCGCCTTTTTTATAATAGACAAACCCACGGTCAAAGTAGGCCACATCGTCGTCAGGCCTGAGGGCGATAGCCTGGTCGAGGTCAGCGATGGCGTGGTCAAGATCGCCTTTGAAGGCATGGGCAAGCCCACGGTTGACGTAGGCCACAGCATAGTCAGGCTCGAGGGCGATAGCTTGGTCGAAGTCAGCAATGGCGTGATCCAGATCACTCTTGAGGAAGTAAGCATTCCCACGATAGTAATAGACTGTGCCTTGGCCCAGGGCCGACATGCCCTCTTCAACCTGGCTCAGTGCATCGCTGAGGTAGGCAATAGTGCCGTCCCAGTCCCCTACTGTGTAGCGGGTCATCCCCACCGTGAAAAGACTTAAGTAGGCCATCTCTTGTGAGAGACGGGTTTGCAGAGTAAAGCTCGTTAGTTCGGCCATAGCCATCGTTCGGACCTGGCCCTTCACCTCTAACCCTAGTTCAGGCATATGCTCTGGCGAGCGCAACAACTCAAAGTGGACGCTCAGCGGCACGGTTTCCCCAGCTAGCCCATACCAGCCCCAGATCACTATAGTTGCCTTGTGTCTCTCACCCTCAGTACGAGCAACAGCGGTGCCTTCCTGTTCCGTGATAGTCAATCCCAGTGACTGGACTTCCACATCGTCATACGGCCCCGTTGCAGCCTGCAGCCGTGCCAGCACTGCCTCGGTCACGCGATACTTCTGAGGCTCTGGTCCGTCAAAGTCAGCTACGAGGATAACGACTTTGCTGGGCGGCTGGGCCTCCTGGTAGAGATAGTAGCCCACGCCGCCCAATGTCACTAGAGAGATGAGGGCCAGGCCAGCCAGAGCCCAGCGACGCCAGCGGGGGTATTTCCAAGTTCTGCGCCCCCCTCTTCTCCGTGGCGAGGTGTGTTTGAAAGCCACATAGACACAGGCTCCACATGCGCCGCCTGCTACGATAAGGACAGCAGCCCACAGACCAATGCCAGAGCGCAGCTTGCCTATTACAGCAAATACCTGGGTTATTATGGCAACAACAGCGGCTACAACCAAGCCAGCAATGATGTCAGGCAGCGCCTCGCGCAGAATCTCCCGTAGCTTCTTCATTACCCGTTCTCACTCAGCAGGGTGGTCGTCAACCGAAATACCGCAATGGCCGCATATGCTGCTCACCCACACGCCCGCCCCCTTTATGCTCAACCCTCCCCCTCGCCCTCCGCTATCTCCCCCGTCCCCCACGCAGGTGCCACTGCCAGGATGCTCCGCAGGCGGCGGTTGTAGGCGGACAGTAGAGGGATTCACCGTACTCCAGCAAGAGCCAGATCGCTCATCGTGGGTACTCAGGTTTCATGTATTGACCCGTACATAGTCCACAGATCTTCAGGGCTGACTTTGGAACCATACCCAAGGTCTCTGCGCATTTCTGCTATCATCACACCCACTCTCCTATGAAATATCTCACCAGGCCTCTCTGAAAGCGGTACAGACACATAGTCATTGTAAGCCTTGATGACTCCATCGGATGCTACAAACAGTAAGGCCGCACGAATCTCAGTACTTTGATGGCTCATTTGGCTTTCAAGTCGGCTTTGCATCACGATAAAGTCCAGATAGGCTTTCCATTTTTGCTCGTTGAATCGGGCTTTGTATTCTTTCCTCAAGTCCGCTTCGACCTTGCGCCAATAGCCCCAATACGTGAAAGCCGCCGTGACCAGCGCAGCGATGATAGACACAAGAATAGTTTCGAGCATATCAATTACCCCCATTGCTCATGGTCCGTGTTCGCCTACAGGATGGTGGCTATTGCATTAGACTGTCAGTTACGTAGCATCCTGCGCGCAGATTCGAGTTCGCAGCAGACACGCCAGCGCCCGCTCAAAGGGGCCTGATGGCTCGATGGTGGCAAGCTGAGCTTCCTCCAGGACACCGTTCTCAGCCTCATACAGATCACACGCTATACCTTCACCTGTCGGTCACGGTGCTGATGGCTTGCCAACCCTGTCTCGTCTGGCCGGGTTAGTCACCTCAGCCCTAGCGCCTGCAACTTCTCTTCTGCCTTCTGCCGCAACTGGGGATCACTGCTCAAATCCAGGACCTTCCTGAAGTCAGCAATAGCCTTGTCCTTTTCCCCCGCCTGCACGTAGGCGTTCCCACGGTTGTAGTAGGCCAGAGCATAGTCGGGCTTAAGGGTGATAGCCTGGTCGTAGTCAGCAATGGCGTGGGCAAGATCGCCCTTGTGGACATAGGCAAGCCCACGGTTGTTGTAGGTCCCAGCGTAGCCGGGATCAAGGGCGATAGCCTGGTCGTAGTCGGCAATGGCGTGGGCAAGGTCGCCTTTGTGGGCATAGGCGTTCCCACGGTTACTGTAGGCCTCAGCATCGTCGGGCTTGACGGCGATAGCCTGGTCGTAGTCAGCAATGGCGTGCTCAAAGTCGCCTTTGTAGGCATAGGCGTTCCCACGGTTGACGTAGGCATCAGCGTAGTCGGGCTGGAGAGCGATAGCCTGGTCGAAGTCAGCAATGGCGTGCTCAAAGTCGTCCTTGTAGGCATAGGCAAGCCCACGGTTGACGTAGCCCTCAGCGTCGTCGGGCTGGAGGGCGATAGCCTGGTCGTAGTCAGCAATGGCGTGGTCCAGATCGCCTTTGTCAGCATAGGCAATCCCACGGTTGTTGTAGGCCCCAGCGAAATCGGGCTGGAGGGCGATAGCCTGGTCGTAGTCAGCAATGGCGTGGTCCAGTTCGCCTTTGTCAGCATAGGCAAGCCCACGGTTGTAGTAGGCCTCAGCGTAGTCAGGCTGGAGCGCGATAGCCTGGTCGTAGTCAGCAATAGCGTGATCCAGATCACCCTTGCGGCCATAGGCGAACCCACGGTTGTAGTGGGCCTCAGCGTAGTCGGGCTTCAGGGCGATAGCCTGGTCGTAGTCCGCGATGGCGTGCTCAAAGTCGTCCTTGTAGGCATAGGCAAGCCCACGGTTGTTGTAGGCCGCAGCGTAGTCGGGTTCAAGGACGATAGCCTGATCATAGTCAGCAATGGCGCGGGCAAGGTCGCCTTTTTGGCGATAGGCGTTCCCACGGTTGTTGTAGGCCTCAACGAGGTCGGGCTGGAGGGCGATAGCCTGCTCGTAGTCAGCAATGGCGTGGGCAAGGTCGCCCTTGTAGCGATAGGCGATCCCACGGTTGACGTAGGCCTCAGCCAAGTCGGGCTGGAGGGCGATAGCTTGGTCGTAGTCACCAATGGCGTGATCCAGATCGCCTTTGTCGGTATAGGCAATCCCACGGTTGTAGTAGGCGTCAGCGTAGTCGGGCTTGAGGGCGATAGCCTGGTCGAAGTCAGCAATGGCGTAGTCCAGATCGCCTTTGTCAGCATAGGCAATCCCACGGCCATTGTAGGCCCCAGCGAAATCGGACTTGAGGGCGATGGCCTGGTCGAAGTCAGTAATGGCGTGGGCAAGGTCGCCTTTTTGGCGATAGGCGATCCCACGGTTGACGTAGGCCTCAGCGAAGTCGGGCTGCAGGGCGATAGCCTGGTCGTAGTCAGCAATGGCATGGGCAAGATCGCCTTTGGCGGCATAGGCACTCCCACGGTTGTTGTAGGCCATAGCGTAGTCGGGCTTGAGGGCGATAGCCTGGTCGTAGTCAGCAATGGCTTGCTCATCGTCGCCTATCGGCCCCTGGTGAAGCCAGCCAAGGCGAAAATAGGCGCCGGCTAAACCCTCTAGCGGCTCCGTTCCAGGGGACAGTGAGCCGACTGCCTTCTGAATCACCTCAAGGCTATCAGCGTACGCTCCCTCGATGAAGTAGGACTGCCCAATGGCAAACAGAGAGAGAAAGGTCAGTTGACCAGGCAGGTCTCGCGTCACAAACTCCGCATAAGCACTCGGGTTGGCTATCTGTGTGCGTTCGGTCTCACTGATCTCGACATTGGCGGCTTCGAAGTCAGGGTGCTTGAGATTGAGATAATTGACAGTGACTCTGACGCCCGTGTCAGCTCCCCAGATGACCATACTGGCCTTGTAACGTTCGCCTAACCTTTGAGCCCCGTCCAGATCGTCGGCACGTAAGCGCGTCGGCTCAACCTTGACGCGAAGATTGGAGAAGCCCAGTTCCTCTTTGGCTTCCTGGATAGCGCGGCAGATTTCGTAGTGGGCCTCTGTATCTGGTAGTCCCTCCGAGTAGTAGAAGCTGGCGATGACGATGAGTGTCTCGTCCCGTCCTTCGGGAGGGAAGGCTCGTATCAGGCCCCACTGTTGAAGCTGCTGTCTGGCGCCGCCGATGTCGGCTCCTATGTTTGCCAATCCAGCCAGCAGTGCAACGATGGCCGCTACGATTGCGAACGCGACGGTGGGATAGAATACCAGGGGATGGCGACGGAAGCGTTTCCACCAACTCGGCTCGATGGCGTCATCCCCAACCCCTCGAAAGAACTCCTCCACGATGTCAGGGTGGCGTTTCACCATCGCGTCAAGTTCGGCACCAGCCCAGAAGTGGCACTCCATCCCCTCGCCACAGCGTTCGCGTGCCTTCTGGCGAGTCTTAGCAGAAACATCGCAGGTAACGAGGAACACAAGGGCGGCAGGTCGCAGGTCATCGGGTAATCCCACGACCTTGTTGATCTCGGCGAGGACGTCCTTGGGGCCGAACCTCTGCACGCTCTTGCACTGGAACGCCCACAACTTACCCTCGCGCCAGGCAACAATGTCACGCCCCTGCTCGCTGCCTGTCGCACCCAAGTGCTCGGCCCGTTCGTACCCCTCCAAGCGCTTGACAAGCCAGAGGCAGAGGCGCTCAAAGTCGCGCGGTGACAGTCTGTCGAAGGGCAAGGTATGCGCTGTCCCAGTTACAGGTGGCTTGGTCTGTGTCACACGTGTGCTCCCCATTGCTGATTTGGCAAGTTAAATGCCTCTCCTAGCATCAGGTTTGACCGCCCTTTTTTAACCGCATAACTGGTGCCCGCGTCTTGATTCAACCCTCATGATCGACGCCTCCAGATGCCAGTTTCGCGTCATGAGACGGTCAGAACCCCCCGAAAATGAGACTCGCAGGCCCCAGGATTTGAGGTTGCGCGACCAGTTATGCGGTTCAGAGGGTGTGTACAAAGGTGATGCTAGTTCTCGCTTATCCCCTTCACCGCCCCCTCATCCCTAACGTAACGGTTGCGCAACCAGGGACAAGATGTTCCCTGGGGCACAAAACTGAACTTTGACAAGACAAACTCTCCAAGTGCTGGTATAACAATCAGAAACCACTCATAGCATAGGAGAGTTACA
>Ga0315285_10005111_pt1 | contig 13550 bp, 25 predicted proteins | sample YL17G09_36_MG_FD_203698 | JGI IMG/M metagenome (GOLD analysis project Ga0315285, IMG submission 203698) | Sediment microbial communities from Yellowstone Lake, YNP, Wyoming, USA - YL17G09_36 | ecosystem: Environmental > Aquatic > Freshwater > Lake > Sediment | place: USA: Wyoming | collected... | reverse complement strand
GGTGAGGTAGGAAAAACAAAATTAAAGGCGAAATCAGTCTCTTTTGTCAAAAAGGAACTGTAAAACATGGCGTTTCTGGAACAAGCCCGCACCATGTAAAAGCATGGGAATATGTAAACGAAAACGTAAAAGAAATGTAAAATTTGGGTATTCCTCGGTTTTCTTGGAAAACAGAATGGAAAACAAACGCCTTTTTTACAAATTCTGAACGCAACCGATTTTGAGTATATACGGTAAAAAGGATGATTTTTAGAGCGTTTTCGGTTTGAAAACGCCTGAACGCAGCGTGTTCAGCGAAAGACTTAAATTGTTTTCCATTACTAATTAGAGACTTTGAGGATTAGAGTTGGGGCAAGTCAGCTACAGAATTGACCAGAAAACAGAAGAGAAAATCGACCAAATTTTCACCTTCTGCGGTCTCAGCGGTGACAAAACCAAAAAGTGGCTAGGTCTCATCGACATTCTATACGAGAAACTGATTCTTGACAAAAATTCTCCCGCCGCTCAGTTACCGACTGGTGAACAGAAACCCGAAAACAATTCTATGAGTGAAAGAAACCCCTCGGAGAATCCGACCCCTTTAGAGGCGAAACTCCGTTCACTGCAAACAGAGAATATTATCTTACAAAAGGAATTACCGATCTCGCCGCGAGCATCGACGCACACACTCAAGAACTCAGAGAATGGGTCAAAGAGTGGTGTCTCACTCAGCGACCGCTTAGAGTACCAGAGACGAAAAGCCGAGATTTGGCAAAATGCGAAAATCAACGCTGCTAAGGGCATCGAGACTGTAAAAGAACAGGTACGCCGCTTCAGAAACACCGAGAGCAACCGACGCGCCCCCGTTGACTTTGAACCCGAGGGAAAGCGCGACAACGGACGCCCCGTTTTCGGGTACATCGACGACAAAGACTAAGGAGCTGTGATGTTTGGAGAAAACTAATTCTCAACGCATGGACGATACTTCTCATCGATTCACACCCGATGGTTATTCCCGTTTGTGCGTTCTAGCCTCAAAAAAACGTCACACTCCACGCGCCCTCTCGAAGCCTCAAACCCTAAACGGTGAACAGCATGAATGAAATAAAAATCGAATATGAACCCGACAAGCTGACCCCCTATGAAATAACGGTCAGACTTGTAGAACTACTCAAAATGTGGAGAGAGAAAAAAGACATTGGAACGTTTGTCGTCAGTCTTCCGAGGTGGGAACACGCTGAAATCATACAGAATTGGACGACCTTCCACGCTGAAGAGGCGAATCCAACTTGACCATGACCTCACAGCAAGTCAAGTCACCGAAAAACCCGCCCGAAACCATCATAGACAAAACCCCAAAAGAACCCTTTACCTCGCCTCTCCAACGATACATGCTAATCTTCTGTGGGCAATGCGATTTGTGGAAGGAACTATGTCGCCTTGACGACAGGAGCGGAATCGCAAGAATGAACCTCTGCATTACTCTTCAACGGAGCGCCTAAAAATGGTCTCGCTCGTTGAACACGTAGACGTCTTAAGAAAACTGCGTATTCCCTACAAAAAACAACTCGTCAAATACTGCTACATCCTCTTCAACGACCACTTAAGCGGCGACAAAGGCACGGAATTAGCCGACACAACTGGCAACCGCATGACCGTAGACGCATTCATCGACGCGATAATGACCCGCGAACCCGAGGCCAAACAATGAAAACTAAGATTTTCAACTACCAAGACCAAGCCGACCCGGACAGAATGAATATTGTCGTCATGGTTTGCCTTGAGCATAACGGGACAGAACCACACGTACACATGCTTCAACAGAGTCTAGCTAGAACGCCCACAAACTATGACGAGTACATGAAGAAAACAGCGCATAATTGGGGTCACATCGTTCTCTCAGCTAGTGACTTTCCCAAACTCACGAAGCAAATCAAACAAGCCGTCAAAGACCTGAAGGCGGAACCATGAAGACTCTCAAGGCAAGAGTCAACTTCGACGGCGGCGACTACAAGCTCACAATAATGGTCAGCGCACCAAAAGAAACAGCAAATCTCATTCTTCAAGACATCTACCGACGTCTTCAAAAACAAGGAGTCTTGGTCTAACTTGACCGAAACCACAAGAGGAGAAAAAACACGATGAGTGATGAAATAGTGGACATAGAAGACGATTCGCATGGAGAGCCCAAACAAAAGACCAAACTCGAACAATTCAGAGAACGCTTAACTCAATATCCCAACAGGGACACGGCCAAACAACACCTTGCAGAAATCGCAAAAGACCTCGGATGTGCCAAAAGCCTCGGCTACAAAGCCCTCACAAAAATAGACTTCCAAGGCGAACAAAAGGCTCTTCAAGCCGCCGAACCAACAGCCAAAATCTACGAGGCCAAACCCGAAGCCCTAGAAGAAACCGCGGAAGAGCCTGAAGTCCTGATCGGCGAAGAGTCGCCGACGGGTGAGGCGATTCCGCAAGCTGCCCCGCCCGTCACTACAGCTTTTCCCATGACAAACGAAAAACTGGCGTGGACGTTCGACCTTGCATTCAGCAAATTAGCCGACGTCCTACACTACCCCGACTTCAAACTCGCCAAAAAGGAAAGCGACGGACTCGCCGACGCATGGATGCCCGTACTCCAACAATACGCCCCTCAAATGGCTGGAAACCCCGTCGTGTGGGCGGGAATATCAACCGTCATAATCGTAGCTCCGCGAATATTCGGATACTGGAGACAAAGACAAAAAACGAAGGAAGAAAAAGTAGTGCCCGAAACCCCGAAAGAAGAGCCGAAAACAGAACCCCCAAAACAAGAACCCCAAACAGAAAAGAATGAACCCACGCCCGAGCTACCCAAGAACGCGGGTTTTTTAAAGGAACTCTAGAGAGGTGATTCTGAATGGAAAAAATACAAGAGAAACTCGGCGGGATGATGATGCCCGACCCTCAAGAACTTCTTAACCTCATGGAATTGGCGAAAAAGCTTAATCTTCTCATGGACGTCTTACCCGCCTTTGAAGTCAAAATCTTGAAGGTAGCCAACAAAGAATACACCGCCATTCTTTTCGAGAGACCCCCGAAAAAAGCGTGACCGTCAGTGTGCTATGACATGCGAAGGTTTGAGAAAATGGCAGAAAAGCCGTATCAAATTGAAGTAGAAACCTACTGCCAAATCATAAATGCACAAGTTATGCTGATGTTGGCGAGTAAGGATGAACAGAAGGGACACGCTATCGTAAGCGGCGAACCTATCCTCTGCACACATAGTATTAAATGCACAGGGAAGAGTAACCCCAAATGCCTTTTGCATTGCTTGAACATTGAGACGCGAAGAAAATGAGTCACCCCGCCATCCAACTCTTAAACCCCCTCAAAGAACGTGTCGCTATCATCGGCATGGTTCAAGAGGGCAAAACCAACTTTCTCAAATGGCTCCTAAGCATAACAGAGAACCGCTACACCGTCTTCGACACTCTCGGACAAATCAGCAGGGGACGCGATCCGCTCAACCCCGACACTCAAACAGTCATTAAACCCCCCTTTCATCAACGAATCCCAGTTTTTCAGCAAACATGCAAAAAAGTGTGGAAAGAAGGAAACCAAATCTTCGCAATCGACGAAATAAGCGAGTTCTGCACCAAATGGGAAATCTTACCCGAGCTTGACATCATAGTAAAAATGGGCGGCAACCGCAACATAGGCATGTGGTTCACCACTCAACGCGTAGCGCAAGTCCACAACAACATTCTCGGCAACTGCAAACACCACTTTATCTTTCGGACTTTTCTCCCTCAAGACGTTGAATGGTACAGCAAATTCGTCCCAAAAGAAATAGTCTTGCAGAGCCGAGACTTGCCCCCGTACCACTTCATCTATTATCAACTTGGACGAGAACCCCAAATCTTCAAACCCGTCAAGGACATGAACGCATGAAGTGCCCTTTTTGCGGCGTAGAAATCGAGACAGAGCAATTCCACAACACCATGCAACTGCACATCATAAAATGCATCGCTAACCGCTTCGCGCCCCTACTCATCTCCTACACGCCAAGCAATGAACAACCAAAACGGCACATCACCGAGCTACTCCAAAACATTTTTCGCAACGTAAAACGCAACGTGCCAAATCACCCACAAGACTATTACGGCGACGGCAACTTTCCCGCCCTTGTAGACGCCGCCGAGAAAAGCGTCGAATACATAACAGAACACGACAATCATTATCGCGGATGGCTCGCCTTCGCCCTAGTCGCGGTAATGGACATCGTGAGCTACGACTACGAGAGGTTTAACCCCAAAAAATACTTTGAGAAACACAAGCAACAGTTCAAAGGCTTAAGCCTCAAAGACCCCCTCGCAAAACCGAAACTCTACATTAGCTATCTCGCAACCGAATCAATCAAACTTCATTCTACAGAGCCGACAACATGACCAAATACTATACGTCAGTCAGGGTCACGGTTGAACTGCACCGAAAAATAATCAGGGCAAAAGGGCGATTTGAGGCCAACACGGGCGACTTCTACAGTATGGAAAAGGTTTTGAATAAAGCCCTAGATGCGCTTCTTTCACAGTAAGTTACTACAAAATAGCTATGCGGTTTATCAGCACACGGGTACTGAATTGTACGTGAGAGTGCCAAACTTGGCAATGTTAAGTACGCAACAAGCGAAAAATCTTCAACCAACGAAAACATGGCAACGACTCGTCAAGCGAGTCGCTTCAACAACCGCCGCAACCGCCCAAACCTTCAGCATAGACCTACCCCGAGACCACTTCATACACCAAATCATCATAAACGTGTACGAGTCCACCGCCGACACCTACGACCCCACAAAATTAGTCGCTGGGGACTTGACCAACATCCAACTCGTCGCCAACGGCAACAAATACCTCAAAGACGGAACCGCCGACATGTTCCTGCAAGTCATGCGCGTGAACAGATGCAAACCCTCAAATGGACTATACACCCTCTTCTTGACTGACCCCAAAATCAACGACGCTCAACCCTTGCCCTCATGGGTTTTCACAAGCCTCGTCCTCAACCTGACTGACAACGCCCCCGCCGCTTCAAACTATCACTACATAGACGTTGTAGTGGTTGAAAGCGCGTATGGCAACCAAGACTTGAGCAACTGGAAAGTTCTCATCGAAAAATTCCTCAAATGGATGAAGTACGGGACAAACACGGGTGAGCAACTGTACGAGCATGAAAGAGCCTACAAAGTCTACGGATACCTCTTCGTCATGGACGACAACGGAACACTCAGCGCAACCGCCTTCAACAAACTCAAAATCTTAGGACGCAAACCCGAGGGTGAACTCACCGTCGTAGACGTTCCAGTAAACCTACTCGTTGCCGAAAACAACGCTGAAATCGGAGTTGACGCCTTGGCCACGGGCTACGCAATGCTCGAATGGGCTGACGGATTCCCCGCAAACGAATATTCAAGCCTCTACACAAAACCCAACATCCTCACCGCTGGAACCAACATAGGCTTGAGAGTGCTTGAAAGGTACACGCTCTAGGAGAAGTGAAAAAAATGGCAAACATGGACACCGTAACCAACGTCTTGAACAAGAAACTATGGGGTAAATATAGCTTAACCGTCGGAGAACTCGTGATCCTTGCCGCGGGTCTAGCCCTGATCTACTTCAATTTCCTCGGGAAGTGGAGCTTCTGGGTCGCTATCGCCGTCATACTCGTCGGAACCATGATCTTCTGAGTTGACCCGTATGGGACTCAAACTAAGCGTTGACCCGACCGTTCCAAGAATCGTCATAATAGCGATCTTGCTCTTCGTCGAAGGCTTTGGAATGCCCGCCTACACAGTCACCACGGCGGGACGATTTCCAACATTCATCGAATGGACGAGCTTCCTCTTGAGCGCGACTCTACAAGTGGTCACATTCGTTCTGACGTTCCTCGGCTACTCAAAAGAAGAACCTACCCCAACAACCCCCCAATAACCCCCTTTTTTAGTTTGAAAAAAAAACGATGCGTGGTCTCAACAATGGTGTACGTTCAAGGTAAAACCGCGAATCAACTACAAGAAGAATGGAAAAGCAAGAATGGACACTACCCGACAGCGGTTGAAAATACCTTCGGACAAATAGAACATTATTTCCATTGGGCACACCTTGACGCATGGTGTATCTTCATTCACCAAATCTTCGGTAATTGGTGGCCTATTGATGTCGTCGGCGGTTGGCTCATGGACATCGTGAAACTGATCTATGGCTTGACTTACTACGGAGCTTACGACGGCGGGGTACAAAAAGCCATACAACTTGAGACAGGTCTTAAACAGTTGCTCGACGACTACACCGCCAAATTCAACAATGCAATCAGTCAACTGAACACCGTCAAGAATGACGCTGAGACTTGGATCGCAGACCACGAGAAACGCCTCAAAGCACTCGAACAAAAACTGGGCATGATTCCCCAAATGCCCGCTTTCATCACAAATCTAAAAATATAGGAAAGTGAAAAAGTGAAAACAACCTACAAAATCGTTTTGATCTTGGTAGGCGGCTTTGTCGCCTACACCCTAGCCATTTGGCTCTACGCTCAAAGTTTCCCCGCTGGCGGAAGAAGAAACATGGTCATGGCGAGGTATGCGCCTTGGCTACCTCTACTGGGGGTCACTGGATGAGCGACAACTTGCTCAGTGATCTCTACAACAAACTCGTCCAATGGATAAACGGAGTCAGAGGCGTTCAAAGCACGAGCATTCGCCAAACAGAACTCCAAGCTAGCACGCCCGAACCGTCAAAGGTTCAACCCTCACCCGCCGAACAAACAATGCCCGCAACTCAGCCCGTAAAGTCGGCCATAATCCCCCAAAATTCAGCAACACAGCAAGCCCAGATGCCCACGGGTTCACCGAAACAGGTTCGACAGGGTACGGAGCCGCCAACCCCGGCGCCCGCCCCCGCTCCGACGCCCTCATACTCGCAACCCGCCCCTTACATTCCGCCATGCTCAAACCCGACGGCACAACATAACATATACTTGTCAAATGGCATGTCAGCGAGTAGCTCTAACCACGCTGACGCTTGGAGCTACAAGGCTTCAGCGGATCGAGACCCCTCTTCGCCTCAAGTCACCCGCATAACCCGACTAGACGTATCTTCCGACCCGAGTTCACCCAGTGGCTACAAAGCCGTAGAGGTTCAGGAATACCCATGAGCGAACCCGACGCGAAAATCATGGGAAAAGCGAAACAGCAACTCGTAGCCCTCAACTGGTACTACGTCATACTCGTTCTCGGACTCGTCGGCTTGTTGCTCTTCCTCGTGTGGTACTGGCATCAGAGCCGAAAGAAAAAAGATGAAAAACAATGAACGTCGGCAACGTGATGATAGGCTTGAGTCTCACGGGTTTCGCAGTGTTGCTCTCAATCGTTAGCGGCGGCGTACTGTTGCCGCTTATGCTCCCAGTTTTCTTCATCGGATTGAAGCTTCTAGGCGTGAAAATGGAATGAAGTCTCCCAAACAAAAAAAGAAAAAAGCGAAGCGTTTTCATTGTCGCGCTTGTGGGCGGGCTTGCCCGTCAACACACAAGACTTTTCCGAGTCGTATGGCTTGGTTGAGGCGACACCGAAAACGGTCACATCCAACAAAACATAAGGAATCCGTGAAAAAAACCTTGAAGACCAAAAGAAGAGAAGGACTGATAGAATGAGCGACGACGAGCCAAATCAAGTTACAGTGAAAACTATTCCAGTGAGCATAAGCCCACAGCGCAACATCGAAAGCATCAGAAGTCACAAGGGAATACTGTTCAAGCGACAGAGAGTTTTCAACGACATAACACCGTCAGCCTATGTTGAGAGCGACGTTTTCGACGGAAGACTTTTCAGCAGAATACTCATTCACATCATTAACAACCACCCGTCAAACGCCATTGACTACAAAATCAATGCTTGCATTGACCCTGAAAAGTGGACGCTCCTTCAGGACGAAACAGTGTTAGCCGCCGCCTCGGACATCATACTTGCCTTAACCGACGTCTACGTCTACGTGAAAATTCAACTGAAATACGTTAGTGCCGCCGCCAACGTGACCGCCTTCATAAGTGGCAAAACCCCATGAGCCTAAACAAAGCCATCTACCCCGCCCTCAACCGCCCTTCTTTTCAACGGAGTCAGCTTCAGGCTGACTGTTTGAATCTTCCTTCAAAAGACTGTGTTCTATGCTTGCCCTTCGCTTTGAACGCGAAAGACATGAGCATCTACCACAATGACGGCACAATTTATGGTGCTGCATGGGTAACTGGAAAATGTGGTCAAGCCCTCAGCTTCAACGGATTAAACAACTACGTGGAAGTGCTTAACAACAATAGTTTAAACACTGTTAATGCGATCACCTTGGAGGCATGGATAAACCTTGCCGCATACGATAGTTCTTTGGTAAGCCACATTTTGCGAAAAAACAACGCTTACACTTTTGGTGTGGGTGCAACAGGAAAAATCGGGTTTTACCGATACAATGGTGGCGCAGCGAACGGTTCATGGACTATTGGAGCTACTACCATTCCATCGAACCAATGGCATCAGGTAGTGGCTGTTTATGATAGTGTAACAGGTGCAAAAGTCTATCTTGACGGGGTTCTCGACGGAACATTGCCTACTTTAACAGGAACAATAGATTCTTCCACAAATAATCTATGGATCGGAATGATGCAAGGGCTGTCACTTTATCAATTCAACGGTGTCATCGACGAGGTTCGCATCTACAGCCGAGCCCTTTCAGCAGCAGAGATCAAAGCTATCTATTTGGGGTTAGCATGAACGCGAAAACCTTTTTTCTATGTGTAGCTGGGGCGTGTCTCTTAGTCTACGGGTTCAACACGCTTGATTGGATGATTGTGAGCTATCGTTATAGCGAGTGGCATAGGAGCGTTGACTATTGGGAATTATGCCCTTTTCTGAAGCCGAATTGGTGGATTGCCTATATTTCTGCCGTGTTATGCCTCGTCGCGGGTGCTTTCATCGTCGGCGTCCTTTCCATGTGGAAGTGAGCAAATGAGCTTACTTGATGACATTCGCAAGGCTCTTCAGGGCGAGAAGAAAAGCGAGTTTCTAGGCCAAATTCTCAAAGAAAAAGAATTGTTCGACGCTTTGAAAGAGGCAGGTTTAACCGTTCAAGTGGAAAATCCTCAAGCTCGTGCCCGCGAGACCGTCGGCGGGTTGCTTACTCAGATTCAGAAGGTTGACTTGATAGACCTCATAACGGAAATCTTGACCATCGACACCATAAACGACATCGTAGCCGTTGACCTCATCGGACTCATAAACAAAATCACTGAAATAACGACCATCGGCGGGATAAGTAGCCCCGTTGACCCGTACAGTCTAGGAAGCAAAGTCAAGGTTCTCGACAAAATAGCCTTCACGTACAACGGCGACGGGACGATTGCGACGGTGAAAGGCTACGAGGGGGCGAGCCTCACGTACACGCTGTCTTTTACGTGGTCGTCGGGCACGTTGACGAATGTTGTGAGGACTTAAAGCGTGGTGCTTCTTGACGGTTGCGCTCCGAGCAACTATAATGCTGACGCTCCTGTAAGCGCGGTTCATCCTTCAAACACGGTTCAATTTAGTGCTCAGGGGCAAGCGTGGAAGGTCAAGGCCACGGGCGAGCAGTATTACTTGACTGATTTTGTGGTTTGGGCAAGAACATGGGGAAGTCCCACGGGACATTTGAAAGCAGTCTTATACAATCCGACGGGCGTCTATGGGCAAGATATGACGCCGACTGGCGCCTCTCTAGCCGAAAGCGATTTGATAGACGTTGCTACGCTCTCGGGCACGTATGCTCAAGTGACCTTTCATTTTTCAGGAGCGAATCAATATGTGGTCTTGAAGGATACGGCTTACTGCGTTGCCATTCAAGTGGTTGACGGCTCATGGTATCCCGCGGGAACAGTAGCGTTTAAGGGGAATTTCAGCGATGGTTCCGCGCATGACGGCGACGAGTTTGCCTATCGATATTCGGAGTGGGAGATTGTCGTTGCCTCTGACTTGTGCTTTTATGTTTACGGTGACCTTGTACCGCCGCCGCAAAAGACGCTGACGATTCAGAGCGGGTCGCACGGGTCAACGTCGCCCGTCGCGGGCGCGTATAACTATACGCAATACACCTACTCTGCTCCCGTGACCGCCTACCCTGACGGCGGCTACTACTTTGACCATTGGGTACTAGACGTTTCTCATAATATTTCTCAAAACCCAATAACCGTTTACATGGATGCTGACCACACGATTTATCCGATTTTTCTTCCAACTGGAAGCCCGCCGTCGGGAGATTGGATTAGTCCGACGGCTAATGAAGGGACAGATTGGAATAACCCCGCTTACGCTTATGATGAGAACACGGGCACATACGCAAACCCCATTCAGGGCAATGGATGGTCAAGTTTTCTGATTCTAACGCATGATCCCATCTATGGGGGGCAACTTCGCTTTTGGGCTTTTCAGAGTCACGCGAGCGACCAAATTCAAATTGACGTTTACGAGCAAGACGGGACTTGGCACAACGTGTACACGGGCACGTTTACGAGCGGCGCGTGGGTCACAAAGACTTTCACTTCTGCCGTCGTCAGCAAGGCTAGGATACGGTTTAACTACGCGGGGTCGGGAGCTTCTGACGATGGGCTGTACGAGTTTGACTTTTACGGTGTAGCCGCTTCTACCTCGTTGCTTGCGAAGGTTCTGACTCGTGAGCTTGCGTATTTGTTGACGGGAGCTGACATGGGAAAAGTGGTGATTCTCGTTTGAAGCCGAGCGATTTGTTCATGGGACTGTTTCTCATGTTCTGCGTAGGTTCTGTTTTGGAGTTGTGGCCTGACCCATATTATCATCGTGAGTACGTGAATTTTTGGGAGTGGCTGAAGAGGGAGCTTATTGAAGAGGTCACGTATGAACGCGAGTGATTTGCTTAGACCTTTCGACATTCTGTTTGTGCAAATCATTTTTTTCGTCGCCGTCTTCTATTTCATCTTGATCGACCCGTACTTTGATTGGAACATTCGTAAGAGGTCGTTTAGAGCGCGAGTAGTTTCATTTTAACCTATCTCTCTCCAAGGGTCAACAATGACTTATCACCACGAATCGTTTAAGAGAGGAAAACTAATAGTGAAAAAGGTTTTGTGGCTTGCCCGTTGACCCTTGACCACTCCAAAACCAATTTGAGGATTAGAGTTAGAGCGTTTCAGATCAACGAGCATAGCGTTCACACCCTCTCCTTTTACCACAAGTCTTAAATGTAAAAATGTAAATATAAGGACTTCGAGGATTAGGGTTTGAGCGAGACCGTAAGAGTTACCCCTACACAACTGGAAACACTCTTTAAAATATTGCGATTTGACAAAAGAAGCGGCAAGTGGAAAAGGAAGAAACAAGCCTCTGATAAGCTCGGTTTGAGTCGTCCTACCATCGACAAGATTTTGAAGATGTATCCTGAAGGGTTGCCCCAGAAACCGAAAAAGACGACGCCCAAATACTTTGAGGATTGGAAACAAACCGACTGTGCGAAGAAAATCAATGAAGTTGCTTATAGTGCAGACATCAAGGGACTTACGAGTCTAGGCGAAAACACTTCATACACGTTGAGGGAAGCATGGAAAACACGCAACAAAAAAGACCCGTTGACCTTTGACCTTGAAGACTACCTTTTCTTCTGGGGGACATCAACACAAGCCCCGCACCCGCCTTTCACCGACCCCATGACAAACAAAATTTCTTTCAACAAAGCCGTAGCCTTGCGGTTCGCCATGCGATATGGAAAAGCCCGCGACTTGTTGGAAGACCCGCGGTTTACGACGAAAGGTTTGAAAAGAGACCCTCAGAAAAAGCATTTCTACCTTGAAGACGCTGAGATAATCAGCGTTGCTACTGCATTGCCGACTCCCGACGCTCTAATGTTGGATTATTGCGGTACGTTAATGGGCGGAAGATTCAGCAGTTTTGGGGGCACGGACAACCGTAAGAGTTTAGGTTTGAAGGTCGGCGACATTCATAGACAAGCCTTGTTTTTGACGTTGAAAGAAGTGAAAGTCGGCGAGACCGTTGAAAAAGACCTCTTTGACTTTACGCTAGACTTGATTTGGCAATATGTGATCGACTATGGAATAGCCGACAACAACCCTGAACTAGCGAAGAGGACGGGCGGGGCGGGTAAACTGTTTTCATGGGATTTAGAAGTCTACAATAGAATATTTGGCGAAACAAGTCGAGCGGTAGGACTTCCCGAAAACAAAACCATGACTAGCCACATGCTCAAGCACACTTGCATCACTCAGATGGGCTTGCATGGAATAGACATCGACGTAATAAGCGACTATGTAGGCACGGACGCTGACACGATTATGAAGTATTACAGGGGCGGCGGTAGGGAAAAGATTAGAAGCCAAATCTTGGACTTGCCCCGAAAACAGGAGACTTGGAAACAGTTTGTTCAAAGGATTCATCCGTACTTTGAGGCGCGTTATCGTCAGTTGAGAGATCAAGGAACAGCGACGATCTTCGGGGCGAAACCAAGGACGGCGAAACCATGATGGACTTAGAGGCGTTTCTTTTCGGAGTTTGGGCGGAAACTTGCTTCACAGTTGCTTTTTGGCACATCTATAAGCTAGGCAAAAAGGCGGGGGCGAAACCGTGAGACGCAATAAAGCCGTCGTACTGTTGCTTCTACCCATCACGATCTTCTTGTGGATTATCGGATGGATACTATATTCGGAAGGGTCGAAAACAAGGAAGGACAAGGCGAAACTTTATGAAGATTCAGATTCTTGAGCATTTTAGGAAGCACACGCTTAACATGTTTGCTCTTCTTGTCGCGTGGTTCTTGTTTGCGTGGTGAGAGTGGCAACACGAGCTTATTATGTGGCCTTGGATTCAGGAGCATTGGCATGATACTTTTGGTCAGTTTTGGGGCGTTCATGTTGCGAAGGGTTTGGCCTATGACTACACGCTTGCCGCCGTGCCCATATCTTTCTTTCTCTTGTTCATTAGCCTATGGTTTTGGAGAGAGAACGGGGCGAAAGCATGAGCGAAAGCGAGTATAAGAAAAAAACTCTCGACATCCTGATTGAAGTACAAAAAAGACTAATCACCTTGAGTATGGAAGTACTTGAATTAGAGCGAAATATTGTTACTTTATGCAAACAGTTGAACACAATAACAGATCTGATTTTGAAGGAAGACTAAGCCACTACAAGATAAATCCATAAAGTCTTTAAGATTCGGGGTCTTCTATTTCTTGAGGGTGTGATGAGCAACCAAGATTTTTTGAGGGCATGTCCTCAGTGTGGTTCTGAGACTCAGTGGCATATTAAGAAGACTGAGCGAGGCTTTTCATACTATTGTGAAGTGTGCGACTCGTTTTTTTTCCGCGACGACGACGCGAAAGGTGAGGTAGGAAAAACAAAATTAAAGGCGAAATCAGTCTCTTTTGTCAAAAAGGAACTGTAAAACATGGCGTTTCTGGAACAAGCCCGCACCACATAAAAGCATGGGAATATGTAAACGAAAACGTAAAAGAAATGTAAAATTTGGGTATTCCTCG
>Ga0315285_10005108_pt1 | contig 13556 bp, 8 predicted proteins | sample YL17G09_36_MG_FD_203698 | JGI IMG/M metagenome (GOLD analysis project Ga0315285, IMG submission 203698) | Sediment microbial communities from Yellowstone Lake, YNP, Wyoming, USA - YL17G09_36 | ecosystem: Environmental > Aquatic > Freshwater > Lake > Sediment | place: USA: Wyoming | collected... | reverse complement strand
GGTTTTCTCTTTTGAGAAAAACGAATCTTTCCAGCCTCGATCCCCTCCAAGAGATATTCCGGGGTGGTCATCACCTTTATCTTTCCTTCCCAGGGTACCCCTTGCTTCAGATTATGTTTACAGGAGAGGCAGTCTGTCAGTAGGATATCTGCCTTTACTTCTTCTGCCTCTCTCACTCTCCTTCGTGCGATATCCCTCGAAAATTTTGGATAAAACCCCCTCACTCCTCCTCCTGCTCCACAACAGAGGGATTCACGATGGTGATGTTCCATCTCGGCTAATTTAACTCTTAGGCCTTTTAGGAGTTCCCTTGCTCCATCGAAGGACTCAAGCCCCCTCCCCAGGTGGCAGGGGTCATGATAAGTCACCGTAGTTGGATCGATTTCCATGGAAGTGAACCCCGTATATCCCTGCCTTAAAGTACGGGGCTTCCCTTTATCTATAGATTTGAAATTGCCTTCATCCTCAGTTTGAAGGCTGGGGCTTTCGTGATTATACGGGGTAAATAAAAATTTCTCGGAAAGAAATGATGGAAGGTTTTTAAAAAAAAGACCCGTTGGATGTTCTTTATCATAATCCAAAAAAGTTTTAAGACAGGTGGGACAGAGAAAAAGAACTTCTCGGCCCCCAACTTCCTTCATCTTTTCTATATTCATACGAATTCGTTCTGGGTTGGAGCTGGACCCGGTTTCCTCTTTCACGGCTTCACAGCAGACCTCATCGATCAAGGTAAAATTGATCCCCAAACGCTGAAGGAGTTCAATGGCGTGGCTTACGGGTTCAGTCTCTATGCTCATTCCCACACACCCGATGTAGAGGACTACAGGAGAATGTCTCTTTAAAGAAGAAAATTCGGTCCGAGCCATCTCTCCATAGGGTGTCCCATATTGATCAATTGTGTTTTGAAGTTGGGTGACTTCATTGAGTTGAGCATAGATTTCAGGGGATTGAAGACTTGATCTTCTCAGGTCTTTAAGTCTCTTCCCTGCATCGATGCCCACTGGGCAAACCTCTCCACAAAGACCACAGGTGGTGCAGAGAAAGAGACCATCCTCAATCCCTTCCCGAATCCCTCTCTGAAGAGAGGCAAGGGCCACTCCCCTCCCGCCCAGCATTCCATCTGCCCCAAAGGAGGAGCCAATCGCATTATAAGTAGGGCAGTCGAGAAGGCAATTGCCACATCCAATGCAACTGAGAAGGTCAGAGAAATCCTTCTCATCTTCCAAAATCCTTCTTCTTCCATTATCCAATAAAATAACAACGACTGATTCGGGTTCGTATATCCCGTAAAAAAGCTTTTTCTCGATATCCGAGGACTTTGATCTCCCTCCTACAATATCGATAAAGGCTGGGAAAAGGGCTCCCGTGGCCAGATAGGTTTCCAATCTCAACATGGTCATGGCATCTTCCAAACGGGGGTAGACCTTATCAATAGAAGCAGTGATGATATGTTTCTTCCTCATCCGTACCCGAGTCACGTTGCCCTCGTTGTGGAGGATTAAAACCGCTCCCTCCTTCGCCGTGATCGCATTGGCACCGGTGATCCCCACCCTCGCCTTTTTCAGGTAAGATGCAATATCTTGCTTCACCGCCTCCATCTCATCTTCGGGGATGGGTGGGATCTCCTTCTTTAGATGTTTTGAAAGAATCTGGGCAATATCATAACGGGAGAGATGGCAAGCCGGTCCTGTGTAGTGGGAGGCCCGTTGACCCGTCATCTGAATGATTCGATCACCGATATCGGTCTCGATCACCTTGATCCCATGCTGGATGAGAAAGGAAGTGAGGCCGATCTCCTTCGAAATATTCGATTTCGATTTGACGACGAGCTTTTCTTCTCCAATCTCTTTCAACACGATCTCGCAGGCCTCCTTTGAATCTTTCGCCTCAATCACTTTAAACTGATTTCCTTCCAATCGAGAGATCGCCTTTTGGAGGAGATCCCAGTTTCCCACCGACTCAGACCGGATTCGCTTCACCTCTTCCTTGATTTTCTCAAGATCATCGATGGAAGCGAGGTTCTCTTTCTGGCGGTTTCGGGTCTCTTGGAATGCCCGCCTTTGGTTTTCCAACTCAGATTTCTTCACTCTCTTCCTTAAATCCTCATACTGTTTTTGAATCAAACTCATCACTCCACCTTCTCTAATCCCCCCAACTTCCCTTTAATAAAGGGGGAAGAGGGAGGATAAAATTAATTTTGCACTTTTTAAATAAAGAAAACAATCCCTGTTGGAAAACCGCTGTCGTTCAGGTATAATTTCTTCGATGAATAAATCAATCTGTCTTGTCAGTCTAGGGTGTCACAAAAACTTAGTCGATTCCGAAGTGATTCTCGGCCTTCTTTCCAAAGAAGGATATCGCCTCACGACCGACCCTTCAAGGGCCGAAATTCTCATTGTCAATACTTGTGCTTTTATCCAGGAAGCGACGAAGGAAGCGATTGAAACCATTCTTGGGCTCACTCACTATAAGAAGGAGGGTCGGTGTCATCTTCTCATTGTCTCAGGATGTCTCCCCCAGCGCTATGGAAAAATTCTGGAAAAGGAATTACCGGAGGTGGACCTTTTCATTGGCACGGGAACCTTTCAACACCTTCCCCAGATTCTGAAAGAGAAACAGAAGAAAAAGACATTTCTCTCCAAACCAACTTTTCTTTACGATGAAAAGACACCGCGCATCCTTTCCACCCCTCCTTTCATTGCCTACCTTAAGATTGCAGAGGGTTGCTCCAATCTCTGCACTTTTTGCACGGTCCCTAAGATCAGAGGACCCTACCGAAGCCGAAGGCTTCGATCCGTGATCGATGAGGCAAAAAGGTTTGGAGATCAAGGGGTCCAAGAACTTATCCTCATCGCTCAAGATACCACTGCCTATGGAGAAGATCTTCGAGATGGAACCAATTTAGAAAAACTCCTGAAAGACCTGGTTAAGATCAAAGGCCCCCGTTGGATCCGAATCCTCTACTCTTATCCAAAGGCAAACTATTTCACCGATGGGCTTCTTGAACTGATGGCCCAAGAAAAGAAGATCTGTTCTTACCTGGACCTCCCCATCCAACACATCGACGATGGGATCCTCAAACGAATGGGGCGAAGATCGAGGAGCCAGGAAGTTCGGAGCCTCTTCGAAAAGATCAGAACCTTCCTTCCAGCGGTAAGCCTTCGGTCATCTTTGATCATTGGGTTTCCAGGAGAGGGAGAAAGCCAGTTCAAAACCCTTTTAGGCTTTGTTCGCGAGATCGAGTTCGATCACCTTGGAGCTTTCAAATATTCCCCGGAGGAAGGGACGCCTGCCTCCCGCCTACCCAATCCAATCCCACAGAACGTGAAGGAGGAACGTCTGAGAACCCTGATGGAGCTACAAAAAAAGATCTCCCTAAAAAAATATCGCCAATTTGTGGGAAGAAAGATGGAGGTCTTAGTCGAGGGGCCAAATCATCAAGAAGGTGTCCTTCGAGGAAGGCTTCAAATTCAAGCTCCTGAGATTGATGGCTGCGTCTTTCTGAAGGGGAAGGCCAGACCCGGCGATTGGGTGGAAGCTCGAATCACTCAGGCCCTTCCATACGATCTTGTCGGTGAGATTGAAAAGTCCTTTCCCTGATTCATCATAATTCAGACAATCGAAATTTCAAAAAGGGCGTCCCCTCTCCCCTTGGAGACTGTGTCGTAATTAAATTGGTAGCCGCAGGCTTTAGCCTGCGTTGCAGAATTTCCTAAGAATATCGCAGCCTGAAAGGCTGCGGCTACCTAAATTTTTCCTCATTTCCCCATTACGACACAGTCTCTTGGGGGAGAGGGTGGGGTGAGGGGTGCCTTTTTTCTTGACGGAGACTGTAAAATGAGTTAATCTAAAAACTCTTAAATTCTGATGAGATAAATGTGAATCCACCATTCATTTTTGGGGTTAACCCCGTTAGAAAGGATGGGATTTTAACCCCCACCCTTTCTAAGATGAATGTTATTTTTATCATTCCCGCCATAGACCCCATAGGATATTTCCTATCCAACGGGGTAAATGGCGAGGCTTTCTAACGGGGTAAAGATCAATGGATGAAGCAAGTGAACTTTTTCAGCAGAGGCTCCGAAAACTGGAGGAATTAAAAAAGGAAGGCATCGATCCCTACCCTAACCATTTCAGGGTCACCCATACCTCCAAGGATATCCATGAAACCTTTGGTTCCCTGTCAGATGAGGAACTCAAATCGATTAAAGAGACCTTCTGCCTGGCTGGAAGAATCGTGGCGATCCGCGACTTTGGCAAGGCCAGCTTCATTCAGATTCAAGATCGAAAGGGAAGAATCCAGGCGTACTTTCAGAAAAATATTGTCGGTGATCGAGCTTTTCAACTCTTTAAAACATTGGATATCGGCGACTTTGTGGGAATGGAGGGTAAGGTCTTCCGAACAAAGACAGGAGAACTTACCCTCCAGGTTCAGAACTTTCAGCTCCTCGTCAAGTCACTCCGTCCCCTTCCGGAGAAGTGGCATGGCCTCACCGATGTTGAAATCCGTTATCGCCACCGTTACTTAGACCTTATTGCAAACCCCAAGGTGAAGGAGATCTTCCTCACAAGAATTCAAGCCATTCAGATGATCCGAGAGTTTTTTACCTGTCGGGATTTCATTGAAGTGGAGACTCCAATGCTCCACCCCATTCCTGGAGGGGCGACAGCCAAACCTTTTAAGACCTATCACAATGCTCTCGACATGGAACTCTATATGAGGGTCGCTCCTGAACTCTTTCTTAAACGACTGGTGATCGGAGGGCTTGAAAGAATCTTTGAGATCAATCGCTGTTTTCGAAATGAAGGGATTTCCAGTCAACACAATCCCGAATTCACCATGCTCGAGTTCTACCAAAGCTATGCCACTTACGAAGACTTGATGAAGATGACTGAGGAACTTCTCACCTCCATGGTCAAAAAAATTCGTGGGGAGCTTCGCCTCACCTATGGAGGGAAGGAGATCGATTTTACTCCTCCCTGGCGGAGGTTACGCTTCAAGGAATCGCTTTTAGAAAGCGGAAGGGTCGATCCTGCTGCCCTCAAAGATCCCTCAAAAGCCAAAGAGGCAGCTCAGGAACTCGGCCTCGAGTTTAGAAAGGGGACCTCTCATGGAAGGGTTTTGGCTGATCTCTTTAAGGAGGTGGTCGAACCCCATCTGACTCAACCTACTTTCATTACCCACTACCCTACGGAGGTTTCTCCGCTTTCGCGCCGGAATGGCGATCATTCCGAGGTCGTCGATCGGTTTGAACTCTTTATCGCTGGCCGAGAGATCGCTAATGGCTTCTCTGAACTGAACGACCCCATCGAGCAGCGGGAGCGATTCCTCCAACAGTTGAGGGAAAGGGGTGAGGAGGCTGACTTTTTTCTTCGCCTCGATGAAGATTTTATTCGCGCCCTCGAATTTGGGATGCCTCCAACGGCCGGAGAGGGAATTGGTATCGATCGTTGGATCATGATCCTTACCGATGCGCCCTCCATCCGAGATGTCATCTTCTTCCCTTTACTTCGAATGGAGAAGTAATCCCGATGTCACTCCTCCTTTACGAAAGTGGGGCATTGATGGAAAATGATAAAGAGGGTCATCTTCAAAAAATTAAGGAATTGGCGGATTGAGGAATTCGTGCAATTCAAAATTCCTCAATTCCTAAATTTGGGCAATGATAATGAAATATGAGTGGTTTATTGGTCTAAGATACCTTAAGGCAAAGAGGAAACAGGCCTTTGTCTCCATCATCACGGTCATCTCCATCGCCGGGGTCACCGTTGGGGTGATGGCTCTGATTGTCGTTTTGGCAGTGATGAATGGTTTCGAAAAGACATTGAAGGAGAAGATCTTGGGCACCCAGGCCCACCTTGTCCTCCTGAAGGTTGGTCAAGAAGGAATGGACCATTATGAGGAAGCCTTGAAGAAGGTGGAGGGAGTGAAGGGAGTTCTCTCGGCCGCTCCATTCATTTTCAACCAAGTGATGCTCTCTTCCGAATCGAACGTCTCCGGTGTGGTCCTCAAAGGGATTGATCCCGATCGGGTGGGAAAAGTGACTGAATTAGCTCACAACTTAAAGGCTGGTCACCTGGAGGATCTGAAGAGGGTTCAGGAAGGAGATCTTCCCGGCATCATCCTCGGGGTTGAGTTGGCCAAGCACCTCTCTGTTTCCATCCATGATACCATCCGAGTGATCTCTCCTCTTGGCACGATGACCCCGATGGGAATGGTGCCCAAAATGAAACAGTTTCGTGTCGTGGGAACCTTTTACTCCGGAATGTATGAGTTTGACAATACCATGGCCTACCTTTCTCTCGAAAGTGCTCAGAAATTCTTCAGCATGGGAGCCCGCATCACAGGGATCGAGATTAAAACGGATGATATCTATCAGGTGAAACAGATCGGGAAAGAGATCCGCCGAGAGATGGGATTTCTCTTTTGGACCAAAGATTGGATGGAAATGAACAGAAACCTCTTCAGTGCCCTCAAGTTGGAGAAGATCGCCATGTTTATCATCCTTGTCCTGATCGTCTTGGTAGCGGCCTTCAACATCATCTCCACACTCATTATGGTGGTGATGGAGAAGAATAAGGATATCGCCATTCTGAAATCGATGGGCGCCCCTTCCAAAGGGATCTTAAAAATCTTCATCATCGAGGGGTTGGTGATCGGTGTCTTAGGAACATTTCTGGGGACGATCTTAGGCCTTGGGGCTGCCTTTAATTTAGAAAAGATTACAGGGTTTGTAGAGGATCTCTTTGGGTTCAAAATTCTTGCGAGCGATGTCTATTACATCGATAAACTCCCTTCGCAGGTGAACCCACTCGATGTGGGTCTCATCGTCATCACTGCTATCCTCATCAGTCTCTTTGCGACTCTTTATCCCTCTTGGAGAGCATCGAAGCTCGACCCGGCAGAGGCATTACGATATGAATAGCCAGTCGATAAGACCCGACCGCGGAAAAACGTCATCTAAAGAGGTAGCTCAACGAGCTCTCTCTCAAGGGAATTGGAGTAAGGCCCTTGAGAATTTTCAAAAACATTGCTCTCAAGAACCAGAGGATCTTCGTTCCCAATTGAAAGTGGCTGAACTCTTGGCAAGATTGGGCCGGAGGCAAGAGGCGGTTCAGGTATATCGACAGGTGGCTGAGGCCTATGCCCAGGATGGCTTCTTACTGCAGGCCATCTCTGTCAATAAGATGATCTTAAGGATCGATCCATCCTCCAAAGGTGTCAATGATCAGCTGGCAAAACTTTATACAGAGAAGACCTTTTGGACAAAAACCCTTCGACCTTTCCCTCACATCCCGCTCTTTTCTGAACTCAATGAACAGGAACTTCAACTCTTCCTCGAACACATCCAAGTCAAAACCTATCCGAAAGAGACCCTCATCTGTTGCGAGGGAGACACAGGAGATTCCCTTTTCATCATCAGCCATGGAGAAGTAGCGGTGAGCAGGCAAATGCCAAGCGGGAAGGAGGTATGGGTTCGAAACCTCAAGGAGGGAGATTTCTTTGGAGAGTTTGGTTTTTTCACCGATCAGAAGAGGCATGCGACGGTCAAATCATTAACTGAGAGTGAGATCCTGGAGATCTCTCGAAATGAACTCAATGAGATGATCAACATCCATCCCCATATTAAGGAGGCCCTTCAAAACCTCTTTAACCAACGGGTATTAGATCTTTTCCTTAGCCTCTCTCCTGTGTTCTCGTCCCTCGCTCCAGTTGAAAGAGAAGAGATCCTCAAGCGATTTCACCTTCATAAAATCCCCGAAGAAACCATCCTCTTTATAGGAGGGGACCCTCCAAAGTGCCTCTATATGGTCAAAAGCGGAGAAGTGGAAATATTTACACAAAACCCTCAGAGGAAAAAAATTGTATTAGGCACCATGAGAAGTGGAAATATTTTTGGCGAGATCGGGCCTCTCTTCAACAAACCCCGAATGGCCACTGCCAAAACGACCCAGCCATCTGAATTGCTTGAGTTGACCAAAGAAGACTTGGAGGCCTGCCTTCAGAAATTTCCAACACTTCGATCGACATTGAAGGAGACCTCCTCTAAGCGCCTCGCCCAGATGGTCGAGATTCTCTCCCACGAAAAGGTTGAAAAGGTGAAGGAGGGCATGGTGTGAACGATTTGATTCAAGCCCAACAGCTTTTCAAATCCTTTGGAAATGGAGCCAAACGTGTGGATGTCCTCAAGGGGATCGATCTCACCTTCGCCCAGGGTGAAAGGGCAGCGATTGTAGGCGCATCCGGTGCTGGAAAGACTACCCTTCTTCATATTTTAGGCACGCTCGACCGACCAACCGCTGGTAAGGTTTTTTACGGAAGGGAAGATATCTTCACCTTGAACGAAAGGAAATTGGCACTTTTTCGGAATCGTGGAATCGGCTTCGTCTTTCAGTTTCATCATCTCCTCCCTGAGTTTGATGCGTTGGAAAATACGATGATGCCTTGCCTCATTCAAGGAATTCCAAAGAAGGATGCGGCGTTTCGCGCGGAGAACATCCTCTCTTTAGTCGGCTTAAAAGAGCGCCTGTCCCATCGACCTGGGGAACTCTCTGGTGGAGAACAACAACGGGTGGCTGTGGCGAGGGCCTTAGTATTGGAACCGAAAGTCCTGCTGACCGATGAACCTACCGGGAACCTGGATACGAAGACAGGAGAATCTATTTTTAATCTTCTTCAAGAACTCAACCAGATGAAAAGTGTCACCCTTATTATTGTGACGCACAATCTGAAATTGGCTAACCAATTGCCCCGTCAGATCCACCTGGTCGATGGGAAAGCACTGGAACCCCGTTAGAAAGCCCGGCCATGTATGGCAGGGATGATATAATAAATCGCATCAGCTCCATATAGAAAGCGGGGGCAAAGCCCCGTTCTTTCTAACGGGGTGAACAAAAAGACGTAGATTTGATATGAAAAACAAAATTTTAACATACGATTTTATCTCAAACTGAAATCGGATCGGATGTTTCATAATCGTTTCTTCAAGGTGATCGATGGGAGCAGAAATATGATCTTAAGACGAATGTGGTTTGTTCCTCTTATTCTTTGCCTCCTTATTGGAATATGTGCTGGAGGGGAGGACGTGATTAAAAAAATCACCATCCTTGGAAATGTGAAGGTGGAAGAAGGGGTCATTCGCGGAGCGATGAAGAGCCGCGAGGGGGGACCCTTCTCCACCGAACAGGTCCGTGAGGATCTCCGATCCATCTTCGGCTTGGGTTACTTCTCCGATATTCAGGTGGATATCAAATCGACCCCCCAGGGGGAAGAGGTGATCTTCATTGTCGTAGAAAAACCCTCGATCAAAGAAATCCTGATCACCGGCAATCAAAAGGTGAAATTGGATGCGATCAAGGAGAAGGTGACGCTCACACCACGCTCCATCCTCAACCTTGAAAAGGTGAAGGAGAATTCGGAAAATATCCGAAGACTTTACTTTTCCAAAGGTTACTATGGGGTCCATGTGGCATACAAGGTCGATTACTTGGAGACCAATGAGGCAGTGGTTAGTTTTAATATTACAGAAGGCTCCAAAGGATCTATCAAAACAATCGTCTTCAAAGGGAATAAAAACATCAAATCTTCTCAACTGAAGAAGGTGATGACGACCAAACAGAGGAATATCTTCTCTATCATTACCAAAACCGGCATTCTCGATGAAGATATCCTAAAAAATGACACCCAACTCCTGGCTGCTCACTATGTTGATAATGGTTATCTCGATGTAAAGGTTTCTGAACCCAAGGTCGATCTTCAGGATCCAAAACGGATTCAAATTGAGATTGAGATCGTCGAGGGGCCTCAATATTACCTGGGGGATATCGACTTCAAAGGTGACATTCTTACCACCAAAGAGGACCTCTTCGGGGTTCTTAAAATCAAGAGGAATGATGTCTATCGTACTTCGGTCATCCGAAAGGAAATCAATACCCTCACCGAGAAGTTTACCAGTCAAGGCTATGCCTATGTGGAGATCACACCTGAAACCTCTGTGGATCCCAAAAACCTCTTAGTCCATCTCACTTTCGACATTGAAAAGAAGAAACGTGTTTCTTTTGAAAAGATTCGGATCATCGGAAATACGAAGACCCGTGACAAGGTGATCCGCCGAGAACTCCGAGTGGCCGAGGGAGAACTCTACAATACCACTGGACTGAATAAGAGCCGAGACAGACTGAAGAGGACAGGGTTCTTCAAGGAGGTTGACTTCACCACCACGCGAGGAAGCAGCGACGAAGAGATCAATCTCGATATCAAAGTGGAGGAGGCTCCTACAGGTGCCCTTAGTTTTGGAATAGGTTATAGTTCCATAGAAAAAGTGGTAGGCTCGGTTTCCATCTCAGACCGCAACCTCTTCGGCATGGCTTACCATGGAGTCTTGGGGCTCCAGTTAGGATCATTGAGTAGAAATCTCAGGTTCAGTTTTACTGACCCCTATTTTTTAGGATATCCCTACGCTGCAGGCATCGACCTCTATAACGAAAACCGGGAATTTTCAACTTATTCCTATAAAATCACCGGCGGAGATCTTCGATTCGGAAAAGAACTGACCGAAATCATCCGTGCCGATGCAATGTATAAATTGGAAAAAATCAATGTCTACGATGTCGCGGAGGATACTTCTCGACTGATTAAAGACCAGGAAGGGAAAAAGACGACCAGTGCTTTATCCCTATCCTTCTCCATGGATACCCGAGACGATTACTTCGTCCCCACTAAGGGAGAAAAACACAGTCTCTCCATCCAGAACGCAGGGGGCATCTTAGGAGGTGACAACTACTTTGTGAAGGTGGCGGGAGATACCAGTTGGTTCTTTCCCCTGCCTTTGAGTACGGTTCTTAACCTTCGTGGAAAAGTGGGACTCATCAAACCCTACAGTGGCAGAGAGGCGCCTATTTATGAAAAATTTTATGTCGGAGGGCTGTATTCGGTCCGAGGTTTCGATTATGGCAAGGCAGGCCCTCTCGATGAAAACAGAGAGCCTCTTGGTGCAGAAAAGATGGCGGTCTTCACTTCTGAACTACTCTTTCCTCTCGCCCGTGAGCTGGGGCTGAGGGGGGCTCTATTCTGGGATATTGGGAAGGGCTTCGATAAGTTTAGTGATCTCACCCCTTTGAAAACAGGAGCGGGGGTTGGAATCCGTTGGTTCTCTCCATTTGGTCCCATCGTTATTGATATCGGCTTCAATCTCAATCCCCAAAAGGGGGAGAAATCGAGAGTGATGGATTTTAAAGCAGGAACTGTTTTTTAAATCGGGAAGATTATAAGGATTCGAGGGGTCAAGGAGTCGAGGATTCGAGTGAAAAGCTTAAGGTACTTATGGAATCACTAGAAAACAACCACTTGAACCCTTGAATCCCTGCCTGCGGCAGGCAGGCTAGAATCCTCGAACCCTTTTAACGGCTAAATTGGTGAAGAACCTAATATTATTATGAAGGGAGAAATAACGATGTGCGGAAAAAGGCTTGTGATAATCATTGGGATCATTCTTTTCATGGGAGGATGGCTTGGATCGGTCTTGGCTGCAGAGTTAAAAATCGGTTGTGTTGATATCCAGAAAACAATGAATGAATGTAATGAAGGAAAAGAAGCCAAGAAAACAATTGGCAAGGAGATGGAAAGACTTCAACGCCTCTTTGCAGAAAGGCAGAAAGAGCTTCAAACCATGAAGGAAACCTTGGAGAAGCAAGCTCCGATGTTGGCCCAAGATGCAAGAGTCACCAAAGAGAAGGAATTCCAAAGCAAGGTCCGGGATTACCAGAGGTGGTTAGAGGATAATCAGAAAGAGATTCAACAAAAGGGGCTTGAAATGGAGCGAAAAATTTTAGTGGACCTTCAGAAAGTGATTCAAAAAATGGGAATGGACGAAGGTTACACTCTCGTTTTGGAAAAGAATGAGAACATTGTGCTCTTCGCATCCAAGTCCATCGATCTCACCGATCGAGTGATTAAGATCTTTGATGTCCAGAAAAAATAAGAAGCACCAAATGACAAGCACCAAACATCAAAGTTACTGTGTCATTAGGTCAATAAGTCATTAGTCATTGAATGACTTAATTACCCAGTGACTTAATGACTAAGAAGTATTTGTGATTTGGAATTTTGGGCGCGATGCTCTTTGCGATACAGGATCGGGTAAATGTATGAAAAAACGCCTTAAAGAATTGGCAGCATTGGTGGGTGGCACAGTCGTCGGAGATGATGAAGTTGAAATCTCCGGAGTGGCGGCCATTGAAGTGGCTCAAGCCGGGGAGATCACCTTCATCGCTCACCCCAAGTTTCTCCCGAAGTTCTCTGAAACCAAAGCTTCTGCGGTCATCGTTTCAAAAGAGATCGCCCCCTCGCCCAAGCCCCTTCTCTGTGTCAGTAACCCTTATTTGGCCTTTGCAAAGATCCTGACCCTCTTTTCACAAAAACCTTACCAACCCAAAGGAATTGATCCGAATACCTGGATCAGCCCAACTGCCCAGTTAGGCCAAGAGATAACTATTTTCCCTTTTGTCTCTATCGGAGAGCGTTGCCGGATCGGGGATCGAGTGATCCTTTATCCCGGGGTTTTCGTAGGTGAGGATTCCTCCATTGGTGAGGAATCGGTCCTTTATCCTAACGTCTCCATCTATTCCAGAACAGTGATAGGTAAAAGGGTCATCCTCCACAGTGGCGTGGTGGTGGGAGCAGATGGATTCGGATATGTGAAGGAGGGTAAAAAAAATGTGAAGATCCCCCAGATGGGAAAGGTTGAAATTGAGGATGACGTCGAGATTGGAGCCAATACGACCATCGATCGAGCCACACTCGGCAAGACGATCATCCGAAGAGGGGTGAAGATTGACAACCTCGTCCAGGTCGCCCATAATGTCGTTGTCGGTGAGGATTCGATCATCGTTGCTCAAGTTGGGATTGCCGGCTCGACGAAGATCGGCAGCAGTGTCACGCTCGGTGGGCAGGTGGGAGTGGCGGATCATGTCGAAATCGGAGACAATGTGATGGTGGGTGCTCAATCCGGAGTGCCCTCGGATCTAACTGCTAACCAAGCTTACGCCGGGAGTCCTGTGTTACCCCATCGTGAATGGCTCCGAGTCGTCAACGTCTCTTCAAAGTTGCCGGAAATGAGGAAGGCTCTCATCGAGATCGAGAAGCGTCTAAAGAAGATCGAAGAGACGCTCTTTTCGGAAGGGAAGGAGAAGTAGATGATGGAGATCAAAGAGATTATGAACCTCCTGCCACACGCCTACCCCTTCTTACTGGTGGATCGTATCGTGGAATTGGAACCGGGGAAACGAATCGTTGGGATCAAGAATGTGACCTATAACGAACCTTTCTTCCCAGGCCATTTCCCCAATCGACCCATCATGCCGGGTGTGCTCATTGTGGAGTCAATGGCCCAGACCGCTGGGGTCCTCGCTTTCAAATCGTTGCCAGAAGAGGATCAGGGAAAGCCGATCTACTTTTTAGGGATGGATAATGTCCGGTTCCGAAAGCCTGTCATCCCTGGAGATCAACTTCGTCTCGAATTGGAGATCACCCGGCATCGCCAATCGATATGGGGATT
>Ga0315285_10005106_pt1 | contig 13562 bp, 8 predicted proteins | sample YL17G09_36_MG_FD_203698 | JGI IMG/M metagenome (GOLD analysis project Ga0315285, IMG submission 203698) | Sediment microbial communities from Yellowstone Lake, YNP, Wyoming, USA - YL17G09_36 | ecosystem: Environmental > Aquatic > Freshwater > Lake > Sediment | place: USA: Wyoming | collected... | reverse complement strand
AAGATCAGACCTTACAGTTGGAGAAAAACCAAAATCGGATTCGTCATATCCATTAGGGATGGCTTGGATGTTTTTGATAAAAGGATAAAGGGAAAGAAGTCTTTGGGTAATTTTCTCATTGATGGATATTAGCGCCTCGGCATTTTTTGTAATCAATCTGACTAATCTGTTTTTTAGCCATAGATGAAATGGTGTGGGATAATCTTCATAATAAAAGCCTATCCACGGATCTCTGAAATCAGCCACCCAGGGTTTGCGGGTTAAAAGTTTCAAAAAATAACCTACTAAATGTAATGAGGGAGGAGGTGAGGTGGTAAAGATCAAATCGATTTTTTCTTTTCTTACTATCTTTAAACCGGAAAGGAGAGCAAAAGGGATCCAACCAATCTTGTTGTCCGGAAAAAAAAGCCAGGAAGATAATTTCGACCTCTCAGCTTCTTTCAATTTGACCGATTTATCTTTTTGTTTTCTCTTTTTGAAAAAACTCTTTAATATAAAGGAAATTCTCAAAGGATCAAAGGATCCGGTGCGAATAACTTTAACCTCTATGGGAAGATCTTCTAACAGGGAAGGGTCTTTAGCCAGATACTCAACATCTTTTACCGTTAGCACAAAAGGTTTCCAGCCGAATGAGGGAAGATATTTGGCGAATTTCGTCGCCCTCTGCACTCCCCCCATGCCCATAGGAGGAAAGTAATAAGAGATGATTAAAACCTTCTTTTCTTTTCTTAAGATACGTTCGCACATTTTGATTAGAATGTTTCAGACAAGAATCTTAGAGATCGATAGCCTGATTGGAAATTTTTCTTTCTTCTGCCGAGATGTGAATTTTGACCTATATTGGAGATGAACTTCGATCCACCAGTCTCAAAAATTCTCTTTCGACTGCTTCCATATTATCTTCCCACATGGCTTTCTTTTCAATAAGGGAGACATTCTTTTCCCTAAAATCGATCCAATCGGTGAATTCATTTATTGTATAGACAATCTCTTTTGCCAAAGCGTGATGATCGGAAATTGGAAAAAGAAAACCATTTTTTTTATCCTCTATCCATTCCCGATTTCCCGGAATGTCGGTGACTATCGGAATAAGCCCTAAAACCATAGCTTCTAAAAGTGAAACGGAGGTGGAGTCGGATAGAGAGGTAGAGATGTATATATCAGAATCCATGTAACAATCTATCAAATCCTTTCGCGCCAACTCCCCTTTGAATTCCACATATTCCTCTACTTTCAAATCTCTGGCGAATTGTATCAATCTATCCTTTTCAGAGCCCTCTCCCACGATCACAAATTTTACTCTCCTGTTTGCCTCTTTTATCACCATAGGAATAGCCTTTAGAAGAGTTCTCAGATCATAAACCGGCTCCAATCTTCTATTGCTCAAGATCACAAATTTTTTCTTCTCTTCCCCGGAAGATAAATCAAACCGTTTCTTTTCGCCCTCAAAAACCAAATCCTTGTCAACGCCCATGGGACTTTCGATCACCTTTTTTCCCTTAATTCCCAAATCCAAAATCGCCTCAGTCAAAATTTTTGCGTCCGTGGTAATCAAATCTGCTTTGTTCAAAACATACTTTGCCCTGAGTTTATGCGAAAAGGATTTTTGGGGGGAGATCAATATATCCGATCCCCAGGTGGAAACCACCAAAGGTCTTTGTCCCAACAAAGCCCCAATGAGCCCATAACTGGGAACAAAATGAGCATTTATTAAGTCTGGTTTTATTTTTTCTGCTATCTTTTTGATTCCTCGAGCGGATAAAAAATACCTCAAAAAAGAAGGGAAGATTTTGGAGTTGATGAAAAATTCTTGAGCCTTAGTTTGGATTCCTTTTTCTAAGAAGACCAGAAAACATTGGTGTCCTCTCTCCACAAAATAATCTACCCATCTTTTAGTATGATAACTCTTGGCATCGGAAAGAAAAAGAATTCTCATCCTTTTAGTTATATTAAAAATCTCAAAGACCAATTCAAAAAAATTTTGAGGGCGGTATGTATTAAGACGAGGGCATTAGAATTTCAAATTTGACTTTATCGGAGAAAAGAGGGTAACCGCAGGCTTATGGTCTTCAACCAAATAAGTTAACACACTCTGCTTCCACATAAGATCAAGGTCCAGTTCTCAGCCCATATGGGCGTTAGCACCTAAACCTGACTAAAGTCAGTTAGAACAATATATAGTTACGAGGGATGTCAAGTTTAGTAGTTGACAACCATCAACCTGCGTCTCTAAGTCTTTTGTCCCCTCCCCCAAATGTCATAGCTACCATTTTCTTCATTCCCGGATTACCGCAATCTTCCCCACCGCTTCCTTGCCGGAGGCATCAGAAATATAGAAGAGATATATTCCTCCGGACACTAAGACTCCAGCTTTATTCCTCCCATCCCATTTGTCCCCTGAGTCGATTTCTCTTACCAATTCCCCTGCTACCGTATATATTTTGATGTTTGCCTGATAAGGCAACCTGTCAAAGGTGAGCTTTTCCGTCCCCTCTCTGATTATAAATGGATTAGGGTATGGGATCACTTCTGTCAAATCTTTGGCGGGAGCAATGCCCGATTCATATCTGGATAGCCCATTGGAAGTCCCAATCCATACCTCTCCAGTATTCTTATTTATCTTAATTCCTTTTACCTTGTTATCACAGATTTTACTGTTGTAGGTGGTGAAAACATGCGCGAATTCACCTTGACTGTTTATAACTCCCAATCCATTTTCGGTTCCAATCCATTTGTTATTTCGTTCATCCACCACTATACTATTTACCTGTGGTCCCAAAGGGTCGGGTAAAATCACCCTCCTGAATCTCCCCCACTCCAAATCGAAAGTGTCCAATCCCGCGCTGGTTCCCACCCAAAGAGTGCCATTCTTGTCCACCTCTACGGTCGTGACCGTGTTGGTTGAAAGGTGGTGATCCGTTTGAGTATAATTTGTAACCTTATCATCGGTTTTTTCCTCCACCGTCCAATTATAATTATAATCAAAAAGCCCCATATCCGAACAAATATACAGATGCCCTCCTATAGCTTTTGCCTTTAATAAGTGGTAAGATTTTATGCCATCACTATCATAATATACCAGAAAGGTGTCCTTATATGCAGGAACACACAGCACTCGGGTGTCATCCCAAGCTTCCCGATTGAGGAACCAACGATTACCTATCTCATCCACCACTACATCGTTCACCACCACATAAGCGTGATTTACGTTTATTCCTTTAAAAGGACTGTTTTTCTCAGTGTATCTATGCCAAGTTGTATCCTTCCACTCCATTTTCATCACTCCTCCACCCCAGCTTGAAAACCAGATGTTATCTTCTTTATCTTTTTCCACGGCTACCATCGCATGTCCATCGATCTCTGGAATCGAGTCCAGACAGACCCATCCAGAGCCATCAAAAAAGGATGCCCCTGCCGGATCATTCGCACACCATAGCTTTCCTTCCGCATCTATTTCCATATCCAAAAACACATTCCCGGGAGGTCCATCTATAACGTAATTTTTCCACTGAATGCCATTATAAAAAGAGATACCCTGCCCAGAAGTTCCAACCCACAAAGAGCCAGACTTACCTATTGCCACAGAATTAAAATTAGTAGTTAGAAGTCCGGTGTTGGGAACTTGAGACCAGGAACCAGTCTCATAAATGTATATCCCATCATCGGTGGAAGCGATCAATCTACCATTGATATATTTTAAATCCTTGACTATCCGATTTTCTAATCCAAAAGAATCCCAGGATAGCTCAGCGGAGCTAAACTTGAAGACCCCCTTGTTCGTCCCTATCAGAATATCACCGTCCACATCTGTTATGGTGTAAACATAATCGTCAGTCAAACCTGTGGAGGTATCCGCAACAAATGAGATCCAATTCTTAGGGTCCATAAGATTGACTTTACGATAATTCTTAGGAGCAAAAGCCACACCCTTTTGCGTCCCCACCCAGATTTTATCCCCTACCAAATGTATACTATTAACATCAACCTCCGCATTCAAATTCCCCAAGCTTTTATATGTCTCAGTGATTTCCCCATGGGGGGGTTTATCAGGATAAAAAATGCTTACCCCCATATCGGATCCCACCCACAATTTTTCCCCATCCGCCACTATCTCTCTAATGGAGAACGTCTTTTCAGCCGTGATAAAATTATAAAATATTTCCCAAAGGTTTTCTTTCAAATCATATCTACTTAAGGTCCCGTTATCCGCTCCTAACCATAAGCTTCCGCTCGAATCAAGGGCAACTGAATAAAGATCATTTCCACCTAAACCATCCACATTGGTCAATTGGATTAAGGTTTCATCTTGAGTATTCAGCACTATCACCCCCCCAGTAGTGGCACACCAGAGCTTATCATTTTTCAAGATCACTTTCTGGATGTAGTTTTTGTTGGTATAGGTGGTCCAATCCCCAATTCCCCCAGAAACGAGCTTGAAAAAAACGATTGAAAAAGCAAAGACCAAAAATATTTTCTTATTCATAATTCCTGAGACCACTTGTTAAATTCACTTGATCCCCCTCTCCCCACCGGGGAGAGGGATAGGGTGAGGGGGCAAATTCGTCCAGCAAGAAATGTATTTGTATTAGTTCTTAGGTTCTCCTTTTAATCAAACATGCTGATATGAGAAAAAAACTAACTAAAAAGCAGCCTTGGGCAAACCAATCCCCATGCTTTGTATAAAAAGTATCTTTGAGTTTTAACGGTATCTGCCCAATTACCGTGGTTCTGACGAAAATTTTCGTCGCACTTTTCACCCTGCCAAGAGGATCAACGAACATCGATACGCCGGAATTAGCACAGCGGGCGATTGAGATTCGGTTCTCAATTGCTCTAAATACCGCTATCTGAGCATGTTGAAAAGGTCCATGAGTCTTTCCGAACCAGGCATCGTTGGTAATATTCACCAAAAATTCCGCCCCCCTTCTGACAAAGCTTCTTACTAAAGCTGGATAGACCGACTCAAAGCAGATCAAGGTGGCAAATTCCCTTTCGGATGTATGCAAAATGGTAAGACTTTCTCCCGAGGAGAAATCGGATTGTCCCAACTGAACTTTATCTGAGATATGCAGTTTTTCGTCATAGGGGATCTTTTCACTAAAAGGAACCAGATGTATCTTATTGTAAATTTGAGGATACCCACCTTTGGGTGTGAATAGAAATACCGAGTTATAATAAGCAATCCTCCCATTTTCCTTTGCCTCATAATCGTTGGTTCCCACCAAAAGCGGGACATTTAAGCTATCCGAGGTGGCTTGAACTTCGTTCATATATAGAGATTCAGAAGCAAGGTAACAGGGAGCCGCTGTTTCAGGCCAGACGATCAAATCCACATTTTTTTTAGCTGATTTTTTGCTCATCTGGATGAAGGTCTGAATGTTATAGTCCAAAAATTTTTGGTCCCATTTCACTTTGGGATCAATACTCCCTTGGAGCAATGCTATGCCAACATCATCCTTTTCCGAAATAACCGATCTCAAGACACGGAATTCGTGCCAGCCGTAAATATACGGCAAGATAATTAAAATGGCAAAGATCGAAATTGCCCAGCTTATTTTTTTTCTGTTTTTGATGGCAAGATAGATGATCACATTCAGACAAACAATCCAGAACGAGACTCCATAATTTCCGGTGAAAGAGGCATATTGGATTAACTTCAGATAATAGGTTTGGGTATAAGCTAAATTCAGCCAGGGGAAAGAGATTTCGGTCAAAGACCTCACATATTCCATAGCAGTCCAGAGAAAGGGAAGAAAGAACAAGGAGTTTGATCCCCACTTTTTCTGCACCCATACATAAAACCAGCTTAAAAAAGCGGTATAGAAACAAAGAAGCAAAATAGCGGCGACGGCTCCCAAAACGGTCGCCCAGCCAATCCAGAAAAGCAAAACGGAGTTGGAGACCAATCCAAAAACATAGCCGATCTTGAAGGCATCAGAAAGTCCTTGGTTCTCTAAGGCGAAAATCAAAGGGACCAAAGCGAAGTAGATCACAAAACCAAAAGGGAGGGGAGGATAAGCCGGGCTCATCAAAAACGCAGAGAATATGATCAAAAACCAATCTTTTTTTGACATAAAAAATAATTTGTCGGGCAGTTACTCTTTTGCTCACAGGCCGACCAACAAATTTTGAATTTTTCCGCGAGAGGCGGATCCCTGCCCGCCGGCAGGCTCGGCGCCTTTGGCGGAGAATCTTGAATTTTGAGCTTTCATTCTATTATCAGATTTCTTCCCTCCATCTCCTTAGGTTTCTTTATATTCATTAGATATAAGATGGTTGGAGCCACGTCTGCTAATCTTCCATCTGATCTTAAGCTTCCCTTGAAACCGTTCATTATTAAGGCAAAGGGGACCCGATGGGTGGTATGAGCTGTGAAGGGCTCACCATTGTTGGGGTCTATCATAGTTTCTGCATTGCCATGATCTGCCGTCACCATTGCGATCCCCTTGGTTTCCTTAACTGCCATTACTACCTTGCCCACGCATTCATCCACTGCTTCGATAGCTTTGATGGCGGCGGAAAGAACTCCTGTATGTCCCACCATATCCGGATTAGCATAATTGAGCACAATGAAATCATATTTTTCTGATTCGATTTCCTTAATTACTCTTTCGGTCACCTCATAGGCGCTCATCTCCGGCTTCAGGTCGTAAGTCGGAACCTTGGGCGACGGTATTAGAATCCGATCCTCACCATCAAACGACTTTTCTTGTCCCCCATTAAAGAAAAAAGTGACATGTGCATATTTCTCCGTCTCCGCTATGCGTAGCTGTTTTTTCCCTTCTTTGCTTAAAACCTCTCCCAAAATATTAGTCATTTTAATGGGGGGAAAGGCAACCTTAGTTTTAAGCTTTTCAGCATATAAGGTCAAGTTGACCAGATCTATGGTCAAATTATCCGGTCTGGGAAATTCTTTAAAATTTTCGTCGGTCAAAGCAAAAGAAAGCTCTCTGGCTCTGTCTGCACGGAAGTTGAAAAATATCCCCACATCCTCTTTTCTTATTGTTCCCAGGGGCTGATTTTTATCGTCATGCACCACAATAGGAACCACAAATTCATCGGTAATTTTATTATTATAAGATTCCTTTATAGCAGATATAATATCCTTTGTTTGTTTCCCCTCCCCGTATACCATGGCACAATAAGCCTTTTGTACCCTTTCCCATCTTTTGTCCCGGTCCATAGCATAATATCTCCCCGCCACGGTGGCTAATGTCCCGATCCCATATTCTTTGAATTTATTCAACAATTGCTGAATAAATCCCAATCCGCCGGTAGGTGAGGTATCCCTCCCGTCCAGAAAGGCATGCACAAAAACCTTCTCCAGTTTTTTCTCCTTAGCCATTTTTAAAAGTGCGTAGAGATGATTCAAAGAACTATGCACACATCCATCCGAGACCAGACCCATAAGATCGAGACTTGCGCCTCTTTTCTTAACCCGTTCCATTGCCTCCGTCAAAACCGAATTTTTGAAAAAGGTCTTATCTTGGATAGCCTTATCGATGCGGGTGATCTCCTGATAGACAATTCTTCCTGCACCAAAATTAAGATGTCCTACCTCGCTGTTTCCCATCTGACCTTCGGGCAAACCCACATCCAATCTGGAGCAACCTAAGGTGGTGTAAGGATAATTTGTGAAAAGCCTATCCAGATTTGGTTTTTTGGCACAAGCTATGGCATTCCCCTCTTTTCGAGGATTTATTCCATAGCCATCCATTATTAGAAGTAAAATCATAACAAAAGCTCATAAGAGTTTTAAACACATTTACGAAAAGGAGTTAAGTTTCGATGGAAAAACTGGGTCGAAAAATCTTTGAATCTTTCTGATTGACGCAGACCCTAAGAAAAGGATTTAAGGCACAAGCCTTTTATCTTCTTATCCACCTCTTGACTAATAATCGTGTAAAATCCTTACGGATTAACTCCTTTTATCTGGACTTAAGACGTAAGCCTTTTATCTTTTCCCCAACTTTCGTCATCTCTTATTGGTAATCCCACCGAAGGTGGAATCACTATAACGCATCACAGACAAAGGCATCCGTGACGAACCATTAAAGATAGATTCGACAGGCTTAATATGAAGAGGGGGTGAACTTCTGAAAAAGTTCACCCCCAAACCTTCTTGGTCAACCTGGTCAAAAAAGTTCAATTGAAAATCCCCCGCCTATGGCGGGGTGAGAAGATGATTCGTCACCTTTTGGCTTTCTTGGGTTTCATCAACTCACCACAGCACATCAAACGAGAGGCACCAATTCCTTCCCTGGATACGGTGACCTCCATGCCACAAGGGACACAAACATAGGTTTTCTTCGGTTTTCTTGCGGCAGTTTTCTTCGCCGCTTTCTTCTTTACCGGCATAATTCACCTCCTGAAAGTTTAAGGTTTATTCTCACAAGTGTTTCACCTCGGGCTTGAAAATCAGCTTCGTAATTACAGCCGTTATTCACAAAACGTTCAAACATAAATCAAATTAGACATCCACCATTATTTTGTCAAGAAAAAAAATCATGTGTATCTTTCCCATGGCCAATTGTATGAACACCAAAAACAAATCCTGATCTCTTCCTGTATCGGGACTTTGTTCTAGAAGGGAAACAACCAAAAGGTATGCCAGATCATCCTTTTCTCACCCAAAAACAACGTCGATATAAAAGTGCCAATTTTTCTTGACATTACTTGTTTCCATTTTTTACTTGTGTTTTTCTTAAGAAAGAGTAAATTTAGCCAAAGGGAAGGAGTTAAAAGCAGGTCTGGGTGAGGCAAAAGATATGATTAAAAATTTTTTCGTTCTGCTCTGGGCATCTCTCTTAATATGGGGTTTACTATTTAATTTTTCGATAGCTGAAACAGAAGAGATTAAGAGACCTCAAAAAGGGTTCCCCCCAACGGTTCCTCCTAAGGGGGAAAGCTATGAAGCTTTTCAGCATTTCATAAATGGCGATTTGTATGAGCTCTCCGGAGATATACCAAAAGCCATAAGCGAATATCAGGAAGCGAGGGCTTTGGAGCCAGATGTCCCTGAGATCAGGTTTGCCCTTGCCCAAGTCTATTTTATGGTAAAAGAATTCGACTCTGCTAAAGTGGAGCTTTTCGAAATTGAACCCAAGAATAATGAAACCTATGGGTTCTTGGGAGATTGTTATAGATTTTTAGGCAAAGAGGATAGCGCGCTATGGGCTTATCAAGAAGCGGTAAAACTGGATTCTACCGATTTCAATTCCTTTTGGCAGTCAGCTGTGATCTGGCAAAAAAAGAATGAATTGCCCAAAGCCATAGCCGCCTGGCAAAAAGTGGCTTCTTTATCTTCATTTTCTGCTCCAATTCACCTGCAGTTGGCTGCCCTTCTGTTTCAGACAAAAAATTATGAAGAGGCTATTAAAGAATATGATAAAGTGTTGGACTTGAACCCAAATGAGGTAAAGGCGTTATCTGGTTTGGGAGCCTGTTATGAAGCCAAGGGAGAGCTGGAAAAAGCTATTGAACCTTACCAGAAGTTTTTAAGGCTTGACCCCGCCAATGAGAACCTTAGAAATCGACTGATATCTCTGTATCTAAAAGTTGGAAAAATACAGGAAGCTACCAAAGAGGCAGAGCTTTTATATGACCTAAAGCCTGATGATGCAGAATTGAAGAGAAGATTAGGGGCTCTTTATTTTTCACAAGGAGAATACGATAAGGCGGAAAGTCTGTTTACTTTGTACACCCAATTGAATCCCGACGATCCCTCGATTCATTTCTACTTGGGTAAAATAGCCATAGAAAAGAAAGACTTGGAAAAGGCAAAATTTGAGTTTGAAAAGACCATCTCTTTGCAGGATTCGGTTCCAGATGGCTGGGTGAACTTAGCCTTAGTCTATCTACTTCAGGATAGCACCCAAAAAGCGATCTCGGTCTATAAAGAGGCACAAGAAAAGCTTAAGGATACGACGACCATCCAATATCTTTTGGGTTCTGTCTACAATCAAGCTCGACAATTCGATTCTGCCATTGTCGTCCTCCAGAAAGCTTTAGACAAAAGACCAAATGACACCTATATACTTTTTGCCTTAGGCTCTGCTTATGAGCGAAAAGGAGAGTTTGATCAAGCGGTTGCCATCTTCGAACGCCTCCTTCAAATAGATTCCACCCATGCCCATGCCTTGAACTATTTTGGTTATATGCTGGCGGACAAGGGCATCAGGTTAGAGGAATCTTTAAAGATGATAAAGAGAGCTCTGGAATCCGAACCAAACAACGGTGCTTATCTGGATAGTTATGGCTGGGTTTTGTATAGATTGGGGAAAGTGACCGAAGCTGAGGTTCAAATCAAAAAAGCTTTAGAGATCATGGGTGACGATCCGGTGATACGTGAGCATCTGGGAGATATTTATGACGCTTTAGGAGAAACAAAAAAAGCAAAAAAGGAATGGAAAGAGGCATTAAAACTTGAGCCGGACAATGCGAAGTTGAAAGAGAAATTGGAGAACGCAAAATAACACTTTTGATGCATCGGAATTAGGAAATGCCGATGTCAATCAGCTTCCGGAATTCCTATTCCCGAAGCATCAGAAAAAGGAGGTGTCGACTGAAGGAATTCGCTAATGTTTTTTGTTTAAAACCCACCAATTACTAATCTCCACAGAGCGGGAGGAGGTGAAAAAGCATGAAATCGACAATGTTTGTTCTGATGTTTCTTCTGGTGCTTCTGAGCTTCACTCAGACATTTGCCTCTGGGGAGGAGGTTCCTTGGTGGAGCATCAACGGTGGAGGGGTGATCAATTTGTCTTCCGATAAGTTCGGTGGTTCCGCTTCCCAAACCGCAATAGGAAAAGCGACCGGAGCCTATACGGTCTACCTTGGCTTTTGGACTCCTTGGGTGGTGGAGATGGTTCCAGTAGAGTGGGAAGAGACAGACTTAGCCCAGCTTCCTGACCATTTCGATTTGGGACAGAATTATCCCAATCCTTTCAATCCCAATACTGTGATAGAGTATGCTCTACCTCAGAGATCGAACGTGAAGATCACCATATACAATGTCTTAGGGCAGAAGGTTAACATGTTGAAAGACGAGATGGAAGAGGCGGGATACAAATCGGTGGTTTGGGATGGTAAAGATGATTCTGGAGTTGAGATGGCTTCGGGGATTTACTTCTATCAAATCGTGGCAAAGGATTTCGTGAAAACTAAAAAGATGACGTTGATCAAATGACCTGTGTTCTAAAGTTTCCGAATATGGATTACTGTCAATCAATCTTTGCCAAATTAAAGAAGAAAACACACTTTCCCAAATGTCTTGAGGGAAGAAGGAGGTATCTAAGATGAAAAGAAGTATAGTTTTTATGGTCTCGATGATAGTGTTTTTCTGTGGCATCACCTATGCTGCTATGATAGTTCCTGAAAAGATCAACGTTCAGGGAATGGCGACGGACAACTCCGGTAACCCATTAACCAGTCCGGATGATTTAACTTTCAAGCTTTATGATGTGTCAGGTGGAGGGGCACCTTTGTGGTCCACCACCATTAACGATTACCCTTTTGATCACGGGCTATTCAACGTCGAGCTTTCGATTCCGTTTTCAGAGTTCGGTGGATCTAACCGGTGGTTGGGAGTAAGCATTGGAGTAAGCCCAGAGCTTTCTCCGAGGATCCAGCTAATCAGTGTCCCTTATGCATACAAAGCACAAGTTGCATATTCCGTGGAGAGCGCTCCCACTGCAGGTGGGTGGGTGGATGAAGGTGCAGAAGTGGTTCTGCAGACAAGCTCAAACCAGGTGGGCATCGGAACGAGCGATCCCGCAGTCAACCTGCATGTAGATGGAGGAACCGATGCGGAGGCAGGCACAGCAGGTAGCGGATATTTTTATGTAGGCTCATCCACAGGAACCCATCTTGCTTTCGATAACAACGAGATCATGGCCAAGGCCAGTGGTACGACCAGTGGCACGTTGTATTTTCAACACGATGGAGGGATATCCGATTTTGCTGACGTAGTGCGGGTCCGTGGCGATGGTTCGCCTACTTATCCAACAAGCGACGAAGGGATGGAACTCGTTTATGATCCCGGCCTCAATCGAGGAGCTATCCAGGTATACAATCGTAACACTAGTAGCTGGGGAGAGCTGACTTTTGGTCTCGCTAACGTGGGGGTCGGTGTTTCTAATCCAAGCGCGCGATTGCATGTTGAAGAGGCATCCGGCTCGCGAACGCTCTACGTTGCAAACACCAAGAGCGGGAGTGTAGCATCGGTGGTCACTATCGAGCGAACCGAGATTGTGCCATGGGGTGAGCATGTGCTGCTCGAGATTCTGGTTCCCGTTGGTTCCGATGGAATCTTCATAGCATGTAAGCGCGGATCAGATTACGAATTTACAGTGGAGAATGACGGTGATGTCTATGCTGACGGTTCTTACAACAAATCCGGACCCGCTAATTTAGCGGAAATGATTGCGGTCAGCTCTGGCGCCTTTACCGCCGAAACTGGGGATGTGATGGTCATTGATCCCAAGAACATACGTTCGGTGATGAAATCCGCTGAGCCACGATCCGCGCTGGTCGCTGGCATATATAGCACCAAACCCGGATTCCTCGGTTCTGAGAGAGATTGGGACAAACCGACAGCCCAGCCAGATGTGGAAAGCGGCACTTACACTCTTGAGGACATGGCATCTGAGTTCAACGAAATACCCCTGGCTATAGTCGGGATCGTCCCGTGCAAGGTGTCAGCGGAGAATGGTCCCATCAGTCCAGGAGATTTACTCGTGACCTCCAGCACGGCAGGTCATGCCATGCGAGGTGACAACCCGAAAGTTGGAACAGTCCTTGGAAAGGCGCTCGAGCCGTTAACCTCGAGCACAGGAGTGATTAAGGTTTTGGTATCGCTCCATTAAATCCTGGTGCGGGTGGGGGAAGTCTTTAGGTATGTCGAAAAAGTGGTTTCGAAGAGAACGGGGTTTGTAGAGTTAGGGTTTGCCCCTGTTCTAATTTCAACTCGGACAGCCACACGGTTCGACAAGCTCATCGTCCTGAGAAAAGTCGAAGGAAGGGATGTTCCTACGAAAATCATTTCTTTTTATTCACATGCCAACAGGTATTTTTCAACCGCCCCTTTACCCCCGACCCTATTGTGTAAGAACAAGTGAACAGAATCAACCTTCCTAAATGAACTTCGATAAATTAATAGCATTAAGCTTAATATTTCTAATTCTTTTCTCATTTCACTGTGCTAAAGAGGGGATGCCGCCGGGAGGCCCTGTCGATACTACTCCGCCTAAGGTGATTTCGGTCTTACCTAAACCCGACTCCACCAAAGTCGATCTGAATTCAAAAATCGAGATCACTTTCAGCGAAAGAATGTCGGATAAGCAAACCGAAGAATCGATCTTCATCTCCCCCTTTCCTAAAAAGCCTTTTGATTTCAAATGGCGGGGGAAAACGCTTATTCTTTCTCCTTCAGAGCCACTTTTGAAAGAAAAAACCTATGTGATTACCATTGGCACCGGTGCTCAGGATTTGAGAAGAAACCATCTATCTGAATCTTATACCTTTGCCTTCTCCACAGGTCTTGCTTTGGATTATGGCTCCAT
>Ga0315285_10005105_pt1 | contig 13562 bp, 10 predicted proteins | sample YL17G09_36_MG_FD_203698 | JGI IMG/M metagenome (GOLD analysis project Ga0315285, IMG submission 203698) | Sediment microbial communities from Yellowstone Lake, YNP, Wyoming, USA - YL17G09_36 | ecosystem: Environmental > Aquatic > Freshwater > Lake > Sediment | place: USA: Wyoming | collected... | reverse complement strand
TAATCTCCTCACGGGCAAAAGAAGTAATCTTGCCGCTGTCTCAGACAGGATTGAGTTTATAGAAGCCGATATGGGTGATGAAGAAATCGCCCGCACCTGTATGAAGGATATTGATTTCTGTTTACACCAGGGCGCTTTACCCTCGGTGCCGCGTAGTGTTGATGACCCTGCCGCCACGCACAAACATTGTCTCGATGCGACTTTCACACTTCTTTTAGCTGCTCGGGATGCCGGTGTAAAACGCTTTGTGTATGCGTCAAGTTCCTCAGCTTATGGCGATACACCGACTTTACCGAAGGTCGAGTCAATGTCCCCTCAGCCCCTTTCGCCTTATGCAGCTGCTAAACTTGCCGGCGAATATTATGCTGAAGTTTTTTACAAGGTTTTCGGCCTTGAGACTATTTCACTGCGGTATTTCAACGTTTTTGGTCCGCACCAGGACCCGACAAGTCAATATGCAGCTGCCATACCAGCTTTTGTAACTGCTATTCTGAAAAATAAACCGCCAACCGTTTATGGCGACGGCCTGCAGAGCCGGGATTTCACCTATGTTGATAATGTCGTCGAAGCTAACTTGCTCGCTGCGAGGGTCGAGCACACTATTGGCCAGGTTGTGAATATCGCCTCCGGCAAGGCCGTAACTGTCAATGAGGTTATTGATATAATCAATGACCTGCTTGGCAAAAATGTTAAGCCGATATATGATGCGCCGCGCCCCGGCGATGTAAAGCATTCGCTTGCTGATATCACCCTTGCTAAAAAAACAATCGGATACAAACCTACCATAACATTCAAACAAGGCCTCAAACGCGCAATAGACTGGTATCGCGATAATCTTCTCTGATGTCATCCCTGAAAGCGAAGAGGCTCAATTTCTACCTGCCCCCTGACACTTTCTTTTTTGCCTTGAACTACAGCAGGATGAATTTATAATGCTTTATTCGTTTTTTTAGGTTCTTCAAAAGGATAAAAAAATGGTCAAGTCCCTTATGGTTGGTGTTTTTGGTTGTCTCGAGTACGCCATAGCCTTTCTTTTTATTGCATCTCTCGCCTTCACGCTTGCACAAGGCTTGGATAAGCTTGTTCCATGGGCGTATGATTATTCAGCAGAGGAGGATTTAGCTGAGGCTCTTAGGCAGGGTTGTGAATCTAAGCAGATAACATCTCAGGAAAGCCGGGAGATATTGCAGATTTATCGAGATGACCAGGCCGGATTTAGACTTGATAAGTGGCGGATACGCCTTCTCTATGCTGTTTCAATCTGCATTTCAGCGGCTGTTATGGTGCTGTTATTCAAAAAGTACCGATTGTTGCGATTTAGAGAACGCTTCAGAGATTACTTCTTCCCAGCCAAAACTTAATCCTCCGTTGCTCTCAATTGCTAATTTTACTTTAGAGTTGTTTTTTCAGTTTCTGAGCGTCCCGGATTAGTTCTTCTCTGTTTGGTTGTGTTTGCGGGGCAAGGGTAAAGGTCCATTCATAAGAATCCACGATTCTCTTTGGATTAACTATTTGAGCAAAGAAATCAAACGGAAAGTAATCATACCACGGACTTTTCAACTTGCGATGGGTCTTTAAGGTCTCAAACCCTTCTTTGCTTATTCTCACGTTATAATCACCATACCACTCAAACGAAACCGTAACAGGCGAAGTGCCTATTTCCTCATCGTTTAATACCACTATCGCCCCCCTTGGGTCGGTATTGATTGTCAGCCGTCGTTCCACACAACCGCCGAGCAATAGACTCACAATCAGGCCGGCGAATAAAACTACGGATAACCCGCCTTCGCAGTAACGGCTACGGCGGGTAAAATTCCATTTTACCATAACAGCTCTCCTTTCCGCCACAGGCGGACAAGAAATTATCAAATGCTATCGCTGATTACGCTGATTACAATAATTAAATCAACACAATCAGCTTTAATCATTATAATCAGCGATTGTCGATTGCCCTATTATAAGGATAGGTTCGACAAGCTCACTATAAAAAAACCGGAAAGTTGGCTTTGCCCACCAAAAGTAGTGGCGGGTAAAATTGGTTCGACCCCCTTCGACTGGTTCGACAAGCTCACCACAGGCAAGCTCAGGGCTGGCAAGCTCACCACAGACCCTTCGACTGCGCTCAGGGCAAGTTGGGTTTGATTGGGTTTGTTTTGAATAGTTGAAAGTTCGTTGTTTTTTGTTGTTAGTCATTGTCGAACAGGGGTTTAGGTTCATTTTTGGCTTTTCGGAAATTGGCTTTGTTTTGCATAATTTGTTGTTTTTGATTGATTGGGTTTTTAATCGCTGATTACGCTGATTAAAAGGATTACTTAAATAAATGCTGCCTAAGTTGACAGAGGGCAGAGGGGCAAAAGCACGAAGGGGCAAAGGCACAAAGTAAAAAATGAAAACCGTGTTCTGTTTTTTCATAGCGTTTAGAAATAATACCTCCCCCCTTATTATTGATAAATGATTATTGATTATTGACAATTCCAAAAGACCTCCTCCCTAAAATAAAACGGGCATGCGCGTTTGAGGCGAAAAATGTGGGGTTTTTGGGGATGCGATTTTGGCCAAGTACTTACAGTTAAAGGGATAAAAAGATTTTCGATTTTGCCGTTTTTGGTGTGCAGGTAGCTGCGCTTTTGATTGAAAATTGCCGGTTGCACTTGAACATACAATCGTTAAAATGGCGCAGTGAAGGCGAACCTTTTTGAAAGGCGATAAAATGTGGCTGCCCAAACTTGACCGAGATTTATTAACATACTACTACAAAAAGGCTTGTTCAGGGCGTCGGTGGGCATTTCTTCACCTTCGGCAAATCGAGGTAGATTTGGATGAAGTAATTAAGGAATTAGGTTACTTACAAGGAGCAGGTACATTGCTGAAAATCGATGAGGTAAATGTAGACCTTGAGGAACGCAAACTTATCAAAGTGTATAAGAAAGTGAGCGAAGGCAAATATGGAGTACGACTAGTTCAGTTATCAATTGAAGGAAAAGACCTCGGCCGTAAATATAGCAGCAAGCTGGACACCATAGGTTTATGGTGTGCTGCGAAAGAGCACCAATGGCTCTGGTATTTAATTACATTTGTGGCAGGTTTTTTGGCAAACTGGCTCATTGGTATGTTTTAAGAATAAGTAAATCGGGACGACCAGCTTGCAACACGGTAGACGACTGAGATAACGAAGTGTCCAAATCAGGAAGGAGTGATATAAGATGGGTAAAGGTTTCCGCAAAGGATTTGTTTTTCTCCCTGAAGAAGAGATTGGTAAGGTGGCGGAGGCGGTAGTCAAGAAGATTGAGCAATACAATCTTCCAATTAGAAAATTTATCATATTTCTCACGTTTTTAATTATTGTGGCGATGTGCCTTTATCCACCTTGGTTGCGAACTTACAATTTAGGAACACGACAACCCGCTCTCTCTACCCACAAATGGTCTCTTCCAAGTGAATACGGTTTCATATGGGATGCACCCGAATACTCTTCCAACGAAAGAAAATTTAACGTTTTTGATAGTTTGAAACCTGATATGTTAGTGCCGTGGAATAGAAATTTTATTATAACAATTACTGCAACCATTGATATTCGCCGTCTTGCAATTCAATGTTTCGTTGTTTTGCTTGTAGGTGGCGGATTAGCATATCTCTGGCCTGAGAAAAAGAAACCCACAGAAGGTTAAGATTTTTCGGGACGACCTGCCGAATAATTTGCAAGAGGCAATCATTTACGATTTTCGATTTACGATTGGCGATTTGCGATTTGGGAATAAATTTAAGCGGACTTCACCCCAGTGAGATAGCAGAAGGCGATTCATTTACGATTTTCGATTTACAATTGCGTTGTTGAGATTGCCGCGCTGCGCTCGCAATGACAAACCCTGCCATCGAGATGGCAGGGCTAACCTAACCCCCAACATAAAGTTGGGGGCTTTCGGGTCTTCTTATTGACAGCAGGGCCTTTGGAAGTTAAGGTATTATCGCTATGAAAATTTCGCTGAATTGGTTAAGTGATTATATCGAAACCGGCTTGCCCGCAGAGAAAATCGCTCAAGTTTTAAGCGACGTTGGCCTTCCCTGCGAAGGCATCAAATCCTTCGATAACGATGTCGTAATCGATGTTGAGATAACCAGCAATCGTGGTGATTGCTTAAGTTATATTGGTATTGCCCGTGAGCTGGCCGCTGCCACCGGGGGAAAATTAAAAATGCCGGCAGTTAAACTGGACGAATCAGCCGGAGATGTTGCTGACCTTGCTGCCGTTGAGATTGCAGAACCGGATTTGTGCGGCCGATATACCGCTCGAATTATTGAGGGTGTGAAAGTGCGGCCGTCGCCGGACTGGCTCAAAAACCGGCTCAAAGTAATCGGCCTGCGGAGCGTCAATAATGTGGTTGATGCAACCAACTATGCGATGATGGAGACAGGTCAGCCGCCGCACGCCTTCGACTACGAAAAAATAACCCGGGGCAGAATAATAGTCAGGAAAGCTTTTGCCGGTGAGCAAATTATCAGCATCGATGGCTCGAAGTGCCGGCTGGCCCCTGATATGTTGATTATTGCTGACCCCCAGGGCCCGGTAGCCATCGCTGGTGTTATGGGTGGGGCCGATACCGAGGTAAGCGAGATGACAACGACAATTCTTTTAGAGGATGCATATTTTGACCCTCTCAGTGTGCGTAAAACCTCTCGCAAGCTTTCCCTGCCTTCGGAGGCCGCCTTTCGATTCGAACGGACTGTGGATATTGAAACGGTGGACTGGGCCTCGAAACGAGCCGCTCAGTTGATTACACAGGTAGCCGGCGGAAAAGTCGCTAAAGGTGTGATTGATATTTATCCGAAAAGGCCGGCACAAAAAGAGGTAACGCTGAGACTTGCCCGTTTGAACAAAGTGCTTGGTGTCGAGATTCCACCGCGGGAAACAGTAAAAATTCTATCGAGATTAAGTTTCCAGCCGAAGCAAAAGGATGATTTGATAAGTTGCAGCGTCCCTTCGTGGCGCAGCGATATTTATCGTGAGATTGACTTGATAGAGGAAGTCGCACGCCTGTATGGCTATAACAGGATACCGACGGAGCAGAAAATTCAGATTCAGGTCGTTCCCGTCGATTCTCGTCAGAAGCTGGCTGAATCCATAGGAACATATCTTAATGGCTGTGGCTTTTACGAGACCATCAACGTTGCTTTCATTGACAATTCCGTTGCTGAACTGTTTGTGGCCGAAGACTCCGGTGAACATTTGAGCGTAAAAGATGTATCCAGAAAAAGCGCCAATCTGCTCCGTCAAATGCTCCTGCCCTCTTTGCTCGCTGTTCTAAAAACCAACCTCAACGCCAAGAATACCCCTTGCAGGATATTTGAAATTGCCGATACTTTCGTGCCTCACCGGGAGCGGCGCAAAGCCGGCACCTTGCCGATTGAAAAGACTAAATTGGCAGTTGTTTGTGATGGTGATTTTCCTCTCTTGCGAGGTGTGGTTGATGGGCTGATAAAGAGTGTCAATAGAGATGCGGTAGTGGTTTTCGAACCTGCCGGCCTGCTTTGGGCACAGACCGGCGCCCAAATCATAGCGAACTCTAAGCCCATCGGTATCGCAGGGGTTGTTTCCCAGACAGTCAAGGATAGATTTGACTTCAAAGGCATAACACCTTGTGCTGCCGAACTGGATTTCGAGCAGCTTTCAGCTCTGCAGAGCGGTGCCGTAAAAGTAAAGCCTATCCCGAAGTTCCCCGCTATAGAGCGCGACCTTTCGATTGTCGTTGATGAGCAGGTTCGCTGGGCTGATATCGCCGCAGCAGTGAAGAAGAAATCACTGAATGAATTGGAAGATGTTCGCTTTGTTGGTATATACCGCGGTAAAGGCATTCCATCTGGTAAAAAGAGCCTCACCCTTACGCTGCAATTCAGAGACCAGGATGGCACTTTGACCCACGAAACCGTTGACCGCTTCCAGGCCGATATTCTAAACAGTCTCACCGAATCCACCGGCGCACAGCTGCGAACCATCTAATTCATATTCATACTTTATCTCCGCTCTTACGTTTTCAGCCGACAGATAAATTTTGTTCCGAATCTCGATTTTGCTATAGAAGAAGCGGTCGAAAACCCGAAAATCCAAGTAGAGGCATAGCCGAAGGTTTTAATTCGTCGCTTGGATTTGCCGATATTTTTATTGATTTTTGCTTTGGAATTTGGTATAAGAGATGTTGCAGGCTGACCCCTGCGGTGTTCGTATAGAAAATATGATTTTGAAAAAACCGATACCCAGTATTCAGGGAAATCAGGCCTTGATGGGTCGGAAACGCCTACACGATAGGACTTTCGGACACAAGCAACGATTACCCACTTAGAAATAATGGGTTTTCTTCAAACGTTTTCTTACGGCACTGGCGGAGGAAAGCCTCGCATTTAGAAAGGCCTGTTTATGCAGGCCTTTTTATTTTGCCCCTTTTTAGCCGCTAAAGGGGTGGAAATATCGGGGGAAAGCTCCACGGCTCGATATAATCTGCTCACGCAGCGTTTTTCAACACCGTCTTTACCTGCTATTCGTAATGACGCAGTAGAGTTTTAGGGAGGCTATGTTCCCACCTGATTGCCAAAAAACACGCTGGAAAATCCGGTAATTTCCCTGACATTTCAGTCTAAATCATATAGTTTGGTTTATATCTAATTTAGGGGGCCAGCTATATGAAAAAACTGATTCTTGTCTTTATTTGCCTGCTCTTAGCTATTCCTTGTCAAGCAAGAACAATCATCGTCGATAACAACAATATGGCCTGGGGTGATAATTTCTCGTGATGACCCATTTTTTCAAAGTTCCCATACGGGGAGAGGTAGCTCGAAAGCCATTTAGGCATATCTACGCCGGTTTTTGTCCAAATTGGGAAGATTTTTTAATGTTACCAAGCAATAAGATACACAATCGTACTATAATCGGAGTAAAACTCGATTCTTGCGGCTAAATCATCGAAAAAATGGGTCATCGCCAGTGTTTTTAGATTGTATTGCCGTCTTTTAAGTGGTATAATTGTTGATACCACTAGACGGAGAAAGGGGTGGCCAATGGAACGGAAAGATTGATGGGATTTATAATCCAGAACACAATATAACATTTTGTGAAAGGGGAAACCTATGAAACGAAAAATTGTAAAAGTAATAGCATTGACAATAATTATGTGTTTTTCAACTTCTGCTGCTACCTCCGTTTGGATAGACAGTGTCGACGTAATCCCGGAGCAACCGTTGGAAACCGATATAATTACGTTTGATATTTTAGGCAGGGCATCTTCTTGGCCCAGCGAAGTGGAATATGACCAGTTTACTCAGAATGGAACATTGCTTCAATTAGATTTGTACGTTGACATGGGTATCATCACCATGATTAGCAATTGGACCCACTCTAAGGATATTTCACCTTTGTCTGCGGAAACTTACACGCTTGAAGTCCGAGCATTCGATTATCAATTGGGCACACTCCAAGATACCTATACCGTTGATTTCACTGTCGTCCCTGAGCCGGCAACTTTTGTCTTGTTCGGTCTTGGACTACTGATTGTTAGACCACTTTCAAGAAGAAAAGGGCAAGGTCTCAATGTTTAGGAAGATCGTAAAGGAAGAAAAACCAAAATTGTTTCATACTTACTTGTATAGGGAGATAATTATGAAAACGAAAATTGTGAAAATAATAGCATTGACAATAATTATGTTTTTTTCAACTTCTGCGGACGCCACACCTGTCAATTGGAACGCTATAGAAGTCAACGATGTTGAATACTACGTTCAAACGGACAAGTCGGTTTATCTCTTAGGTGAGGACGTAGAGATACTCTATAGGATAACAAATTTAGGGCAAGAAAGTATCACATACACGGTGAGTTGGAGCCCAATCTGGAACTTCTGGTCCGAAACCGGTGGTCAGCACATCTGGACTGGTATGTACTCCAAATTGGGCATGGTTACCAGCCTCACACTCGAACCAAGTGAATCTGTTGAATTCCCTGAGTATAATCCACCCTTCACGTGGGATCTGTGTGATGATACTGGCGATTTGGTACAGCCCGGAGAATACGATGTTATTGGTGGCATAGATCATTCAGAAAACTATTATGACTACACGAAAGTGTCGGTCCAAATAGAGGTTATTCCCGAGCCAGCAACGCTCAGCTTATTTGGTGGAGGTGCGTTGCTGTTTAGTAGGTTTTCAAAAAGGAAGAGGCGAAGCCTTTTGTCTTAAGGTAAAGAAACCAAAAACTATAAGTATTGTCTACATAAACCATGGAGGAAATTACCATGTGCAAGAAAACTATTTACCTCTCTATCATTTTCTTTGCGGCCATTTTAACCTCTGTTAAAGCTGCCGATTTGCCTTATAAAGAAGGAGAATTACTTATCAGGTTTGCACCGAAAGCTGACGGCATTCAACGAACCACTGATGAACGTAATCAGATTTTGTCCTCCTTTAATGCAGGGACAATCAAACATACTGTCAGGCTGGTTCCTGGTTTATCTCTGGTGAAACTGCCTGAGGGTGTTACGGTAGAAGTAGCACTTTCCAAGCTCAAAGCCTCTGGTGATATTCTCTATGTTGAGCCAAATTATAGAATTAGATTAGCCTCGACATTCCCCAATGATACCCGATTTGATGAGCTTTGGGGGATGCACAATACCGGACAGACCGGGGGAACAGTAGATGCCGATATTGATGCACCGGAAGCATGGGATGTCATTACTGATAGCAGTACAATTGTTGCTGTCCTCGATACCGGTATAGATTACACACATCCCGATTTGTCGGCAAACATATGGGTTAATGAGGCGGAACTAAACGGCGCCCCAAATTTCGACGATGATGACAATGGTTACATTGATGATATTCGAGGCTGGGACTTTGCTGATAATGATAACGATCCCACAGACTATCTTGGACACGGCACGCACTGCGCTGGAACAATCGGTGCGTCTGGAAACAACGATTTGGGCGTAGTCGGGGTTTGTTGGAATGTTCAAATTATGAACTTGAAAATCTTTCCTAACTATGGAGAAGAGACTTTTATTAGTGGTGCAATCGATGCAATAGAGTATGCAGTATATAACGGAGCTACCGTTTTAAGTAACTCGTGGCGAGGTTACAATTATAGCCAATCACTTAAGGACGCCATAAATATTTCCGATGCCAACAGCGTTCTTTTTGTTGCTGCTGCGGGCAATGAAGGTTACAACAATGATTCTTATCCTGCTTATCCTGCCAGTTACGACTGCAACAACATTATTTCCGTAATGGCAACAAACCATACCGACCAGGTAACATATTACTCGAATTATGGTCCCACAAGCGTTGATATTGGCGCTCCCGGCGGTGAAACATATTATTCAGAAGATGAGGGGATACTAAGCACAATCCCAGGGAACGGATATGCTTTTTATCAAGGTACTTCTATGGCTGCACCTCACGTGGCTGGGGCTTGTGCTCTCGTCTGGGCAGCAAATCCGCAACTTACACATCTTGAGGTGAAGGATTACATCTTACAGGGCGTAGATAAGCTGGATTCTTTGGATGGCCTGTGTGTCTCGGAAGGCAGGCTTAATCTCTGGAGAGCGGTAAAGGGTAAGGCAGCTTTTCCTTATCTGACTTTTACCAAGGATGTTGATGACGCAAACTGTGTTTCGCCGTTTAACGACCTCTTAGAAAACTATCTCACATACAATATTTGCTGGGACGCCAATGGCTCTGCTGATACCAATGTTGTTGTTGTCGACTATCTGCCTGATGAAGTTGAGTATTATACGTCTGACCCTTGTGGTACATACAACCAGAACGAGCGCACAGTCACCTGGAACATCGGTAACATCAGCGCAGACGATTCAAATTGCATAACTCTGATAGTAAAAGTAACCACCGATGCCGAACCTGGTGGTACCATTACAAATACCTGCGAAATAGAAGGTGATAACTACATCGCTACTGACTCTAAGGCTACCTGTGTCGCGTGCTGGGCAGGTGAAATCCTCTACGTTGACGCCGACGCCAATGATGGCGGTGATGGCTTATCGTGGCAGATGGCCTACAACGACCTCCAAGATGCTCTTGATGCCACACAGACATGTGACTGCTACACAGATATCTGGGTTGCTGCCGGCACCTATAAGCCAATATGGGATGCTAATGATATGACAATGAACGAGACTTTTGAGCTTATTGAAGGTATTGGCTTATTCGGTCATTTTGGTGGTATTGGCACCTATGAAACCAGCACGATGCAACGTAACTTCGCTGATGCAAATAACGAAACAATAATTGATGGGAAGATTGGAGAAGGCTATTCCGAAAAAGTGTATTATCCCATTACCGCAGTGGATGTCGAAGATGCGATTGTAGATGGATTCACTATCAGAGGTGGTTTTACCGGTGGTATAAAAATGGATTCTGCTGATGTTGGAGTAGTCAACTGTAAAATAAAGAATAACAACAGCTACGGTGTTTACGCTAACAACTATTCACATCCTGATATTCACAATTGCACATTTATTGACAACTCAAGTTATGGTCTATACGCAAATTCATCGTGTTGGCCAGAGGTGTCTAATTGTGTTTTCGATGGCAATGACACAAGTTCCGGGGGTATTTACATGACAAATTACACCGTTATTGTTGCTGATGATTGTGTATTCAAAAACCATACTAACTATGGGATTTCTGGAAGCAGTGGAACTTTAACTGTAGATAACTCCACCTTTGATGAAAACCCATACGGTTTGAGTTTAAGTGACGTCACCACTACGATGACCAATTGTTCTGTGAATAATTCCGATTACTATGGAGTTTATTGTTCCAACTCTGATCTGACGGTAAACCATAGTGTTATAGCCAATAGTGAGTACGAGGGACTATATATGGACTCTGGCTGTAACTTGATCCTCCAAAACAGTGTTGTCCGTTACAATGGCTATGAGGGACTTGAGTTACACAACAATTTAACGACAACCCTTACCAACAACTGGATACATAATAATGGCACTGATGAATATGCTTATTATTATGGTGGTGCTGGCATTTACTTTTACAATCACACCTGGCCACCTCTTGTTCGAAACAATACAATATATGATAACTGTACCTATGGCATACAAATGTCCGAAAATGGAGGTGAACCAAATATTGTAAATTGTATTGTTTATGCAAATGACAGTAATGACTTGTATCGGGAAAATGACGATTTTGAAAATGTGAATTACTGTAACCTTCAAAATTCACATGCTGGTACTGGAAATATTACCGGCGACCCAGGATTTAAGAATGTAGCTACCGACCCGAATGATTTACATCTTGATGAAACATCGCAATGTAAGGATACCGGTGATCCCAATGGCGACTATGATGAAACTGACATTGATGGCGAAAACCGTATCTATTATGGAAGGGTTGACATGGGTGCTGACGAGTACTATTGGAGTGACGCCGACTTTGATGAAGATGGAATAGTTAACTTCATAGATTATGCTATCCTTGCCGCCGCTTGGCAAAGTGAATCCGGTGAGGGCAATTACAATGAGACCTGCGACCTTGAGGATAACAACGCCATTGATTTCAATGATCTTGCCTTATTCTGCGAAGACTGGCTGTGGGAGAAGGCTTGGGATGAAGGCTGGATGATGTGTATGGGCGGAGGCGGCGGAGACTTCGGTCTTGAAAGTATGAGCCTCATGGAAAGTAGCTTGAGTCTTGACTCATCCGAAACAGCTACCTCGGCGAAGAGAAGCGATGCTTTGATGCTTTCTGTTGCTGAAAGCCTTAGAACAAGGCCTGAAAGATTAGCTGCCAAGAGCCAGAAGTTCTATGATATTACACCTGAAACAACGATATCAGCCAAACGAAAAGCATTAAAGCCCCAACCCCAGTCCGAACCTGAGCCTCAACCCCAACTTACAGAGCAAGATATTGAAGAGTTAATAGACTGGCTTGAAGAACTTTGGCTCACAGATGAGGAATTAAGACAGCAGTGCACCGAGGCCGAATGGCAGGAATTTGTAGAAGCCGTCGGACAAACGCCTATATATTGAACCTGAAGAAATCTTATCAGGATCTCTTAACTCGGTTAGGCTTTTCTTTAGCACCTGACATGCACCATCTATTTTACCTGTGGCAGACGCTAACAGAGGGACAACTCTGTGCAATCTGTAGTTAATTTATCCGCCTATGGTGGATTAAATTCGTGCCATTTATCCTGAGCTCTGCCGAAGGAATTCGTGCCAATTCGTGTTAATTCGTGGTTAATTTCTCTTCGTGTCTTGGTGTCTTGGTGGCAGCAACAAAATTTGTACCTGCGCAGGCGGGTATCTGTGTTCATCTGTAGCCATTTTTATCTGACTTGAATTTTTAGCCCACAAATCGACGCAAATATCGGACTATCAGAACCCGCCAGACGTATCATTTCCCTATGTTTTTGGCCTTAAGCCAAGTGCTATATTTGTCGATTAAACAACAGCAAAAGTTATAACTACATAGGTCATAAAAGTGCAAATAAGAGCGTAAGGTATAACAGCATAAGCACTTGTGTACTTATGCTCTTTTGTTGGAGAGGTAAAAATGCCAAAGGTCTGTAGCTTTACGGTCTTACCCGCATTACCGGATGCTTTGAAAGCCCTCGAGGGTATCGCCCAGAATTTATTTTGGTGCTGGAACACCGACTTTGTAGAGCTGTTTAAGCGTATTGACAGTAACTTATGGACAGCTTCCGGCCATAATCCGGTCAAACTTCTCGCAAGTCTCTCGCAACAGCGCCTGAATGAATTGGCTAAAAATCAGGGTTTTTTGTCTGAAATGCAGCGGGCCGAGGAAAAGCTGAAAGCATATCTTGATGGGCCAACGTGGTTTGAAAAGACTTATTCAAAATCCACCAAACCCGTTATTGCATACTTTTGTGCCGAGTTTGGCATTCATGAATGTTTGCCTTTTTATTCGGGCGGTTTAGGGATCTTGGCTGGTGACCACTTAAAAAGTGCCTCGGACCTCGGTGTTCCATTAGTCGGCGTTGGTCTTCTCTATCAAAAAGGTTATTTCCGCCAGTATTTGAACATCGATGGCTGGCAGCAGGAAGTGTATCTCGAAAACGATTTCTTTAATATGCCGCTCGAGCTGGTTCGGGAAAGTAACGGCCAGCCGTTGACTGTTAGCGTTGAATTGCCCGACAGGGCTGTGCACGCCCAAGTTTGGTCTGTTTCCATAGGCAGGGTTAAATTGTATCTGTTGGACACTAACATACCGGCTAATTCGTCCACAGACCGTATGATTACCGCCAGTCTATATGGCGGCGACCTTGAAATGCGCATTCGACAGGAGATTATGTTGGGCATCGGCGGCTTAAGGGCCTTGGCAGCGATAGGTATTAAGCCTACCATCTGTCATATGAATGAGGGACACGCTGCTTTAATGGTGCTCGAACGAATCCGGCAATTACGAAGCGACACGAATATGACTTTTGCTGAAGCTGTTGAAACTACCAAAGCCGGCAATATTTTTACGATGCATACGCTTGTAAAAGCCGGTCTCGATGAATTTTCAGTTGAGCTCATCGACAAAT
>Ga0315285_10005104_pt1 | contig 13564 bp, 14 predicted proteins | sample YL17G09_36_MG_FD_203698 | JGI IMG/M metagenome (GOLD analysis project Ga0315285, IMG submission 203698) | Sediment microbial communities from Yellowstone Lake, YNP, Wyoming, USA - YL17G09_36 | ecosystem: Environmental > Aquatic > Freshwater > Lake > Sediment | place: USA: Wyoming | collected... | reverse complement strand
AATATGCCCACGCGCCAATCGGCAAAAAGAGGACGAGCGAAGTGAGCGCGCCGGGTGAGTACCGTCGCTTGACCAGACTCGCGCCGAGGTGAAAGAAGAGTCCGTTGATGAGCACCAGCGCGGCAGGCGCGAGACTCAGTTCGGGCAAGCGCCAGCCGATCATCGCCGTCGCGATCATGCCGACGACGAGCGCGGCATTGACGACGTAAGAATCCGCGAGCGGCACATCGAGATTTGCGTGGCGCTTGACCCAGCCCTTCCAATCAAGATTGTGCTCTTCGACGATGTGCAGCGCGTACGCGACGACCATCACCCACAAGACGTAGTCGTGTAGCATGTTTGCCCTCCTCATTCCGTTCCGAGCCCCAATTCGCGCAAACTGCTCGCGCGCTCGCGCCAGCGATCCCACACCTTGACCCACAACTCCAAATACACCTGGTGTCCGACCCACCGCTCGATTTCGACGCGCGCGCGTTGGCCAATGTTTTTCAGCATCGCGCCGCCCGCGCCGATGACGATTGCTTTTTGCGAATCACGCTCCACGTAAATCGTCGCGGCGATGTGCGTCAAATCGTCGCGGCGCTCCTCCCACGCCTCAATGGCAACCGCGAGCGAGTACGGAATTTCCTGACGGGTCTGCAGCAGCGCTTGCTCGCGGATCAATTCGGCGACAATCGCCTGCAAATTCTGATCGGTGATTTGATCGGCAGGGTACAGGGCGGGACCCACGGGCAAGCGCGCGAGAATTTGCGCGAGCAGTTTGTCAAGATTGGTACCGCGCGTCGCGGAGATGCGCATCCAGTCGGCGTGCTTGACGATTGCCCAATGCGCTTCGGTGACCGCTTGCACATCGTCGGGCTTTAACAAATCCATCTTGTTCAGCGCGAGGAGCACGGGCACGCGGCATTTTTCGTTCAGCGATTTGCCGATGTGCGCGTCATCCTCATCCGGCAGGCGCGCCCCATCGGTCAAAAAGACGACGACATCCACTTCGTCAATCACATTCAGCGCGGATTTGACCATCGTCCGGTTGAGCAGGGGCGACCGGCCGGTCGCCCGCCCAGCGTGGATGCCGGGCGTATCCACGAACACGACTTGCGCGTCGTCGCGCGTCAGAATGCCGCGAATGATGCGGCGCGTCGTCTGCGGTTTCGGCGAGACAATCGCAATTTTTTCGCCGACGAGCGCGTTGACGAGCGTGGACTTGCCGACGTTCGGCTTACCGACCACGGCGACGAAACCCGATTGATGTTCGCGCGCGACGCGATTGGGATCGACTTTGTGCACAGCCCAAGTATACGCAAGGTGCGGGGAAAAGCAAGCGTTGACATTTCCCTTGTCCTGTGCTAAGATGTTGCCGCAAACAACCTTATCTCACTCTATTTCCTGGTTGCCTAACTGCATACGATTGTGATACCACAGAAACACTCAAAGCGTGCGTGGTTCGACCCCAGCGCGGTGACGACCGCTTGTTGCTCTGCAATTGTAATCTGTTCTTTCTTCCTTCTGGGTTGAGTGTACATCTGCGGTACACTCATTTTGTTGGTTAGGCGACTGGGGGGAGGCACTCATGAGCGTCGAATTTCTCCTCCGCATGGTCGGAATGATCGTCTTCGCTGTCATCGGTTGGCGCATTGGCGACGCGCTCGGCGCCGGCAGCGACGCGCAAATGCGCGTCATTATCGTGCTGGCGCTGGCAGGCGCGGCACTCGGTCTGATCGTCACCCCTTGGATCACGATTCGCCCGTACGTCTGGGCGCGCCGGACGATTCGCCAGATCCCCGCGCAACAACTGCTCGCCGCGACGATCGGTCTGCTGATCGGCTTGATCATCGCCGCGCTCTGTGCGTTCCCGCTGTCGTTTCTCCCCGCGCCCTTCGGCTCGATCCTGCCGTTCGTGTCGCTGATCCTTTTCGGTTATCTGGGCGCGTGGGTGATGGTGATGCGCGAGCGCGATTTCTTCGCGATCCTGGGCGGGCGTTTCGGTCGCGAAGGGCTGGCGCGCGCGTCCGCCGAAAAGTCCGTCCTGCTGGATACCAGCGTCATCATTGACGGTCGCGTGGCTGACATTTCGCGCACGGGCTTCATTGATGGGACGATGATGATCCCGCGTTTCGTTTTGCAGGAACTCCAGCACATCGCCGATTCGGCGGATTCGCTGCGGCGCAATCGCGGACGGCGCGGTTTGGAAATGCTGAACAAACTGCAAAAAGAATCCATCGTCCCGATTCGCATCACCGATCTCGACGTGGAAGAAGTGCACGAAGTGGACGACAAACTCGTGCGGCTCGCGAAGAATTTGCACTGCCCCATCGTCACGAACGATTACAATCTGAACCGCGTCGCGGAATTGCAGGGCATTCGCGTCTTGAACATCAACGAACTTGCGAACGCGGTGCGCGCGGTCGTCCTCCCCGGCGAAGGGATGCGCGTGCGCGTCGTCCAGGAAGGCAAAGAGTTGGGACAGGGTGTCGGCTATCTCGACGATGGCACGATGGTCGTGATTGACAACGGCAAAAAGTACATCGGCAACACGATTGACGTGACGGTGACGCGGATGTTGCAGACGAATCAGGGGCGGATGATCTTCGCGGCACCGGTAGATGATAAGAAATAGAATGCTCCTTCCCCTTAGAACTCTCCACTGCTTGTGTCTCCGGGGGACATGCGCGTAACGCGCATTGTCCCCGTTTTGTATTCACCCTAATTCTCCGGAGGCAAGATATGACTATCGAAATTTATGATACGCTCACGCATCAAAAAGAAGATTTCGTCCCGCATAAACCTGGTCATGTCGCGCTGTACGTTTGTGGACCTAATCTCTATGATCCCTGCCACGTCGGACACGCGTTTTCGTACATCGTCTTTGACGTGGTCAAACGCTACTTCAAATTTCGCGGCTACCAGGTGCGTCACGTCCAGAATTTCACCGACATCGAGGATCGCATCATCGCGAAAGCGCAAGCCGAAAACAAGACGATTCAAGCCATCGCCGTGGTGTACATTGATCGCTTTCTCAATGAGATGGACGCGCTCAACATCGAACGCGCCGACGCATACCCGCGTGCGACCAGCGTCATTCCGACGATCATCGAAATCACGCAAGGGTTGATCGCGAAAGGGTACGCCTACGTGGTTGACGGCGACGTGTACTTTCGCGTCCGCCAAGCCGACGACTATGGCAAACTCTCGCATCGCGCGCTCGATGATATGGAAGCCGGCGCGCGGATCGAAGTAGACGAACGGAAAGAAGACCCGATGGATTTTGCGCTGTGGAAAGCATCGAAACCCGGCGAACCGGCGTGGGAGAGTCCTTGGGGCAAAGGTCGTCCAGGTTGGCACATCGAGTGCTCGGCGATGAACTACGTGGAGCACGGTCCCCAGATCGACATTCACGGTGGCGGGCAGGATGTGATCTTTCCGCATCACGAAAACGAAATCGCGCAGAGCGAATCGTTCACCGGCAAAAAGCCGTTCGCGCGCTACTGGATGCACAACGCGCTGCTGCGTTTGAGCGGCGACATCTCCGCCGAAGACAAAATGTCGCGGCACGTCAGCAACACCTTGTGGATCAACGACGCGCTCGCGCGTCACACCGCCGACGAGATTCGTTTGTATCTGCTCTCGACGCACTACCGCACGCCGCTCGCGTGGACGGACGACGACGTAGATGCGGCGGCGCGCGGGTTGGAGCGATTGCGCGCCGCGACTGCTCCCACTTCTTCGGCTTCGCTCAGGACAAGCCCTGTGCCTCCCCCGTTGTCAAAAACCGCCGACAAGGGAGGGGGAAGTGCGTTGACCCAGTTTGCGAATCAGACGCGCGAGAAATTCATCGCCGCGATGGACGACGATTTCGGCACACCGCAAGCGATTGCGTCGCTGTACGATCTCGCGCACGAAATCAATCGCGCGCGCAACGAGAACGCGGCGGCGGAGACACTCGCGCCCGCGCAAGCAACTCTGCGCGAACTTGCAGGCGTGCTGGGTCTCACGCTGAAAGAGCCCACGTCGAAGATGATGGAAGCCGCGCCGTTCATCGAATTGCTGATTGCGACGCGCAAGGAACTGCGCACGGCAAAGCAGTTCGCACTCGCGGACAAGATTCGCGCCGATCTCGCGAAACTGGGCGTCCTTTTGGAAGACGGTCCGCAAGGGACGACGTGGAAGTCGGAAGGGAGATGAGCAAATGCCTCCTGCCAAAGAGATAGCCGTTGAACAATTGGCGAAAGCGTTGGCGCGTCTGTCGCCCAAACAACGCGCATCGCTGGTTGAGATTCTTGACCGAGAGAATCTCAAAGCGCGTCGGACTTTCGTGCATTGTCAGGTTGCCAAAGGTCAAGTAGTTAGCGAGCGAGAGTTGTTCAAGGGCTTGAGTTGATGGCAAGCGTTTCAGTGTCATTGCGAGGCGTAGTATGCCGAAGCAATCCCCAATGAGCGATTCGGAGATTGCTTCGCGCAAACCGCTCGCAATGACATTGTCATAGTTGATGTAAATGTCAGACTATCTCTACGGTCGCCACGCGGTTTTGGAAGCGCTCCGCGCGGGGCGCGTCATCGAGGACATTTCGATTGCGCGCGGGGTGCAGACGCGCGGCGCGCTGGAGGAATTACTGTCGCTCGCGAAAAGCGCGAACGTGCCCGTGCGCGGCGTTGCGCGTGATGAACTAGATCGCGTCACGCGCAACCATCAAGGCGTCGTCGCGCGCATCGGCGAGTACGAGTACGCGGAACTCGAAGAGGTGCTGGCAGTCGCGCAATCGCGCGGCGAGCCAGCATTTCTGTTGCTGCTCGACTCGGTGCAAGACCCGCAGAATTTCGGGACGCTGCTGCGAACGGCGGAAGCGGTCGGGATTCACGGCGTCGTCATCGCGGAACGGCGCGCAGTCGGCGTCACGGGGGCCGTGGTTAAGGCATCGGCGGGCGCGGCGCATCACTTGAAGATCGCGCGCGTGACAAATCTCGCGCGCACGATCGAAGGGTTGAAACGCGCGAACGTCTGGATCGTCGGCGTGGAGAATGTGCCTGAGGCAAAAGATTTTTCGCAGATGGATTTCAAAATGCCGCTCGCGCTCGTGTTGGGGAGCGAAGGCGCGGGTTTGGGCCGCCTCGTCCGCGAGAAATGCGATTTCCTGATTCGCCTGCCGATGTGGGGCAAGGTGAGTTCGCTCAACGTCGCGGTCGCGGGTTCGATTGTGTTGTATGCGGTGAAGCGGCAACGGGTATCCCAGTCGTAATTTGGTGTGGGCGGTTCATACAAGGAATGGCGTTGCCTTTTCAGGAGTGTGGATGTATAATCTGCACATAGTCTATTTTGCAGAAAAAACTCTGTATGGCAACCCAAGCGGGGTCTTATGCGGAAATTTGCCCGCTCAAGACATAGTTGGGCGCGCGATTACGCAACTCCCAAGCGTAGTTGCAACAGTTCATATTCGTCATTCAACTGCCCTTTCGCGATCTATTTGGTTTTGCTATTCACCGCATCGTTATCAGTATCGTCGCGAGCACAATCGATCATCTTAAGCACACCCTATGACCAAACCAGTCCAGCCAATAGCACTAACCAACTTCCCCAGCCTGTTGTCCAACCAACAGCATGACGCGCACCGCTTTCGCCGCTTTTGGGATCCGTACCCACATAACGTTGAACGGGTATTGAACTGTATCGTCCCGGCCCACGCTGTGCTGGACGTTGGAGTTGGAAAATGAAAGATCCTGGTTTTGTCTCTAGAGGTGGAATTAAACTGCAAACTGCTTTGGATCAATTAGAGGTTGATGCAAGAGACAAAATTGCTTTAGACGTTGGTTCTTCAACAGGTGGGTTTGTTGACTGTTTGCTGCAAAACAGGGCAGCCAAAGTCTATGCAGTTGATACTGCTTATGGGCAGTTGGCGTGGAAATTGAGGAACGACCCTAGGGTAGTAATAATGGAGAGAACCAACATCCTTTATTTGGAAAGTTTGCCAGAAAAAGTAGATATTATCACCATTGACGCAGGATGGACAAAACTGGAATCGGTGTTGCCAGCCGTTAAAAAATTTTTGAAACCTAAAGGAGTTATTATCGCCCTATTAAAACCTCAATATGAAGCTCCACAAAAGACCAAAAAAGGAGTAATCCCACCAGAATTGGTAGATCAGGTTGTTGAAGTTGCAGTAAGTAAGATTGAAGAATTAGGGTTTAGGATAGAACAGAAAATAGAGTCTCCAATTTTAGGAGCTGGTGGCAATAAAGAATACCTACTTGGTCTAAATTCTAAATAGGTTTATCCGACTTGCCAGAGAATTGAGCACAGAAACCCTGAGTTAGCTGAGTGTTGCCCTTTTTTCCATTCAGAAACAACGCTTCATGGCCCAACCGATCCAGCGTCTGGCGCTAACCAACTTCCCCAGCTTGTTGTCCAACCGACAGCATGAGGTGCACCGCTTTCGCCGCTTTTGGGACTCGTACCCACCTAACGTTGAACGGGTATTGAGCTGTATCGCCCCCGCCGACACCGTGCTGGACGTAGGAGGCTGGTACAAGCCCTTCAACCGGGCCGACTTTGTGGTTGACCTGCATTCGCATGATACCCGCGGCCAGGGAGGCAGCATCGGCAAGGGCCCTGAGCGGTTCAGCGCGGCGACGTGGGCACAGATGGATATCAACGAGACGCGCCTACCTTTTCAGGACAAGGAGATCGACTTCGTATATTGCGGTCAAGTTCTCGAGGATGTCCGAGATCCACTGTTCGTCTGCCGGGAGCTGATCCGGGTCTGCAAGGCCGGATGCATTGAGGTGCCTTCCATTTGGATCGAGTGCCAGTATGGCGTTGATGTCGAGTCCTTTTCGCATTTGTACCTCGGATTTCACAAACACCGATGGTTGGTTGACATCAAAGGGAATAGGCTCACGTTTATTCCCAAGTTGGTCTTCCTGAACGCATTTCACTTTGTCGACGAAGCCTTAGCGGAACGTTACCTACATTGCCATGCGATCTGGTCTACTTCCTTTCTGTGGCATGGCAGCTTCGAGTTCGAGGAACTGCCTTATCCAGATCTCTACAGTCTGCTGGATCGTCTGAAAAGGTATTTCGATGAGTTCGATTACTCGCAATTTGACGGCCGTGGATAGCCTGAACGACTACTCATGCTTGGAAACCATTCTCGGAACGGAGGCATCCGTCCAGGCCGATCTGTTCGTCACAGTAGTCATTCCGTTTTACCGCGGACTCACGTTTCTGGATGGCACTTTAGCTAGTTTAACCCTCCAAGATTATCCCCAATCTCTATGGGAGCTGATCGTGGTTGAAGACGGTAGTTTGGAAGACACAGCCGGCCTGGTCAACAAATATCAATCGAGGCTCAACATTCGCAGACTGCGGCAGCAGCGCCTCGGATACCGACTATGCACAGCTCGGAACCTTGGCATACAAGAGTCGAACGCCGATGTAATTGTGCTCGTTGATTTCGATTGCGTTTGCCTGCCCAGCCATCTTAGCCACCACCTAAGATGGTTCGAGCCCGATTTTCCGGTGGCTACGTTCGGTCTTCGGGAATTTGTGGCTCTGGACGATCTACGTCCTGACCAGATCCATGAATGGCTTCACTCATTGCCAAACCGCCCTCGTGTCAACAGTATCTCAAATAGGATGCAACAGATCGATAAGCGGCTACCTGAGCTACAGTATCTAAAGCACCATCCTTTCCCCTGTAACTGCTTCCACGGCTGCAATGTTGCGTTCCGACGATCCGATGCATTAGTGACAGGATTGTTTGACACCGATTTCGATGGCCATGTCGGCTATGAGGACATCGAGTTTGCCTATCGCCTGACACGGCTGGGTCGATACATCGTTTACGAGCCGGAGGCCATTGTCTACCATCAGGAAAACAATGTAGTTACGTTAGCAAATCGCATGGATGGTAGATTGGTGAACTTACACAAGATGTATAGCAAGATTCCTGGCATTTGCGAGTTTCGCCAGAGCATTGGTCAGGCATAGATCTCATATCACAAGCAAGGCCAATCAAGTAGAAGAGTGAGTAACGCTTAGTCATCAGTCACCGACGGGATCTAGAACTCAAACTGAATTCTGAAACGTTTACATATGGAGGTCTGCTGATCATGGAAACAGTTCTCGACTTGGGCAATCTCAATGAGGTCGGGAAAAGCTTTCAGCATTATGGCTACGTTCGTATCAGACACGCGGTCAGCATGGAAGATGTGATCAGACTACGCCAAGAGGTGGCGCACGTATTGACGATCACAAGTCAATTGCCAAACGGTTTAGTCTGGTTCTCGCCTGCTGTAGACGGCGGTCAAATCATCCAGAGGATTTCGCGCATAAATGTGTACTCCAGATTTATCCATGACTTTGGCAATACGCATCCCACATTATTGACGGTCACTAAAATACTTTTGGGTGCAGATCAGGTCAGATTCGCCGACGGATCAGAGGGCAGTGAAGGATCCGTTCTAGTAATTAAGGATCCGGCCAATGCCGGTGAACACAAGGAATTGCGTTGGCACCGCGATGCAAAGTTCACCCAGCACCTGCCAATTAATCCGTTTGTTAACTTGGGAGTTTACTTGGACGACTCCGGGGCTGGGCTAGGCGGGCTTGTAGTCCTACCAACCTCGCATCGTGTTTCGTTATTCGATCCGGATCTGGAAGAAACAACCAAATACCATTCCGGAGGAGTATGCGTTGAGGCTAGCACGTGCGATATCGTAATCCACTCGTCAGAAATCTGGCATTGCTCACGGGCACACGCTGTGGCTACTCAGATGCGCCGCGTGCTGTATTTCAACTTTCATGCTGTAGCTGGTCAATTAGCGGGATGAGATCATGTCAACACTAGGAGTAACCATCTTAGCCGCGCCAGCAGAGCCTCTAGACACTTGCCTGGCGAGCATAAAGCAGGTCGATCAGATACTTGTGTACTCATGGGATCCCAAGCAGATCGAGGTAGCACATGCGCACGGAGCGCAGACTGCATTAATCTCCACTGTCAGTCACGAGTTAATCCGCGATGAGATGCAGGCATCCCTGGCAACCGATTGGGTTCTACTTTTGGACCCCGACGAAATTCCAGAGATCGGCGCAATCGAATCTTTCCGCGCCAAAATAGCCTCCGCACCAGAAGCGGTGGTCGGATTCTGGATTCCTTACCGAACGTTCTTCCTAGGCACAGAACTGACAAAATCATTTGCCAATCTACGGCAACTGCGCCTGTTCCGCCGGAACCGGGTGTCGTATAGGAAACTCATTCATGAGTCTCCCTCGCCGTTGAGTGGCTATTTTGAGCATGTAGATATGGCAGAACCAGGTATCGCACACAATTTTGTGTTCGATCTTCAACGACGCTTCGAGCGGCATCTACAATGGGCGAAGATTGAAGCTCTCGAACAGTACCAACAGGGTGCACAACTTACTGATCCGGCAGATGTGCTAAGGGCAGGCCTGAGGGAATTTTGTAAGTACGCAGTTGAACAACAGGGTCTAGAGGATGGTTGCGCGGGATTGATTAACGCGCTTATGCACGGTTGGAAGCAGATAGCAATGCTCTGTTTCCTATGGGAACTGCAAAAAGCGCCTAACATGCCAGTGCGGCTATCTGCTCAGATTAAGGAGTTCTGTGCTGAACTTGAGGCTCGTGATTGGTCTATAGACTGATCATGCCTCATGCCAAGACCGTTGATACAGTAGAGATTGCAGATGATGAATATTGTCTTTATTGGCGACTTTCGTTGGAATAGCGGCTCAAGCCATGTGGTTTACAACTACTGTCGGGTTGCTCAGGCGTTCGATTGTGATGTGCGAATATCTGGTCAGTATGGATCGCTGGACAGCTCAATTCCTAATTTCATTCCCGTCTGCCACGACGTTCGGTGGGCCGATCATCTGATTTTAGTATTTGAGTCTAATCAATACCTAACTGAGCAACATATCGAAGACATACTGAAAGTGTTTTCACCTGCACAGATAACCATCATTGATCCCGACGGCCGCTATGGCCCAACTGTGAAGTGCTTAGGCGATTCTAATCACGTTCAGTACTCCCGCCTGTCTTGGAAAAACCTTTACGACACGCTCTCGGCGAGAATCCTGCAACCACGCCTCGCTGAGCTGCCTGACGGTGTAACCTTCTTTCCTTATTTTGGTATGGAGTACGCATCCTCAGTGGGAAGTAACGCCAAATGCTACACGATCCAGTACGTGGGTAATAACTGGTATAGATGGGATGCAGTTACGCAGTTCCTGAGTCGACTGCGAGACATCCGCCCGCAATTGGGCCGCATTGCGCTTAAAGGCAAGTGGTGGGATGGGACGTGTAAGACTGGCTTAAAGAAAGAAACCATGGCCGATGTGGATCTGCTAAAGGCATCGGACATCGAAACCGAATACTCTGTGCCATTTGGATCTGTCATCGGTGCTATGGGAGACGCCTGGATCTCGCCGATCTTTGTACGCCCAATGATAGCAGCTGCTATGCTCTTGACACCGCGTATGTTCGAGACGCTCTGCGCACACACTATCCCCATTTGGTCAACAGAGATTCAATATATCAGCCGAGTCTATGGTGAGGAGGCCCACCCTTTCTATTATTCGGACGAGCCTGACGTCAAAATTATCGAAATATTGGCCGACAGATATGCCTACTTACAATTGTCTTCCGATATTCGACGCCGGCTGTTTGACACTTATAATTACACAACTCTTTTTGCAGAATTGCTCAGGCTTTTGACCAACTGACAAATCACTGCCTTATGGCCTCACTTGGCAATCGTCCTTTACTCCTGCAACTTATCCAGAATATGGTCGTAGGAGGCGCCCAGCGAACTGCCTCCCGATTGATGAATCTGCCGGGCATTACGGTCGAGCTCGCAACCTATGATCAGATCAACAGGTTGTCCGCGCGCAACTATGCAGGTGTCCTATTACATGTATGGTGTGCGGTCCGCGACAGCGCCACAATGAACTGGCCCCCCGCTCTCGACTTGAACACAGAGCGACTGTTAGTTTTCAATCATGACTGGCACGGCGAACTGAACGTGAAAGCCGATGCATATATTGTGTATTCAAGATTCACAGCAGAGAATGTACGGGCTGACGGGCCTGTGCTGATCATTCCCGGTGCGATTCCGTTGCACTACTATCGGACAACTACACGAACCGAGCGTCAATTGCCAGGCAAGGTTTCGGTCGGTCGGCTTTCTACCATGCATAGCGGCAAAATCAACATTGATACTATCCATTATTGGCCGCAAATCGCAGCCGATACCTTCTGGGTCGCTGGTGACGGGCCCGAGCTAGCAAAGATAAAGAAAACATACCAAAGTGACAGTCGTTTCAGGTTTCCGGGGCAGATTAATCCACGGGAAGTACCACAGTTTCTCACCAACATTGACATCTTTCTGTATGACACTGCTTGGCATATAGAGAGCTTTTGCTATGTGATCCTGGAGGCAATGGCTGCCGGTTGCGTTGTTGTAGCACGTGACCAGGGTGCGATTGCTGAACTGATTTCGCCTGGCGTGGACGGGTTTTTGTTTCATTCTGACGAACAAGCCATCGACGTATGCAATATGCTTATTCACGATCCTGGCCTGCGGAGCCGTGTATCAATGCAGGCCCGCCAACACGCAACGTTGTACTCATTGGATAGGTTCTACGAAACCGTGCTGTCGGCGTTCGGCTGGGCTTAAAGTGATGCGTATAGTGTATTGCATTGACCGGTACTGGCCTGCTCACGGCGGGGCCGAAGTTTATGTTCGGACGATTGCCCGGGAAATGGCTACGGAGCACACTGTCAAAGTTATCACCCTGATTCGCGATGAGCGCTCACTCGTCGAAACATTGCATAGCCCAGCCACAGAGTCAAGTCATTCGTTGAGGCATGATGGTCGGGTTCAAATCATTACTTTAGAACTCCCACGGGGACTACGAGCTGCGTCACGAGCTCTTCTCCTAGAACCTTTCACGCATCGTCTGTTTTCGCATCACTATCACTTAGTTCGCTCATTGTGGCTGCGTTACACAGCACAGCTGCTGTGCTTTCCTTTGAAGCGCATGATCGAAGGAGTCGATGTGATTCACAGTGTTGCCCCCTGGGAGCTTTCACATGCAGCTAACTTAGTTAAAGGAAGGATTCCCCATTTTGTCACAGGCTTGCTGCATCCTGGCCAATGGGCGGATGACGCAAATAGCATAAGGCACTTTCAAAAATGCGATCACATCATTGCCCTTTCGGAGACAGAACGCCGGGCCTATCTACAATGGGATATCGCCCGCGACAAGGTTAGTGTCGCAGGCGTACCTGTCAGAGAAGTGGAGTATCAGGACGCTCATCCCTATCGATCAACTCGAATTGATCCAAGTAAACCATTGATATTATTCATTGGCGTCAAGAGAGCGTACAAAGGTATTAAGCTTCTTCTTGACGCCACACAGCATGTCTGGAAAGTTCTTCCCGAAGCTCAATTCGTATTTGTCGGTCCACGAACCAATTACTCGATAGCCACATTTGCCTCCAGAGCCAGTGATGCACGGATAATAGAAATTGATGCTATATCGGAACAAGACAAGTGGGGACTATTAGAGCAGTGTAGCCTGTTATGCCTTCCTTCTGAGACAGAGATCATGCCTAATGTGATTCTAGAGGCATGGTCAAAGCATAAACCAGTAATTACATCGAATATCGCAACTTTGCAAGAATTCATTGGTGACGCGGGGCTCTGTGTGCCACTAAATGAACTGGCGATCTCTGAGGCTATTATCAACTTAATTCAAAACCCGACCGTATCAAAGGCCCTTGGTGACCTCGGCTGGGAAAAATGTGTACACGAGCATAATGCATGTCGTGTCCGAGCAAGATTGGAAGAGATCTATCGTGCGCTCTTGGAATGAAGTCCAGGGCTTTTGGGTCAACCGAAAGGTGATGGTTACGGGGGCAGCTGGGTTCCTCGGTAGCCACCTCTGCCACCAGTTGTCTCAGGCCGGAGCCATTCTGACATGTATTGACGACTTATCCGGGTCTGCGGGCCCAATAGACAATACTTTGCAGAGTCACCACGTCCTGCCATATAAGATTGAAGATAGTGAATTCTGTGCGCTCGTCTCAAACAATGTATTCGACGTTATTTTCCACCTCGCGGGAGAAGCCTATGCCGCAAAGTCAGTCACAGATCCTTTGTTAGACTTCGAATCCAATCTTCGAGCCTCTGTGTATTTTCTGGATTCACTTCGGCGGGGCAACTTCCATGGTCATCTTGTCTACACGTCATCCGCCGCTGTCTATGGTGAGCCGAAGACCCTGCCCATTACTGAAGACACACCACCATCTCCTATTTCGCCATATGGAGTAAGCAAATTATCTTCAGAACACTACATCCGCACATATTCACAACTCTTCAACTTCGGCGCCCTAATATCGCGTCTATTTTCCCTTTATGGCCCCGGCCAGAGAAAGCAAGTTGTATTTGACATCACAAGAAAGGCACTGCAATTTGCCGGCCAGATAGAACTCCTTGGTCATGGAACTGAGGTACGTGACTTCTTGTACGTTGAAGATGCAGCTGCTGC
>Ga0315285_10005097_pt1 | contig 13575 bp, 18 predicted proteins | sample YL17G09_36_MG_FD_203698 | JGI IMG/M metagenome (GOLD analysis project Ga0315285, IMG submission 203698) | Sediment microbial communities from Yellowstone Lake, YNP, Wyoming, USA - YL17G09_36 | ecosystem: Environmental > Aquatic > Freshwater > Lake > Sediment | place: USA: Wyoming | collected... | reverse complement strand
CGCTGTACTAATTAATCAGTTGATTAATTGGTGAACGCGATGAACACGGAGAAAATCTATTTCGATAACGCCGAACTCGATGGAACAGCTTTAGCTTCTGGGACTATTTCAAGATATGACACTAAAATTACTAAAGTTATCTATTCCATTGACAGTATAATCGCTGATGATATTGGTGCTGAGTTGTTCGTTCACGAATTCAATGAAGTTGCAATTTATGAAGTATTAAACCGAATTCTTCCATACGAAAGTTTATCAGCTATTTCTCACAACTTGAACGCTGAAAGCGATAATGAATATGTAGAAGAGAGAAACCTTTTACATGGTTATGTAAAGAGCGATAGACTTCCAGCTATTGATAAAGTTTTCACACAACAAGAAACAGACGATTTTAGAGAAAGGGCAAACAAACCCAGACAATAAACATGGTCTTTCTCCCGAAAAGTTTATATAGTCGTTTGACATCTCAATAATACATGACGCGCTTGCGTCTAAACAAAGGGCGCGCAAGACCAAAGAGCTATACGCTCACAAACTTGCCGACCCTTCATAGTCGCTAGGGTTACGTTCGAAATAAGCGACAAAGAACGGAACCGCACAAGACCGAAGGTTTGTCCCGTACACGGGGCATTCCACCAACTTGTGCTTCAACTGACAAAAAACCACAAACCACGTCCGAGAACACGGGGGCACACTCTCCCCCGTGTTCCAACTAACTTTTACCGAAACCTTTATAAGCACGTTTAACATTTAGTTTAATGTGAATCAAATGACGCTCACAGATTCAAGAGAAAAACGTATTACATATTACAAGAATTGGCGTTTGAAACATAAGAAAGAGGTAAAGTTATATAAGAGGAAATGGAGATTAGAAAACCCAAACTATGAGAGAAAATATGAGAGAGAACATCGAATTTATCACAAGAAAACGCAAGCTAGGATTCAAGCTAAACGCCGAGAATTAGGCTCTATTATTCTAAACGCACCTTTTAACGGTTCAGAAGGACACCACATCGATAAATCACACGTTATTTTCATTCCAGAGTCTCTTCATACTTCTATTCCTCACAACGTATGGACGGGTTCGGGTATGGCTGAAATTAACACCGAAGTTTATAAATGGCTAGGTGTTATTCCTCTCTGAGTATGGTTGTTCTTAGCGAAAGTTTATATACTTCGGTGTGTATATGTCTATTCCGCACGTTGAAAAATCCTTATGCGGTGCGATACGACATAGGGCAAATTTCAACCTCTACATTAAATAAAACTAGGGTCACGGCGAAACGCACTAGCCAAGACCCCCCTAAAATTTTGAGCACGTTCGTTCTTAGCGAACCTTTATATAGGACGGCGAACACTACTCTTCAAAGGTTGAAACTATGAAGTTACAAGAGTTAAAGGAAAAGCTGACATCGAAGAACGTTAAACCCTCAGAGTCATGGCTCGAAAACCAATATCCAGCACAACCATCTGAACGATACTCTAAGCTGACATACTTGAACCTAGCGAACATTGAGGACAACTTCGGCAAAGAGGCAAGAGAACAATTAGAAAAATATCTTCTAAAGAACCCAGAAAAACGTGTCGTTGTTCTCGCGGAACTCACAGAGAAGGGCAATGTCAAAAAGCGACCCAGAATCTTCGTAGATTCAGGTGTTGGTTATGACAACTTTGCGTCATACTACGGAATCTATGAGCTATTCGCGTGTTCCGTTCACATGCACGGATTCATTGAAGTTTTCCAGAATATCAAAGACGGACAACAATAGGTGACTGAGCAATGAAGAACTTCCTAACATCAAAAGACAAATTCCCACCCGTCCATTGCAATGTTTTCCAAGACTATGACAGATTAGACGCGCTGGCAAAGAAACGGGGCTACCACGCTATTGAACTAGGAAATGACGACAAAATTACGACCCGTTCAGGCACAGGGCTTCAAAATGAACACCTTCATTCTGGATGGATAACAACTATGGGTGAATCTGGAACAGACCCGAAAGCAATGACCGAATTGCTGAAAGACAAGATAAAAGAGTGCGAAACGCGCGGAGAAACCGTTATTATTGGCTTCTGCCAAACGGGATGGTTCTCAGTCGGATATACGCTTTACTTGAAGGACGCTTAAGCCATGATGGACAAAGAGTTTAAGGTCAAAATAACCCCTAAACAAGCTCGATACGTCATAAAGCTCTTGAAAGATGCCGTAAAGACGAAAAGACGCAAAAAACAGCAAAACATCGACAGCATTGAAATACTCGTCACGGACATCGACATTCAGGTATCAACCGAGAACACACGATTTCTCTAACCTTCTCTTTTTTTGTGCATGGACGTTCTACCACAATCTTTATATAGCTGTTTGATTATTGTATTACTCGTATGAGCACGGGAACAAGGTTTCCAAACTACGTCCTTAGCTGACGAGTGATGGACGCTTATTGGAGAATCGTCCGTGTTCCGCGCTAATCTAAGTGGTCTAAAATGATAACACTAAAAACCGTGATTAAGAAAGTAAAAGAGAACGCTGGCATAATCATGGCATTTGCCCCGATAGCCTTTTTCGTAGTTGTAATAGCTCTAATACTTTCTGGAATACTCAAAGTTCACATTGAATTTTGAGCATGGACGTTCTTAGGAAACCTTTATATAGCTCGGTGTTGTTGTTATTATCAAGTGAACAAGATGGTCAAGCAAAAAATAGGATTCTTTAAGTGGCTCTACACAAGAACCATCGAAGTCATACGTGACCCTCTAACCCAAAGTATAGGGGCAATTCTGGGTGGAATTTTCATTTTCGCTTTTTCTGCTACTTTTGGTGCGCTATTCTCGCCTCTTCTATTTTTGGGTGTCCCTGTTGGAATATTGGTACTACTCTACGGAGTCTATAAAGTCGAACACTAGATTCGAGCATGGTCTTTCTACCACAACCTTTATATACCCGTTTGACATACTACTCTATCAAGGGCGAAGGGATATTGTTCCATTTTTTCACCGTCCTTTCTCGCGCTTTCCCTTCGCCCGTTCTACTCATTCCTTCTAACCTCTCTAACCCTCTACAAACTTAGACGATTTCACTAACACTTTTTGTTAAAGACCTCAGAACCCCCGACCCAGAGAGCCTTTACACTTTTTGATTTCACCACGTCAACCGAAACTGACCCAAGTTCTGCCCAAGCCGTCTTGAGCCTCTCTCACGAAACCCAGATTTTTAATCAACTGATTAACGAATCGTAGCTCGTAACGAGGCTGTGCACCCTTTACCCCGACCTCTAACCATATAACACAAATTGTTAAGCAAATTCCCGAACCCCAGAGAACCCACGTCCGACCCCTAACCCAGACCCTCTAACGACCTCTAATCACTAACCCCCCCAAGAGAGCCATATACCCCCAAAAGTGGAGTACATGGATAAAAGAAATGCTCGATAAAAGATACTGATGACCTTTACATACGTAAAGAAAAGGGTTGTCATACGTAAAGGGTCTATGGAGTGAATAGTTGGCATACGACAACGTGCTGACTGACATAGTGCTATAGCTCTATTTTAAACAACTGATTAATACCCCATTATAAACAAGTCCCCCCCCTCTAGCTCCCCTGAATGCCAAAATAGCCCTGAAAAAAAGACGTTTTGGCAAACGGTGACTTTATTATCCGAAAGGCTCGCGGAACTGTGGAGAACTTTTAATCAGGTGATTAAGCAGGGCAAACCGACAGGTAAAACGGACGGCGTGGAAGCTCTGACCAGAAAATAATTGGAATCAAAAAAACGCCTATGTGCGCTTATGTGACATTCTCAGTTGCATTCTACGGACAATTTCCTGTTAGCCGAGGCGTTACCCCAAAAGTTGCACTTTTTGTTACACTAGAAGTTGTGCTAGACCAAAACGTTTATATACCCCCTATTTAAGCGTATCGCCGATAGCCTTATATAGTAGCTATTTAAACCTATCGGTTGCTTATATATGTGCAAACTTAGCAAAATTCGAACCATAAAGTACAACTCTGGGTTTAATCACGTCTTTCGATACATACCATATAAAAGGCATGGTTGCTTATAAATGTTTGCCTAGAACAACCATGTTCAATTAGGGCTGAATCGAGGCGGATTAGCCAAACGAAGCACGATTTGAGGCGCGCTGAGAAGAGGATAGCGAGGTATATAAAGGTTCCTATTGTATCTCTGTTCTACACTTTAATAGGAAGGTTTATATAGGGCTGTGCGTATCTGCTAGTAGCTTGACGCAAGACACGGGAGAGAGGCAACCCAAAGTTGAACTTTTAGTGCAACTGAATTCATAAGATGCGTAACTATGTAATATACGCTTAACGCGAACCGCCGCCGCCAAATACTACGTTCTCAGCGTCCTATATAAACGTTTGCTTTTAGTTGTAGAACACAGATACACTTTAGCTACACATCATCGGACCCCGATTTGAGGCGGAATCAGTTAATAGAGGCATCTTATAGATTCGAACTCGCCGCGATGACTAGCTCTAAGGCTGATTTAGCTAAACGAACGTCATCGAACCATAGTTACCATAGGACTGATGTTGAATTGACCATGCCTAACATAGACCCGAACTCCACGATTTAGCCTTATTCGACTAAACGGGGCTTGCTCGCTCAATATCGTTGAGCAAATATAAAGGGAATTGAGCGTATTCGTCCGAACGACATGCTCAGGGCTTGTTTTTGACAAACGGGTTTGATATACAGTCCTTTTGGGTATCGCTGGCACGGACAGGTTCGAACAGAGCGAAAGGTTTATATACCTATTACAAGAAAAACCATAGAACTCTTTATTAAGGACGGTGTTATATCATCTTTAAGGACGTGGAACATTTGAACGATAAGGATGAATTGACACGACTTGAAAACTTAGCGCAAAAACTAGGTTTCCGTATCGAGTACAGTTATATCCTAAGCTGGAATCATTCGAAGGCTTCATTTTACCCTGAGCGAAAAATCATTATTGGAACTAAGAACTATTCAACTAATTATATTAATGGTTATGGTTCAATACCTGATAAGGTAAAAGCGTTAATTCTGAATCACGAAATAGGACATATTATCGTATATCAAACGCTTTACCCTAATATGGATATTGCCGAATTTTGCCTGTCATACGATAGAGAATTTTTGCTGAAACAAGAGGTTTATGCTTGGAAAACAGCAATAAATGAATTGCTTGATAATAATCCAGACCCTCTAGTGTTGGAATTGATACAAGAAACGATAAACGAGTGGGTCTATTGTGAGTTTATCGGGACATGTACAATAGATGCACAGCTAGAGCTACAGCAGAGCGTTATCTCAAAATTCGCTAAGTTTACCAAAAAAAGCGAAGGTTTATAAGTCACGGTGCTATTACACTATTAAGGACGTGGAAAGATGGTAGAAATAAAAATCTACGTGGTCACAACTGAGAACCCAGATAAAACGAAATTGGATGCTGTGAAAGTTCAACTGTGCGGTGCATTCGGCGGTTTAACTATCATTAACAACTGTGAGGGTCTATGGCTGGACAACGGAAAATTGTATCTGGACAACGTGCAAATTTGGATAATCGAAAGTTCAACCGTGGTTTCTCCTGAACAAATACTTAAATACGGCGAAGATTTAAAGCGGATATGCTCACAGAAGAGTCAACTGATAAGCATAAACGGACATCCGTATTTCGTTTGAAACAATTCCCTTCTTTTTTTAATGCGAAGGTTTATATAGGACGCTGACATTATAGTATTGAAGGACGTGCGAACGTGGAACACTTACAACTTAGCGTAATATGCGAACACTTAACACAACTAGAGGACACGGACGTTATCGGACTCTTCGATTTAAGCCTAGAATCACAAGTGCAGTTCTTAGAATTCTTTAAACACTATAAGGACTGTGAAAAAGGCAAGGCTAAAGGAAAGGGCTTTGGAAATTGCTGGAAATTGAATTCTAAGCGTAATCCTAACGTATTTACCCATTTAGAGGCACAATTCAAGAGATTAGTGGACGACTTTAACCTAGAGTTGAACCATGAGGTACGCATAAAAGTTAAGGATAGGTGCAACCGCTGGCACATTTTCAAATTAGACTTCTTTGACCCTAAGACCCAAATTGACATAGAAATAAGCCCAAATTGGCACAAGAATTACCTTTTAGTCGTAAGACGTGACGCATTGCGTAGAAGGCTCTTAAAACGGGTCGGGATTCGAAGTCTAACGGTTCCTGTAGTATATAAGGGCAAACACGGACACATAGATTATATAAGAGCGAAACGAATAATAAAGATAATCAAAAGTGCAACCGTCAGCCCTAACTCACTAGACTACTATACAACTAATAAAGAGGTGAATGAATAATGGAATATTTCGGAAATTGTCCCAAATGCAGACACCACACGATAGTTAAATCCGTGAAGGCTATAAAAAGTGCAACTGCGAGACTACCACAGCGTACAAGCGAATGTATCAACTGCGGAACAACTGCAAGAATAACCATAATCGGCGAAATAGTTAAACTTGCAGGGATAACTAACGTGGTCAACCCAGAGTTTGCAACGGTAAACAGACTTGTGGTGCGCCTGTGGAGTTAAACCACCGTGATATAGACGGTGCAACTTTCCCTTCTTTTTTTAGTACAACTTTCTATTAACTGAAAACTTAGAGAATTTTTCGTTTAGCCACACAATACACAGTTGCTCACTATTCACCACAATACCATGCTTTTTTCCCATAGCTCCCATTGTGATGAATCGTGAACAGACGTGTAGGTATGGTCTTTTCCCATGCTTTTCAATCACAGTTGCCCACTTTTCATCACGAAATTCGGAAACATCGTAGGTATTGATGGAACGGTACGGCGAAGCGGAACGGCGAATTTGGCATTTTTTAATCAACTGATTAAGTCGAAACCTTTATAAGCAAGGGACAATAGTTCAACTTTCTATAATCACAAATTGAGAAAGGTTTATATACCACGCTGACATAGTATATTATTGAGGCGCGGGCGACCCAAGACGGCGAACTCGTGAAGCCTCACAAGGACGAGGGACAATTAGCCCTTAACAAAGGGACAATTAGCCTTCTGACACACGCTCGATAGGAGTGCTTACCGATGAACGGTAGAACGGTTCGAAACGTTCGATAGGAGTGTAAGTCGATGAACGGTAGAGCGTAAAGACGGATAACCCAAAAAAGTGCAAAACACTAAACGGGACTCCCGACACCTTTTTTCTATTATTTTTTCGGAACACCAAAAGTTCAACTCGTGGTGCAACCGAACTCATGGCATTCGTGTCCATGTAATATCCGATTCGTGTCGCCACCGTCCCTAATACTACTATAGCACACGGGTATATAAACCTTTGCGTACACTTTAGTACAGAAACCTTTATAAAGGACGGTACTATTATACTATTGAGGACTTGCTCTACTCGGTAGCGAACTCGGTGCACAACCGAAGAGGCGAGGCGAGGACTTATAAACCGAAGCCTCAAATCGTGCGAAGGTGCAAACTTCGCGTAGGTTCGGGTTTGACGGTGCGAATCCGTAAGCCTCACCAATTAATCAACTGATTAAGGACGGTGACAAAATGGAGAAAAATAAGGTTATATGGCGATATGTTGAAGAATCAATAGGTTACGGTAAAACTTTGATTCACACAAAACCGTTTTGCGCTTGTTGTGGTCGTCCTTTATAAACCTTCGGTTTTTAGGTAAAGGTTTATAAGCTACGATGCCTATATGCTATTGGTGAAAATATGGCACAGCTATTTTACGTTACGGGAACACGAACAGAGGCACACGGGACAGCTACGCTTTTACTGTGCGGTCATAATGTTGAAAATATGAGGGCTGAACTCACGAGACAGGGTTTTACATTCACAAGAGCGTTTAGGCTGAGACAACCGAGATTCGCCGACATCAGAACTCAATTTTGAGTAGCAACGTTTATATAGGTCGGTGCTATACTATATTACAAGGACGTGGAAAAGTGAAAGATAATGTAAAATGTCGAACTAAGTTAGTAAATAAGCGTCATCGATGCTGTGGGGCAAACACAAGCATAGTTGAACTTATCGAATACGACAACGGGGCAATAGCTTTCAGCGAATCCGATATTGAAGAGTCTTTTGTTTACCTCTACCCTGAACAAATCGAACAGCTACATCTTAGACTCATCGCTAGACTCAGAGAAAAAGCCATTGAAGAACAGCAACTCTAAACAACCCTTTTTTCTAGTATATAAACTTTCCGATTTTAGGCAAACCTTTATAAGAGGCGATGCTATTACTATAGTTAAGGACGTGTGAACGTGGACGAACTAGAACAACAAGAATATTTCGCTTATCTAAAAGTTATGGACGGATACCGTGACATAGATAAGAACCCATGCGAGCACAAAAAGGCACAACTAAAAACCACATGGGAAGCGGTTCCTGACAGCAACTTAGAAGTATGCGAAGTTTTATGCTGTGAATGTCAGACCTTTATAGCTTTAGCATACCGTAAAGTTCAGGTTATTCAACCTGAAGCCTCAGCTATTAAGGTGATTCAAACCATTAACGCCAAATATCGCTATGGATTAACGAACACCTAAAGGTTTATAAGGGACGCTGACATATAGGTATTAAGGACGTGTGAAAATGGCAAGAATCTTTAAAGTGAATGAAACCACAGAAATACTCTGTGAATTTGTGAGCACAAGAAGCGGTTTTAGACATGATGCAAGGCTGTTCAAAAATGGCAATGAATACGAAAAGGCTAAAGTATGCTACGTAAACAGAACATGGGAGAAATTTGACTTCGAAACCGTCATACATAAACTGCTAGAAAAGACGGACGCTTTGACCGAAACAGAAAAAGAGCAATTCAGAACCGAATTAAACAACAAATACGGCTATTAACCCCCCTACCCCCTTTTTGTTTTTTTGGTGATAATCATGGAACAAAAAAGACGAATTCGGACACAACCGAAATTAAAAGGAAATCTCGGCAAACTGTTTAATAAGCGATTTTTTGAACTGCTCGAACAGAACCGATAAAACTCCCTCTTTTTTTGACTTGCAAACTTAGCGGAAAAACAAATTTTAACTTAATATATACCTATGTGCGTTACACCCCAGACAGTTACCCCCAGAAGTTCAACTTTCGGTTGACCACAACCTTTATATAGGTCGCCATACCGAAACGTTTATATACTACCCTATACCGAAACCCTTATATACTACCTATTTGACTTCATAGTTCCTGTTCTACCATACAACACCGTCACTTATAAACCTTCCTATTTAACTGTTCAACAATAATATAGTTAGTACATTGTGTTCGATTCATCACAACGATGAGAGCGAAAATTTCGTTCGAGAAAATATACGTGAAAACACCATAGTACGAGTAACCACTTCGAAAACACACATATGGGGCAATAAAAAGACCATTGTGGTGAATCGTACACAATTTCGAAGCATGGGAAAAGCATGGTAAATTCTCGAATCGTGACTTCGATTCACCACGCATAGGAACAAAAGTTTAACCGTGGGTAACATTCGATTTAAGTGATGCGTGTCCATGTAATATACGCTTAACGCGAGGCTCTACATACTACGTGGGAGCGGGACTATTTAAACGTTTGCTTTTAACTGTTCAACGTGGCTACACATGACCATATAAACTGTATATTTGACCTACACTTTAAAGCCAACCTTTAAATACTACGTTCGACACGTTACCTAATGGTGAACAAGGATGCCAATAAAAACCGTGGAATTTGTCTTATATCTCTCGGACGTTGTAAACTTAGGCTTTTCAGAATTGACGATTCAAAAAATTAAGCAGAGATTGATAGACCACTTTTCATTTGGTACGAATTTACCAGAGAATTACGTTGTAATTTATCCTCATATTGTAGCGTTTGAGATGCACAACGAGGATAAAATTGTTCGCAAATTTAACTATACAGTTCTGCATGAATTGATACACGGATTACTTGAAGAGAGTGAACTTAATACAGAAGAGATGTGCCACGCTTGGAGTATGATACTAACCGATGACCGTGAATCAAATGTAAGCGGTCAAGGACACCACTATTATCAAATGTTAAAAGGACGAACAGAAATCGTTGTAAACGAAGAACCCAAATTCGAGGCGGAAAAACTAAACGCGGCACGGAATTTGTCCAGAATGCGATTAACGAAACACCATGAGCTAACAGGACTTTAAACCGCGAAGTATATAAACCTTCTGGTTTTACCCAAACCTTTATTAATGACCGTGCTATATTATATCTCAAGGATGTTGAAAAAATGGCAAACGTATTTAGTGTTAAGCACTACGTAAAAATTGCCGAGCTAATCGGCAAGGCAAAAGACTTGGATGAATTTTACAGATTTTTCGTAAAGTTCGCACAAGTCGAAAACCCAAAATTCTCTATTGAGAAGTTCTATAAAGCGGTTCAGAAAGCCCATCAATTCGGCGGAATCGGTTGCGGTTGCCCCGAATTGGCAAACGAAGCCCCAGAACAAGACGGACAACCTGACGAAGCCCAAGAATGGCACGATTTCGACCCTGACGCTTAAAGCGTCCCTCTTTTTTTATCCATAACATGTAACATAACATGTTTTCCATGCTTTGACCATGCCTGACATGATATAAAGGTTTATATAAGTCGGTTGACATAGTAGTACATGGCGAGAAAAATGAACACACACAACAACACACAAGTAAAAACTCATGTCGGGACTTTTCAAGTGAAATACCACCGTGACGGCGGAAAAGTCGGCAGTACGAGCGTGATTATCCGAAAGAAGCTCGTTTATGAACCCTATGACATTTTAGCCTATAAATTCGGAGCAAAATAAAAATGCCAAAAACTTGTTTAGGAAATTTGACTCGTGACTGTTCTGGGACATGTCCAGATTATCAGGAATGCCTTAAAAAATACATGGACATGGAAATAAGAACGTCAGAACATAACAGAGATTAATGCAACCGAGGCGGTTCACGGGAAGTTTAACTTTAAGTTGGTTTCTAATCATGGTATCCGTGTCCATGTAATATCCCGTTTTTTCTCGCGCTGAGGTTGTCGCCCTCAATAGTAACGTGTGCATCGAGGTATATAAACGTTTGCTTTCAAGTGTAGAACAGGACTACAGTTTAGCTACACAACAACGTTTATAAGTCACGGTGATATAATATAGTTAAGGACGTGTGTGACATGGACGCATTAAAAAAAGCTCTTGCGGTTAAGCGTAAAATGATTCACCCAGAACGACAAAATTTTTGTCTAAACAAACTTAGTGAATTCTCGAAACGCTTAATATTAGGAATTCAAGACACACCTTATATTTTGCTTCCTGACCAAAAACAAACCTATTCTATCGATTTGAACCCTAAGCAATGCCGAAAAGCTAAACGGGACGGTTTACAGAACGTAATTCGTGCATCATGGTCAAATCTGCCTTTTAGAAATAAAAGCGAATTTGATATTATTTATGCTGATAATTTCGGCGATAGAAAAGACATTAACGAAATAGCGCACGAAGTAAATCGACTGAAAACCAAAAAGCTCATCATTTTAGGCAATGCTAGAGCGTACAGGAAGCCAGCGAAGCGCAAATGGAAATATCTCCTTAAAACGAGGTTCCCTAAGCTAAAGCTCCAAGAATTACGGAAGGACGGCGGTTATTGTTCCACGGTGCAATGGACAGCAATACTGTATAAGCGTTGAACACTTAAATAGGAACGTTTATATAGCTCGCCGCATACGTTACTATTGGTGAAAAAATGACCAACAACAAAAAGCCCAAAAAGTTGAGCACGGAAGACTTTAACGCGATATTTGACGCGATAAGGAACACGGAAAAACACCCAAAAATAAAATTCTCAGGTCGAACGTTTAGAGGAGTCAGGGACTAAAACCCTTTTTCTTTTGTAGTTCTGTTGTACACTTGAATCGAAAGGTATATAAGGAACGGTGTACACATACTATTGAGGGAAAAACTCATGGCAAGGACAATAAGGGTTAACGTGGTTGTGTGCTACAGAAATAGGCTTACAAGAATGTTTCGCAATGTTGAACTTGACATAACACACATAAACGAACTTAATAACCGTAACATGTCAAGAGCGTTCGAAGAACAATACCCTAAACTCGTGGCAAAAATCCCAACGTGGAAGGACAACCGAGGGTTTACTTTTAGGGCTAACTTCGAATGTGAACCGCTCTACTAAAAACCCCAATTTTTTGTGTATTTCTGTTCTACAGTTAAAAGCGAAGGTTTAAATAGGTCGGCGATATACTATATTTGTCGAGCGCGGGAAACTTGACGGCGCGAGCTATCGGATATTACATGGGCACGGACGGCAAGAATCCACCGAAACGTTTATAAGCAACCGCCTCACCAGAACCTTTATAAGTCTCTGTGCTATACTGTTCTATAAGGACTGTGAAAACATGATAGACATGAATAAGGTCAGTATTGCGTTAACTCTGACAAACGCCAAATTGAACACGCTGTCAACAGAAAAATACAACACACTAAAAGCCTCTGTTGACGTACCACTTGAACCGCTGGAAATAGTGAAATATCAGAATCTAAAAGCTATCGCCCAAATAGAACAGAAAATTTCACTCGAAGTTGCACTCTGGATATACACGGCAATTGAGCATTGGGCAAAAACGACACTAGGAGAAAAAATTCTGATAACTCAAATGATAGCTGGCTGGGCTGGAATTCTTCGCAAATAAACCCTTTCTTTTCTGTATTATTGTTCTACAGTCAAAAGCAAACGTTTAAATACCTCTCTGAACATATACTATTATTGGTGAAAAGCGCAATGAGAAACCGAAAAAGAGAATTTAGTTATGAAGAGCAACCTAGACAAATAGCTCTAGCCTTTGAGAGAGAGCTATTGATAATATGCGCTCAAGTAGAACAAGCCGAAAAAATCGAAGGACAAAAAAGACGAGGTTATCAAGTATGAGCGAATTACTAATAGCTCTGTTAGGATATTTGCAACGTGGTTTGTTTCTGACCAACTAATCCAGAACGTAGGCAAAAAGAAGGAATAAAAGGGCTTCAATACGACACGGGTTTAAACCCGTGTTCCTAGTGATTAGCCTCTAGGTAGAATATAGCTAACTGATGAACCTTATAGGCTATGGTTTATAGGGTCAAGGTTGTTGCACTACACTTGCAAGCTAGAGGCTATCACATAATTACACTTTTAGTTATACCAAACCCTTATATACTAGCCTGTTTCACTTGTGCACAACACTACTATATAAGCCTATCGCAACCCTTATATACTAGAGCCTCACTCACGAGCACAGCACTACTATATAAGGCTTACGCAACCCTTATATACTACACCCTACCCCCTACCCCTATTTAAACTTATCGCAACGCTTATATACTAGACCCACCCCTCTACCCCCTTATAAAGCTATCGGACAATTCACAGTTGCACTTTCAGTTACACTAACAAGAGCACTAACAATTATCACAAAAAGTACAACTTTCAGTTGCACCAGAAAGTCCCCCGCCAGTTGCACCCCCAGCCCAACTTGAGGTA
>Ga0315285_10005096_pt1 | contig 13576 bp, 13 predicted proteins | sample YL17G09_36_MG_FD_203698 | JGI IMG/M metagenome (GOLD analysis project Ga0315285, IMG submission 203698) | Sediment microbial communities from Yellowstone Lake, YNP, Wyoming, USA - YL17G09_36 | ecosystem: Environmental > Aquatic > Freshwater > Lake > Sediment | place: USA: Wyoming | collected... | reverse complement strand
ACCCCACTGGAATCCTGCACTAAGTTCCTTCTTCCCATGAATTCAGATATTTGACCTGTTCGGGAGTCAAAACGTCAATGGATATATCCATCGCGGCGAGTTTGAGGCGGGCGATCTCTTTATCTATGTCATCGGGTACGGAATGGACCTTCTTCTCCAATTTACCAGCGTTCCTGACCATGAACTCGGCTGCAAGCGCCTGGTTGGCAAAGGACATGTCCATCACCGAAGCCGGATGTCCTTCTGCGGCAGCCAGATTCACGAGGCGACCTTCACCCAGGAGGTTGAGGCGGCGACCATCAGACAACTCATACTGCTGGACGAACGGGCGCGCCTGTTTGGGTTCAGCAATGGACATCTCCTGCAAAGCCGGGATGTTGATCTCGACGTTGAAGTGACCCGAGTTGGCGATAATCGCACCGTCTTTCATGACCTCGAAGTGATGGCGATCAACCACATTGATATCGCCGGTCAGGGTACAGAAGATGTCACCTATCCGGGCGGCATCAGCCATGGTCATGACCCGGTAGCCATCCATGACGGCTTCGAGCGCCTTGAGGGGATCGATCTCGGTCACGATCACATTGGCGCCCATGCCGCGGGCACGCATCGCCAGACCACGGCCGCACCAGCCGTAACCAGCCACGACAAAGTTCCTGCCAGCCAGCAGGATATTGGTTGCCCGGATGATGCCGTCGATGGTTGACTGGCCTGTACCATAGCGGTTATCGAAAAAGTGCTTGGTCATGGCATCGTTGACCGCAATGACCGGAAAATGGAGCATCCCGTCCGCTGCCATGGCACGCAGGCGGATGACACCGGTGGTGGTCTCTTCGGTACCGCCAACGATGCCCTCAATCAGTTCGCGGCGCTCCTTGTGAATGGTGGAGACCAGGTCGGCGCCGTCATCCATGGTCATGTGGGGTTTGTGGTCAAGGGCTGCGCCAATGTGCTTGTAATAGGTGACATTGTTCTCGCCCTTGATGGCGAAGGTGGGGATCTCATACTGGTTGACCAGGGCGGCGGCTACATCATCCTGGGTGGAGAGTGGGTTGGAAGCGGTCAGGACCACGTCGGCACCGCCCTGCTGGAGAGTATGCATCAGGTTGGCGGTCTCGGTCGTTACGTGCAGGCAGGCCGAGATACGAATATCCTTGAGGGGTTTTTCACGGCTGAAGCGCTCACGGATCAAACGCAGGACGGGCATTTCACGCTCTGCCCAATCGATGCGCCGGCGACCACCCTCAGCCTGGTTGATGTCTTTAATATCATAATCGCTCATGCTTGTCTCCTTCAAATTATTCACTGGAGTATGAGGCTATCCAGCTTACCATTGTCAACGAAGTGTTTACGATAACGCTCCACAAACTCAGAGGGCGTATAGACATGACACTGGGGACCGCGGTTTTCCAGACAATAGGTGGCAGCCAGGGCACCCACCTGCCCACAAGTCAACCAGTCCCAGCCATGGCTGTACCCGGTCAGGAATCCGGCACGGAAGGCATCACCCACACCAGTCGGATCGACAATCTGCACAGGGGTGACGACCGGAACATGCACCACCCTGCCATTCACATGGATATCCGCTCCATGCTCACCGCGTGTGACAACCAGCACATCAACTCGTTCCAGGATCTGCCCCTGGTTCAAACCGGTTTTTTTCGAGATCAAGTCAAACTCATAATCGTTGACGAAAAGAAAGCGCGCCCCGGACATATCGCGCGCGAGTTCTTCACCCTCCAGCCGTAACACCTGCTGGCTGGGATCGTACAGGTAGGGAATACCCAGCAGCTTGCACTCGGCGGCATAGTTCTTCATTGCCACAGGGTCATTGGGCGAGACCACCACAAGGTCAGGGCGTACCTCGACATCCTTCAGCGATAGTTCAGCTGCGTATGCCATCGCACCTGGATGAAAACTGGCAATTTGAGCGTTTGCTTTATCGGTGGTGGCAAAGAACGAAGCTGTGAACTCAGAGGGGATTACCTGCGTTAATGAGGTATCAACACCCTTACTTTCCAGCCAAGCCCGGTAATCAGCGAAATCCTCGCCGACCGCTGCCATCAGCCGCGGACGCTCGCCAAGCAATGCCATGGTATATGCAATATTGGGAGCAACGCCACCCCGTACACGTGTCATCGAATCGACCAGAAAGGAGAGGCTGATGGATGCCAGGCGTTCGGGCAGGAACTGCTCCTTGAAATAACCCGGAAAGGTCATCAAATAATCGTAAGCGACAGAGCCGGTCAATAAAATGTTCATGGTTCTCGTTTTACCACCTTGGGTAGATTAACATCGTAGGGCGGATAGACCACTCCATTCTCAGTAATGAATGCCGTGATCAACCGGTTTGGAGTCACATCAAAGGCAGGATTGCGGGCTTTGGCGCCTTCTGGAGCTACCTGCTCACCATGGTACTGAATGCCGAGGACTTCATCCTGCGGGCGCTGCTCGATGGGGATCAAGCCACCATGAGCCAATGCCAAGTCAATGGTTGAGGTTGGGACGACAGAATAGGCTGGGACACCATTATCATAAGCGGCTAATGATAACATGTACGTTCCAATTTTGTTGGCAACATCACCATTGGCTGCAACCCGGTCGGCACCGAAGAGAACCCGCTGCACCTGGCCGGTGTGCAAGAAATGACCAGCCATATTATCACTGATGATCTCGTATGAAATACCAAGCTGTTCCAGTTCCCAGGCGGTCAGCCGAGATCCCTGCAGACGGGGACGGGTCTCGTCCACCAGGACGTGGATGCGCTTGCCCTGCTCATGAGCCATGCGGATAACCCCCAATGCTGTTCCCCAATCCACGGTCGCCAACGCACCGGTGTTGCAATGGTGGATGAGCGTATCACCGTCCTCAATCAACGCGGACCCATGCCGTGCCATGCGCATGTTGATTTCCACATCCTCATCAGCAATGCGCTGGGCTTCCAGGAGAACTTTTTGCCGCAGGTCACCCGGTGAACCGGTGTAACCGCTGACCCTGGTGAGGATGCGGTCGACCGCCCAGACGAGATTGACGGCAGTGGGACGGGCAGCTTTGAGGGTAGAGGCAGCCTCTTCCAGATCCACGTACAACTCCGTGGCAGCGCGGGCTTTCGATCCCTGAGCTGCCAGCGCCAGACCAAAACCGGCTGCGGCACCAATGGCTGGTGCGCCGCGGACAACCATATCCCGGATCGCATCTGCCAGCGCAAAATGGTCACGAAATGAAACCACCTCCAGCGACTGAGGCAGGCGGCGCTGGTCGATCATTTTCAGTTCATTCTTATCGTAATCCCAAAAGACAGTTCGCACGGACACACACCAAAAGGCGCCCTCGCGGGAGAGCGCCGTCATGTATGACCACAGTTTAACATGGGAACCCCTCTTTGTCAAAGCATTGACATGCCTCCTGTTCTCCGTTATAAGGGTCGGATGAAGAGCAAATCGATGCTGGTCTGGCTGTGGGTCATCACCTTGCTGGCAGCCTGCAACCTGCCATTAACTCCCCCCGGACCAACAGCAACCCCCAGCCTCACCGGATCGCCCAGCATTATCCCAACAACCACACCCACGCTGACGCCCTCACCCACCCCGACACCTTTACCCATCGTACGTATCGCAGACGCTGAGAAAGCTCTGTTCAACGGTGATCATGAGCGGGCGCGGGCTGAATTTCAAACAGCTCAAGCAGATTCGAACGAAAAAAACACCCAGGCAGATGCCCTGTGGGGATTGGCGCGGGTAGAGTATGAAGATGCACGCTATCAGCCTGCCATAACCGTGCTGCAACAACTGACAACGGATCATCCGGATTCCCGACATTCAGCGCAGGCTCATTTCCTGCTCGGACAGATCTATATAACGTTGGAGCGTCCCCAGGAGGCAGCCAGCGAGTCTGCAACCTATCTCTCCCTGCGACCGAGAGTAATCGATAGTTATGTACAGGAACTTCAAGGTGATGCACTGGCGGCAGGTGGAGACTACTCCGGTGCGGTGAGCGCATACCAGGCTGCATTGCAATCACCGCGCCTGGACGATCACATGCAATTGGAAATCAAGACAGCCAGCACCTTTGCTTTATCAGGTGACCATGCGAGCGCACTAACGATGTATGATGATATCGCAAGCCGGGCTGTGAACGATTACATCAAGGCGCAGATGGACCTGTTCGCCGGCCGGGCTCTTATCGCGCTCGGACAAGTTGATGAAGGATATCAACGCTATCTGCATGCAGTTGAGAATTACCCCCTGTCATATGATTCATATACAGCGCTGGTCGAACTCGTCAATGCCAATGTTCCTGTCGATGACCTGGAGCGCGGACTGGTTGACCATTTCGCGGGTCATAACGACATCGCCCTGGTCATGATCGATCGTTATATTGCCGGAAACCCGGAGAATGATGGGACAGCCCACTATTACCGCGGCTTGATCCTGTGCGAACTTGACCGATACCAGGAAGCAATTGATGAGTGGTCTTTTTTCATACTGAAATATCCAGACAACCGCTGGTGGGCAAAGGCCTGGGATGAAAAATCTTTTACCCAGTGGTTCTACATAAATGATTATTCGGGGGCGGCGGAGACCCTGCTGGACTTTGTGTATGCAGTACCAGGTCATCCCCTGGCTGCCACCTACCTGCTTGAAGCCGGCAGGATCCTGGAGCGAGCCGACAGGCTCGAGGAGGCGGCTGCCATCTGGGGCCGGCTTGCTGAAGAATATCCCGGCAGCGATCTATCGCCGCAGTCCCTCTTTTGGGCAGGGATCACATACTTCCGGCTAAATGACTATGCGCAGGCGCTGACCAGTTTCCAAAGAAGTCTTTTGCTCTCATCCAAGCTGGAAGACCAGGCACGCGCTTACCTGTGGATCGGAAAAACACAGCAGAACCTGGGCGACCAGGCTGCTGCCCAAACCGCCTGGCAGCAGGGGCAAGCCCTGGACCCGACCGGCTATTACAGCGAACGCGCCCGCGACATCTTGATGAGCCGTCCCCCCTTCGATCCGCCATCGATCTATCATCCGGAAATCGATCCAAGCACCGAACGGGCTGAGGCTGCCTCGTGGATGCGCGTGACTTTCAATCTGCCACCAGACACCGACCTGAGCGGTCCTGGTCCCCTGCTGCAGGATGCACGGATGATACGGGGCACCGAGCTCTGGGAGCTTGGGCAGTACAACCAGGCGCGCCTGGAATTCGAGAACCTGCGTGAGGCAGTCAAAGAGAATCCAGTTGACACTTTCCGCCTTGCCAATTACATGCTGGAGCTGGGTCTCTATCGCATTGCGATCGACGCCACCCGGCAGGTGCTCACACTGGCAGGGCTGGACGATCACGCGGCTTCATTGAAGGCGCCGTCTTATTTCAACCATGTCCTCTATGGGTTTTACTATGACGACCTGGTCATTCCAGCCGCGCAGGAGAATGGATTTCATCCCCTTTTCCTGTTCAGCGTGATACGGCAGGAGAGCCGATTCGAGGGATTTGTACGCTCCAGCGCAGATGCACGCGGCTTGATGCAGATCGTTCCCAGCACCGGTGCGAGCATAGCCAAGAATATGGGCTGGCCAGTAGATTTCTCATCAGAAGACCTTTACCGCCCAATCGTCAGTGTGAGGCTGGGTGCCAGCTATTTGGCAGCGAACCGGGATTTACTTGGCGGCAGTAACTATGCAGCACTGGCAGGCTACAATGCCGATCCAGGCAAAGCCGCCATCTGGAACAACCTTACCGGAGGGGATGACGACCTGCTGCTCGAAGTGATCCCCTATGAGTATGAGGAGACCAGGCTGTATATACGATACATCTACGAAATATATAATACATACCGGACGCTATACGGTTCGGCGCAATAAGAGATGGATCAGGGATTGGGAGGGCGATATTCGATATTTGAGATTGGTGACTAGGGATCAGGTGACCAGGTGATATGGGATCGGGAATCGGGTGATGAGGGATCAGGTGACCAGGCAATAAGGGATCGGAAATCGGGTGATGAGGGAGATCAGGCGACCCAATCACAAAGGAGATAGTGGTTGAGACTTGCGGTCATTTTCTAGTTGAGGTGAATCGCGGGTCTGGAGGAGATTCTTCACCCTCAAAAGCAGTCGGGGGCGCTGCGCGGCGCTGCGCTCCCCGACAAAAACCGCCGGGGCAGGCAGAATGACATGGGCTGCGGAGATGCAGGCAGGGTAATATCGTGGGCGGGCAGGGTAACCCATTCTTTTAACCCACATTGAGCAAGATCGAATGGTGAGTTAGATCCGTTATTTCAAGTGTTCAAGGATGCGCTGGTGCAAGGTATCCGCATCCATATCCATGACCGAGACCAGCTTGTCACGCCCAGAAGCGCCGGCAACTATGTCAATCTTAGATTGGGCTACACTGACCACATCTGCCAAAAACTTGATGAGAGCCGCGTTGGCTTTACCTTCCACCGGTGGGGCCACCAGGCGGATCTTTATGGTCCCATTGCGCATGACCCCGACGATCTCATTGCGGCGTGCCCTGGGTGTAACCCGCACAGCGATGGCTGCACCTTTCCTGCCATCATGCAGATGGTATTTTCGAGCAGCCATGTTACCTCAAAGTTAATAAAAAGTATCTCAAAGCAGTGGATAGAACCGATACCAGGATGATCAATATCAAAGGACTGAAATCGAACATGCCGACCAGGGGGACCACCCGCCGGATCGGCTCCAAGAGCGGTTCAACAATCCTGTCAATGGCAGTCCGGACCGGGTGATAGGGGGACATAAAATACGACAAGATGGCTGAGACAATTACCAACAAGATGATGAGTTGGGCTGTTATGTCGATCAACCGTATCATGATATCGATGATCAATCTGCACCTCCATGTTTTGCCGGACGCGGTCCTACGATGGCTGTTCCGATACGAACGAGGGTGGCACCCTCCTGCACAGCAACCTCAAAATCGACACTCGTTCCCATTGAAAGCTCCTGCCATGAAATATCTGGAAAATTCCCAGCAAGGAAATCCCGCAGACTGCGTAAACGAATGAAAAAATTCCGCGAAGGCTCCCCGGTTTCGGCGAACGGCGGCATAGTCATCAGCCCGCGTAGTTCCAGATTGGAGAGGTTTATTATCCCGGAGATATCAGACAGCAGCTCTGGCCAGCGCTCTTCCTGCCAGGCAGACCAGCCATATTTGCTCTCTTCACCGCTGACATTGAACTCGAGAAGAACAGGCAGCCTTCTACCGGCCTGGGCGGCGAAACGGTCCAGTCGGGAAGCCAGTTTATAACCATCAAGGGAGTGTAAAAGAGCAAAATAGTCGGCAACCAGGTCAGCTTTACGGCTCTGTACATGACCGATCATGTGCCATTCTACCTCATTAACATGCCCCAACGCCAGAATTTTCTTCACAGCCTCTTCCGGGTAATTCTCACCCAAGATATGTACTCCTGCCGCAACCGCCGCTTCCACCACTGATAATGGCTGGGCTTTTGTCACCACGACCAACCGCACAGACCGTGAAGTACGCCCGCTGACCTGGGCGGCAGCGGAAATCCGGTCCAGGGTGAGCAGATAACGTTCCCTTATTTCAGTGACTAAGATATCCATTTCTGTTTAATAAATTACTCATGATGATAACGCCATCATTGCTCCAAAACGACCTGTACGACCTTTGTGAGCCCGATGAGAGAACCAGTCTTCGGTATGACAAGCCGTACAAATATCAGAGCTCTCGATCTGGTGGACGCCGGATCGTTCCAAAAGAAGCCTATTTGCCGACCATAGATCAAAATAAACACCGTCCTCACGCTCAACCAGTAATCCTGCTGCATCACCAGGGAAGGATCGCTTCACCTGATCGATGACGTCTGATCCAATCTCATAATGATCCGGCCCGATAGATGGACCAATCCCTGCCAGGATATCAGCCGGCTGCGAGTCGTAACGTTGCTGCATTGCCTGGATGGCAGCGGCGATCGCCCGGCGCACTGTTCCCAGCCAGCCGGAATGAGCCAATCCAACCACACGATTGCGGGGATCGTGCAGAAATACAGGCACACAATCCGCAAAACGCATGAACAGGGTCACATCGGGACGGTCAGTAAGAATCACATCAGCCTGAGTATAAGGGGTCCCGGGTGAGCGGGGGGTATCACCAAAAGCGACGTTGGCGCTGTGAACCTGCCAGACATCGAAGATCGACCCCGGGGGACGTCCCATGGCAACAAAAGAGCGGAAGCGATTCTCATGAACCCGGGCGGGGTCATCACCGATGGCTCCACCTACATTAAGCGAATCCCAAGGTTCGGGGCTGACCCCTCCCTGACGAGTGAATACAGCCTGGATAATCGATTTTGGAAATATATCAAAGGTATAGTACCGGAGACCGTTTTGCGTCGTAAAAGACATTAAAAGCTGAAATCCTTAGCGTTTTGGAGGAGATTGTTTGCTTGCAGCACGCTCTGCAGTCGCGCCTTCGGGGTTCGTAAACACATTCCGGGAAGTAAAGCGCCAGTGCATTGCTTATGATATTTGGATAGTCTCTCGGTCTGTTGCCTGAACGACTGCAAATTTCTTGATAAAGAACTGACGGATCTCCTGCATGCTCTCCTCAGCGTAAGGGATGCCAAACCAGGCAGTGGAGAATCCAAACAGAAAACCGGTCAATGTGCGCAGGAAAGGTGTACTTTCCCGATAAGGCAGGAATGCGACCAGCGCGTGTAGGTTAAACTGACTCAATATCTGAGAGAGACCATCCAGACCAATCGGTACCATCCCAATCAGGACCCATAACGCCCAATGTAGCGGAGGGATGTGACGACCGGTAAGGGAATAGACCAGACTGAAAAACAGCAAGGCAGCGTAAATCGCCACGTCACGCTCACATAGAGCGACCTTATATCCCACCGTCTGGTCACCCGTATAAGCACGGGCAGCAAGCCTATAGGGATCATTATAATCAGTAATGCCGGTGACCTGTTCGAAAGTCTTCATTCCCTCGATGTGTGCTGCGGCATGAGGATAATAAGCCTGTTCTCCGAAGAGATACCAGGAACGGAAACCAAACTGGTGGCATAACGGTCGATATATTGCGTAGATGATCCTGGCAGGTCCAATCGTACCGACTTTCAGCAGCAGCGGGGCAAGAAAAGGAAGACCAAGATACATCAGGAGGAACAGATTGACCAAAGCCAGGTAGTGGCGTGAGATCCAAAAAGACACTTTATCAGAACCCGTGATCGTTTTACCGCGGTGTTCACGGGCCTGGAGCGTATCGGCGTCCACGCGTTCCAACTGCGTGCGACGGTCGCTGGCAGCACCGAGAGTCATCAGCAAATCCTGGCGATCGAACGGGGCTTTCAAGCGGTATGGACCCACCTCAACCACGGGGATCTCGAGGGCAAATGAATCCTTCAGGGCAGCATCGGAGTCGATGTCCAGTTCGATCAGGCGGTGAGGGACCTTATCCTGGAGCGCCTGCAAATCAGCTTTTGCCTGCTCACAAAGATGGCAATCTGAACGTGTGTATAAAGTCACAGTCAGCATGATATGATCCAAATCATTTTAAGAATATCACCAGTCATGGAAATACCAGGCTTATAAATAAAAATTATCTGACCATACCCGTCCAGCAGAAATGGTCCTGAAAACGAGGATGCCCGTCCTATAAGCCGAAATTCAAATAAAAACCATAACGGGAGAGCAACTCCAAGGTCCCAGTAATGAGCAGGATACCCATCACGACCAGGATGACACCCATGCTGATCTCAACATAGCGCATGACCTTGCCATAACGGCGCAGGATGGTTGTCACCCAGCCGACACCCAGCGCTGCCAGCAAAAAGGGAATTGCCAGGCCGGCAGAATATGCAGTCAGCAAGAGCGAACCCAGGGAAATCGAACCTCCGTTAAGAGCAAGGGTCAGGATACCGCCCAGGACCGGTCCGACACAAGGTGACCAGCCTGCCGAGAAGAAAATTCCCATCACGATCGAGGAAAGATAACCATATTTCCGATTTGGAACCGCATGGACACGCGCATCATACTGAAGGAATGGGATGCGAAAAAACCCGATCATGTGCAAACCAAAAATGATGACGACCAGACCGCCGATCTTTGCCAGCCAAAAGCGCAGATCATACAGAAAACGGCCGAGGGCGGAAGCTGCCATGCCAAAAAAGATGAAGACAAGACTGAAACCGAGCACGAAAGCAAGCCCATGACTGAAAGCGATCCAACGGTTACCTCCATGCTCCTTGATCTCTCCACCTGCCGAGCGTCCTCCCAGATAACCAATATATGCCGGGACAAGCGAAAGTACGCAAGGAGAGAGGAATGAAGCCAGGCCTTCCAGAAATGCCAATCCTACCGTTACAATCGTAAAAACCATCGGAATACCTCAATAATAAAATTAAATAGTACGTTCGGTGACACTTACTATCGTGCCATGATCAGGCCAGGTCAACTGGACCTCGCTCTGTTCCAGCGAGACGTAGGGTGTCGTCCAGCGAAAAATCCACTTAGCATCTTCAGGCCGGACATTAACACAGCCATGTGAGCGGGGCGTACCAAAATCGTTGTGCCAGAAAGCGGCGTGAATGGCTACACCTTCCCCGTTGAAGAAAGTTGTCCAGGAAACAGCAGGTGTATCAAAACCTGCACCAGTGGTGCCACCACTCATATGGATCGAGAACATCTTACGCCAGGTGGACTGGTCACCCAGGGGAGTCGACCACTTGTCAACAGGATTGCCATAGGCATCATATTTCGTCCCGCCTGATATCCTGCAGAAGTAGACTTCACTTGCTCCCTCGAAGCATGAAAGCGTCTGATAGGTGAGGTTGATAGCGATTGTTTTGGTATTTGGATCAACATCCGGATCGATCGGCGCAGTATCTTCTTCGGTCAGCGGACGAAATGCACTGGCGTCCGCCCAGAAGATATCGCCGTAGCCATATCCGTGTCCGGGATCCTCATTAACACGATAGAGCGCCTGTCCAACATCACCAGCCCGGATCTGGTCAATCCACACTACCTGGCTGTAATACATTCGAGGGGTAAGATTGTAGGATAGAGTATCCTTCAACCAGGGGGAGCGAGGCGGAGGATTGTCCAAAGCCAGATCTACATACGGGACTGTCACTTCAGACCAGAAGCCGCTCTTTCCCTCCGGGAAGGCTGCGAGAGGTGAATTTGGGTCATTACACACCGGTTGCACGTAAGATGCGAAGATGTAGCCTTCCGGCGTCTCCACCCAGCGCTTGTTATAGGAAGCTAATCCCATACCGGTGATACCATTGACTTCCCGCAACCACTCCAGTATCGTGTCTTCATATACTGTCTTGATGACATTCCCCATATCATGAGGTTGTGCCCTGAGTTCGGAGCGAGCGAGCACGCGTCCCAGGCGTTCGGATTGGGGAAACTGCGCCAGAGGTAAAACACGGCTGAACGGGCTGAGAGCCAGGGAACCCATACCTGCTCCAGCCAGTTTGAGGAAATCCCGGCGTGAAATGGAAGATGAATGTCTAGTGGACATCATTTGCTACCACAGGGGCAAAGGTTTAGAGCAATCGTTCACTTTCAATACAATATGAAACAGTTAACACTTCAATGAGTAATATTTCCTTAATTTTAATGGGACAAGGATACCCGTAAATATGTATGCCGTCAACAGGCACATTAATAAACGTTAATCTATTAGTACACGGCAAGTCATGATGGGCCGCTGTTTTTTTTGGCGATGAAGAATCTCATCGACGACCGTGAGGAGATTCTTGCCACAGGCACCCCGTCAAGCGGGACCTTTCGGCGGCACGTCGCGGTCGCCGCTGCAAAGAGCGCACCGGCTCCCTGACTGAACCCGCCACCCCGTTCGGGAAGTACACCCGCCGGGGCGAGACGGGGGCAGGCAGAATGACACTGACCTTAGCAGCTACGTTAATCTTTAATAAATCATCAGGCAGGGAGATAGACCAGGAGCCATGGTCAAGAGGAACAAGTTCATCCAAGAGCTGTGAGTCAAAACACGAGTCTCACTCCCGGTTGCCACGTTTCACAATCCAATCAATAAGAAACAAGATCAAGAAAGTCAGGAGGACTGGTATCAAGCCTGCGATAAGACAGAAGAAACCCATAACCGCTGCGCCCCGGCCATAGATGAGGTAGATCAAGCCATCGCCCACCAGGAATACAAGCAAAAGGGCTCCCAGAACGAGGCGGATATTGGTCTGGCGGGCGTAGCGGCGCAGGTCACGGGTCATGATCCACCTCACCCGAACAAACGACGACCCAACCGGCTCCGCCAGGAAACTGCATGCTTAAGTTCCGGCAAAACCGCCTGCACAGCCTGATCGCCCAGGAGAGCCACCTGGCGGACATCCACCTGGTCGAGTAAATTGATGTGAGCCACATCCGGACGGAGAATGACTTCCGGATCGTCGAGCTGCAAGCGTAAATCCGCCAACATACGGCCGCCGATCTCCATCGAGCGTAAGTAAATATTGAATGCCTGCGCGACGCGCATGCGGGTCAGGCGGCGGACAAGTGGAACAGGAATCACCCTGGGAAGAGGCACCAGCATCTCTGGTGAAGGTTTTCCCAGGGGTGGAGAGAGCACAACCGCAGCCACGGGCAAACCGGGTAATAGAAAACGAGCGACAGAGACCGGCACCGGGTCAACCACAGCACCATCCACCAATTGATAACCGTCCATATTACGGGGTGGAAAGATCCCAGGCAGGGCTATCGTTGCCATGACTGCTTCTTTCAAAGAACCCTGCCGGAGGACCACCTCGTCGGCAGAATTGAGATCGACAGCAGTCAACGCACAGGGGATCTTGAGGTCATCAAAAGTTCGTCCACCCAGAACCTCATCCAACCATCTGATTACACCAGCCATTCCCAACAATGACGGCCCATCGTTCGGTGTATGCCCATACAGCCTGGATTGGTCCACCTTGCTGAAGATATCTTCCATTTCTTGCGGCGAGTAACCTGCAGCATATATGGCGGCGACAATGCCGCCAAAACTTGATCCTGCCACAGCACGAATGTTAAAACCTTCTTTTTCAAGACGGCGCAGGACACCAATGTGGGAATTACCCCTGGCTCCACCACCGCCGAGCGCAAGTATCAAGTCCATGATAATGCCTCTACCGACCACCAAAGGTCTAATGGATTATTGTACAATTCTTCCATGGTCATGTAGAATGATTATACACTCCCGGAGGCAGCCAAATGACAACCCGACCATTTGAATCACCGGAAAGCTCATCACCGATCGTTACGCGTGCGGTAGCGGCTGGCCTGCAAGGTCAATCCTGCGATAATTACCATTTCCCTGCCTGGCAGAAGGCAGTTTTGCTTGTGCTGGGAGCGCTGCCACAAGGTGCGGCACGTTTCGCCATCAGCCGCTTCCAGACAATCTCCGGCCAGCCTGAAGATTGCATGTCCAACTTTTCGATCGATAACCTGATCCAAACCCGGCTGGATGATTACTCGCAATTAAAGGGGCAATTTCCGGCCATCAGCGCGGGAGCGGCACTGGGTGGACCAACCACGCACCTGTCCCTGGCTCTCGGTGGTCCCTTCCTGCCCCA
>Ga0315285_10005090_pt1 | contig 13583 bp, 7 predicted proteins | sample YL17G09_36_MG_FD_203698 | JGI IMG/M metagenome (GOLD analysis project Ga0315285, IMG submission 203698) | Sediment microbial communities from Yellowstone Lake, YNP, Wyoming, USA - YL17G09_36 | ecosystem: Environmental > Aquatic > Freshwater > Lake > Sediment | place: USA: Wyoming | collected... | reverse complement strand
CATTCACATTTTACCATTTCACACATCACATATCAAGGGGAATTCGCTTTTTTAAGCAAAGACTCACGCAGAATTTGGGTAATAAATGACTTAGAGGATCGGTTATCTAAAACCAGATAGACATAAGGTTATTTAATGGTATAATATAAAACCAAAGAGATAAAAATCGTTTTACAAAAAATTAAGATAAAGAGAGAATGGTCTTATTTGAAAATCATTGACTTAATTCATATCGAGTTATATCTTATATAGGATAGCTGGAAGATTTTCTTTATTAATTTTTTAAATGACTTATCGAAAAAAAGAAAAGAATAAGTCAAGACATTCCTGTTTTATTTTTATAAATGTTTAGATTAAAACTGTAATATTATATAGATTAATAAGATTATCAATAATCACTAAGTTTTGAAAGGAGTACTTATGGAAGCTAAGGAAGGACATGTTTTCCAACCACTTGAAATTATGAAAAAGGATAGAAAAATTGCCTATTTTTCCATGGAGATATGTGTTGATGCCAGAATTCCTACTTATAGTGGCGGATTGGGGATTTTAGCCGGTGATATGATCCGCTCTTCTGCGGACTTAGGAGTTTCCCTGGTTGGAGTCACCCTGCTTTATAAAAAGGGATATCTGCATCAAAAAGTTGGGAAAGAAGGGATTCAGCAGGAATTACCTGAAGAATGGAATCCTCAAGATTATATGCAATTGTTACCCAATAAGATTTTAATCGAAATTGAGGGGAGAAAAGTATGGGTTCAGGCTTGGCTTTTTTTTATAAAAGGCTTGGATAGTTATTGCGTCCCCGTCTTTTTTTTGGATACTGATTTACCGGAAAATAGTGTTTATGACCGGAGTCTTTCTGATTTCTTATATGGCGGTGATAAAAGATACCGGCTTGCCCAGGAAATTGTATTGGGGATTGGCGGTGTGAGGATGCTTAGAGAGCTGAGATTTAACAATATCTCTAAATATCATATGAATGAAGGACACGCCAGTTTACTGACTTTGGAACTACTCAATCATTATAACCATCAGGAGGAAAAATGGAGTAACAAGACTATCGAAAAGGTCAAAAATTTATGTATCTTTACCACTCATACCCCGGTACCGGCAGGTATGGACCAATTTTCTTATGAACTGGTGGAGAAAGTTTTAGGAAGACTTATCCCTGATCCCTTATTAAAAGAACTCGGTGGGGAAGAACGCTTGAATATGACTGCTCTGGCCCTTAACCTAAGTCATTATGTAAATGGTGTAGCTAAAAGACACGGGGCTGTTTCCCAGGAGATGTTTCCCGGATACCATATTGATTCAATTACCAATGGGGTTCATTCGGCAACCTGGGTATGTCCTCATTTTCAAAAACTCTATGATCGCTATATTCCAGGATGGAGAAATGATTCCTTTAGTTTGCGTTATGCCTTGAGTATACCGGATGAGGAAGTATGGCAAACTCATCAGGAAGCGAAAAAAATACTGATTGATAGTATTTTTCAAGAAACAGGGGTCCAATTAGATCCAGAAGTTTTGACTATTGGTTTTGCCAGGAGAGCGACAGCCTATAAACGGGCAGATTTAATCTTTTATGATATCAATAGGCTGGTAGATATTTCCAGAAAGTATGGAAAAATCCAGCTGGTCTTCTCTGGTAAAGCCCATCCTGAAGATTGGTCGGGGAAGGAATTAATTCGAAAGATTGTTCAGGTCTCCCAGCAACTTCGAGGGCAAATTGAGGTCGTTTATCTGGAAAATTACAATATAAATTTAGCCAAGCGAATGGTTTCAGGGGTAGATCTATGGCTTAATACCCCCAAGAAACCCCAAGAGGCATCAGGTACTTCAGGAATGAAAGCAGCTCATAATGGCAATCCCAGTTTGAGTATTTTAGATGGATGGTGGATTGAAGGTTGTATTGAAGGATTTACCGGGTGGTCCATTGGGTCAGCACCCGATATCGAAAGTAGTGATCAGGAAGATGCGGCTTCTTTATATGATAAATTGCAAAATATAGTAATTCCAATTTACTACAAGAATCGAGGAAAATGGATTAATATCATGCGTCATTGTATTGCTATGAATGCTTCCTTTTTTAATACCCATCGAATGGTTCTCCAATACGGATTAAATGCTTATTTGTAATAAATCGCTTAATCATTATCATTGGTAAAGTGTTATGATTCTACGGTTGTTTTAAAAAACCAAATAACTACATGAAAAAAATCAATTCAAGTGATATAATAAATATAATACAAGTATTCATAAAATCTTATTAGGAGGTGTTTTTGTTGGAGCAAAGTACCCTACGAAGGTGTGGAATACTCCTTCACATCTCCTCCCTGCCTGCATTTGATTTATGCTTTGATTTTATTGATTTTTTAAAAGACAGCAATCAATCCTATTGGCAAATACTTCCCATGAATCCAGTTAGGAAGGAACTTTCACCATATAAATGCTATTCAGCTTTTGCTGGTGATACAAGGTATATAGGCAAAAAAAGAGCTGATATTGAATATGAAGCTTTTATTGAAGAAAATCAGTATTGGCTTAGTGATTATTCATTGTTTACAGTTTTGAAAAAGCATTTTAATAATTTGCCTTGGAATGAATGGAACAAAGATATTGCTTTCCGTGAAAAGGCTTCAATGTATCATTTTCAAAACTTATATGCTAAAGAAATAGAAGAAGAAAACTATAAACAATATGAATTCTATGCTTCATGGCTGGCTGTGATGGAATATGCAAAGCTGCAGGGAATAAAAATAATTGGAGATATACCATTATATGTTTCCTATGATAGTGCAGATGTATGGGCAAACAAGCCTCTTTTTAATCTGAACGAAAAGGGATATCCAAAGAAACTGGCTGGGGTACCTCCAGACAACTTTTCAAAACAAGGACAGCTCTGGGGGAATCCAACCTATAATTGGGATAACATGAAAGAAGATAATTACAGATGGTGGAAAGAAAGAATTTCACATGCACAAAATCTTGCTGATATTATTCGGTTTGACCATTTCCGTGGTCTTGAAAGTTACTGGGAAGTAGATGAGGGCGAAAAAGATGCAGTAAAAGGAAGATGGATCAAAGGGCCTGGAGAAGATTTTCTCGAAGAAATGAAAAAAAGCCTTAAAAATTTTTCAATTATAGTTGAAGATCTTGGAACTATTACACCTGAGGTAATAGCACTTAAGAATAGGTATAGGCTCCCTGGAATGAAAATACTTCAGTTTTCACGGGATATATATGACAGAAATACAGTTGTTTATACTGGTACACATGATAACGATACATTGCTTGGCTGGATAAAAAGCTTGAAGGCTGATAATTATGGCTATGCAGAACACCTACTTTCCTACATGGGTGTTGACATTAAATCAAATGATGAGCAGATGGTATGGGACATTATAAAGTATGCCTATAAAAGCATAGCTGATACAGTTATAATACCAATGCAAGACATATTATGTCTTGGCAGAGATGCAAGAATGAATATTCCAGGAGTGGGAGATGGAAATTGGAAATGGCAGCTTGATTTTTCAATGATTAATAAAGATATAGTAAAGAAGCTTAGGGACATGTCTAAAAATTTTAGCAGAACTCCTTCATCAAAACTTGCCTTACAGACACCAAAGGATATAAGTGAAATTAACCAAGACCAACTATTAATGTTTCTGGAAGGAAGAAACTTTAATAGCTATGAGGTTTTAGGCTCAAGTTTTTGCAATATTGATGGTGTAGAAGGAGTGTTGTTCACACTTTGGGCACCAAATGCCCAAAGTGTATCCATAGTTGGTGATTTTAACGGCTGGAATCCAGATTCGAATATAATGCAAAGGCATAAGGTCTCGGAATTCTTGATTTCATTTATACCTGGCTTGCCTTATTGGAGTGCGTATAAATATGCAGTCAAAGGCTTTGATGGGAAAATAGTTTTAAAAGCTGACCCATTTGCCATACATAGTGAAACACGCCCTAAAACTGCTTCAAAAGCAATTAGACTAGAAGGATATAATTGGAGTAGCGAGGAAAGGTTATGGCAACAAAATAAATCCAGTGCTTATGAAAAACCAGTGAATATTTATGAAATGCATTTAGGCTCATGGAAAAGAGGCGAAGGAAATCGATTTCTAAGTTATAGAGAGCTTGCCAGTGAACTTCCGCAATATGTATCGGATTTGGGATACACACATATAGAGATAATGCCTATTATGGAGCATCCCTTAGATGCCTCCTGGGGTTATCAGGTCACTGGCTATTATTCAGTAAGCAGCAGATATGGAACACCTCAAGATTTCATGTATTTTGTTGACTGCTGTCATAAACTGGGTATAGGAGTAATATTGGATTGGGTGCCGGGACATTTTTGCAAGGATGACCATGGACTTTATCAATTTGATGGGACATCCTTATATGAATATCAAGATATGAAAAAAAGAGAAAATCAAAATTGGGGCACTGCTTATTTTGACTTAGGGAAAAATGAAGTGATAAGCTTTCTAGTTTCAAATGCTGTTTTTTGGTTAGATGTTTTTCATATAGATGGGCTTAGAACAGATGCAGTTGCAAGCATTCTATACCTTGATTATGAAAAAAATAAAAACCAATGGAATCCAAATAAATATGATGGCAGAGAAAATCTAGAAGCAATAAAGTTTCTTCGAATACTAAATGAAGCATTATTTGATAGATTTCCTTATATAATGAGTATAGCAGAAGAAAGCACTTCCTGGCCACTAGTTTCTGCACCATGCTATATGGGTGGGCTTGGATTTAATTATAAGTGGAATATGGGCTGGATGAACGATTCGTTAAAATACATGGAGATAGATGCTATATATAGAAAATGGAATCATAACCTGATCACATTTTCCTTGATGTATACTTACACAGAAAATTATGTACTGCCACTATCTCATGATGAAGTTGTACACGGTAAAAAATCATTGATAGATAAGATGTGGGGAGATTATTGGAAGAAGTTTGCATCTCTTCGAATGTTTTATGCTTATATGATGGCACATCCAGGCAAGAAACTGCTTTTTATGGGTGGGGAGTTTGCACAATTTCGAGAATGGAACTTTAATGAAAGCTTGGAATGGTCCATGATTGATCTTGAAATGCATGGCTTAATGCATAAATATGTCCGTCATCTTAATCATTTTTATAAATCTGATAACTCACTGTGGGAGCTGGATCATAGCCGGGATGGTTTTGTTTGGATAGATGCCAACAATTATAATCAAAGCATAATAAGCTTTATAAGGCGTGGAAAACAAGAAAGAGATTATACTATAGTCATTTGCAATTTTACTCCAGAGGTCTATGAAGACTATAATGTTGATGTGTTTGAGCTAGGTGAATATGAAGAAGTATTCAATAGCGACATGGGAATTTATGGAGGCTCAAATGTTACCAATGAAGGAATTATTAAATCAATTGAAAAACAATCAAAGGATAAGCCTTATTCAATAAAATTAAGGATTCCACCTCTAGCAACAATTTATATAAAACCAATTATATAAAGAGAAAAGGGGGACAGTAAAATGGCTAAAGAAGTATTAGCACTAATTCTTGCAGGAGGGCAAAGCACGAGATTAGGCACCCTCACCAAAAAACTTGCCAAGCCAGCATTCGCATTTGGAGGGAAATACAGGATTATTGATTTTACATTGAGCAACTGTGCAAATTCAGACATTAATACGGTTGGAGTATTGACTCAATTTGAACCTTTTGTACTTAACTCATACATTGGCATAGGCAGACATTGGGGCCTGGATAGAAAAGACGGAGGGGTAAGTATTTTGCCTCCTTATCTAAATGAAAAAGGTGGAGAATGGTACAAGGGAACAGCAAATGCAGTTTATCAAAATATGGATTATATAGATATGCAAAATCCTAAGTATGTCCTTGTGCTATCTGGTGATCACATTTATAAGATGGATTATGCAAAAATGATAGATTTTCATAAAGAAAAGGAAAGTGAAGCAACCATAACGGTTATTAAAGTACCGTTAAAAGAAGCCAGCAGATTTGGGATAATGAATACAAGAGAAGATAACAGCATATACGAATTTGATGAAAAACCAAAGCAACCTAAAAATGACCTTGCATCTATGGGGGTATATCTTTTTAACTGGGATGTATTAAAAAAATATCTTGCAGAAGATGAAAAAAATAAAAGCTCAAGCCATGACTTTGGGAAGAATATAATTCCAACTATGCTTAATTCTGGTGTAGAACTGTATGCATATCCTTTTAAAGGCTATTGGAAAGATGTTGGTACAATAGAAAGCTTATGGCAAGCAAATATGGATCAGCTGAAAATCGATAATGAATTAAATCTATTTGATAAGGATTGGAAAATATATTCAGTTAATCCTCTTCAACCACCTCAGTATGTGTCAAGAGAATCAAAGGTGGTAAATTCTATGATTAGTGAAGGATGCAAAATTTTCGGGACAGTGGTAAACTCAGTTTTGTCTCCTGGTGTACATATAGGAAAAGGTGCATATGTATCAGATACAGTAATAATGCGTAATACTATTATAAGGGAGAATACAATAATACATAGAAGCATTATAGGCAGCAGATGTGAAATCAATGAAGAATGCTCTATTGGCAAAGAAGACTCGTTAAACATAACAGTTGTTCCCTATGACTATTTCATGGAAGGGGGTACGGTATATGAATAATATTTTGGGCATAATAAACCTTAATGAAAAAGAAGACAAAATTCATGAATTGACCTATAATAGGCCAATAGCATCCATCCCCTTTGCAGGCCGTTATAGAATAATAGACTTTGCCCTATCCAATATGGTTAATTCTAAAATAGATAAAGTGTTTATGTTTACCAGGAATAAGTATCGCTCTTTAGTAGATCATATAGAGCACGGAAGACCCTGGGACCTGGATAGAAAAAATGAAGGCCTTTTTATGTTTAATCCTTTAATAAACTACTACTCTAATGTACGCAGAGGTGATATGGATATAATCAGAGATTATCTTGATTATATTTTTTATACCAAAGAGGAATACATAATCATTTGCCCAAGCAATATGATATGTACCATTAATTTTAGGGATGTTTTAAAAAAGCATATAGAAAAAAAAGCAGATATAACTGTAGTTTACAAAAACATAAAAGAATCAGATGAGATGTTTGAGGATTGTGATTCAATAGCCATAGATGAAGATGGAATGGCTATTGATCTTATTCGCAAGAAAAAACAGCATAATAATGTGTTCATGGAAACATTTTTGATGAAAAGGAAGCTTTTTATTGACATATTGAATAAAAAAATATTGGGAACAGATCATGACCTTTTTAAAGACACTGTATTTGAGTTGAAAAATAATAAGAATATATATGCATATGAATATAAGGGTTATTTAGTTTGTATCAACTCAATAAAAGAATATTTTGGAAGAAGCCTTGATCTTTTATCTGAAGACACCATGAACAACTTATTCCATCAAACATGGCCAATATTCACTAAAGTAAAAGATGAGCCTCCAACTATATACCAAAAAAATGCTGTGGTAGGAAATTGCCTTTTAGCTGGAGGCTGTTGTATTGAGGGGGAAGTATATGATTCTGTAATTTTTAGAAGAGTCAATATTCATAACACCGCCTCTGTAAAGTCCTGCATTCTAATGCAAAACGCCACAGTAGAGCAGGGAGCAGTCCTTGAATATGCGATACTAGACAAAAATTCAAGAGTATCCAAGAATATGGTATTAAAAGGAACTAGGGACAATCCAATAGTAATCGAAAAAGGTCAGATTATTTAAGGAGGTCGTAGGGATGATAAAAGTATTATTTGTAGCATCAGAATCAACTCCTTTCATAAAAAGTGGAGGGCTTGGTGAAGTAATACATTCACTTTCAAAAGAAATAAGAAAATCAGGGATAGATGCAAGAGTTATAATACCAAAATACTCAGATATTCCCTTCGATTTTAAGAAAAAAATGCAAAAGCTTGATGCTTTTACTGTAAATGTTGGATGGAGAAAGCAGCATTGCGGCATAGAATATATTGAGCATGAAGGAATACCCTTTTATTTAATAGACAATGAGTATTATTTTAAAAGAAGCGGGATGTATGGTTATTATGATGAAGCTGAAAGATATGCGTTCTTTTGTCGAGGTGTTTTAGAATCCTTGAAGCATATTGACTTTATTCCTGATATAATTCATTGTCATGATTGGCATACTGGGATGATAGCCCCAATATTGAAAGCAGATTATCCAAACTATAACAAAATTAAAACAATATTCACCATACATAACTTATATTATCAAGGAGTTTTCCCCTATGAAATACTAGAGGATATATTAGGATTAGAGCCAGAAATGTTCAATATATCTGGAGTAGAGTTTTTTGGCGGTGTTAGCTTTATGAAAGGTGGAATAAATTACTCAGACCTAATAACCACTGTAAGCCATAATTATGCTGAAGAAATAAAGACCCCCCTTTATGGAGAAAGACTGGACGAAATTTTTCGTGCAAAAAGCGCTATTTTATATGGAATAGAAAATGGAATTGACTATAATACATATGATCCAAGGAAGGATGATATGATATTTCAAAAGTATGATATTGATACATTATCTTTGAAAGCTATTAACAAAACAAAGCTCCAAAAAGAGCTTGGGCTTTATGAGGATGAAAATGTTCCTTTAATAGCCATAGTTTTTAGGCTGGTCAAACAAAAGGGTATAGACCTTATACTTACAAAAATAGAAAAGAAAATGAGAGATGACGCCCAAATTGTTGTTCTTGGTACGGGTGAAAAGTATTATGAGGATTTATTTAACAATTTAAAGGACAGATATCATGGAAGGTTATCAGTAAATATAAAATTTGATGATTTTCTAGCCCATAAAATATATGCGGCTGCTGATCTTTTTCTGATGCCGTCACTTTTTGAACCTTGTGGTCTAGGGCAAATGATAGCCCTTAAATATGGGGCTATACCTATAGTAAGAGAAACAGGAGGATTAAAGGATACTGTTATACAATTTAATGAAAATACTGGTGAAGGAAATGGCTTTAGATTTTACAACTATAACCCAGACGAAATGGGAGAGACAATAAACTACGCAATTAAATTATACCAGGATAAAAACATATGGGGAAAAATAATGACCAATGCTATGAAATCTGATAACAGCTGGGAAAAGTCTACTGAAAAATATGCTGATTTATACCAGAAGTTAATGGAGGAATTGTAGGTAATGAAAAAAGCTTTTAGCGGAAGAGGTTGTATCGATGGAAGAACTTATATTTCATAATTCCCATGATAATGCCTTTAGAAGTCCATTTGGTGCTATAGAAAGCGGTATAAGACTTTCTATAGCACTTCTAATTTCGAAAGACTTAAATCATAAGGAAGTTTTTATTCATATAATTAAAAGAGATGCAGAAGAAAAAATAAAGATGGAAGCTTTTGAGTCATATACCGATGATTATAGGTATAAAGTTAATGTGGATTCAAAGGATTATTCTGGTTTGATTTTTTATTATTTTTCTATATTAAATGATGAAAATATTATTTACTATGGGAATAATCCTGATATTCTAGGAGGGATTGGCCATAGATATAGTGATATTCCCCCTGGTTATCAGGTAACAGTATATAAAAAACATCATGTTGTACCAGATTGGTTTAAAAGCTCAGTTGTATATCAGATTTTTCCGGATAGGTTTTATAATAAAAACCCTTATATAAAAAATCCGAAAAAGAATTCTTTCGTATACGCTAATTGGGATGACGAACCTTTTTATATAAAAGACGGCAATGGAAGAATTCAAAGATGGGATTTTTTTGGTGGTAATATTGAAGGGATAATTGAAAAGCTGCCTTATGTCAAGGATCTAGGTATAAGCACAATTTATCTAAATCCAATATTTGAAGCTCCCAGCAATCATAGATATGATACTTCAAATTATAAAAGAATTGACCCTATTCTTGGGGATAATGATGATTTTGAAAGACTTTGCTCAATTGCAAAAGATTTAGAAATAAAAATAATACTAGATGGAGTTTTTAGCCATACTGGAGATGACAGTGTATATTTCAATCGTTATGGAAATTTTAACGAAATAGGTGCTTATCAATCGAAAGAATCAAAATACTATAGCTGGTATCAATTTGACCAATTTCCAAATAAATATAAAGGTTGGTGGGACATAGATGCAATGCCTAATATATCAGAGCTTAACGATTCTTATTTAGATTATATAATGCGGGATGATGATAGTGTAATTACTAATTGGATGAAAAAAGGGGCTATGGGATGGAGACTTGATGTTCCTGACGAATTGCCTGATGAGTTTATTAAACTTTTAAAGAAAAAAATTAAAAGATTAAACCCAGATTCAGTGCTTATCGGTGAGGTATGGGAAGATGCATCAAATAAAATAAGCTATGGTTTAAGACGAGAATACTTTTATGGTGAAGAACTTGACTCAGTAACGAACTACCCTTTGAGAAATATCATGATTGATTTCATCACTAATAAAGTTAATGCAAGTAAAGTCCATAGCAGTATAATGAATCTTTATGAGAACTATCCAAGAGAAAACTTTTATTCATGTCTAAACTTAATTGGGGGACATGATGTAGCCAGGATATTGACCATAATGGAAAACAAATATGAAAATGTAGAGACATCAATAAAAGCATTAAAGCTTATTATTATTTTTCAAATGACATTTCCAGGAGTGCCTTGCATTTATTATGGCGATGAAGCAGGTCTAAGGGGAACCACAGATCCACATAATAGAAAGACTTATCCATGGGGAAATGAAAATAAAGAAATTCTGAACTTTTATAAAGAAACGATAAAGTTAAGAAACAGTGATGATGTTTTTGTTAATGGTGATTTTCATTCATTATATATTACAGACGATATTTATGCTTTTACAAGAAGTAATGACCAAAAAATGGTATTGATTGCAATTAATAAATCATTGGAACAAAAGACTTGTAAACTGCCTTTTATGGAAGATGAATTGGTTTTGGAATCAATGTCTTGGATTATAAAAGAAAAGTTGAAAATAAATAGGAAAGAAATGGGGTCAAATCTTTATTCTTGACAGTTAATCAAACTATTTGTCAAGAATAAAGATTTGACCCCTATAAACCCTTTCTGGAGGTACTACTTATGTACCAAGAAAAAGATAAATATCATTTAAGGAGAACACCCTATGAACATTGACATTCGCACGCTTTTTATTGTTCTGGTCATGACCGATTTCCTTCAAGCCATTGCCATTTTTTTACAATATTTGCTGAATAAAACCTATCGGGGTATTGGTTGGTGGGTACTGGGCTTTGCATCGGTGGCAATAGGGTTTGCCTTGCTGCTCCTGCGGGATTTTATTACCATTGATCTGATATCCATAATCTTAGCTAACGCCCTGCTCGTTTTAGGAGTAATTTTTATATACATCGGTAGCATGCGCTTCTTTGATAAGAAAGAGAATCGAAAAATTGTTGTTCCCGTCTTTGCTGTTTTCATCCTATCTTATTTCTATTTTACCTATGTGAATAATAATATAACTACTCGGAGTTTTATTATATCTGTTACCCTGGCAGTCGTTTCATTTTTGACCGCATGGAGTCTCTTGGTTAACAAGACTCGCTCTATCACTGCTTCTGTAAACTTCGTCTCCGCAGTCCTTCTTGCTCATAGCTGTTTTTTTGTATTCCGCGCTGTGGTTCTACTTACTGTTTCCCCTGTTGATAGTATTTTCTCACCAACATTAATACAAACAGCATTATTTCTGTTCCAGTTGACCCAAGGTATTCTTTTGACTTTTGGTCTGATTATCATGGTCAACCAGCGCTTGAATGCGGAAATGGGAGAAGCTAAAGAACACTTTGAACTGATTTTCAACACCGGTCCTGATGCGTCTCTTATTACCCGCATGAATGATGGCCTGATCGTCGATATCAATGAGGGGTTTACGGCTCTAACCGGTTTCACCCGCGATGAAACGATCGGAAAATCAATCCTTGCTGTCAATCTTTGGAAGGACCCTGCCGACCGCCAAAAGGTCGTCAACGAATTGAATGAAAAGGGATATTGCGAGAACTTCGAAGCAATATTCCAACAAAAGGACGGTAGCCAAATCTTCGGCATGATGTCCGCCAAAATCATCACCTTGCAGGGTACTCCCCACATCATCAGCGTGACGCGCGATATCACCGAGCGCAAGCAGGCGGAGGATGCCATGCGGGAGAACGAGGAGCAGTATCGCGTCTTGTTTGAGAAGATGGCCCAGGGTCTCGTTAAGCAGGATGCGGCCGGGCGGATCATCAATGCGAACTCTGCTGCAGAGAGAATCCTGGGGCTCTCACTGGACCAGATGCAGGGACGAACCTCGGTGGATCCACGCTGGCGGGCGGTCCACCAGGATGGTACCGATTTCTCGGGAGAGACACACCCCGCCATGGTTGCCCTTAAGACCGGCAAGGAAGTACGCGATGTGGTGATGGGGGTCTTCAATCCTGCCAAAGAAGCGTATTCCTGGATCATGATCAATGCCGTACCTCAATTCCATCCGGGTCAGGAGAGACCCTATCAAGTTTTTACCATCTTTGATGACATCACCGAGCGCAAGCAGATGGAGTACAAGCTCGAGGAGATGGCGACCCATGACTTCCTTACCGGGTTACCCAACCGAGTTTTGTTACTCGACCGTTTCACCATAGCGGCAGCACTAGCTCACCGCAACAAATCCAGGCTTGCCGTTATGTCGTTAGACCTGGACAAGTTTAAATCCATCAATGATACACTCAGCCACGACGCAGGGGACCAGGTGCTTAAGGTTATTAGCACGCGGTTTACGGGAATAATACGTGCCAGCGACACCTTAGCCCGGGTCGGGGGAGACGAGTTTACATTGGTGATGCTGGAAACCAGCCAGGTGGAAGATGCCGCTGCCATAGCCCAAAAAATCCTGGATTCCTTTACCGAGCCGCTCTTAATCGACGGTCATCAGTTACATTCGTCCATCAGCATTGGTATCGCCATCTACCCTGAAGATGCAGAGGACCTGGAAACCCTGACCAAGAAAGCAGATGCTGCCATGTATTACTCCAAGGGTCACGGCCGCAACCAGTTCAAGTTCTTCGGTGATGGTGATGTCTGGATTAGCGGAGGAGATCATAAGAGCGCCACTTGATAAATAAATAGGGACACATCCCATTTAAATAATTTATTAAATAAATAGGGACACATCCCATTTAAATAATTTATTTAAATGGGATGTGTCCCTATTTATTTTTGGGAAAAATTAATGCTGTCGGAAGAAACAGAAAAGAATTCGATACGGTCTTCCAGTGTTTATGTGGGTTCAATGCAGGGACAATAAGCTTAATTTGTGAAGAATGAATCTCGTCTGGTTAGAAAGAGGGCGGGATTTTTCTATTTTGTAAAATAATTATATTTTATTTGTCTTATTTATAAAAATACTATAAAATTAGTACGGGCGAATAAAATATTTTAAAGGTTGGGTAAAATGAAAAATAAAGAGTATGAAGTTATTATCATAGGGGCAGGGCCAGCA
>Ga0315285_10005089_pt1 | contig 13590 bp, 11 predicted proteins | sample YL17G09_36_MG_FD_203698 | JGI IMG/M metagenome (GOLD analysis project Ga0315285, IMG submission 203698) | Sediment microbial communities from Yellowstone Lake, YNP, Wyoming, USA - YL17G09_36 | ecosystem: Environmental > Aquatic > Freshwater > Lake > Sediment | place: USA: Wyoming | collected... | reverse complement strand
CACGCAAGCCTGGGTGTTCTTTTTATGTATGTCCAATCCTATGTAGTTCATGGTTCTCCCGCCTTGGGCCAGTTGTGCAACGGGCACATGGGCGGGGAGCCTCTTTTAGCATGCCATCAATCAGAGGGTTTTTGCACCGAGATAAAAACCTTTTGCATCCTCTTTTTCGTCAACGAGGGGACATCGAATGCTCGAACCGCACTTCGGAGGAATCTGAACCGCTCTAGATTGGTGCAGAACATCGTGAATCGGTGTAGTGTTGTTGGATTTCCGGTCGCCCTTCCTCCCCTATGGTCTTTTCCGAGCCGAGGCTCAAACCTTCCCTCTTCCTCGTGAGATTAGAGTTCAGATTCAGACGGATTTGAACTTTGGACACTGGCCAAGCTTCAATTTCGCGATTCTAGCACCGAGCTAAACCCCTTTCTTCTTTCCTTTTCTATGGCTGTTTCCGAGGAGATCAAGAACCGCTATCATTTCACGATGACCTTGATGCCATGGTTATTGAGGTCGTTGCTGAACGCGATAATATCTTGGCTCTTGGCTCTGTCACGGAAGATTACAGCGATGATGTTCGGGCCATAGTGCTTCTTGTACATGAGTGACTGGCCAATGAGTCTCTGCATCTGGACTTTCGAGGGGACTTTGAGCTCTAAACCTACCCCCATAACCTGTATATCGATTCGTCCGCCGGGGACGTTGTACTGGGTCAAGACAGTATCATCTCCGAATCTGTGGCATAGTTGCGCAGCCAACTCGATCTCGTATTTTGATTCGTCATCATAGCGCGCTCGTGGGTTCCACTTCTGTATGAACTCAACAACGCTCTCAAGCCCAGGGAGAGCTGGAACGGACGGCACAGGAGAAGGTTCAGGAGCAGGTGGAGGTGGTGGTGGAATCTCAGATTCGGGGGATTCGAGAGGCGGTTCTTTCTCCTCGACCGGTCGGTGCGCGGATTCCGCTGAATAATTCGGAACACTCCCATAAGGTTGAGGAACTGCGACTGGAGCCTGCTGAGGAGGAGACGTGTATCTTACAGCCTGAGGTTGTTGTACCGCGGGGGGAACGTATCGCTGTGGCGTGTAAACCTGTGCGCTGGGGGGAGCTCTTGGGAGGCGCGCCATTACATTGAGAACCCGACTCTCCATATCACCCCGGGTACCCGTGGTCGGCAGCTTCAGGTCCACGCAGAGTTTCTTCATGTCTTCCCTGTTGACGTAGTTGAGCGCCAACGAGTTCGTCAAACTAGGGTCGCTTAGGACTCGGGCCTCAAGGTCGGGCTTGTTTCCTGTCCCGGGAAGACCCAGTTGCTGGCATATCTTTTGGAGGTCGCTCTTGGTCACATATCTGTCCAAGATGTGTTGAGTGAGTGATTCGACGTTCAAGAAACGATCGACCCGCATCTCAGACCGGCGCCCCATGAGAATATCGGACAATGTACCGCGTGCTTTCGGCGTGTAGCCCACACCTCGTGTCTCGTCTGGCAGGCGCGCGTAGTGTGTGCGGAGAATCCGGTCGATGTCTTCAAGCGTGACAAGGTCTGAATTCGCGAGAGTCTCGATGTATTGCCGTCTCGATGGCTTGACCGGGCCAAACACCGCCTGTGTGAGTGCGCCAGACAACCCCGTCGACACGCGAATCCCCAGCCGGTCTGCGATTTTCTGGAGATTCGCGGGGGTCTGTTCCTCAAGCGCCTCACGCTTTGTGACCAGACGCTCCCTCCAGTACGGGTAACAAGCGTCCTTCCCTATGGTCTTTTCCGAGGCGAAGCGTTGGCTTCCTGTCTATCTACCCAGAAAGGCAATGTCAACCACTATGGCGATGATGTGAAGCAGATCGCCGTGGGAGACCGAAATCCCGGCTGTGCTGGCAATTCGCGCGTCTCGGCCAGTGCTTCGGCCACTCGATTGAAGTCCTTGGAATCCTCGGGAGAGATTACAACATAGACGAAACGGACCCGCTTGTTGAGCCGCCTAACGCCTAGGTCCTCGAGATTCCCAAGCACCACGTCTGTGATGCGATTCACATTTTTCAGGTCTCTTTCCTTCCTCACGATGAAGAAGACTTTGAGAACATGCGGAGTGAATACTGCTTGGACAACATGAGCAACGATCAGGGCCTGTTTTCCGACCTCCGTGTCCATTACTTCGAAAATGTAATTTTTTCCACTTCTCGTTTCAAACCTAACATCAGGGTAGTAGAGGAACGACTTAATCTTCATAGGATGTACGATGTGAACTGGCCTCTTGTCGTTGTGGACCCGAGGGAACTTCTCTGGGTTCCTTTGGCCAAATGATAAGACGTGTTCTTGCACTCTCCTATGATAAGGGGTCGTCATTGATCTCGCTCCGGCTATGACTACTTACGTCTCCTCCTCGAGCGACGGCTTGGCTTTGCGTAGAATGTGACTTTCACACGCTTGGAAACTCTCTTCGTGGTCCAGAAGCTGACTCTCTTCTTTCGAACCATACAATCCCCTCATTGGGGGCATAGTGCAATTATGCGATAAAAGTGTCGACTCACAAGTTGGCTCTCATGAAGAACCACGTCCGTAAGACACATAAGAGTCAATCGAGGACCACTCGGATTGCTCGAAGCGAAGGGGCAGATAGGAAGATTGAATTGCTCTCTACGTTCATTACCGATTTGTGGTCGATGTATTCTGCGCGCATGCGTCTGCGGACACCGAACTAGTATCTTCCTGCAAGAGTGCCATTGAAGATTCGAAGCTCACACATTTCTTCGCGGAGTTTGAGATGGAAGGAAAGCCCCTTCCCGACAAGATTAGAGACAACATTCGTGCCTCGAGAATCGTCATTGTTTTGTGGACGCGAAACGTCAGCGATGTGGCAAGAACAAGAGATATCGTGAATGCCGAAACCGGAGAAGCACACATGGCGTCGAAGCCTGTGTATGTCTTTCGGGAGGAGGGCACGGAGCTACCTCTGTTCTTGTCGTACATTACGGACTACATCACCTACAAATCGGGGGAATATCAGAACATGCTTGCCCCCCTCCGGAGGATTCTAGGAAAGCTCGGCAAAGACGAGAACAGCAAGTCAGAGGAGGTACTGTTCGATGGCGTAGTAGAAGTCGAACATGATGAAGCGCTTCCTTTCACGCTATCCAAAGGTGACGTCGTCGAGGGGATAATGATAGAGAAGAATAGGCAGGAATTCGACTGCTACATAATGACCGAGAAGAACTACGCCAAATCCTGCGGCGATCGAACAAAGGGAATAGTTGAAAAGGAATTCATCGGACAATCATCATATCCCGTGAAATGGAAGACAAAGCAATCGGGTGTCTGGTACTTCGATTTCGATAACTACGGGAAACAATACCCCAGGGCCATTCAAGTCAGACTGCGACGAATTCATTCCGCGAACTAGATCGATTTCTTATTTTCGGATTGTATCGCCGGCCGCCTTTACTCTCCCAAGATCGTTTCCGAGGCTACATCCTAACGGACATGAACTGAGATGTCTGGCTGCAGTTAGACGCCCTTATTGGAGACGCCCGTTTAGATACTGGAACGGCTGGGGATCTCTCAAAGGGGACTAGCATTCTCAAATAAGGCCAAGGTTGGTTGTTGAACTCCTTAAGCGGTATACAGAATAGGCGAGAAGGAGAATCGGGCCTTCCGTTCAACCCGACGACTACGTAGACTCTGTGCAGCCGTTCCCTCTCCTGGAAACTATTGTATCTCTCTAGTTGATTTCGAGTCAGAACTGCCAGTTTGCAGTTTCGAATCGACCGGCTCGTCCTCCATTTGCACTCAACCCAGAACAAATGGTCTGACTTCCTGTGACGGATTTCGATGTCCGGGTTCTGAGCACTTTCTACGAGTCGACCTCCCAAGTCGTCTCTACGAGTGGTGATATGACTAACGGCAAAGTCTGGTTCGGGGAAAAGGCTGTTTGCGACATAGACTTCGAATGTGTGTCCTTCCTCGAAATGGTCCTTTCGCTCAGACATCTTCCTCCTTAATCGAATCCTCGTCCCCCACATATAACTCCTCCTGAATCCAGATAGAAACTTCGTCGCGAAGCCGCCACACGTTGACTCCCGTCTTGATATCTTCGTTTCTGTCTAATACAGTATCACCGATAGCGAAATTACCTATCCATATTGAGTCTTCTTAGGCGAGCCAATAACAAATTCTGGACGCCGGTTAGATTTCGCAATCTCAGCTGTCCAGCTAGTCTATTGCTTCTTCCATGGCTTCCAGTGAGGATGAACCGAAGCCAAGTCAAATTGGGTGAGGGTTCGAACTGAGCCTCAAAGACTACAGCACATTTAGTAATACGACCCCCATTTCAGTCTTGGAGTGGGAAACTAATGGCGGGAAGTTATGACACGCAACAGGTTTGTCTGAATGGACATCAGATCACGGACACATACAATCAATCCATCGAGAGAAGGATGGATCACTGCGACAGGTGTGGAGCGGAAACGATATTCAAATGTCCATCATGCAGTGCCGAGATTAGAGGATACCACACCATTCCCGGAGTAGTATCAATGATGCGAACACCAGTTCCCGAGTATTGTCATGCTTGCGGCAAACCATATCCTTGGACGCTCAAGAAGGAAGCGAAGACGGGTCTGAATGTGACTGCACAACCTCTTGCAGTGGATCACATTAAGAGGATTTGTGGGAAGTTCCATTTGTCTGCTCGACAATTGCAGAAGAGACATGACAATAGGCCAACCATAGCAATCGAGGATGAGTACGATGTTCAGGATCTCATGCACGCATTCCTTAGGCTATTCTTCGATGACGTGAGACCAGAGGAATGGACACCAAGTCATGGTGGATCATCATCGAGAATGGATTTCCTTCTGAAAGACGAATCAGTCATCGTCGAAACGAAGATGACCAGAAAGGGAACTAAAGACAAGGACATCGGTGAGCAGTTGATAATTGACATAGAAAGATACCAACATCATCCAGATTGCAGCAAACTCGTCTGTTTTGTGTACGATCCTGGCGAATTTCTCCGCAATCCGGCGGGAATTGAGGGAGATTTGAGCACAAAACGTGGGAAGCTCGATGTATTGGTGCTGGTCTCCCCGAGAAGGTGACTCGAGATAATTCATGTGCATCCTATCGAATCTGAGCCTAATGCTCTGGCCTGTGTTAATATGGCTTCGTCGGATGCTGGATATGCCCTTCCTCATCACTCCCGGACCGAAGCCATTTTGCCCTTAGATGTTGATGCCTTGCTTGGGGGAATGCCTTGCCACCTGCTGCTGTGAAGACCGTTCGCGACCTTCTCTATTGGCAGTATGCGAAGCTTATCGCGCGTTCTGCAGGATACGACAAGAACTACGGATTCGTAATGGAGCGATTCAAGAAGCTCCAGTCCGGCGAGGTGAATTGGTCGGGGTCTATTCGAGAGTACATCAAGGAAAGAGATGTGGCAGGTGAGTGTATCTATTGCGGCAGTAAGACTGGTCTTTCTGTAGATCATCTGATCCCTCGGTCTAGGGGAGGGTCCGAATCCTCGGACAATGCAGTGATGGCATGCAAGGCCTGCAATTCATCGAGAGGCGACAAGGGCATCTACGAGTGGTACGAACTCGAGGGAAGGAACGAGGTTCCTAGGATTGTGGAAGGGAAGTACCTGAAAGAGCTCTATGCGCTTCACGAGAGAAAGGGCACGCTCGATGTAAATCGAAAGGGGCTTGAGAGGCTTTGTAAGGACTGTAGGCCAGGGTATCTATGCAAGGAGACTGCGCTGACGGTGTATTGTCTCGAGAGCGTTTTCTGACCAAGTTTTCATTGAGCCGTATGTGAAATGAGACATCTGGCTAAATCTCAATCAGGGGGGTAAAGTACCGAGATATAAACCCTTTATTCGTTTCTATTCAATGACAATGCTCTATTCCATCATGTTGCAGTCGCAGTAAATATCACAAATTGAAGGGGATTGACATAGAGACTCGCAGTGACAACATATGTGAACCCTCCCAGTATTCCGTCACCCAAAGTCAGTGTTGTCTCGGCATATGCGTTAGAATCAGTGTATGTCGCATATTCTGACAGACTGCCAGGATCTAGGGGATACGGTTCAAATATGATTGCCCAATCAACTTCGACTCCTGATAGATAGTTACCGAACCCATCGTGGACTTCAACAACGAATGGATTCGACAGGGAAGAACCCCTCGGGGCACTCTGGCCATCGCCTGATACGCGAACAATCTGCCAGTTGAGAGAATCGTGATTGTAAGTTACATCGAAGGATAAAACGCTCGTCGAGATGGTCAAACCAGTGCCACTTATGGTTATGGTCTGAGTACCCATTGTCATCAGTGTCGCTGCGAAGGTGTGAGCACCCTGGTCAATGAGTGCGATGTAAGTGTGATCAGTTGGAAGAACCGCATTTGGGTCACTACTTGTGAAGCTCAGAGTTCCAGCATAACTAGAGTTCTTTTGCCCTGCGCTGTCGACTATTGTCACGGTGATCTGGAACGAGTTTCCAGCATCCTGAGGGTTTGCAGAGGTATTAGTCGTGCTCATGTGGTGCGGAACTCCGACAAATGCAGTCGCAGTGAAGCTGACAAGTGTAGTGGGCCAATCATTCAACGAAGCCCAGACTGTATAGATGCCAGTATAACTTGCTCCGAAGGTCAAAGTAGATTGGGTCACTCCAAGGGCATTTGTCGTTGTTGGCGAAGCGGACATGCTTCCAGTAAATAACGGGCTAATGATTGTCCAGCTGACCTGTTTCCCGCTCAATAGATTGCCAAATTCATCGGTAACGGTGACTACAAACGGCGTCAGACTGCTACCCGGAGGCGCACTCTGTCCGTCACCGGATACTTTGCCTATCCTCCAGTTAAGGGTAGTGGTGCTGGGAATGACACTGAAACTAAGAATCGCATTCGGAGAGTTGAGTCCGGAACCGCTTATCGTAATTGATTGGCTACCAGCAGTCTTGAACCTAATGAGATAGAAAGTATGGATTCCGTTGTCTATGCCTGGGATGAATGCATGGGTCCCTGGCAAGTCAGCCCTTGGGTCTGTACTGCTGAAACTTATTGTGCCGCCATAAGGTGTGAAAGTATTGCCATAGCTGTCGGCAATCCTCACTGTAATATCGAAGTAGGCCCCCGCCTCTTGGTTCGTCAGAGCTGTCTCAGTAGCGATGACATGGTCAGCTTCGCTCAGGAAAACAGCAAAGGTCGTTGTCTCCTTATCGAATGATCTTCCGAAGCCGGATAATGATTCTAGTTTCATCAGATATGCATCGACACGATATGTGCCTACCAGGGTGGGCGATAGTATGAAGATTGGCAAAGTCGGCGACACAGGTGTAGTCAGTTGACCAAAAGTCATAGAAACCCCATCTCCGACATATACTGTGCCGTTTGGAGCTGTGATGACGAATCTGACCTTGATTCCAGAAGTGGACCACCAATCGCCTGTGGCATGGACTAGAACGGATGGGTTGACACTAACGCCAGAAGTACCTTCTTCATAGTAGGCATCTGGCACATAGAGATTCGATAGGCTCAAGGTTTGCTCTCTAGGCTCTTCGTAGACGGAAAAAGCGAGGAAGTAGCCGTCGAGCATGTTCGATTGAGATGTAATGTTGAGTATTCCATTGGTGAGTTGGTTGAATGCATCTGAAATGGAAGGATCGCCCGTCATCCGACTGAGGAAATTGGCGACTTGATTCCTCTGCAGCTCTCCTCTCACGAAGAGAGCCTTTATCGACACGTGATTGCCAAGATAGGTCGGACCAACCTGCGTGCCTTGGGCCCAGAATGGATAAACGACTGGAACGTGATAGAAAACATCCGGTGCCCCTGGCGTGATATTGTGCACGCTATAGAGACCTACATCCACTGGCAGGTACTTGACCACCTCCCCGCAACCTAAGGCGGTTGCTACTATGCTGGCCACCGTTTTCACAGTCGATCCGACGGCATAGCCATCTGTCTTAACGACCAACGTCGATGCAGAGGTTGTCTGAGATTGGGCATAGATGTCCTGCAAGGAGCCTTCCAGCACCCCCTCTGTGACATTCTGATAGGCATCCGCGATTATGAGAGGCAACGATGGGAGTGTCGAGGGAGGAGTGATACCCAAGAACTTCCAGCTGTCATACAGTACTCCGTCGATTCTCAAGTAGTACAATAGGCCCTCGGATGATGAGAAGTTTCGGATGAATGCGATGGCACCATATTCCCAAATCTCCTTTACCCCTGGCAGGTTCAAAGCATTGGTGAAATTCCTGTCGAAAAGGAAGGCCACGGCGGGGTTCCTGAAGTTTGCGAGCACGTTGAGCTTCTCCGTCAGAGCTTGGTCATCGTTGCCCAGTGCTTGCTCCACGGCTTCCGCGATGTTCTTGAAGTCCAGTACGAGTGCAAATGCGTTAAATTGAACATTCGCAACAGGCGGGATAGGATGAGGACTTCCTAGAATAGACCAGAGTCCGTGGACATCACTCTTAGTATATGCAGAGACAGTGGGTTCTGAGTCACCAGTCACACCGATGTGGAAGTGCAACGGAAGGGATGCCGTAGATATGTTGAAGTTCAGACCGAGGCGGTTCAATAGTCTGGAGAAGTCGCTCTCGGCGACATTGAGACCGACGATGCCGTCCATCTCCTCATACGTTAGCTCGCGAGTTCCGAGGACCAACCATTGGTTGATGTCCTGGATCGTATTGTTCTTCTCCGCCAATGTTACGAGAACCTCGTCGATGCTCTTAGTGAGATTCAAGATGAATTGCGAACCTTCGGAACTCATATTCTCACCGAGTAACCCGAGACCTAACTTCGCGATCTCCTCGGGCTTTATGACGTCGTAGACGTCGCCGTTGAGAACTTGGCTATCGCTGTACGTTATCGTATTTGCCAGCAGAAAACCAGGAAGGTCGGAAGCATCGGTGATGCCTCTGAGATCTATCTTGGATTCATCGATGAAATCCTGCAGGTCACCAATGGTGTCAAAGGAGAAGATGTTCAACAGATTCAAGAATGCTGGCTTCACAACAACGCCGGAGACATGGGCATTTGTAAAGAACGCCGGCTTGCGTTCGGATGACATAAAGATGAAATCTTTCGTGTCCCCAAGACCGATGCCTAGCGTGTGATTCTGATATATCACACCGACACAGTTCAATTCCACTTCCACATTTGTGAACTCGAACTGCAAAATATCGGATGCTAGAGAAGACTGGTCTACGGCAGAGAGTACTTTGGGAACAAAAGATTCCAGCTCGATAGAATCGTCAGAAACCGTATCCAGAACAGCTTCCCCGATTGCCATGATCGGCTCAGAGGAATTGACGAGTATCTCCTGGACCTTTGGATTGGCGTCTCGGTAGTTCTCAATCAAGTAACCTTTTCCTGCGCCGGAGCTGGCACTGCTTTCAATGGAAACGGCTGCAGAGGCAGGGACCTTGTAGTTCCCTCCTGTCGGATCATATATTATCATGCAATCCTTCAGATCACTCTCGCCTCCCCCACTAGGAGCGATCACGAAGACGTACGCTGAGGACAGTAGCAAAATCGCGACGACAACAATCGCAATCAATATTAGAAATTTGTTCTTCCGTCCGGATGCTGCCTTGTGATCCTGGACAACCTCTGAAGGACGCTCAGCGCTATTTCCCGCCACTACCTCACAGCCTGCGAACCGTGATATTCACATAGATTCACTTGATATTAATGGTTTCTTGAAGAGATACTGGAATCGAAAGAATGGTATCTCGGGGACGGCATCGAAAAGGAGGGGGTAATGGCCCCTCGAGAACCCCTTTCTTTTTCTTGTTGAAGACACCAACTGCCCTAGGGTGTTCCGAACTCATCTATCATTGGCTCATCAAAACTATCAACGGACTCTCGATGCCGTTGGTTAGGAGTCAGGTCCGTTGCTTGTCAGATGATGGGATTCCTGTCATGTTGGTTGATAGGTTATCTGAGTCGTCAGGCCAATCTCGTTCCGCATTTCTTGCAGAAATTGCCATCCTCACGAGGAGCGCCACAATTCTCGCAGAATTGAGGGATATCAGACGGTTGAGAGGGTTGTTCGTCCCAAGGGGGCGGATGAACCTGATCCGCGGAAGGAACCGCTTGGAGGACATAACCGCATTCTGGACAGAATTTACTCTCGGCTGGTATGCGCATCTTGCAGTTTGGGCATATTGCCAGGATAACAGATGGTGCATTCTGCGGGATGGGCTGAGGAGTCATATATGGAGTGGGAGCCTGGATTACAATAGGCTGTCCCTGGTTCTTCTTCTCTGAAGAAGCTGCTATGCCAGCTATCAAGAGAATGAAGCCAAAGGAAAGCAGACCTACTCCAATCAATTGAGGAGAGAAGAAGCCGACAGCTCCGCCACCAGAATCTGCTTGCGTGGTCCACATTGTGCCCATAAAAGACAAAAAGATCAGGCCAACAATCATTAGCATGACACCACCAGCGACGACCCCTCCTCTCATATTTTCACCCCTTCAAATTCTACTAATTAAGTTCCTTCCCACAATATTTGCAGAATGCCGAATTGCTAGATATGCTCTTTCCACAATACTTGCAGAATCCTGCATTGGGATTCGGTCGATTTGGTTCTGGCATTGGGATATTAGGAGAAGATTGCATCTGATCCTGAGCTGTTATCGTCCGTACTTGTTGCGGATATGATTGACCATCGCCGGCAGCGACGCTGTCCGTCATTTGTGTCACAACCTGTAACTCTTGTAGTCGCCCTTGGCCACCAATATCCGAAGGTCGGCTCGATTTCCTCGAACGGAAGAAGAGTGTAATTATGACCACAAGAACGGTCGCGGCCACAACCGCGAGTACCAACATCTCCCACCAACCTCCCGTGAGAGACCCCGAACCAGATGTAGGATCCGGTGACGGGCCAGACCCTGAGGCATATGCGGTGAACCAGAGTTCTGAATCACCAGAATTAACGTTCTGAGAATCAGCGGCTGAAGCCATGAAGTCATAACTGCTTTTGTCATATTCAGGGAATGTGAAACTATAATCGGCAGAGTACAGCTGATTCCCTAAATATTGTGCCGGAATCGACGTATCGACAATAATCGCATTAGTTGGGCCGCCTTCGTACGATGTCTGTGCGACAGCGATATTGAATTTTGCGATTCCTCCCGGCCAATTTGACGCATCAGAAGTCATGCGAATTATGATCGTGTCCCCCGCGTAGTAGGGTTCGTGACCTTGTATGATTTGAAAGGACGGCTTGCCAGGTAGTGCGGAACATGTCGTAGAAGCAATTACAAGCCATGACGTAACGAAGAAACCAGTCAGCAGGAAAACGAAGCTTTTAGAGAGACGAGGTCTCATTCACATCTCCTCAAGAGGTGCTTCAATGGATTGCATAGATGATAATCCTATCTAATTCGACTCGATGATACAGACAGTCAGCGTTCTTCATATTTCGCCAGAAAGGGGGCCATAATGTCGCCAGCTCACCCTTGTGAGTTTCCAAATTCCCTGCGACCCCGTAATCAAGTGTAGAGGTCGATCACACAGCCTCCATCGTTTGACATTGGCACATACTCATTGTCGCTCTGGCTACCGAATCCTCAACCGGTGGATGTCGCTGATACGTACGCAACTGCGGAATCGCCTTTCATTTCCTTAGTCCTTTCTCACGATGAGCCGCGTGCATCCTATCGGACCTGAACTGAAGGCAACGGACTGCGTATCTCTCGTTCTGAATCGGGGAACAGAAGAAGACTTATGTCGCCCGGAAGGAAAAGACCATAGGACGGAATGCGCTATCGGAAGACTGGACCTCATATGGGCGGGATCGAGTTTGTAGCTGCGGTGTGTCCTCGTTGTGGCGCCGACCTGAGCGTCCCTGAGAATCTTGCCAAGGCCCATTGCGTCTATTGTGGTGCGGAAGTGTTGATTGCTGGGGTTCAGACGCCCCATCCAGCTCAGAAAGTGAAATGCAGAGCATGCAACGGTCTCGGAAGGCTCGACCTTTGCGTGACATGTGGAGGGAAGGGCGTCTGTAGATGGGCGAAGGCAGTGCAGTACACGGCTTTTGGTCAGCCGCGTCATGTTCAGGCTCACTGTTCTGGTGGGTCGTGCTCGTTATGCAGAGGCAGCGGTAGAGTTGAAGTGGGGCTCATCTCGAGGGTACACTGTCCCGCCTGCGAAGGCACAGGTAAGTGTCCTCAGTGCAACGGGACTGGAAAGTGCCACGCTTGTCAAGGACTCAGTATGTTCCCAAATCCGACCGGGTCTGTGAAATGTTCAGTGTGTGGTGGTGTGGGGTTTGTGGACATAGACAAGGCAGATGGAGCGAGACTCGACAAATGCCCATCATGCGGAAAACCTTGGCCAAGTGGTGCAGAGTTCTGTTCATACTGTGGCCATACGAAAAACTGCCCTCGCTGCGGCGTCTTGTGGGCATCCAATGCAGTTTTCTGTTCACATTGTGGATACAGGAAAGTTTCTACTCGGTAGCCGGATAACTGGAGCTCCGGCTTCAGATAAGACCATAGGGGAGGAAACGGAATCAGAATTACGATACCAAGTCCGCTTTTTGGCCTGCCCCCGATGCTGCCCTCGACCATGGCAATGCTTAAGCTGTCAAGTGTAGCTCAAGTCTGATTGAATGGACAGCAGCTCGATGCAAACGTTAGCCATGATAATTGGAGCATCTTCTGGTTTTGCAGGCCTCTTACTCGCCGCTGAGATATATTGGGTTAGAGAATTGAGGGTTCATTTTGAGGGTCGAGCCTGGATGAAGGACTACCCAGATTACGCCAGGATTTACTATGTTTGGTCGACAATCGAAACGCTGGCATATCTCCTCATCTTTCTCGTGCCTTTCCTAATGGCTATTGGTATCGTCAACTCGGTAGTCTCTATCATTGCTCAAGACCCAACAGATTCAACGGGGAGTATCAGTCGCATCATTAGCAGCTTTCAGAAGTTTCTTGGCATAATGGCCATAACAGTCGGGGGATGGGTTGCTTCTGGCATGACTCTGCATCACCTGACGGATTTCTACATTAGACTCGGCAGAGCAGTCGACGAGTTTACCTCGATATTCCTCCCTGGAATACTGCGAGAAGAAGCCCGCAAGTATCTCGCAAATCTTGCGAAGAACGCGGAAATGCCGCGAAACGTCGACGAATGGAGCCAGGAAGAATACATGAAGGGCAAGAGAAGCCAGTTTTACATGTACGCGTTGCCACACGCGGAAACCGTTTTTCAAAAGGTTAAGGCGAAGCATGGAGTGATTGGGCATCCTTGGTCATCTATAATGGGAGTTGCACTATTGGCTACACTTGTTTCTGGACTAGTCGTGGCCTCGGTCTTTCCGTGAGAGCCGTCGATAGTAATTGAAAGATCTTTCATCGGGTCGACCTAGGCGACATAGACAGATTTGCGTCCCTTAGCTATCGCGAAGCAAGAAGACTCATGTCGCTCACTAAGCCGCAGACCATCGCTCTATCTGACTAGCGGTAGGCACCGTCCAGCAAGTCAATGGCCCCATCCAACTTCTTGACCAATTCCGCAGTCGCATCTACAATGCCGAGCCCAGGCTTGTACTGGTCCATGGGTACTCTTCCTCCTGGGTAGCG
>Ga0315285_10005085_pt1 | contig 13594 bp, 8 predicted proteins | sample YL17G09_36_MG_FD_203698 | JGI IMG/M metagenome (GOLD analysis project Ga0315285, IMG submission 203698) | Sediment microbial communities from Yellowstone Lake, YNP, Wyoming, USA - YL17G09_36 | ecosystem: Environmental > Aquatic > Freshwater > Lake > Sediment | place: USA: Wyoming | collected... | reverse complement strand
GCAGAGTCGCAGAGAACGCATAGAAGATAGCCGCCGCCCGCCAGAGGCGGGTGAACCTTCGGCGGAAGGGCCAAACGGGTTATATCGCAAAGGCGCAAATGGCGGAGGCTGAATGGGCTCGGGCCGGCAGGGCAATCGCATCTTATCCGACCAGGATTGCCTCCAGGAAGGAATTATCCCAGCCGGCCTTCTTGATGCTGCCCCGGACGCTGGCTTTGCGGGGCTTGGTTTTCTTGATGAGGTTGAGGGCAAGCCGCCGCATGAGCGCCATATTCTCGGGGGCGTGATCCTTGCGGATTCGGCTCTGGTCTTCGTTCATGATCACGTCCAGCACCCAATGCAGTGAGTTTTCTATCCCCCAGTGCTTGCGCGCCGCTCCCGCCAGTTGCTCGACATTCCCCTTGAGACTGGAGATGAAGTAGCGGGTCTCTTTCGTCTTCTTCTTGCCGATGCGCCGCTGCGCTTCCACCGCGGCGATGCTGGCCAGTCCAGGCCACTGATCCTCTCGCCCCAACCACTCGATCGCGGTCTCTTCCACCATCCAGCAGCGACGAATCTCGATGCGCCCGTGGTCTTTCTCCACCGTCTCGTGATAGCGACAGGGCACATCGTGAAACTTCATCTTTTTCGCTTCCTCGAAGAAGTATTTCGTTTCTTCATGCAGGCTGCCCTGGTTGCCCTTCAGGCATAAAACATAGTCGCCGCCTTGCTGAACGATCTGTCGCGCCAGATCCTTCTGGCAGCCCATTGCATCCATCGTCACCACACACCCTTTCACCTCCAGCATCTTCAGCAACGCCGGCAGGGCGGTGATCTCGTTGGACTTGCCGTCTACTTTCAGCTGCCCCAGCGTTATCCCATTCTCGCTCGCCCACGCGCTCACCAGATGCAGCGCCGACTGGCCGGTGGCATTGTCAAAGCTGTGGCGCAGCGTCTTGCCGTCCAGCGCGATCACCTCGCCCTTGGTCGCCTCATGCAAAGCCGCTCCCCAGCGCAGAAAGCATTCCCCGAAAGCCTGCGGGTCCAACAGCGAGAACACCCGCCCGAAGGTATCGTGGCTGGGGATGCCATGGGGCAACTCCAACAAGGTGCGTAGCCACTCCTCTTTCGCCTGCCCGAACAGCTCCATATCAGTGAAGTCTTCGCCGCCGCAGATCATCGTGCACACCGCAATGAACAAGATGTCGATGAGGCGGTGCTTCTTGGTGCGCTCCACTCGCGGGTCAGGAATGATCGAGAAGTAGGCGATGAAGTCGGTCGTATCAGCCACAGGTACGCCCTCCGTTCAGTGCGAAAAGCATTACCTGGAAACTTCGCGAATTCCACTTGCAACCCCTCCTCTCCCCTCACAGCCCTTTTCACGTAAACTTCTCTTCGACCCCGTTTAGATGCGATTGCCCTGGACTCAGCCTTGACAAACAGGCCCGTCAGCGCGTCTAATAGGTAACTCCAGCCGTACGGAGGGGGCCGATGCGACGGCTTGTTCTGGTTCTCGTATCGCTGTTGTGGCTCGGACTGGCGACCGGCTGCCACGCCGAGAAGGTCGTCGAGTTGTGGCGCAGTCCCTCATTCGGGGCGTCCAGGTCCCTCTCCGTCAACCCCACCGATGGCTCCTGCTGGGTTGCCGCCGGCGCCAGCGTCGTGCACCTGGCCGCCGACGGCGCCATTCTGAGTCAGAGCGATGGTTTCGTGCGGCCGCGCTCGACCTCGGCCAACTCATCCGATGGCTCCTGCTGGGTCGCCGACAGCGATGCCGGACAGGTAGTCCATCTAGCGGAGGATGGCAGCGAGCTGTGGCGCAGTTCTGCCTTCGATACCCCTTGGTTTGTATGCGTTAACCCGACGAACGGCTCCTGTTGGGTGATAGACCTGCACGATATGGTACCCGGCGACTACGTGCCGGGCGAGATAGTACACCTGGCCGCAGACGGCTCTGAACTGTGGCGAGGCGCCGGGTTCGAGTATCCCCTATCCGTCTCTGTTAGCCCCACGGACGGCTCCTGCTGGGTCGCCGGCGGCGGGCTGGCCATGAGCCGCTCCGGCTATGTCGTCCGCCTGGGCGAGGACGGCACGGAGCTGTGGCGCGTCGAGAGCTTTGGCAGGCCCTGGTCCATTTCGGTCAACCCCACTGATGGGTCCTGCTGGGTCGGTGACGCGGGGACCGATGAGCTAACACATCTCGCGTGGGATGGCACACAACTGAGGCGAGGCCCCGTCTCGCCCGGCCCGTACTACGTTGCCGTGGACATGAGAGACGGCTCCTGCTGGGTCGCTGGTGGGGGGAGCTGTCGCGGTGGCGTTATCCACCTCACCGATGACGGGACCGTGCTGTGGCAGAGCGGGTGCGTCACCGACTTTGCCGGCATCACATCTCTTGCAGTGAACTCCAGCGACGGCTCTTGGTGGATTGCCGCGGGCGTAGACTACACAACCGCTATAGTACACCTCGCTCAGGACGGCACCGAGTTGTGGCGGTCGGCCGGCTTCGCTGGTCCGATGTCCGTTTCGGCGAACCCCACGGACGGATCCTGCTGGATCGCTGACAGCGAGACCGACGAAGTGGTGCACTTGAGCGTGGACTGCAGCGTGTTGTGGCAGGGCGCGGACTTCGGTTACCCATGTTCCGTCTCGGCGAACTCCACCGATAGCTCCTGTTGGGTAGGTGACGGCCGGGATCCAGGGTCGGGCGACGGAGGACACAAGGTGGTCCACCTATCCCAAGACGGCTCTGAGCTCTGGCGCGGCGGGTTCACAGATCCCCGATCTGTCTCCGTTAACGTCACGGACGGCTCTTGCTGGCTCGCTGATCCCTGGAACCGGGAAGTCGTGCACCTGGCCGAGGACCACAGCGAGCTGTGGCGGAGCGGCGAGTTCTACTACCCGTGCTCGGTTTCCGTCAACCCTGGCGACGGCTCCTGCTGGGTGGCCGACTGGTCGTATGTAGTGCACCTGGCCGAAGACGGCTCTGAGCTCTGGCGAGGGTGGGGCTTTGGTGGTGCCGCGTCCGTCTCGGTGAATCCGACCGATGGTTCCTGCTGGGTGAGCGACGTGGAGAGCAGTGAGGTGTCGCACCTGGCCGAGGATGGCACTGAGTTGTGGCGGGGAGATGCCTTCGACTACCCCGGATCAGTCTCATCCGACCCAGGCGATGGCTCCTGCTGGGTCGCCGATTCGCACGCGAACCAGGTGATCCATCTTGCGCAGGATGGCACCCAACTCTGGCGAGGCGCCAGCTTCAGCTCGCCCTGCTCCGTCTCCGTGAACCCGACCGATGGCTCCTGCTGGGTGGCTGACTACGGCAACGGTCAGGTCGTCCACCTCGTGGTTCAGGGTGGTTTCCCCGATGTGCCGTACAACCACTGGGCGCTTGATGAGATCGAGGACTGCGCAGATTGGGGCGTCGTCGCGGGCTATCCCGACGGCCTCTACCACCCGGAGATAGAGGTGACTCGCGACCAGATGGCTGTCTACATCGCCCGCGCGCTGGTGCGGCCCTCGGGCGATGCCGGCATCCCCGATCCAGAGCCGCCGCCCACCTTCCCCGATGTCCTGCCTGACTTCTGGGCCTACAAGCAGATCGAGTACGCGGTCTCCCAGAACGTGGTCGAGGGCTACCCCGACGGCACCTACCAGCCGGCCCTTGTCGTGGACCGCGGGCAGATGGCGGTCTACGTCGCCCGCGCCATGGTCGCGCCAGGTGGCGATGCGGCCATCCCCGATCCTGTGCCACCGGCGACCTTCCCCGATGTGCCGGACAGCTACTGGGCCTACAAGCAGGTCGAGTATTGTGTGGGCGAGGGAGTGGTGAAGGGCTACGACGATGGGCTGTACCATCCCGAGATCGTCGTGACGCGCGATCAGATGGCCGTCTACATCGCGAGGGCGTTCGAGCTTCCGCTCTGACCCGACCGGGGCAGGAGACACGCTCCTGCACTACGGGGGACATCAGAACAGAAACGTAAACGTCAGCGGCCTCACCCGCCAGACGCCCTCCTCCTGCACCAGCCACAGATTGCCGTGGATCTCCTTGGGCACGATGCGCGCCATGGTCAGGTGGGCGACGAACTCCACTCGCAGGCCATTCAGCGTGGTCGGTCGCGCCGTTAGGTCGGCGCGCTTCATGGTGACCCACTTCGGGGGCTTGCGCGGCACCTCCCACCAGTGGAAGGTCAGCGCATCCATCGCCTTGTAGTCCGCGGCCAGCCAGGCGCTGACGAAGTCCACGGCCGCTTCGCGGAGCGCCGGCTCCTGCTTCCGGTCGGCCGCGGTCGGGCTGGCGTCGGGGATGTCCGCTTCCGGCGGCAGGTCCGTGTACCAGTAAATCTGACGCACCCGCCAGCAGCGCACCCCGTCTTCCTCCACGAGACGAAGAATCATCGTTCCCTTCGACGGCAGCCCCGGGTCGGCCATCTTGCCCCGGAAGTCCACCGCGCCCGTTCGCGTGTCGGCGCGGGGCTTCACCAGCTCCGGCATGCGATCGAAGGGAGAGGGACCATAGAGGTTCTCCAGCTTCCGCGGGATCATGCCTTCGATTGCGTCGCGATCATTGCGGCTGAAGGCGAACAGGAAATCGCGCGCGACCTTGGCCGCCGGCGCGGGCAGCGGCGCGCTGGCGGCCGGCTTGCCGGCGGGCTGGGCCAGCGCCGCCGCTAGGCCTACGATAAGCAGAGTTGTCCTCGCGTCCATCCCTATCAGCCTTCAGTGGCGCTAGTATTGTTGGACACTTCAGAACCCAGAAAGACGCGAAAGCAGGCAACGGCCTGCATTATGCCCATTGTCGCGCCATGGGTCAAGGCGGTCGAGCGGTACGAAGCAGGGGGGTACGCGCGAGCCGACATGAGGTATCTGCCAAAGAAGGAGATGCCAAACCGGGGTGCAAGAGTGCCACTGCGGTAGCAGGGCATGTTTGGGCGCAACCGCTGACGGGAAAACCAGGCAGGTCGGAGCCCTCACTCCGGTCTGCTTTCGCGTTGAGCATGGGATTACGGTCCGCAAGGCAGGAAGACGACCATGGCAGTACCGGCACGACCAGTTCGAAGCACGCGTCTGAGCAGTCAGGCGGCCAAAGGAAAGGGGCGGCCCTGGTGGCACTACGCCATCGCCGCCACCAGCCTGCTCGTTCTGGCTGCCATAGGCTGGGGCGGCTACGCCGCCTGGTTCTCGCTCACCCACGTGCGCGCCAGCTACGCGCAGGTCACCGGCCTGGTGGTGAATATCGCGGCCAGGGACGATACCCGCGTCGACCGCATCCTGGTGCGCACAGGCGACACGGTGAGTAAGGGACAGATCGTGGCCACCCTCGATAGGGCCGACCTTGCGGCCGAAGTCGAGCGGGCGAAGGCGACGCTGGCAGCCAAGCAGAGCGATTTCGCCCGGGCGGAGCGAGAGCTGGAGCTCACCATCCGGGAGTCAGCCGCGAGCCTGGACGAGGCGAACGCCCAACTGGCGGCGGCGCGGGCGCGGCTCAAGCAATCTCAGGCCGAGCTGAACCTGCAATCCCGCCAGCAGCCAGACCAGGTCCGCAAGGCCCAGGCCGACCTGGATTCCGCGCGATCCAGGCTGAGCGATGCCGAAGCGACGCTGAAGCGCATGGAGAAACTGCATGCCGAGGGGGCTGTCTCCGCGCAGGGGCTCGACCAGGCCGGGACTCAGCATCAGACTGCGCAGGCCGCGGTCAGGTCGTCGGAGGCCGCCCTTGCGGTGGCGCAGGCCGAAGGCTACCAGGGGGAGATACGCCGAGAGACGGTGGCTACCCGCGCGGCGGAGGAGCTCCAGGCGCGCGCCGGGGTCAGATCCGCTGAGACGGCCTCCCGCAGAGTGGCGATGGCGGAGGAGCAGGTCGTGGCCCAACAGGCGGCGGTGAGCGAAGCGAAGGCGAGCGTGGAGGCGGCGGGGGCGCGACTGAGCTACGCGGCGCTGCGGAGCCCGGTGAACGGGGTGGTGGTCAAGGGGCCGGGGCGATCAGTGAAGGATGGCGAGGTCGTGACCAACGGCGAACCGATCGTCACCGTCTTGGCCAACGATGTGCCCTTCTGGATCTCGGCCTCGGTCTCCGAGCTATACGCCGGCCGAGTCAAGGAGGGACAGCCGGTCCTGATCAGGATAGACTCGGTCTACCGCGGCTGGCTCGGCCGGAAGTGGCTTCGCGGGAGCGTGGAGAAGGTCGGCGCCGCTACCGAGTTCCAGGGGAATCAGTCGAGCCCCTGGACGATCCAGCGGGTGCCGATCAAGATCGCCTTCGACACCGAGGGCCTCCCCGTCAAGCACGGCGCCACCTGCCGGGTCTGGATTGACATCAGGTAGCGGCGACTCCGCCAGCCGCCCGCCGAGGCGGGCCTAAGGACCGTGCGACCCCAGGGTTCTGTCAGATCTCGGTGTCGAGCAGCCTGCGGCTCCGCGCGTCGAGTTCGTTGATGTCGTCTATCTCGAACCGGTTGCCGTCGGCATCCTGGAGCAGCACCCGGGTCCGACGGATGACGCGGACATCCTCCCGGTCGCGAATGTCGAACACGCGATAGCCACGGTCTGTCTCCACCTCCCACCGCGCGGCCCCGTGCGCGTCCTCGATCTCATGGACCCGGATGATCTTCGGGACAAAGTAGGTCCTGCCAAGCTCTTCCTCTAGCACCTTGCGACTATCGGGGTCTAGCCCGTACGCATCGCGGAGCAGCAGCACCTCCTTGTCCTTGCTGTCGAGGAAGCTCACGTAGTCGGCCGCCTCCGACACCGGGAACACCGGCACCGGCTTCACGTCGGCGTACTCGGTCTCGCCGTCCACCTGCACGTGTAGCCGTCGGAACTCGTCCCGCCAGACGCGCACCCGCTCCGGCGCGGTGATCTGGAGCCGCTCGATCTCGGCCTGCCAATCCCCGCTCTCACGCGCGTCGCCTGACTTCTCCTCGGGGTCTGACACCATGGAATCCTGAACTGGCTGCTATCAGGCCCGAACCTTCGACAGTTCAGCCTGCAGCTTGCACAGTCTGCTGTAAAGCCCGCCCCCCTCGAGCAGATCATCGTGCGTGCCGGTCTCGACGATGCGCCCACGCTCGAGCACCACGATCTGGTCCGACTTCCGAAGGGTTGACAGCCGGTGGGCGATGGCCAAGGTGGTCCGGTTCGAGACCAGCCGGTCCAACGCCTCCTGGATCAGCGTCTCCGTTTCGGTATCCACCGAGGACGTCGCCTCGTCTAGAATGAGGATGCGCGGGTTCTTGAGAACCGCCCGCGCGATGGAGACCCGCTGGCGCTCCCCGCCGGAGAGAAGCTGGCCCCGCTCGCCAACCTGTGTGTCATACCCGTGGGGCAGGTTCACGACGAAGTCGTGGGCATTAGCGGCCTTGGCGGCGGCGATGATCTCAGCCGGCCCAGCCTCGGGTACCCCGTAGGCGATGTTCTCAGCGACTGTCCCGTGGAACAGGAACGATTCCTGAAGCACCACCCCGATCTGCTGCCGTAGAGAGCGTAGCGATACCTCGCGCAGATCGTGGCCGTCCAGGAGAATCTCTCCTTCGTCCACATCGTAGAAACGGCTCAGCAGTTGCACCAGGGTGCTCTTGCCGGCGCCGCTCGGCCCCACCAGCCCGACCATCTGCCCGGGCTCGGCGGCGAAGCTCACGTCCTGCAACACTGGCTTGCCGGGCTCGTAGCTGAATGTCACATTTCTGAACTCGACCCGGCCGGCGACTGCGTCCAGCTTGATCGAGCCTGGGGCCTCCGGCACCTCCGGCTTCGTGTCCAGCACCTCGAAGACGCGCTCGGCCGCGGTCAGCGCGTGCTGGACCCGATGGTTCATCTCACCCAGCATCTGGATCGGCATGTAGAACTGCCACATGAGTTGGGTGAACATGACCAGAGTGCCCAAGGTGGTGTAGCTGTACAGCACCTGCCAGCCCCCAAAGCCGTAGATGGCGATAGAACCGATCGCCGTCATCAGGCCCAGCGCCGGGAAGAACGTTGCCCAGAGCTTCACCACCGCCATCTCCTGGGTGAACAGCGCGTCGCTCCGATCGCGGAAGCGCTCCGACTCTCGATCCTCCTGCGTGAACGACTTGACCACCCGGATCCCGGGGATCGAGTCGGCCAGCACCGCGTTCAGCCCCGCCCATCGCCGCCACACCTTGTGGTAGATCCGGTGCACCGCTTTGCCGAACCAGAACGTGCCGAGTGCGATGAAAGGCGTCGGCACGAGCGCCAGGGCCGCCAGCTTCGGGTTGGCCGCAAACATCATCACGCAGATCACTGGGATGGTCAGCACGTTTAGCAGAATCTGCTGAAGGCCGTCTGCGATGAAGTACTGGAGCCGCATGATGTCGTTGGTGATGCGGGACATGATCTGCCCCGTCTGCTTTCGCCCGAAGAACCCCATCGAGAGGAGCTGGAGATGGTCGTAGACCTGCACCCGCATATCCAGCACCACGCTCGCGCCGAGCCATTCCATGAGGTAGCCGCGAATCATGGACAGCCCCGATCGCGCGACGTGGATCACGAGCAGCGAACCGACGACCACCATCAGACCGGGCGTGTACCTCGGCGTCAGCACCTGATCGAACAGATACCTGGTGACGTAGACCGGCAACAGGTTCAGCACGGTGAGCACAATGCTCAGTAGAAAACCGATGATCGCCGCCGTCCGATAGGGCGCGAGGTAGCTCAGCAAGCGAGTGAGCAACTGCCCCCTCTTCATGCAGAACGGGCAGACCTCCGACCACCGCGGCAGGGCGCGGCCGCAGGTCTCGCATCGCAGCGCACGCTGCCCGCCGCCCCGGCGGTGCCCCTCCTCCTCCTCCTCGCCGGATTCCTTGATGAGCCGTCGCAGCACGTAGTGGGCGCGCGACATCAGCGGCGCGACCGAACGGCTGAACCGAACCAGCTCGATGCCGCTGCTCTCGGTCTCCACCTCGAGCGCCCCGCCGCCGATGAAATCGCGCAGCCGCACCCGCCTGATGTCGCCGAGGGCGACCTCCTTCTCGACCTGCGCGCTGCCATCGTCGGCGACGAACGTCGCCACCCGCCGGTCAGTGGCCACGAACCAGCGATCGCCGTACTCCCCCTGCGGAGTGATGTCGGCATAGAGGCTGATGAGCCGCTCCTCGCCCTCCTGGACGAAGCCTCGAACCGCCTCCTCGACCGGCTCGGGGAGCTCCTCTTGGAGCTCGCCGTCGAGAAGCTTGCCTATCCCTGCCTTGCGAGAAGCTTCCATTGCCGCCCACTCACGCGATTGACGCCGGCCGCGTCGGCATGGCCGGCGTTGGGTCACAACGCATGATTTCCACGCTACCCGGTATCATTCCCCTTTGCGGGGCTGCCTTTTCGCCAAAACCGAACAACAAGTGAAGGAGACTTCGCCGCGGATGTGGTACCTCCCGGCGGAGACTACGCAGTCCGACGTATCCTGCGTTAGGCACATCTCCTCCAGAAGGGAGGTGGGTAGAGTGAGTTGCGGCAGGTGCGCAAAGAAGGCGCCGGCGAAGAAGAAGGCGGCGACCAAGAAGAAGAAGTAAGAGGCGGTTCGTAGCGATACGAACCGGGATGGCGCCGGACTCCTCGGTGGAGTCCGGCTTTTGTTTGGCCGCGCCGTATCGTGCTACCCGATCGGCCGGGTGATCCCGAAGATGGATGAGATGATGGCGAAGACGCCGCTGGGCAGATACTGGCCAAGCACGAGTCCCAGAAACGCGGGCCGGAACGACCTGAACAGGCGGAGGCCGCCGTATCTGCGGATGAGCGTTGTCAGCACCCAAGCGATGAACACGTTCAACCAGAGGGATCGGTTCGTCTCGTAGGAACTCGCGATGAGGAAGCCGACCGGGCTCAGCGGCCACCAGACGAAGGTCGCATTCAGCCAGACGAGCAACCACGTGAAGGCCGCGCCGAGCACCAGCGCCAGGCGCAGCCAGTTGCTCGCCGGCTCGGGCGCCCGCAGCGTGGCGTCGAGTTCGCCGAACCCCCACTCCGGGTAGCTGGTGAAGGGCCAGTGCGGCAGCGCGGTGGCGCCGCGTGAGTAGATGACCTTGAGCAGCGCGGGGATACCCACGCACAGCATCACCGTGATCGCGACCAGCGCCGCGAAGCTGAACGCCCGCCCCCGCAGCCGCGCGCTGTGGGCGAGCTTGAAGCTGTTCATCATCTGCGGCATCGCCAGGTTCATGGGGTCGTACATGAAGATCACCGACAAGTAGGTGTACATGGTCAGCGCCACGGGCTTGAGCGGCACCGCGCCGATCGTGTACAGCACCACCCCCCGCGGGTAGAAGCCCGTGTCCACGTACATCACACCGCCCGCCGCGACCAGCCGCGATGCACCTACCAGAACAGCATAGAACAGGCCGATCATCGCGGCGAAGCTCCACCACGACATGCCCGCTTTCGCCGCCCACCACAACATGAATCCATTCGTGACCGCGAAGACGACCAGCGCCCAGCGCCCGGCCAACGGCGCGTAGGGATCGGACTCATCCCTTGACCGCGCGACCCAACCCATCCAGGCAGCCCGCAGCGTCTTCCGCGATTGCCACAGGGTCGCCGCCGTCAGCGCGATGAACCCGCCTGCCTCCTGGAATGAGATGAAGTTCCGCGGGTTGATGGCGATCGCCGCGGTGCCGCCCGACTCGGCCACCCCGAAGCTCGCCCAGGTAAGCATCTGCACCCAGAACAACAGGTAGAACAGCCACAGACTGAGGGAGACCTCGGCCGGCAGCAGGCATGAGATGCCGATCACCGGGAAGATGATCGAGACCTTGATCCCGCTGTCCCCCGACAGCACGCTCCAGGGCAAGCTCATCCCGGCGAAGTAGCGGTTCACCTCGATGGAGTAGATCTGTGGCGACGGCACGCTCGGGTAGAGTATATGAAACCACCCCAGCGTGACGAACAGCGCCGGGATCGAGAAGCCGATCCAGAAGATCCGGTTGTTCAGAATACTGCCCGCGAGGGACGGCTTCGGCCCATCGCCCGTGATCGCCAGTGGAACATCAACCAGTGGGAACACCAGTCTCTGGCGCTCGATCCAGTCCTTGCGCATGAGCGCGCCCAGGCTGAACATCCCTCCCATCAGCGCAAGCGTGAAACTGCCCCAGGCGAGCATCGGCGTCCACCAGGCCGCCCAGGGGATGCTGACGCTTTCCGGCAGCCCCTCCCAGAACCAGGTGACGGGTTCCGGGCTTCGGAACCGCAGGAAGAGCGGGATCTGGGGCCAGATCATGTGCTCCCAGCCGTTTTCCGGCGTTGCCATGTAGAACGGGTACGTCGTCGCCGAGACGATGTACGGCAGCCCGCCCTGCATCGCCAGGCCGACCGAGACGATCATCATGCCGTAGACGGTGACAAGCTCGCCGCGGCTGAAGGCGCGGCTTGGCCAAAGCCGCGCGAGCAGCGTGTTCAGGAGCACCAGCAGGAAGAGGACGAAGACGGTGCTGTTGAGCAGCGAACCGGACCCCACATCCCAGGTGCGGCTGACGAAAGCAAGATAGGGGTTGATCGCCCCCAGCACTCCAACCGCAATAGCGCCGACGAGCACCGCCCGCGGGGTCACCGCTCTGGCGGGGCGGGGCTCAGCATCAGCGCAGGGCGCAAGGTCCGGATCTCCCACGGGACGGCCTTCCCGCCGGTATCTTCGTCGGGCGCAACCTCCCTCCCTCCCGGCCGGCAGGAGCCGTTAGGCGGCAGGTGAAACGGGCGGCATGCTGGCGAGCACTTCGCGAGCATCTACCGACTGGCCGACCGTCTGATCATCAACGAGCATGCCGTCCCGGAAGCTGACGATGCGCCGCGTGTGGAGGGCGATCTCTCGCTCATGCGTGACGAGGACGATGGTCTTCCCCTGGCGGTTCAAGTCCTGGAGGATGGCCATGATCTCCTCGCCTGTCCGGCTGTCGAGGTTGCCGGTGGGCTCGTCGGCAAGGATCAGCGCGGGCTCGTTGACAAGCGCGCGTGCCATCGCCACTCGCTGCTGCTCGCCGCCGGACATCTCGGAGGGCCGGTGACGGAGGCGGTCGGCCAGCCCGACGGCTTCGAGGGCGCGCCGGGCCCGCTCATGCCCGCGCCTCCCCCGCGTGTAGAGCAGCGGCACCTCAACATTGCGCTGTGCACTCATCCGCGGCAGCAGGTTGAAGGTCTGGAACACGAACCCGATGTGCGAGTTTCGGATGTCCGCCAACTGGTCTTCGGAGAGTGAGGGGATCTCCTGGTTGTCAAGTGAATAGGTGCCCGAGGTCGGGCGGTCGAGGCAGCCCAGGATGTTCATGAAGGTTGACTTGCCGGACCCGGATGGGCCCATGATGGCGACCATGTCTCCGGCCTCCAGAGTGAGGGACACGCCCCGCAGGGCCGGCACCGTCACCCGGCCCATGCGGTACTCCTTGTGGATGTCGACGGCCTGGATCACCGAACCACCTCATCTGAAGGGTCTGGCAGCAGCTGCCCCAGGGCCTTCTTCAGCGCAACGAGCGCGGTCTGGTGCGTGTATCGCGCCTGCACCCGGTTCGTGCGCGCGCGGGCCACGGTATTCTGTGCGTCCAGGATCTCGACGAATATCCCCAGGCCCTCGCGGTACTTGCCTTCGGCGGCGGCAAGCTGGGCCTCGGCCGCGGCCACGGCCTTCGCTGCGACCTCCACGCTCTTGCGCGCGGTCTGGACGTCGAGGAGCGCCACCTCCACCTCCATGCCTATGGCGTTCACCACCTGCTGCTGCCAGGCCCGCGTCGACTCGAGCTGAGCGCGCGCCGCGGTGACGTCCGCCTTGCGGGATCCGGCGTCGAACAGGAACGCCGTGGCCGACAGGATCGCCGCCCAGGATGTCCCCTCCTTCGGTCCCGTGATTCCCCGGTCATACTGGGCCGACAGGGAGATGGTCGCGTCCTTCGTGGCCTCGGCGAAACGCAGCCCCTGCTCGGCCGCGGCCACCGACTCCCGCACCGCGATCGCATCCGGCCGGTGGGCGAGCGCGATCTCCAGCGCCGTCTCCAGGGACGGGAGATCGCCTCTGTCTTGTGCAGGATCAGGCTGCGCCAGCTGAAGTCCATATGTCGGCGGCACGCCCATCTGGCTCTTCAGACGCGCCTTCGCGATGTCGGCGTTGTTCCCGGCCTGGAGCAGCGAGAACTCCGCGTTTGCCACATCCGCCTCGGCGGGCACGACATCGACGCGGGCGCCCTCCCCGACCTCGGCGCGCGCTCGGGCCAGCTTCTCGTGATCGCGCGCAGCTGCCAGGGTCGCCTCGGATACACCAACCAGTTGCTCCGCGGCGAGGCCGGCATAGTAGAGCTGTGAGATGGAGAGCAGCAGGCCTTGCACGGCGCTCCCCTCGCTGGCACGGGAGGCCATCAGGGAGTGTCCGGCGCCGGCGACGGACTCCTTGCGTCCCGTCCGCCATATCGTCTGCGAGAGCGCCACCTCTGCCTCGCGGCGGGCGCCGGAGGTGCTGAATGCGATGGTGCCGGCCGCCGTCTCCAGGAACGATGAGCCCCCTGTCCGGCCATAGGTGCCAATCAGCACCGCCGACGGGTAGTAGGAGGCGCGGGCCCGATCGAGGTTGGCCTCTCCCTGGACCACATCCTGCCGCGCGGTGACCAGAGACGGGTTGTACTGGCGCGCCAGC
>Ga0315285_10005083_pt1 | contig 13597 bp, 14 predicted proteins | sample YL17G09_36_MG_FD_203698 | JGI IMG/M metagenome (GOLD analysis project Ga0315285, IMG submission 203698) | Sediment microbial communities from Yellowstone Lake, YNP, Wyoming, USA - YL17G09_36 | ecosystem: Environmental > Aquatic > Freshwater > Lake > Sediment | place: USA: Wyoming | collected... | reverse complement strand
CCTCATCGGGGAGTTCCAGACGCGCCAGAAGAGCGATATGGCGCACGTCTTTCTCGGAGACGATCTCGCTTCTTACGGCGTCGCGCAACAGATCACTCCGTCGTCTCGTCTTCCGACGTGGATTCGGGCTCTTCCGTCTCGATGGGACGGACTCTCCTGAGCTTGGCGTACTTGGCGAGCAGGAGTTTCTCTCCCTCTTCGCCGAACGCCACGAGCAACTTGGTCTGGTCCCCAAATCCGCTGCGCTGGAGAATCTGCCCCTCGCCGAACTTGGGATGTTTCACTCGATCTTCAACCTGGAAGGATTCGTAGGAATCCGCGTCGCTTCTGCCTTTGACCGTCATCAAGTCCCGTCCTTTCTTCTCTGTATGCGCGCAAGCAGACTCCGGGTGCTGCAAGCGCCTTCGCCCGGGATTGCTTTGACGGTCGCCCCGAGCTCCTGCAACCGCGCAATCGTGGAATCATCCACGTCGTTCTCCGCGGTGGAGATCATCCATACCGCCCGCGGCGCGGCTCGGCGCCACTCTTCGAGAGCCGCGCCCCCCGGCGCCACGAGTTCGGCGCCGTCAGTCTCCCGAAGAAGGTTCAGAATCCGCACCCGCTCCTCCGGACGAAGCAGGTTCGTGGAATTCCCACAGACGCCTGCCGACGGCGGCGTCTGCGCCAGCACCGCCACGAAAAGACGATCGCACGCGGCCCGCGCCGTGTCGAGGAACCGGATCGTGCCGGCGTGAATCAGCCCGAATGCCCCCAGCGCGATCCCGACCCGCTGCCCTTCGCTTGCCGCCTGGCTGATCCTGGCAGAGATCGGCCCGCGCCGCTCCTCGCCGGTTGAGCCCGGCGACGGATCGCCCCTTGCTCCTCCTGCCTCTCCTGGGCTCTCACGCCCGCTCATCCGCCTAGCCGTCCGCCGACATCGTCACTCTCTCGCGGGCCCTGTTGGGCCGAGGAATCGGACTCGGCGCGAGAACGCACGCGGCGGAGAAACCTCTCTCTGCCGGTTGCCGCGTCTTTCACCGACTCGAATTGCAGGTCGGGCTCGCGAACCTGCTCGACGCCGAATCCCCGGAGACAGTCTTCGACGATCTGTGTGCGAACCTTCTCCTCCAGATTGTCCAGCCGCTCTTCCGAGGCGATCCAGATTCGCGCGCGGACGGCAAGGGCGCCGCCTCTGGCGCAGGACCTCACGCGCACGCTCTTGATAAAGGGCTGCCTGACAAGCCGGTCGTGAACGTAGCGGTTGACGGCGCCCTCGCGGATCTTCAGGGAACGTCCGGAGCCGGTTTTCAGAACGAGCAGCCTCCGGCTCGAGCGCTGTTGCAGCGTCAGGAGGAGGAGGAAGAAAGGCGCGACCATCACCAAGGCCCAACCGGCCCAGAGTGATATCGGAGGGATCAGGTCCATCTGTCTCTCCGCCCACACGAGCCAGGACTGAGGGCCGACTCTGTGGAGAACTTGCATGATCAGCTTCTCCAAGCCGACCAAGAACAGAAGAGCGGGGCACAACACGGCAAGGGCCGGGCGGAGAAACCATAGGGTGGATTGTCCTGAATTCATGACCGAGGTCTCCTTTCTTGCGCTCCGTTCGCCCAAGGGCGCGTCCCTCGGCGGGAGCAAGGGGGGCGACGAGCGCCCGATGGACCGCCCCGGGGGCGGCGAAGATCGCGCCGCCGTTTACTCCTCGCTGGATTCCCTCTCACCCATCGCAGCGGCTTCGCCGCCGCCGGGCGCTGCCCGGTCCGGGCTGAGGGGCTGAGGCGGTTCCTCTTCGCGAAGAACCATCTGCTGCACGCGCACGTTCACCTTTTCGACCGGCATCGTGCCGGTCAGGGCCTCGACCTCGTCCTTGATGATATGCTGCATCTGACGAGCCGTCTCGTAGATGTTGACGCCGTAGTCGACGTTGACGGCGACGTCGATCTCGACATGGCCCGTCTCGCCGTCCGTCTTGACGTTGACGCCCTTGTGGGAGCCCTCCTTGCCGCCCAGGATCTCGGTAAGCCGGAAGGATGAGCCTACGACGTGGATCCCCTTGATCTTTGCGGCCGCGCGCGCGGCGATCGTGGCGATCGCGTCGTTGCTGATCTCGATCCTGCCCAGACTCAGGGAATCGGACTCCTGCGGGCTGATGGGACTGTGTGCCGGGCCCTTTTTCGAACTCATCTTCGTGCCGCTCCTTCCTGTCGGATGGGCCGTGCTGGGGAGAGCGCGAGCGCGCCCGCCGGACGGCGGCGTGGTCCCCGCACGCCCCGGTTACCTCGACGGGTAATGCTCGTCGACAAAGCTGGTGCCGAAATCCCCCCTCTGGAACTCGGGCTGGTCCATGACCCAAAGATGAAAGGGAATGGTCGTCTTGACTCCCTCAATAATGTATTCGCTGAGAGATCGTCTCATCCGCTGGATCGCCTCGGGACGATCGTGACCGCGAACGATCAGTTTCGCGATCATCGAGTCGTAGTGAGGCGACACGACGTATTCGGTGTAGGCGTGGCTGTCGACCCGGACCCCCGGCCCCCCGGGAGGGTGATAGGTTGTCAGACGTCCGGGGCAAGGAATGAACCCCCGATCCGGGTCCTCCGCGTTGATCCGGGCTTCGATGGCGTGCCCCTCGAATCTCACGTCCTCCTGCGCAAGGTCCAAGGGGAGCCCCGCGGCGGTGCGGATCTGCTCTTTGACGATGTCGATGTTCGTCACGACTTCGCTCACGGGATGCTCGACCTGGATTCGCGTGTTCATTTCCATGAAATAGAAACGCATGTCCCGATCGAGCAGGAACTCGACCGTTCCCGCTCCCACGTACCCCACGGAGCGGCAAGCGCTGACGGCCGCGCTCCCCAGCCGCTCGCGCACCTGCGGGGTCATAACGGCGCAGGGGCTTTCCTCGATCAATTTCTGGTGACGGCGCTGGACCGAGCAGTCGCGCTCGCCCAGGTGGATCACGTTGCCGTGGCTGTCGCCGAGGACCTGGATCTCCACGTGCTTGGGATTGACCAGGAATCTCTCCACGTAGACGCCGTCATGCCCGAAGGCCGCCCCCGCCTCGGCCCGCGCCGTGACAATGGCATTGCGAAGCTGGTCTTCATTGACGGCGATGCGCATGCCGCGGCCGCCGCCCCCCCCCACGGCCTTGACGATGAGGGGATAGCCGGCCTCTCGGCCGAATCGGACCGCTTCCTCCACGTCCTCGACGACGCCGTCAGTCCCCGGCACGACGGGCACTCCGGCCTCGATCATCGTGCGCTTGGCCTCGGCCTTGTCGCCCATCTTCGTGATGATGTCGGGCGTGGGCCCGATGAACTGGATCTGACACTCGCCGCAGATCCGAGCGAAATCGGCGTTCTCCGCCAGAAATCCGTAACCCGGATGGATCGCGTCGGCGCCGGTGATCTCCGCGGCGGATATGATACTGGGGATGTCCAGGTACGATTCCGAGGCGGCCGCCGGGCCGATGCAGACGTGTTCGTCGGCGAAGCGTACGTGCAGGGACTCTGCGTCCGGTTCGCTGTAGACGGCTACGGTTCGAATCCCCAGGTCGCGGCACGCGCGGACGACGCGCAGAGCCACTTCCCCGCGATTGGCGATGAGGATCTTGCGAAAGAGGGGGGCCGGCGGGGAAAGGGCCGATTGCCCGGTCCCCGGAGCCGTGGCTCCCGGCAACTCGCGCTGCTTCGCTGTGGCTGCTCGTTCGATGCCTCTCACTTGGGTAGCACTTGGCCTCCTTTGGCGGCCCTTCGCCTCCTTTGGCGGCGACGCCCTATTCCCGCGACCACTTGAACCATTTCATTCTCGCATCGAGTGGAACGAACACCCCGCTTTGGTCCTCGTAGAACAACACGACATGGTCCGGATAAATCAACGTCTTGTCTGTCCGCTTCGGCCCAAAACTCACCGGGGGCTGGTCGGGGACGGCCTGGGTCTCGTAGCTGACGATCACGTTCTTGAGAACGACGGGGTGGGTGGTGGCGCACCCGGCGGATAGCACAATAGCGGCCAACAGGGCCAACAGAGAACGGGTTCCGGCTCTTCTCACGGTTGCTGTCCTCCCTTTCGTCCGGGCTGGGTGGCATCCTGGTTCACAAAGGCTCCACCACGAAAAGCGGCTGGTTGAACTCGACGGGTTGGCCGTTCTCCACGAGAACCTCGAGGATCCTGGCGTGCACTTCAGCTTTGATCTCGTTCATCAATTTCATCGCCTCGATGAGGCAGAGAACCGTCTCGGCGCTCACGACACTCCCGACCTCCACGTAGACGGGGGCATCCGGCGCCGGGGCGCGGTAGAACGTGCCGACCATGGGGGATTTGACCTCGACCCGAACTCCGCCCCCCTCCTGCGCCGGGGCGCTTCCGCCCGTGGGAAGCCCGTGGGACAACGCGGCTGTCCCTGTGGCCGCAACGGAGGTTCCCCCGCCGCCCGTCGCGACGCCGGGGGAGGATGGCGAGAGTGGCGCGGCGCCGGCGTCATGAACCGGAGCGGGAGAGGCCCCCTCGCCAACTACAATGCGCACTTTCGAGTTTCCCTGCTCGAGGTCGATCTCCCGGATCTGGTTCTCGCGCATGAGGGAGATGAGTTCCCTGATCTCGTCCAGATTCATGGCCAAAGTCCCCATCGGCGGCGGTCCCCTGCCACGAGGCGCCCCACGCGGCTCTTGCCCATCGCCGTGCCCGCTCCCACCACGACGGCGAGACCATTCTCGTGTCAGAAGAGACAATAAGTCAAGGCTAACTTGGCGATGCGCCAAAGACCGAAAGGACGCCTTTTCCATTGTGGGTTGACAGGCTTGCTCGGGCGCATTTTGCTTCCGCTACGCGGCGACTTCCCAGATTTCATCCCAATCGCGGCGATGAGGGATTTCCCTTGACCCGCCGGGGGGGAATCTGTTGACATCCTCGGGCGGCGGATCTGACGGGTTTCTTCCGTGCCGCTCCCGCCGCTTTGCAGACCGTTGATGAGGGGGAACTTCGGTGACTGCCGTCGCCAAGTCTTCTTCACACAGGCATGGGCCTTCGGAGCCGGAAAAGGATTCTCGCGATTCGCAACGCGAGCCGGCCCCCGCCGGCAAGCCGCGCGGGTTCTGGCCCGTTTTCTGGGAATGGAGCGACGCCCTGGTGGTGGCCTTCCTGCTGGCCATGTTCATTCGGCTGTTTGTGGTGGAGTTGTTTAAGATCCCCTCCGGGTCGATGACGCCCACCCTGCTGGGGTCCGAACCGGGGGGCGTTTCCTTCTTTGACGTGGATGGCGACAACGACGAGGATATGATCGTGAGAAGCAACCACGACTACCTGGTTTATCTGAAAGAGAACAAGCGCTACCGTTTTGCCGGCCAGGGCCACCCGGGCAACGAACTGGACCGATGGATGCGCAGACGCCAAACCCGTCAGGACCGCATCATCGTGGCCAAGTTCCTCTACTGGTTCTCTCCTCCGAGACGGGGCGACATCGTTGTTTTCAAACCTCCGGAGCCGGACTTCGACCCCTCGAAGCCGATTTACATCAAGCGGGTCGTCGGCCTGCCGGGCGAGACGCTGAGTTTCGAGGCGGCCCCCGGAGTCCCCGGCTACGAGCGCTGCATGGGGCATTTGGCGGCAAACGGCAAGCGCGTGGAATCGCCGGAGTTCTTCCGCGATCAGCTCTACCAGTACCGGAGCATCGGGTTAAGGGACCGCCAGTCCCGGCCCCGCAACGCCCTCTATGAGGACCGTGGAACCGCCTCTGACTTGGTCGAGGCGCACGTCCCGGAGAACGGCGTGTACGCGTTCGGAGACAACACGGTCAGCAGCCGTGACAGCCGCTACTGGGGGGCCGTATCCATGGACCGCATAAAGGGCCGGGCAATCTGTCGCTATCCTTTCCCAGGCGGTCTGTCGACGCTCTTCCGCTACGCCCTTTGGCACAGCAAGGACCCCGGTTTCCTGCGCTGACGGCGTTCCTGCCCGGCGGCGCCACAGCGCGAGCCGGCCGCCCTTGGCGCTCGAGCGATCCGGAGGCGTCGTCACTGCGCGTGAGGAGTCCCAGACCACAATGAGAACGATCGTCAAGATCCTGATGGCCTTCGAAGTGCCCGATGACTTGGCCGCCCGCAAGACCTTTCGCGAGGTGGCCGAGGCTCTGAAACCCCACTTCCCCGAGAACTGCGAAGTGCGGGATTTCAAGATGGTGGAGGACGGAACGGGTCGTCTCCTCGAGAAGTTGGGGGAGGACTGATGTTCCGGTCGCACGGCGGGGCCGGTCTCGTCCTGCGGCGGCGCCCTTGTACGGTCAAGGTCGCAAGTCTTCCCTGGGATTCCCATTTGCCTCGCATGGAACGGCGCCCATGACCTTCGATCCCTTGGATCCTCAGCGGCCCTTGCGGCTGAAACTCATCGCGTGCGAGATATTCTACCGCGAGTTCTGCGCGTGCCTCGCATCCTCGCCCAACATCGTCGACGTGCAGTTTCTGACCCAAGGGCTCCACGACTTGAAATCCGAGAAGATGGCTGCGCGCCTTCAGCGTGAGATCGACGCCGCCGATCCCGAGCGTTACGCGGCCGTGCTGCTGGGCTTCGCTCTGTGCAATAACGGCGTCGTCGGGCTCGGGCACCAATCCCTTCCGCTGATCATCCCGCGTTCGCACGACTGCATCGCGCTCTTTCTGGGGTCCCGTGCCGCGTACGACGAGTACTTCAGCAAGAACCCCGGCACTTACTACAAGACATCGGGGTGGATGGAGCGAGACCACGAGAACCTGGAGGAGTTGGACGAGGCGGACCAGTCTCCCTTCGGCGCGTTGAGGACGTTCGAGGAGTACGTGGAGAAATACGGCGAGGAGAACGCCCGCTACCTCATGGAAACCTTGGGGGGTCTGCACAACTACAGCCGCATGGCTTACATCGACCTGCCCGGTCTCGCGCCCCTCCCCTACGCCGAGGAGACCAGGAGACTGGCCCAAAAAACAGGCCTTTCCTACGATCTCAGAAAAGGAAACCTTGGCTGGCTCCGCCGCCTGACCGATGGGCCATGGGACGATGAGGACTTCCTCCTCGTCGAGCCCGGTCAGAAGATCGCGGCGTCGCATGACGAGGCCGTCATGCAAGCCGGCCAGTCGCGAAACGACAAAGGTGGCACAGTTTCCCCCGTTCACCGGGGGCGGGCGCCAGCCCGCTGAGGTCCGTGCCGTTCTGTGCCGCGGCCTCAGACGGAAACCGTCAGATCCCGCCTCTCAGGAAGAGCGCGACGTAGTCCGTGCTTGGTTGCGGGTCGAAGGCGCTCCCTTGGAGATCCCCCCACTCCTTCTCCTTGCAGAGTCCCGCTCTCTTGGCTTGAGCGACGAGATCTCTCGGCGCAAGCGGGGTCAGGGCCGACGACTCCGTGAAGCTTTCCCACTTCCCCTCTTCCTCGCGCTGGGAAGCCGTAAGCGTGAGGAGGATGCGGCCATCATCGGTAGGCTGGAGGGATTTGGTGAGGACGGTTTCCCGGCCGCCGACGCGACCGTGACGCGCGACGGCGTCTCCGCCCCGAGCGCGCAGGCGTTCGTAGTTCAGCACCTGGCAGAGAACCAAGCCGCCCTGGCGCGTCGCTTCAGCCGCGTGACGGAGGACTTTGCAGAGACCTTCGGGCGCCCCAAATACGCTGAGGGTATTGCCCAGCAGCAAAGTCAGGGCCGCCGGTCTGTCGAGGTCGATCGGCTCCAGAAGGTTGCCCTCGCGATAGGTGATTCCCCCCGGGCGTCGAAACCGTCGCGCCTCAGCAAGGATCGAGGGGCTGTAATCGATGGCCGTGACTGGGTAGCCGGCGCGCGCGAAGAGCCGGGAATGAAAACCCGTGCCGCAGGCAAGATCGAGGATGGGCGTGGCGCTTCTGGAGCGCTTGCGCCGCGCGCCGGCGCGCCGCGCCTGTTCGGCGATCTCCAGGAGGAAAGGCTCTTCCTTCCGTCGCCGGGCGCGTTCGTTCCCAAGGAGTTTATACACCGCGCCCATCCGTTGGAACAGCGACTGCTTGCCCAGCAGGAGCCGCCTTGCCCGGGCGATGCCGGCGGGCGTGCGGAAGACTCTCCGAATGACAGCCTCGAGCCGCTGGGACGGGCCAAGCAGTTCCGGCGAATCGAGAAGGTTGGCCAGCCAATCGCTTTCGTACAGAAGGCGGAATTCCAGCGTGGGCCGCTTGGCGGGCGAATGGCGCCGGGCGATGATGCCGCAGACCTTCCGAACCTTGTCGGCGGGGAAACCGATCTGCGCCAGGACCGCCCGCGCGAGAGGAGGCCCGCCTTTCTCCTGCATGCGCGCCGTGCACGCGCCGTGGCGCCTCTCGCCTTCGAGGATTCCGAAATCGTGCATCACGGCCGCCGCGCGCACGACGTCGGCGTCTGCTCCGGGCGTTTCCGCCAGAAGCGCCTCGGCATGCCCGAGCACTTGGAGGGCATGCTCGGTCCGCCGCGCGTCACCGCGTGAATGATTCACCAGCGCCTCGACAAGACGTCCCTTGAGATGCTCCACCAGAATCCCCTTCCCATCCGCGTCCGGCATCTTGCGCCTTTCCCCCCTCTCGAGCCGTCCTTGGCGCGGCTGGCGCAGAGGCGCCACGCTGATACGGGGCGAGTTACGCCCGCGTTCCTGCCCCCCGCCGGCTCGTTCGAAGGCGGCGGAAGATTCCAGTGGGACCAATCCTTGACAATTCCTCGCCTTTCAGCAACACTAGATTGCGTGTCTCTCGAAGGGCGGCGCGAGGGTGTTGCGGGCGGAAGTCGCCGTGGCGCCGGCAGGATGTCTCGAGGCTCGTAGGGGGGGACTTCTTGCAGAGACTCGAGCCACGACGGGAGGGATCAACGTCGGTGAAGCGAGGCGGTTTCACGGTGCGGAGGAACGGCGAAAGGCAGCGGCGCATGCCGTTGGTGGAGCCGTATGCAGCGTTTGCGATCTTAGCATAGGAGACGGAGATGGCCGATTTAGAAACGAAAACGGTGGCGCCAGTCTTTCGGGTGGGCGACACGGTGGTGGAGCCAACCATTGGCATATGCAACGTTGAGGGCATCCGGCGGATGACGGTCGACGGACGGGAAGAGGACTATTTCATTTTCCACTCGGGCAAGGCGCGGGTCATGGTGCCGCGTTCCCAGCTCGCCAAACGGGGAATCCGCAAGCCAATGACGAAAGAGGCGGTGAGGAAGCTCTACGCCCAGTTGCGCATGCCGCTCTCGCCCTCCCGGGGCGACGCGCGTCAAATGTACCTGAACTACCGCGATATCATCAAGAGCGGCGATCCCATGCGCATCTGCAAGCTCGTGCGCGAGCTCTGCATTCTGGACGAGATGGACGACCTGAAAGGCAAAGAGAAAGAGATCATGGAGCAAGCCATGTCCTTTCTGGTGGACGAAATCCTCTTCGTGACCGACGATTCGAAGACGAAAGTCCGCCGGGAACTCGATGACTGTCTGTCGAAAATGCTCAAGAAGAAGGCGGACAAAGACGCCAAGAAAGCCTGAGGCCGCGGAGGGCCCTCCCAAGCCGAAGGCCGTTTGTCACAACCCCCAAGAGCGCTGAAGGCAAGCCCCTCCCGCCCCGCCTGCCGGCGGGTAGGCCGCCCACAGCGGAGGGACTTTTTTTTGCCACTGCCGGCGCGGGAGCCGGCGACTGTCGGGAAAGGCGCCCACCGGGGGACAGGCGAATGGCGGATTGCCCGAAGAAGATCCTCTTCTACTCCCGCAGCCCGATGAACTCGGTCATGATCCGGCCCATCGTGCGCCGATTGGCGGGGGACCCCGGCTTGCGCCTCTTCTTCAGCGGCAAGCCCTCCATTCCCTCCGAGACGCTGGAGGAGACCCTCGCTCCCCTGCGTAGACCCAGCCTGCGGGCGGGCAGAGGGGCGGAGGAGAGGACCGGCGGATCGAGCCGCGCCTGCCGGCGGACAGGCGGAGAGGCCGAAGGCGGCGACGCTCAGGCGCCCGGCCGCGCCGTGTCGCACTGGGTCGCGCGATGGCGGCGCTTCGACCTGTTCGTCAGTCCCGACATTGCGATGCCGGCGCGCCGAACCCGGCGCCGGGTGCAGGTTTTCCACGGGGTGTCGTTCAAAGGGAAAGCCTATAGCGCCAAGATCCATCGCTACAACCACGTCTTCCTTGTTGGCGAGTACATGCGGCGGCGCTTCATCGAGAAAGGCCTTTTCAAGGAAGACGATCGCGCGCTTCACCGGATCGGGATGCCGAAAACCGACCCGCTTCTGGATGGCTCCCTCGATCGAACGGACGCGCTGGCGGACTTGGGGCTTGACTCCTCTCGCACCACCGTCATCTACGCGCCGACCTGGCGCAGAGAATCGTCCTTGAACGTCGAGGGCGAGGCCGTCATCGACGCCCTCGCTGGGATGGGCCTGAACGTGCTCGTCAAGATCCACGACCATAGCCGCGACCCCCAGACGAACCGCCGCGACTGGGGCGCCTGGCTCGACGCGCGGGAAGACAGCCGAGTTCGGCGCGTGCGCGATCCCGATATCGTTCCCTTTCTCAACGCCGCGGACCTTCTCGTGACCGACGCCTCGTCCGTGGCGAACGAGTTCACGCTCCTGGACCGCCCGATCCTTTTCATGGACGCGCCCGACCTCCTGAAGGTCTATGCCCCCACGGCAGACCTGGAGACATGGGGGCGCAGGATCGGCACCGTCGTGCGGGGCGCCGCCAACCTGCGCGCCGCCGCCGCGCGCGCTCTCTCTGACCCAGCCGCCCAATCCGACGTCCGGCGCGCCGCGGCAGCCGACATCTTCTATAATCCCGGCCAAGCGACCAACGCCGCGGTCCGGACGATCTACCAGATCCTGGAGCCGGCGTCGTAATCCGGCGGAGCGCTGGAAGCGCGTTGGACTGAAGCCCAGAGCGACCGACCCGCCTGCCGACGGGCAGGAGGGAGCTCTGGGTCAAGAAGCATGGCGCCGAAGGGCCGGCGGCGCGGGTTCTTGCGCCGCAAGAACCGTGACGGCCCGCTCTACTGACTGCTCGTCATGGAACGACACTGCTCACACACACCCCAAGCGCAAGGGAGACGGACGCTGATGAGATCAAGGAGACGAAACATCACGCGGCGCGGATGCCTCGCCGCGATCCTTCTGGCGGCGCTGAGATTCCCCGCCGCCGGCGCCGACGACTGGAACACTCTGGACCCGGACTACCAGCACGCCTCCCGGGAGGCGTACGAAAGATGGTACGACCTCAAGTACGGCCTGCGCATCGTCTGGGGCTATTACTCGATGCTCGGATGCGAAGCGTCGTGGCCGATGCTCCAAATGCCCAACGAGAAGAAGCGGGAGTACTTCGACCTGGACAAGAAGTTCAACCCGACGGAGTTCGACGCAGAGAAATGGATGGACCTACTGGAACGTTGCGGGCTGACTTACTTCACGATCCTCACGAAGCACCACGACGGGTTCTGCATGTACGACACCAAGACGCGCGTGAAGCGCCGCGTGAATTGGGTCGCGCCGGAGGGGCCGAAGATCGAGGAATGCGACACCGACTACGACATCATGGACGCCCCCTTCAAGCGCGACGTTATCAAGGAGCTATGCGACGCGGCCCACAAACGGGGGATAGCCATCGATCTGTACTTCTCCCACGTGGACTGGTACGACGCGGATTTCCGCATGGACCCTTACCATCCTTTCCATGACAAGAACTTCACCTCCAGGGCATACGATCCCGAAGCGTACGACCGGATGATTCGCCGCCACCGAGAGCAGATCCGCGAGATCTTGACGAACTACGGCAAGATCGACATGCTGTGTCTCGACATCCGCCTTCCCGACTTCTGCTGGCCCGACATCAAGGAGACGGTCAAGATGGCCCGCCGCCTGCAACCCGACGTGCTGATGCGCGACCGCGGCATCGGGGCTTACGGAGACTATCAGACCCCCGAGAACTGGATACCCGCTTCCGAAGGCCAAACCGACAAGCGGGTCGAGAGGCCGTGGATGGTGATCTACGTCCTGGCCGACCAGTTCGCCTACGAGCGCGATGGATCGAAGTACAAACCGGGGTCGTGGATCGTTTCGAGCCTGATCGACATCGTCGCCAAGGGCGGCAATTTCATGGTGAGCCTCGGACCGGACGAGAGGGGGCTTTTCCACCCCGAGGCGATTCAGCGCCTCGAATACGCGGGCGACTGGCTCAGGGTGAACGGCGAAGCCATTTACAAGACGCGCCCCTGGGTGAAGTACAAGGAGGGCGAGGACGTTCGCTTCACGCGTTCGAAGGACGGCAAAGTCCTCTACGCCATCGCCCTGAAATGGCCGGGGGAGGAATTCGCGCTCCGCACGGCGCGACCGGCGAAGGGCTCGCGGATCCGGATGCTGGGCGTCGAGGAACCCTTGGAGTGGCGCGCCGACGATGACGAGGGACTTCTCATCCGAATCCCGGGAGGTTTGCAGGAAGAGAAGAATCGGCCCTGCAAACAGGCTTACGCCTTCCGAATCGAGGGGGCCGAGCCGTATGAGATCGCGCCGTCGCCCCGCGTCCTTCTCGACGGCGATCCCTTCGGCGAGGAGGTGCGCGTGCGTCTCGCGTCCGCCGTCGAAGGGGCGAGCCTTCGCTACACGACGGACGGTTCACGGCCCGTGGCCCGGTCGAGAGTCTACGGGGATCCGGTCGTTCTCAAGAGGGGCGAGACACTCCGCGCGCGGACCTTCAAGTCAGGCGCGTCGGCGAGCGATCCGGTCTCTTTCACCGCGGGCGTCGTCAACGTGAACTTCCAGACAAGGGACTATGCCACGCCATGGAACTACGTCCCGGACTGGGGCGAGGCGTACGGAGACCGCGGCAACGGATTCACGTACGGGTGGAACGAAGACAACACCCAAAACGCCCGGAACCGCGAGAATACGCTGGACACCACTTTCTGTTGCTTCCTGGACGGCCAAACCTGGGAGATCGCCGTGCCGAACGGCGAGTACCGGGTGACCGCCGGGCTCGGCGACACCTATCCGAGCGAGAACACGATCAACGTCGAGGGCGTCAGTCTCTGCAAGGGCTTCCGCCTCGAGAAGGGCGCCGCGGAGTTCACGCGAACCGTCGCCGTGCGGGACGGCAAGCTCACCGTTGACAACGGCGATGCGAAGAGAATGATGACGAAGATGACCCACGTCGTCATCACGAAGCAATGAGGGGGCGCGGCCGGGGTCTCGCCCGACCGGGGGAATCCGGTCCGTGCTCCTTCTCTGGGGGATTGCGCGCGGGGCGGGGTCCGTGCGGACGGGGTCCGTGCGGACGGGGTCCGTGCGGACGGGGTCCGTGCGGACGGGGTCCGACGCGACGAGGTCCTTGCGGACGGGGTCCGTGAGGAGGAGAACGCTTCAGTGATCGGCCGATGGAGAGATTGGGATTTCGGGTCGCGCGGGGTTCTCGCGCTCCTCGGGCTTGCCGCCGTTGTGTCGGCCCTTCTCTACCCGCGCCCCAGCGAGATCACGGCGAAGCCGGGCGCCCCGGAGAACGTCACGGAGATCGTCTATTGGGCGCCCACCTCGGTCAGCGAGTCGATGAAGGCCGCGGTCGGGGAGTTCGAGGGGCGCAACTCCCAGTACCGCGTCGTTATCGGCTCTCCCACCGCTCGAGACGCGACGGGCGATCCCACTCGCTTCCTCCTG
>Ga0315285_10005080_pt1 | contig 13600 bp, 10 predicted proteins | sample YL17G09_36_MG_FD_203698 | JGI IMG/M metagenome (GOLD analysis project Ga0315285, IMG submission 203698) | Sediment microbial communities from Yellowstone Lake, YNP, Wyoming, USA - YL17G09_36 | ecosystem: Environmental > Aquatic > Freshwater > Lake > Sediment | place: USA: Wyoming | collected... | reverse complement strand
GAAACATTGCAGGAATCAGGGATCTAGTGCCTTTGATCATGATATCCTCTGGCGGTCCGTCGCCAAGCGTTCATGTTTTGCATAGATAGAAGGACGCCGAATCCCCCTCCTCTTGCGCATTCAACCCAGCTGCCATCCGTTCAAAACGCTTTATGTCCTGTTTTGAGATGACAGACCCATTCGGGTTCTCCGCGTAGGACCTGGGATCTCGAAGGGGAATGTCCTTGCGGTACAGCTCGCTCCCCCAGAACTGGAACGAGGTTGAATCATATACAACCTCGGATAAAACAAGCCTCGCTTGCTCCACGAGATGCTTCATGCTGCGTCTGCTATGTATGAACAGGTGACGTGGCGCATCCAGTTGAACCCAATCCACGCCGTACTCACGCCATGCAAAGCAGTCGGCCACCGGCGTTCTGAGCAACACTGTCCCGTTCGCTTTCAGAATGCGATGCGCCTCTCGCAACACCATCAGGGGTTCCGGCATGTGCTCAAAAGAATCGTGCAGGATCACAAGATCGAATTCTCCTTCGACCTCTGATATCGCCATTTTTCTGATCTTAACCCCGTTCTCGTACTCCATGTCGGCATGAATGTAGGGATCCACTCCCGAGATGTTGGTGAATCCCATTCGGTGCAGGTCGAGGACCTTGCGGCCCGCTCCGCAACCGACGTCCAGTATGTTTGAGTCGAATCCGGCCTTGCTTCTCGCAACCCTTTCGAGAAGAGCGGGGACCCGCAGTGCTTTGGCCAGGAGTTTCCCAGGAAAGACCTTCCCTCCGATACGGTACGACGCGACGCGGCGCTTGAGAAAGGATCTCCAAAAAGGCTCGGGAACATGCCGAAAGGAATAGTAATCCTCTGGATAGTGCCTCGCCAGGTCGGCTGGGATATTCGCAATCTGGATACACCGGCATTTCGCACACTGGATATATTCAAACACTTCCCGTGTTCCGATGAGCATTTCCCGTATGCGGTGGGAAGTGTTGTTTTCCGAATTGTTACAGATCTTGCAGACGGACATTCTCCGTCCTCCTTGAAGCCGCTAAAAGTGCGAATAAACGGATCTAAACCTTTCAAGGACCTTGGCCTTTTCGCCGGGGGTAACAAAATTCATGAACCACAGGATAACGGGAAAAAGGAAAACCCCCGACACACTATACACAACGGATATTTTTGTCGACATCCGCGACAGATAACAGTGCCCGGCGAATATCGAAACGGCAACCAGTATCAGTAACGCAATGCGCCGCCATTCATACTGCACCTTCAGACATCGTTGTGAGTAGGTGAACATGAGTATTGCCATGCTGCCATAGCCGCCCAGGCAAGCTATCGCTGCGCCCACGGCTCCGAACCGCGGAATCAGGATGAAGTTCAGCAATTGAGACACGGTCACTCCGACACAGGAGTTGACGGCATACATTCTGGTCTTTCCCCCAAGAAAAACTCCCGCGTCGGAGACGAAACAGATTGTCAGGAATACGTACGAAAGAGCGATAAGCGGCACGAGCGGAATTGCCGCCCAGTAACTCTGTGGAGAAATCAAGCGGATTACTATTGGTGACAGCAAACTCAAACCAAGAAAGCACCAACCGGCAAAAAACAGTGAAAAAGTCATTACGCGGCCATACATTCCCTGGCGTTTGTCTTGATCCGCGGTAGACGCCAGGAATGGTTGCCACGCCGCAACGATAGGCCCCGTTACAGCCACATTCATAATCATGCCGAACTTCGCGGCCAGCCCGTAGATCCCGATCGTCTCCAACGACGCAAACTTGATCATGAAATACCGGTTGGCCATATTCATGACGTGGAGAGCCAGAAGCGTCAGCATAATTGGAAAACCGAATCTCCATAGGAGGGCGTACTCTGAGAAAGAGAACTTGAAACGGAGTGTATCGCGGTTCACCACTGCGCCGCGAATTGACCCGATCGCATCCGCGGTGAGGTTGCCGAGAAGTATTCCGACCGCACCCATGTGGAGTGACAGGACATAGTACACAGAGAATCCATAAAAGAGAATCAATTGAAGAAAGTTGATCCTCAGATAAGCCCATGGTTTATGCTGTGCCCGGAGAATATTGACGAGATAGGTGTAACACACCCGAAAGGGTGTGAGACCAACGGCCACCAGACAGAAAGACCTGTACTTTCCAGCCAGTGCGGACTTGTCCGATAGCAGCAACACCACCATCATGCCAAGTAGCGTCACCGGCACGCAAATGGAAAGCAGCCCCCACAGGCCCGAACTCAGAAGCAGCGTTTGGTGTTCCTTTTTTCCCGCGGCGTGGTAATAGCGTAACGCGGCCGTGACAAATCCAAAACCGAAAAACGCCGATAAAAGCACTACCGTTGTTTGGAACGTATCCAACAACCCATACTCGCCTGGCTCCAACACGGCTAGTACGAATGGCAGGATAAGCAAGGCGCCGCATTTTCCAAACAGGTCTCCCAACCCATATATGCCGGCTTCTCCGAAGAGGGATTTAATGCCTGTTTTCTTGTCGCTCATTGGGCGTCACGAGTGCCCTTCCTGAGAATGAAGTAGTAGTTCTCTCCAAATTTCCAGGGCATAAAGCCAAACAACGCACCAATAACCAATCGGGGAGGAATCAACACCGCCTTCTGAAGCAGAACGGGCACGGGAATCGGGTATGGAATGTCCCACAGAAAATCGGATCCCTCTCTCTCTATGGCGAAACCGTTGCTTTTCACCATCGCCCGCCATTCAGGCGCGTGGCGCACCCCCACGTGTCCCGGCGCTCTGGAGCCGGCCCAATTCGGCCCTTTCAATTTTGCCCCCACGGAATCGGCATTGGGGGTGCTGACAAACACGAGTCCATCCTTCTTGAGAACTGCTTTCGCACAACGCAGAAACTCTTCTGGCGAGCGAAGGTGTTCGACAATATCCATGGCGATTATGATGTCGCAACTGTTGCTCCGAAGGGGGATCTTCTCAGCGGAGGCTTGGAGAAAAAGCGTGCGCTTGCAAAACGTGCGGACGGACTTGATCCCGATTGCCGAAATGTCCAACCCTATGGTGCGATAACGCTTCTCGAATCTCTGGAGAGAATAGCCGCTGCCAAATCCAACTTCCAGCAAAGTGGATCCTTCTGAAAACTCGCGCAGTTTGCGTGACAAATAGGAATAGAGGAACCATCGGCCATGCTGGCCGAGGATTCTTCCTTTCCGTGTCAGGATGTCGAGGTATCTCTCATCATACACGTCCCCTTCACCGACATGATTTGGATTGGCCGCTGGAATTTCCCTGGTGCGCAAATCTCCCATACCTCCACCTCGAAAAACCCTTTAGGCTTCCTTTTGCTTGCGCGCACCCAATAGAAACAACAGGGCCGCGCGGTGTTTGCGCATTTTCACTTTTTGTTTCTCGGTCCGATTTACCATCCCGGCCGCCCCAAAGATCGCCAGGCGCGAGGCGTGGAACAGTATCCAAAGCGCTTTGGTCAAGTAAACATACGGCTTCGAATGATAGGCCTCAAGAAACTGCGACTTCGATCTATAAAGCTCCACGTACGTGGATTCAGGATCCTGTTCCATGGATTTGCCGTGGTGGTGGATGATTTCCGCGCCGGGGTTGAAAACCAGCTTCCAACCTTTCCGACTGATCCGATATTGGAGATCCACCTCTTCGGTGTATAGGAAGTATCGTTCGTCAAACCCACCCGCCTCGCGCAGTACTTCGCCCCGGCACAACAGGCAGGATCCTCGCATAAACCCGACCTCCCGCGTGCTCTCTGGCGGCCAGGCAAGCCCGAGTTTCCGCGCCAGCCGAGGGACGCCGCGCGGTATCAGGTAGAGAAACGTGGCAACAAGAAACTCCGTCCGAATACTCGGAAAATCAAACGCCGATGCTTGGAACGTCCCATCGGGATACAGCGTGCGCGGCCCCACCACCGCCACCTCGGGATGTTCATCCAGGTAATTGACAAGGCACGCAAGAGAACCAGCGCGCAACTCCGCGTCGGGGTTCAGCATAAGAATGTACTCGCCCTTTGCCAGCGCAAACGCCTGGTTGTTGGCTTTCCCAAACCCAAGGTTCCCTGTATTCTTCAGCAGGCGGCATTGCGGAAACTCGAGCTCGACGGCGTCGACCGAAGAATCTGACGATGCATTGTCGACGACAAACACCTCCCCGTCGCAACTCTCCAATTCGCGCAGGACTGATCTAATGCACTGGAGCAACAGGTTTTTTGTATTGTAGTTGACGATCACAACACTTATTTTCACTCGGGAAACCTTCTCTTCGGCTCCTGGGTTCTGCCGCAACCCGCGGACGAACACAATTACGATCGAAAAATCCAGCCAAAGCGGTCTATTCGCCCAGATCCACAAACCATCCTAGATCCGCTTGCTTCCCATATATGCTGCGAATTTTCCCACTCTCGTCGTTCAGGTAAAACCCCGTTTTTATGTGATAGGGAATCTCAGCAGCCACAACGCCTCTCCGAAGGAAAATATAGCGTTCACCCGCGAAAACAGCCGATTTCTCCTTCCAATCCCTGGTTTTGGGGTTGGGGGACCATCCCCAACTGTCATAGCCTTTTGTCCTCGCAGCCTCGGGAAGGTATTTCAGATGGGCGCGGTCTACATAAAGCATCAGACTTACAAGATAATCTTTTGTGAAATCCCGCTTTACCCGGTACAGGAAAGAACAGAGATATCGCTCTCCAGGCTTCGTCGGTTTCTTGTAGGAGAAAGCTACTATATCAACCTCATCGCATATTTTGATGCTCTTTCTTTTCGAGAGAAGATCTTTCCATTTTTTCTCGATCAACTTGTTTTCCGCCTCGTCCGGGGGAACGCCGGAAGCCCTCAGCGCAACGGCACGCTCATAAAGCTGTATCAGATTGTCGCACTCATCAATGGCCGCTAAACTTTTCGTGTCCCGAGTTGCACCGTTTCCCTTCTGGTTGGTCGGCTGTTCTTGTCCGCCGCATCCGGAAAACAGCATCCCTGCCGCGAAAACGCCGCACCCCAAGAGAACCAACGCTCCCTTCTTTTTTCCTCGTATGATTTCAAACATTGCCCTCCCCCTTTTTCATCCAGCGAGGCTACGCGATGTGCCGCGGCGCTTCGATGTTCCCTCAGGCACTGCTTGCCGCCCGCGGCACACAACCTGAAACGTACGTCGCACTTCCCGATCCTCTCACGATCGAGACCCGACAACAGGGAATCTTAACGCGGAATTCAGGCGTTTGGAAGCTGTTTTTGGGGATTCTTGACTTTCCTCTGCGCCGCCCCACCAGGTCTTCGCCGCCCATCGGATGTCGGGGCCTGCGAACCGAAGGGTAAGGCTCACGTTGTCGGAACCGGCCTGGGACCCGCGAGGGGAGATAACCGGATGTGCCCGCAAGAGCACCGTTGTGGTTCCGCGGGAATCGACAGAAATGGTCCGGGGAAAAGAGAATCACGGGCAGAGCGCAGGGCTAAGGCGCTGCTTCCGGAAACAGCACGAAGAGAGAGGAAACATGACACTGAACCCCACGAAAGAAGAGATCAGGAAGACCGGGGAGAAAAACGAACGGTGGCTCGCAAAGCACAGGAATCTCCGCTGGGACGGAACACAAAACCATCCCCTTTTCGCCTGGGCCGAGGCCTGCATCCTCAGCCTCGCCTCTGAAAGGAGGCAGACTTCCATGAGCCCTTTTGGGGAATCTGCGCACGGTATCATTGACTGCCATGGTTATGGGTTGGCGCGGGCGGCCCTCCTCGGATTGCGCGAAAAGGGGGAGGTCATCCTTGGCCGGGAGGATCCGCCGATTCCGACAAAGGAGAGCCAGGACCTGAAAACTGGCTGATTCTGCAAACCAAACGGGGCGGAGTAACCGTATGAGAGTTCTACAACGTAATCAGGCTCCCAGAGAACGGTAAGAACGACCCCTCCCCCATTCCCGAGAGCTGAGAAAAGGCAGCCAGACAAAGGGGATGGGTGGGGCGGCCCGCCACGCTAGCCCCGGCAGAGTATCTCCAATATCCTCGCGCTTGCTTTCCCATCCCCATACGGGTTCTCGCCGCTCGACATTACCCGGTAGGCCTCGCGGTCCGAGAGCAGGCGCTGCGCCTCGGCAACAATCCTCTCGCGCCGCGTCCCGACGAGCTTGGCCAGATTCGCGCGCATCGCCTCCGGGCGCTCCGTCACCATCCGCGTCACCAGCACGGGCTTCCCGAGGGACGGCGCCTCTTCCTGTATCCCGCCCGAATCCGTAATGATGAGATAACTCAGGTCCATCAGATGCACAAACGGAAGATACTCGATCGGGGCGATCAGGTGAACGCGGTCTTCCTTACCGAGAATGTCATACACCGGTTTCTGGACGTTGGGATTGAGGTGGACCGGGTACACGAGCGCCACGTCCGGGTTGGCGCGGACGATGTCACGCAATGCGCCGCAGAAATCCTCGAAGGGCTTTCCGAAGCTTTCGCGCCGGTGCCCCGTCACCAGGATCAGCCGGCGGCCTTCGAGCGCGTGGGGCGGCAGTCCCGGCACGGCGGGCGGCCTTTGGCGCACCATCTCCCGCGCCAGCATCAGCGCGTCAACGATCGTATTGCCGGTAATGAAGATGTTCTCCTCGGTAATCCGCTCGGCTCGCAGGTTTGCCGCGGCGCCGGCCGTCGGCGCGAAACACCACCGGCAGATCGGGTCCACGAGGCGCCGGTTCATCTCCTCGGGCCAGGGCGCCTGGAAGTTGTAGGTGCGCAGGCCGGCCTCCACGTGCCCCAGCGGAATCCGCTCGTAGAACGCCGCCAGCCCCGAAGCAAGGCACGTGGTCGTGTCCCCGTGCACCAGCGCCGCGTCGGGCCTCACTTCGGCCAGTGTCCGCTGAACGGCCATAACCACGCTCGCCGTGACCCGCGACAGCGACTGGTCCGGCTCCATGAGGTCCAGGTCAATATCCGGCTGGATCTGAAAAACTGAAAGAACCTGGTCGAGCATCTCGCGATGCTGGGCCGTCACGATCAGCACCGCTTCCACTCGCGGGTCCCTCTTCAGGGCCAGATAGACCGGCGCCATCTTGATGGCCTCGGGCCGGGTGCCGATTATCACCGCGATGCGCATTCTTACTCCAGTTCGCCAGTCGGCCCGTAGGATGGGCCTTGGCCCATCAAGTTCAGGGACCTAAAGGACATCAGGGACCTAAAGGACACTAACCCTTCACCCTCAAGCCTCCAGCCCTCAGTCCTCAGTCCTCGGTCCTCAGTCCTCGGCCTCCCACGGCGCATTCTAAGCAGGAATCAGCTAGCGGCGTCAATCGAATTCCTCTTGGACGCATTGCAGGACCTTCCCCAAGATTTCTTGTCGGCTTGATTGGGATCGCTGAGAGCGTTTCACTTGCGCTTCTTGCGAAGTGGAAGAGTCGTTTTTCGGCGAAAGATGGGGAATGTCCGGGGAATTCTCCTCTTGACAAACAACGCGCGGCAAGGGCATTGTGGACATCCGCGAAGCGTGGCGGCATCCCGCCCAGGGGGGGATTTATTGCGACGCATAGCGGCAAATGTTGGACTTAGGCGGTTGAGGAGGGCTGATCCCCACACCCAATCGGCGCACTTGCAGGGGGGATTCCCAATGGCGATGGATGTGTCCAGTAAACAGAGATCTGAGGAAGCGGACCTCTTGTCCGCAGGACAAGTTCTCCGACTCTTGCTGGGCCGGAAGAAGATTCTTTTTTGGACCACTTTCCTTGCAGGCGTCGCGCTGACCGCTATCATGGTGCTGATGCCCAACAAATACGAGTCTGCCGCCGCATTGGTTGTGCGCGATCCCCAGGTTCCCATCACGGGAGAAGCGGCGCCTCTGGCCATCGAGATCATGCAGGGCCTCACGGAATCCATCGAAATCAAGAAAATCCTGTTTGACCTCTTGACGGCTCAGCGGCTGATTCCCTCCGATTCCTCATTCCGCTCGTTTCAGAGAACCCTGAGCACCCAGGTGGACAGGAGGCCGGGCGGCGCCATGCTGCCGATGATTCGCCTGAAGGCAACGGCCAAGAAGGACCCCGAAATCGCCAAGAACATAGCCAACATGTGGGCCGACATCGTCACGAGCAGGAGCAAGGATCTCTACATGCAGGGGGTGAGCGAGCTCGGCGTCTTCATCGACAGGTTCAGCAAGAGCGCTGACACCGATCTCGTCAAAGAGGAGGACGTCTATACCTCCACCCTGTTGCAATCCAACCTGGCGGTGAGCAAGTCCATCATGAAGCAGGAATTGGATGCCTATTCCGCCCACACCGCCCAATACCTGAGGCTGTACGAAGAGTGCGAATCGAAAGAGGCCCTGCTGAAGACAATGCGGGCGAACAGGAAGCTAATGGAATTCGAAGGCAAGTGGGAGTGGGCGGGCAGCATTCTCTGGGGCGTTATCCGCAGCGGCCAGGACCTCCCTCCCGATCTTTCCACCAGCACTCTGCGGCTCGCCCACTCCCTCCAGAGCGTGGTTCGGGATGAACAGTTGCTGTCCGATTTGGAGAAGGAGACGCAACTGCAGTTCCTGGAAATGGACCTCAAAACCAGGGAGGGCCAGCTCAAGGAAGTTTCGGTGGGAATCATGGACGCCCAGAACTCCTTGTCGAAACTGGAGAAACAGCACGAGGTCCTTTCAGGCGAGTTGGCGAAGATGCAGGACAGGGTCTCCCTAAGCAAAGCAATCACGGACGACGCGTTGTTCGGCGCCGTGCTGAGGGGGGAGTTGCAAAGCGGCGTAAAGATCCCCGTTCTGCAAACCCAGGAGCGCAACCCCGTTTACGAGGACATCAAGATGGCGGTGGTTCGGATGGCGGGCGAAATCGAAGGCACCAGGAAGCGGGTGGAGTACTACGAAAAGACCCGCGACGATTTGAAAGGCGAGATAGCGGATCTGGCGTCGCGCCTGGAGGGGTTGCGCGCCCGCAGGGCCGTGCTTGAGACCTCCCTGAAGGATAACCGGGACCTGGTCAGCAACATTCGCGGGCAGTATCAGCAAACACGCAATTCCATTGAGAGTAATGAGACCACCCTAACCCTCCTCAGGGCGAGAAGGGACTCCAAGGAAAAGGAACTGGCCAGACTGGACGACAACATCCGGACCCGTGAAAAGACGGTTTTCACCAACGAGCAGATCCTTGACGCGCTCAAGCGCAAGGTGGAGGACGCCAAGCAGGTGCGCGGGCGTTTGTCGGCCAAAGCCGGGGAGGTCGCCCTCCTGACGATCTCTGCCAAGCAAGCTTCCCGCAGCGGCACCACCATTCTCTTTCACGCCGAAGCCAATCCACTCAAAGTGGGGCCGCCGCGCGTTGCGATTATCCTCGGCGGCGCCCTCCTCGTCTTCGTGCTTCTGGCTTTCTGGATAGTCTCCAAGGAGATCATCTTAAGTCAGGAATAGTCGGGCGGCGGCTCCCCGCTGGTCCAGGGTGTACGCATGGGAAAGAGAAAAAGGAAGAGCGCGGTTGATAGTGGCGCGAGGGCTACTCGTCCCACTACGCAACCGATGAAGCGGTCGCCGCTCTCTCACGATCACCTGCCCGCGTGGAGATGGCTGCCGTGGCTGCTTGTCTCGCTCACCATCTACGCCGCCTTGCCAGGCATGACTTCGGGCAACTATCTGCCCAAGACTTTCTGGGCGGCCGGCGCCGTCGCGCTCGGCCTGCTCTTCCTTCCTCCGCGCTACACGGGCCGGCTGGAAATAACGCTTGTGGGCGCGGCGTGGATGGTTTACATGGCCTGGGCGTTGCTGTCGATAGCCTGGGCGCCGGGAACTAGGGCGGGGTTGGAGCGCTGGCTGGCCCTCCTGTTGCCCACTCTGGCTTATCTGTTGGCAAAACGCACCCGTTTCTGGAATTCCACCGCGTTCTGGACGGCTTTCTGCATCCTGGTGGGGGTGAATGCCCTCATCGGATTCCTGCAGTATGCCTCCGAGAGATACGTTCCCTCCTTCGTTAAGAGCCTCGTGGACTGGTTTCCCGGAACGGCGATCCCTCGGGCCACCATGGGCGAGCGCAACTATGCCGGCATGTACTTCTCCATCACAATACCGTTCCTTGCCTGGTTCTACTACCGCTCCCCGGGAAGACGGTCCATTCTTCCCCTGCTTTCGCTGGGGATGGGCGTTCTGTTCTTGTTCCTGACGAGGATGCGCGCGGCTTGGCTGGGCACCCTGATGGGTCTCCTGTTTCTCGTTCTGGCGGGGTTGCCCAAGCGCCTGAAGCCCCACCCCGGCAAGAATCGGATTCTGGCCGGGTGCGTGGCGGCGGCCATCTTGGCCGCCATCTTCCTCAAGCCCGCCGAGAAAACCCTTGATTCCATGGGCTCAAAAACGGATTTCCTCCATACTCTGAAGAACTTCACGGACCCCACCGGCAGAACCGCCATGTGGACCGAGGTCCTCTCCGTCCCAATCAACCGTCTGACGGGCGCCGGTTTCGGCAGCTTCCCCATTGTTGCCACTCCCTCGTCCTCCGGGCAGTCCGTCAAGACTCTCAATTGGGAGGTCCACAACGACTACTTGCAGGCGTTCGTGGACTTGGGTATTCCGGGCTTGCTCCTCTTCACTCTCACGTTCGTGCTCCTCTTGCGGCTCGCTTGGCGGCAACGCGGAAGCGCGGGACTCCTCCTGGCCGCCGGCGCCTCCATGACCGCATTAAGTGTCATGCAGTTCTTCACCTTTACCTCCGAAGTGCTCTGTTCAATCACTTGGGCCACGGGGGTAGCCGCCATTCTCAACTCCCAATCCCAGGCGCGCCCCCTCGTTTCCCCCAGGATCTCACCCGCTGTTCCGCTTATCCTGAACCTCCTGGCCGCAGCTTGGCTGTTCTGCTTCACCATCGCGGTCGGCTTCTCCATCGCGGGCGACAGAGCCTTTGCCAGGACCATAAGTCAAATCGGCGCTCTCATGAAACTCGGACCCAAGGCGAGTGATTCCCAGAAGATGCTCGTGCGCAATGGAATCAAGCAACTCGCTTTCGAAACACTCCCCAAAATCCAGTTCGACGCCAACATGCGGCATTACCACAGTCATACCTTCGCCTCTTATGCCATGGAAGCTAAGGACTATGAGTCGGCATCCAGGTTCGCGAAGACTGCATTGGGCCTGCATCCCAACGACAGGAGCTGCATCTTAACTCTGGCGCAGATTGCTCTTGACTCCGCCCGGGCCGCTTCCGAGAAGAAGCAACCCGAAGAAGCCGCGAGGTCCCTCGATGAAACGGAGAGATACCTGCGCGATGGTGTGAAGAGATTCGGGTATGATCCCTACGCCTCCTTTGCCTCGACTCTTGCCAAGGTCCTGACGCTCAAGGGGAAACCCTCGGAAGCCAAAGCCGTTCAGGAAGAAACGGCGAAAAACCGCGTGGGTGTTCCCGAAAACCCGCAGCCTCCCACCCGAGCTCTGGACGTGGCGTCCCCCGTTTCGCTTGCCTGGAGCGACTGCAACGCGGCCAGAACCTATGCCTTGTATCTATGGAAAGTGGGCGAGGTGAAACCCGAGAAACCGCTGATGATCGGCCTCAAGCAAAGCAAGGTTCCCGAGGGGCTGTCCCTGGAGCCGAACACGGTGTACCTCTGGCAAGTGGAAGCAAAGGGTCAATACGGCCGCCCGCTGGGTGAACTGTGGTTCTTCCGTACGGCGCGCAATTCCCGCTGAATGAGCAAAACAGGATTTCTGACGTTTGTGGCATGGAAGCACGGGACGCAACAAGCCTGCTCGGAGTGGCGGGGGAAACACGCAAGTGTGTCTATTGCGGTAGCCTGTTCTGACCAGATCCCCGCGTCGGCATCATCGCCCAGTTCACATTCGGTCCCTGCGGCGGCCGGATATCCGCGTTCTCGAAAACCCGCGCCAGCCAGGCGGGAACCGCTCGACGGTCGAAGTCCGCCGGGTTCTCGTCCTGGAACTGATATCCCACTATGATAGCATTTCCCCGGTTCGTTTTGACCCGCAGTCTTTCCGTGGGATCGAATCCTTTCGGCTTGGCTTGAGCAACCCGCGCCGCGCCGCTCGAGGCGATCAGCGTCTCGCCGGACTCGAACCATGCGGCAAGATAACACAGGCGCATTTCCTGCCGGCAAAGGTTCAATATCTCGTTTCTTTCGGATGTCTCCGTATGGGCGCCAAGCGCGAGGCTCGAGTACCCCGCCAGCGCGTTCAGAACCCGGTTCCGGCCCCGATACCGGAATATCCTCCCCAACAGCATCGGCTCGAAGTAGTCCGCCAGCCAGATGACCCACACCAGAGTGGCGATGGCGACCCCAAGCGGCACAAACACCCAGGAAGAATCCGAGGGTATGAGTTGGCTGGCCACCGCCGCGCCGGCCAGCAGAAATGTCACCATGTACAGGATCAGGACCGCCTGGCGCTGCGAGTAGCCCTTGGCCATTAGCCGATGGTGCGTGTGGCCGTTGTCGCTGGCAAAAACCGGCACGCCCTGGACGAACCGCCTGAACATGGAGATCAGCGTCTCAAAAACGGGAAAACTCAGGGCCAGCATCGGCCCCAGGATGATCATGGCGACATCGGACCGGTGGCTTCCCATCAGGGTGACGGTGCCCAGCACGAAACCCAGAAACATGCTGCCGGTATCTCCCAGGAAAACCTTGGCCGGATGGAAGTTGAAGAACAGAAAGCCCACAAGCCCCCCCGCCAGAGCGGTGCAGACAATGGCCGCCAGACTGTTCCCGGAAAGAAGCCCAAGGATGGCAAGCGCCGCGCAGCCAATCAACGCCACTCCTGTCGCAAGCCCATCCATGCCGTCAATAAGGTTGACGGCGTTGACCAGCCCCACGATCCATAGAACGGACACCAGGAAACCCAGTGTTTTTCCCAGTTCAACTGTGCCCACAAGAGGAATACGGATCTGTTCCAGGGAGCCGCCCAAGCCGCAGATAGCAGTCGCCAACACAACCTGCCCCAGCAACTTGTAACGCGCCCGAATGCCTCGCGCGTCATCCCCAATCCCCAGCGCAACGATACCGGCGCCACCCAACACGAGGAGCAGGAGCGTTTCACGCATTTCGGCCAGGGAAAACATGAACTGAAAGAGCCGCGGGTCGAATCGGAACAACCATTGCCAGTATTGGACCGCAAAATAGCCCGCCCCGGCGCCCACCGCGCACAGGACAAGAAAGGGAGACGCAATCGCCAGTCCCCCCAGGAGGGGAATGGGTTTGTTGTGGATCTTGCGATGGCCCCCACGGTCCACAACCCCCTTTTTCCAGGCTAGCCTCATCACAAGGGGAGTCAGCAGAATCGTTGCCGCCAACATTCCCCCGAACAGCGTCCACAGGAAGGAAGGCGCAGGAAATGCGGGCATACCATTACTCGTCATGGCAAGTTCCCATCGCTTTGGACTCCGCTCCTACGGCCGATATTGGAGGACTGGACTTTTCAAGACACAACAAAACCCCGGCTCGTAAACTAGCACCTCACAATCTATTATGCTTGGATCGCCAGCCAAACACAAGTTTTGTTTCTTGCCCCTTTTTTCCCACTGGGGCATGGCCGAGTGGATTTGCACTGGCTCAGCGTGAATCGAACTTTCCTTTTCGGCGACTTGGTGAGTTAATGGAATGGTTTTTTTGAGGCATGGGAGGAATCTCCGAAACCTTG
>Ga0315285_10005079_pt1 | contig 13600 bp, 15 predicted proteins | sample YL17G09_36_MG_FD_203698 | JGI IMG/M metagenome (GOLD analysis project Ga0315285, IMG submission 203698) | Sediment microbial communities from Yellowstone Lake, YNP, Wyoming, USA - YL17G09_36 | ecosystem: Environmental > Aquatic > Freshwater > Lake > Sediment | place: USA: Wyoming | collected... | reverse complement strand
ACGGCGTTCTGATCCCTATAAACCAATTTCTTTTTGAATGTTCCATCAAAACTCCTGCAGAGAAAAATAAGACCGCGAAAGCTGGCATTATAGCTTGAATTATGTCGAATGTAAATCCGAAATTCCAAAAGATCGTCAGCAGATACAAGTAAAATAAAAACAATGTGACTGAGATGATGAATCCATCAAAATATTTCCTGAACTTCTCAATATTTTGTTTTAGTGGATCGATTCTAGGAATTAAAGCGAAAAATAAAAATATAGCAACAGATACAGACGGCATTAGAAACAATCCCCAGAACTTTGAAAAGTAATCATCAACCTTTCCTTGTGCATTCCAGTGAGACGCCATTCTATCTGACATTTGAGGATAGATGTAAATACCTATTAAAAATGAGATTAGAATAATTGTCAAAACAGCTATCTCACTTTTTCTCATATTTCAATATAGAAGATATCGCAGATATAAGATTGTGCGGGAGGTGGGATTTGAACCCATAGAGAATCACTTTTTTATTTTAATATAGCATCAATAATGATTTATATTCTTCTGTTTGAATTAATTATTTTGCTTCTTCTCCAGTATGGATTTTTAATTCATAACCTTTCCATCTTATCTCTAAGCTTTCCCAACCAATCTTTGTGTCATTTAACCTGAAAACCATAACATGCAAATGAGGGGCACTACTGTAACCAGTGTTTCCGCTAAGAGCTATATCTTGCCCGTCTCTTATTTTATCTCCAACTTTTACTAAAACTCCTTTATACCTTACATGACAATATTGAGAACGTTCTCCGTTATCATGCTGTAAAGTCAAATAATTTAGATATTTATATTCTTCTTGTTTCATATCATCTTCATATTTTGAGTCAAGACCACCTTCGTTAGAATCGTCTTTTACTTCAATAACCACACCATCTCTCATAGCACGAATTAGAGTTTCTTCTTCCATCAAAAAATCTATAGCATGTTTGAAATGGTCATAATGTACTTTTGGGTCAGATATAGCAATTGTTTTGACATCAGCTGAAAAAGGAAGTGCGTAAAGGTTTTTTGTTTTTACCATACTAGCTCTCATTCAAGTTAAAGATTTAAAGCATGTGCGGGAGGTGGGATTTGAACCCATAGAAACTAACCAAATAAATTTTGACTGATAATTCTAGGAACATTTACAATAAATTGAGGTGTCGAATAATACATCGGAGTAGTTTGACTTGTCATTAGAATGTATATCGTAGAGATTATGAACATGCCAATAAGAATTATAGAAATAACAAATAGAACTTTTTCAAATTTTAACAATCCCGAATGTGTCTTTTTAAGTTTATTGAACATAACGAATAGAATACCAATAATTAACCAATAAAAATTGTTAGGTAAAATAAATGAAACGAAAAATGCGTAATAATTAAGATTTCCACCAGCCATATTTACTACATTCTGATAAGCTATCAAATTGAGAGAAACTTCTAAAATACCTATAACCATTAATATTATTCCAATAACAGTTAATTTTTCAATTGTCATTAATTCTAATTAAATTCTTTTTGAATATAAACATGTGCGGGAGGTGGGATTTGAACCCACGAATGCACTAAGCAACTGGCACCTCAAGCCAGCCCGATTGACCAGGCTACGGGACCCCCGCTCGGCTAATAATAAATATCATTAACTAATAAAACTATTTTACATTTATGTACTTTGCAATAGTTCTCTTATTATTAGTTATAATTTTAGTAATTCTAGCCAATCCCTTTAAAACTGCTTATTATATAGACGTGAAAATTGGGGATACAAAAGTAAATGCCGAGGTCGCTGACACGTTCGCGAAGAAAGTGAAAGGATTGATGTTTAGAAAAAATTTGAGTGAGAAAGAAGGTATGATCTTTCCTTTTGATGAAGAAGGCTATCAAGGTATTTGGATGATGAATATGTCAATCCCTATCGACATCATCTGGATGGACAAAGATAAAAAAGTGGTTGATGTTGTCAAGGACGCTCAGCCGTGTGGTCTGAGTTGTGGAAGTTATACGCCAAAAGAAAAGGCCATGTATGTCTTGGAAGTAAAGGCGAACTTTACGGAAAGGCACGGAGTAAAAATCGGCTCTAAAGCGACTTTCAAATTAGTTTAAATTTTTTACTAACTAATTACTTTTAATGTTAAAACAAACGCTGTCAATCATTATTATTTTCACTCTGCTTTTCAACATAGCCTCGGCTATAGAGCATCCTTCAGTGAAAATCACCAAATATGATCTGGAAATATTTCAAGAACCAGGAACTACAAAAACTTATCAGGTGGAAGTTCAAAATACTGGTGACGTTCCTTTGGATTCTGTATATCTCAGTTTATTCTTTCTACCATCCACTTGGTACAAGTTCGAAAATGGTGTGAGGTTAGAAGTAAACGACAAAAAAATATTTAACTATAACCTCTCAATTCCATCAGACGCTTCCGGCTCAATCGTTTACAATCTGACGGCAAATGCTATAAGAGGTTTCGGCGCAGTTTCCAACTCCGCAGTCCCTGTAGTCTTGAAGATGCAAAAAGTACAGATAACTCAAACCACACAAACAATTCCAGCTGAAACTCCTATCAAGAACGAGACTGGAATTTTCGAAATAAAAAATTCCGATTCAAGCATCGTTCTAATAATTTTAATTCTCATCGGAAGTCTTGCAATCTCAGTGATAACTTACAAATTAATTTAAGAATAACTTTGCCTGCCATATTGATATTCAGGCTTTCTTCTTTTTGACTTTAAGTAAAAATAGATGGTCAGCAAGAAAACTGTAATCATAATTATAGATACTATAATGACCGTCATCTCTGTACTAATCGTAGTTGGTTTGCTTTTACAATCATAATTCGCACATTCTTCATCTTTGTTACAATCGCTATTTTCGCAGCATTTCACACTTATAGCAGAACTCTTGCACACTTTTCTTTTCTCTTCTTGGCTGTATTCACAACTATATGTATACTGCCTTTTTTCACTACAGTAATCGGATTTACAGTCTTGTTTAGTCGTACATTCGTCTTTCAACATCGTAGTTGTGGTGGTTGTTGTAGTTGTGGTAGTTAGAGTGGTAGTAGTAGTCTGATAAGGACTTACAATTATAGTTTTTGTACATGTCGCCAAAGGCAAATTACTCACAGCCGCTGCAACTTTTGTCACTTCACCCGTCCCTTCTATAGTTACGATGTTCGCCGCATACATCTCCCCATCTTTAACATTGCTGCTCATGGAATAGACAATCAACAAACTCAACGTCCCATTAGCGGGCAAATTCATCGGAGTTTGAAATCCTAGAACTGCCATACCGTCATCGTTTAAAAAAGTACCCCATCCCTTTAAAGTATCCCCAGGATCGTAAAGGCCATTGCCATTGTCATCATTAATTATTCTCACAACCGTAATTCCTCTTCTATCATCCCCACTACCAAAGCCAGAGAGATAAATGGTGTTTATCTTCACAGCTTCTTCCGTATCTCCAGACAATTTCAAATTCATCATCACATTGTAAGGATTAGTTGGATCGTAAGCCCAGTTGTGGTTTATAGGATTGTAAGAGCCATATCCAGCACTTATAACTGGTTTGGGTGTTTTCAGGACCTCAAACCCTGTCTCCGTCAAGTTGTAAATACAGTCATTCGTCCCGCATGTTCCACCATCATACAGTCCATTTCCATTCAAATCAAGCACCACATCGAACTTCCCAACTATCAATTTCGGAACCCATATCTCTCTCCTGTCAATCGCACCTGAAGTGTTGGTAGTAACATTTGAATAATTTCCTCTCACGTCTGTCAGATTACTTTGGTTCACCCATGAATTGTTGTCATTTACTATGTAAATTCTCAGTGCTGTATTTACGGTGAAAATTGCAGTTGACGTGAGATAAACTGAGTCATTGGTGTTATAGAATGTTCTCTTCACATTGCCTTGAAAGTCAGAAGTCCATATTTGTGCATTGGCAGAGCTGATAAAAAATATGAAGGAAATTAATGTGAAGCATATTACTTTCTTCATAATTAATCACTAGATTTTTAATCTAAACTATTTTTTCTTTTTCTTCTTTTTTGATCCACAACATCCGCAACTCATTATTTAACCTCCTTTGTTTCCACTTCCTGCTTTTCGATTTTGCTGAAAGCAGCTGCACACACCATGAAGAACAAAAGGATTACTAGATTTGTATTGTCGATATTAAAACTGAAAAGTCTGACAACTACTATTATAGTTAAGAAACTCAGAAATCCTACTGTAAAAATCAAGGTTGAGAAATCCATCTTTTCCATACATATAATTGTAGTGAGAGGAATATATTTATTTCATGATAAAAGCTGTGTTCTTTAACTTCGTTCCGATTGAGAATACGAACAAAAGTTCATTTTTTGTGGACATAAATTAGGAGGTTGGATTTGAAAGGTATGACATTTAAAGAAAGAAAATGTTTATGCTCTTAAAAAACAAATTAGTGGTATGGAGACTTACAGCCCTGAAGACGTTAAAAAACTCATAGAAATACTGAATTCTATCAATTCTAAAATCAAAAAGATTAAAGACGCCGAACCCACCAGACTTGAAAAACAAATAAGATATCTAGAACAAAGGCTCAAGTTCTTCAACCCGACAAAGGAAATGCTTGGTTACATAATTAATCAAGCTGAACATTCTAAAATAAAACTAAATCCGGTTCTTTTGGAAAAACTGAAAAGTGAGTTTACAAGTAAAGATTAGTGTTCTATCTTCTTTTTTCACGTGGAGCCACGAAGAAGTTTTTCTCTATTGCAAGTTGAAGGCAGTTACAGTTTGGTTTGTTGTGAATAAGAATTCCTTTATAATAACCACAATTTTCCTGTTTTGTCATTTGACCACAATAACCACAATTCACATGAATTCCTGACATTTTCATTCAACTCCTAAAATTAAAGCTTGCGCAAGATTTCACATGCCTACGATAAAACGTTACTGATTTTCTCAAATGGCATTTTGGACAAACATGCTTCATTTTAATCACTTTAACCGAACAGAAACAATTACTCTCTAATATTCCAAAGATAAACTAGAAACTAATTTTATCTGTAATATGTGTTGGTTTTGTTAGGATAAGTAGGTGTCAAATATCAGTCGTTTGATTTGGAACTTATTGAGATTATCTGCTCAGGAACCCATATATTATTATGAGAATAAGCACAGTTCCGTACATGGATTTTGTAGAACCACTGATTCTAAAAATATTAAAAATATCTGAAATTCCTATGTCAACCCTTTCTATCAATTATCGTGTGAATGAAAGAGCTGGGAGAACAATTAACTTGAATGTCGTTAAAAGCAATTTAACATTCCTTGTGAATCATAAGAAAATTTCTGAAAAATTGGACGAAAAAAATGGAATAGTATACTATAAATTGATTCCATAATTCATATTGCAGCATAGATCTTTTGAATGTATTTTAAAGTAAAAATGCGAGGATGATCAATTAATTTTCAATGAAATTCTTTTGCCAGCAATGACACTTGTCAAATTCTCCAATTCTTTCAATTTCTGATCTTTCTCTGCTCCCATTCTTTTTCTTCGTTCTTCAATCCTATTCTTCTCAGATTCAACCTCTTCCATCTCTCTTTTCAATTCAATTATCTCACGTTCCAAGTCACTCTTCTTTCTTGAAATCTCTTCCAAAGATATTTTTTCTTCTTGCTCTCTTAGCTCTTCTGAAAGTTTTGAATATTCCTCAAGGATTTTCCCTATTGTGTTTTCTTCTATCATCTTCTCTATCGCAGGTAGAACTTTTTCGATGTTTTTCAATTCTATCTCTCCTTCAGTTATCTTTTTTTTAATGTCTTTGATTGCTGACAAGAAAACTTCTCCTTTAGGGTCTTCAGACAGAATAGCTTCAAACGAATGCTGTACATAATCATCCAAAATTTTATTTTTAACAGACCATTTGTATTTCTTCAATGGGTTCTCTACCTCTGAAACAGATTGGATAAACTGATATTTTTTATTCTGCAGGTTTGCTTTTATATCGTCCTTAACTTTTTCCATATTCAAAAACTCTTTCCACTCATTGCTGTCAAGCAATTTTTTCAACTCATTTCCAATCTTATTATTCTTATCGGTCATTTCTTTCAGTCTTTTGTCCAATTCACCAGTTTTATTTTCATTTTTTATTTCTTCTGCTAATTTCAATATTTCAACGACAATCTCTTGTGCTCTCAACAAGTTCGATTCTTTGAATTCTTTTATCACATTTCCTAATCTCTTATCTGCTTCCACCAATTCGCGAAAACAGTCTATAGCTTTATCGGCTTCTTTTTCGAACAACTCTTTCATAAACACATACTCCTTAACAGCGTGTTCATTTGTAACATTAATCATTTGAGCAGTTTCATTATGAAAATCGACTATGGAATCCATATTATCACTCATTGGTTTTTTTACCTGTTTGACTAAGCTCTTCATCTTTTCTATAAAACTTTTCCTACTTCCCACAGCCTTCATTATAATTATCGGTTCGTTATTTGTAGAATATGGGGCGTTTTCAAGAACTTTTAGTTGTTCTTGTAAATTATTGGCAATTGCCAGTAGGTTCGAATTTTCTTTTTTAGCAGAATCTTTCAAAGGTTCGAATTTCTTTTTTAATTCATTTGTCAAAAAATCTTCTACATCTTTCAGCGACATTTTTGTGTCTTCAAACTTTTCTTCTTCCTTTTTTCCAAAAATCTTATCTAGCCAACCCAATTTAATCAGAATAATGTAAGTTTATGTAAGATAAAAGTTTATTCTTTTGGCTTTATCATAATTAAACCTATTTTAATTGAGTTAAAACACTTTGTGAAATGCCTTCTTTCGTGACTTCAAACCCCACCTCACTCGTGATTTTGTTCTCATGAAGAGAGATTAAACCTCAAAATCAAATAAATCATATGGAGATGCATTATTTTTGGAGGATTGTGGATAGGGTCATCGACGAGTCCGATATTCTATTGGAAGTCATAGATGCTCGTATGCCAGATCTTACTCGCAATAAAAAGGTAGAGAATACGATTCGACGAAAAAGAAAGTTTCTTATTATTGTAGTAAATAAATCGGATTTGATAACAAAAAAAATGAGAATGGATTTTTCGCGAAAATTTAAATCAAATGAAGTGATCTTCATCTCATGTAAATATAGAATAGGAATCTCGACTTTGCAAGAAATGATATCTGAGTTGGCTAAAAAGAGGCAACATTGGAATTATACAAAAGTTGGTGTTATCGGTTACCCTAACACAGGTAAATCATCAGTCATAAACGTTTTAGTTGGCAAATCGGCTGCTAAAACTTCTCCAATTGCCGGATTTACCAGAGGAGTTCAATTGATAAGAAGAGGCAAAAGTAATATCATGTTTTTGGACACTCCGGGAGTGATGCCTTTGGATGAGAAGGATGAGACAGAACAAGCGTTGATGTCTGCCATAGATCCGAACAAACTTGTAAACTCAGACCTTGCGGCTATGAGAATAATCCAATTATTCTTGGATTATAATAAGAAGGGTTTGGAGAAATTTTACAATCTGAAGATAGAGAATGATGATACATTTGAAATCCTATTGGAAATCGGAAAAAGAAAGAATTTCCTCAGAAAAGGAGGTAAAGTAGACGAAAATAGAACTGCTTTGACTATAATTAGAGATTGGCAGATAGGAAATTTACTATTGGAATCTTGATCTCACATTTTTGATATTCCAAGTCGGGGTATCTTTTAATTTAATTAAAGCAATGTTTAATTATGAAAAATAAAAAACAAAGGGTTAGAAATCGAAGAAATACCAAGAAGAAATTTAAAAAACAAGACAGGTGGGAATAAAAATGGTATCATTTGAGAAACCCCAAAGGCCACAAAGAAAAATGAAACGAATGAAAGGTAAGAACTGGTAAGTTAACTTTCAAATCCCAGTTAGAAAAATGTATTTATTGATACTTTTAGAGAATTTAAAAAGAAGAGTTTGATTGTGAGCAATCTTTATGAAGAAGTGTGACTGGTGTGGAAAGGAGATACCTTTCGCAAAGATAAAGCGTATGGGAAAGTTTTACTGCTCTGAAGAATGTTTGAACAAGTGCAAGTGAGATTTTTCTATGGGTTCAAATCCCGCACTTTACCGCATTCGTTGTATTCTCTCGTTTTTAAGTTTTGCGACAAGAAATGATACCAGTTCTAGTTCGATTTCAGAAATTTTAAAACTATTCCTATGTAGACAGTCTTCGTCCAATACCGCACAATTTTTACATTCATCATATGTTATGGGATATAATTTACATCCTTCCGGTCTATTTTCATAAATCAAGCATTGTTTGCCGTCATTGAAAACACATCTTCCATCGTAGTTCTTTAGTTGTAGCCAACCGTCTCTACTGACGACAAAATAACCATAGTCAGACCCCAATCCTTCTATTCGTTCGATGTCTGCATTAGATAGAGGCATTTCAGTCTCTAAACAGCACTGAATGCATTTGTAACGTATACAACAACTTTTCATGTTCCCACTTTTTAGAAATCATTTCAGTGCTTTAATCTCTCTCAATTTTTTAACAAGACGGTCGAACGATTCTTTAATATCCTTGGCGGATTTTGCTCCGACGCAAACTATTTTTCCTGTGCCGAATATAAGAAAAGTAACACTTCCTTTTATTTTATACACCAAACCTGGGAATGTTTCTGGTTCGTATTCAGAATTTTCTAGCTTAAAAGCCATCTTATCGATATCAAATCTTGTATCTAATTTTGTTGATGCAACGATGTTTTGAATTTCAATTTTAGAAATTTTTACATCAATCCCCATATCTCTCAACAGTTTTAACATATTTTCTATCGCTTCCTTTGCATCTTTTTCAGACGCAGTGCCAACGCATGTAGCCTTTCCTGAAGAGAATATCAGAAAGCTTGCTCTCGGCTTCTTCATACGATAAACTACACCTGGGAAATTGTCAGGAAAATACTCGGCACTGCTCGATAATTTATTGGCTAATTTGTCAAGGTTTATCCTATCTGAAAATTGAACTGTGACTACCATGTTGTGGATTTCAATCTTTAGCATCAATTAAATTAGGAGTTTAATAAATAACTATTTTAACCACACTACACTAGATGTTGGCTATAAATACCCGCAAGTAAAATTCTGTGCAATAGCAAATTGCCTATTTATTTTTATGCTTTGTGCTTTTAGGATGACAGTATGTTTTCTTTCCAATTTTATGTGTATGATATTTTTTTCCCATTTTTTATTCTCCTATATTGATTATTGTGCAGAAGTGATTAAATAAACATAGAAGAAGCAATAATGCAAGGGAAAATTACGGTATCATATCCCAGCCTCGACGTTATAATTACTTCTCTTCTATCCAAGAAAATTTGCGTTGCAGCGTTTTGGGATAATATTTCTTCCAGTCGAAATTCACTTTCTTAGACCATTTCAAATAAATGCGAGGGTCTATATAACTTTTCAGCGAAGTATTGAGATTGTAATCTTTCGTCTCTTTCATCGTTTCAATCTTCAACTCCATTTTTTTTATGTTCTCCCCTTCTTTCTCTGTCATCTTCCTTGTCTTCAGAATCTTCAACTTGTTTTTATAATCATCCAACTTTAATTTTCTCTTTTCAGTTTGTTTCATCGCTTCCAGTTTTTTAATTCTCGATTCTAGAACTTCTGTGGATTTCCCTCTTTTCTCTGCCATTTTTTCTTTGACCAGTTTCAAGCGTTCTATCTTCTTCTGAAGTGTTTGTTTCCAATTCTTTGGCAGCGTTCTCTTATGGTTGCACACAACAGATGCCTGAAGATTGGCCATTGCAGCAAAATATTTTTTGTAATCTTCAAAATGCTCTCTTTTAGCATCAGTTTTTTTGAGATAGTCATCCACTGCTTTAGAAGCATGGAAAGTTCTGAAAACTTTTGCTGTGAGTCCTTGCACAACTTCGTTAAAAAATAGTTTCACATTCTCAGATCTCACGCCATCGAATATTTCAAATTCGGAATTGGAAATGAATTCTTTAAGATTTTTTACAACCTGCTCTGGCAGAACAATCTCTTTTTCCCATCTTACTGAATCCTTTCCTAAAAAGTCAAATTTAACCAAGTTATTCTCTTTTATAATAACATTATCCTTTGTCAATGTTGTCGCACCTACTGTATCTGCCTCATCTTCATCTTTTTCATCCCCAACCCTCATACTGAGTGCATCTATCAAGTAGCAAACAGTTGCTATCTTTCTTCTTTTCAAATCTTCTGATTTTAGATTGTCAACGATATGTTTTTTCACTTTGCCATACTCTTTTTCCAATTCCATTGCCTTGTCGAATTTTTCTTTTTCACGTTCTTGCTTTACTCTAGAGGTGTCAGAAAGCCAAACATACTTTTCCTTGCCACGTAGTTTATCGTCCCATTTTGCTGTCCAAATAAAGTCGGGCTCCCAAATCACCTTCTTCCATTTTCCTTCAGGAACTTTTGAATCTGGAGACAGATTAATTATAATATCGTTTTCTTTTGCACCTTCCTTCCATTTGCCTCTCAGAGGATGTTTGCCCCTCCCCATGAATATCGAGCCAGGCTCAACAACATAGTTGGAAACCTCAACCTTTTCTCCATCCATCACAACATAACCATACTTTTCCTTGTTTGCTTCACGGATATTTTTTCTTTCTTGAGCCAATCTTCTTCTCTCTTCTTTCGACATGTCAAGTTTGTCATTCCTTTCTTTCTCAACCATTTTTATTATTTCAGAAAAATCTATATCCTCTGGCGAAATTTTTTCTTTTAATCCCAAAGCAGCTCCAAAATCATCAAAGAAATTTCTTACAAATACTTTATCCTTGACATAATCCGTTCCCAACTTTTTTACCCATGCAACAGCCATCTCTTCCTGCTCAGGAGTCAGGATCATCCTATTACCTCTAAACAAAACATGAAAATCTTTTGGTTCGTATTTAGGCACCAATACCCCGTTATGAGACAGTTGTTTCATCGTATCACAATGTATATAGATTATAGATTATTGTTAGAACTAGTTATCTAAAAAGTATGCCCCGACCGGGATTTGAACCCGGGTCTCAGCCTAACTTCGTTCTTTCATCTTTTCATCAAACCTTTCTGAGTATAACTCGAAAGGGCCGTATCCTATCGGTAATTGTTTGACCGGGCTAGACTATCGGGGCTTACATCTGTACGTTCAATTCCTTTCTCACTGCCATCTTTATCTGTTCGTAACATTTGGACAATTCCTGTGTTCCGTCTATCACGAACCACTTAGTCTCTTTATCCGGATTATTTCCTGCGAGGTATAAATATATTTGCCTTATCTTCTCTAAGACGTCCTTCTCTTTGTTCAGTCTTTCAAGTATTTCGCTCTTGGTGAAATCTTCTATGTTCAATTGGGAGATTCTTGTCATGCTTGTATCTATCGGGACATCGACAAGAAAAACTATATTCGGTTTGATGATGTTTTTTTCCAAATTGATCAACCACTCCAAATTCACCCCTCTCGCTCCTTGATATGCAAAATTACTGTAAGAGTATCTGTCACAAATTATGATATTTTCTGTTTCCAAAAGAGATTTTATCCTCTCCTGATACTGGCTTCTATCAGCTGCATATAAAAGAGAAAGTGTATGTGAATCGAACTGAGTTCTTTTTGTCAATCTAGCTATGTCTGTTTCAAAGTGTGGAAATCCGATTAATGTAACATTCTTTCCTACTTTTCTGAGATCTTCTGCTAACAAATTCATGTGGCTCTTCTTTCCAGATCCTGTAATTCCTTCGAATACAATGAACTTTCCTACCATAATTAGAATTTGATTTAGAAAATTAAAAACAAGTGGGCCCGCCCGGATTTGAACCGGGGACCTACCGGTTATCAGCCGGTTGCTCCAACCAGGCTAAGCTACGAGCCCCTAGAGTTAATTATTAATTTATTTTACTTAACTCTTTAAATGTTATTTAAAGGGCTGGTAGATCAACGGTAGATCGTCTCGTTCGCAACGAGAAGGTTCTGGGTTCAAATCCCAGCCGGTCCATTTAATGATTACAGAAGAAAAAATAATTTAGAATTTCATCAGACTGTCAACAAGCTTCTGCGTGGCTTCTTCCTGCTCCATCTCCGGTTTCAGCATATCTCTGACTATTCTTTCTATAGTTCTTCTTTTCTCAGCTTCACCGATTGCTACAATCGCTTTGAACGGCTCTTTCAAAACATTCACAGCATCTTTCATCTTTTTTATATCTCTACTCAATTCAAGTATAGCAGTCCATAACTGTGCAACTTTGACATCCTCTGCTTCCAAATAAGCAAGTTGATGTTTTTTCGACTTGTCAAAAATTTCGGCTAGAATTGCTTTTGATTCGTCGTCCAAATAATCCTTCCAATCCTTATCCTCAAACAAATTATCACCTATAATTATCAATTGTTCTGAAAATTTAAATTCTTTCAGAGATTTCTAAGAAATAGGAATTTAGCAGCAAGGTTTGAAACGTTCTGGCTTCTGCGATCTAAATTTCATTTTTCCAGGATATTTCGAAATAAACCAAATTATCAAAATGGCCAATATAACTAATACGAGTAAGAAGAGCAACCAAGCCCATTGCTCGTTCAGCACTGGAAATATAATTAATCCTGTAACTCCTTTCTTATCAACCACTTTCAATGAAGATGTGGCAGAAGATTTAGGACTGCCTTGGGCTGTTATCGTGAAAGAATATTCTCCAACATCTGTCCCACATGGAACAGAAGCATAAGCATCAATTGCCGCTTTATCTTTAGCTTCAACTGTAACCTCGTCAGGAGTCAAGTATATCCATTTCACAGCATCTCCTTCAACACTTATCTTGAATGTCTCTTTCGCTTTTCCCAAGTTGTAAATTTCAAAACTGAATTGATTGATATCACATCTGTTAACTGTATAAGAATCCTTCAATAGAACCTGTGGTATTCCAAAAGAAATAACAAAACTTTTCTTGGCGAGCACACTGAAATGATCACTCCAAACTTGTACAGAAGATTTCTCTTCTCCAGTTGCATCTGAAGGTACGTCAACATCAAAAGTTAAAGTCTTCTCATCGCCAACTTCAAGAGTTGGAATTGTCAAAAGTGATGTTTTGTCAAAAATTTTCAATCTCGCTTTCACATTATTTTCATCTATTGTCCCGCAATTGGACACGCTGACTTTTACTTTCACAGCCTCACCTGCGACAAGTGTCTCAGAATCAAACTTCTCCACTCTCAAACAATGGTTACCTTCTGGCTCTTTTCTGTTCAAGCAAATATTGCTTGTCGTAGTTTGATAAGAATACACTGAAGCGGAAGTTGTTTCTGTATTATAATCATCTGAAGAGGCTGTAATTGTGTAATAACTGCAAGGTATGCTATTGAAAGAAACTACTCCTGTCGAAGAGTATTTTCCATAATTGCCAGGATATCCAGGACTTATTGAAACGGTTGTAGGAATTAAATTGCCATTGGAACAATCCTTAACGCTAACTATCAAATTTCCGTATCCATAGTAATAAGAATTGTAATAGTTGTAGCCATAATAATATGGATAATTATCATGATAATATTGAT
>Ga0315285_10005076_pt1 | contig 13602 bp, 14 predicted proteins | sample YL17G09_36_MG_FD_203698 | JGI IMG/M metagenome (GOLD analysis project Ga0315285, IMG submission 203698) | Sediment microbial communities from Yellowstone Lake, YNP, Wyoming, USA - YL17G09_36 | ecosystem: Environmental > Aquatic > Freshwater > Lake > Sediment | place: USA: Wyoming | collected... | reverse complement strand
CGGGCGCGGAGGCGCCCTTCCAACTCTTAACCAAGGACACCCTGCTCTTCCAGGCGCGGGATATCCCGGCCTTGGGTTACGCGATCTTCTCCATCATCTCGGGCGAGGCGCCGACACCCGGCGAAGGAAAGACCGTCGTAAACGGCAAGACCATGGAGAACGCCTATTATCGGATCACGATCGACCCGGTCACGGGCGGCATTTCGAGCCTGGTCGACAAGGAAACGGGCCTTGAACTGGCGGACAAGAGCGGCCCTTATCCGCTCAATGCCTATATCTACGAAACGCCCGAGGGCGGCCGCAAGGCCGTCAACAACATGGAACAAAGGGCAAACTTCATCCGGGCGACACCGTCCTTCGCCCAGTGCGCGCCCGGAATGCGCGGGCCTGTCGCTACGAGCCTCATCGTGAAAAGCGTGCCGAAGATGTGCTCGACGCTCGAGCAGGAGGTCATCCTGTACGAGGGTGTCAAACGCGTCGATCTCGTGAACCGTCTGAACAAACAGGAGACCTACGAGGCCGAGGCCGTCTATTTCGCCTTCCCGTTCTCGGTCAAGGGGGGCTCGTTCCGGTTCGAGATCGCGGACGCGGACATGGCCCCCGAATCGGAACAACTTCCCGGGACAACGCGCGACTGGCAGACGGTCCAGAACTGGGTCGAGATCGCCGGTCCGAAAGCTAGCGTCGTCTGGTCGCCCATCGAGGCGCCCCTCATCCAGTTCGGCGACATCAATACCGGCAAATGGCTGAAGACGCTTGACCTGGCGAATACATCCCTCTATTCCTACGCGATGAACAATTACTGGACGACGAACTTCAAGGCCGCCCAGGGAGGAAAGATCGACTTCCGATACGCCCTCACCAGCCGGGCCGGCGGCCCGGACAGGACCGCCTCATCTCGCTTCGGCTGGGAGGTCCACGCGCCGCTCGTCGCCGCCTGGGTCCCTGCGAAGAACGAGGGGCCGATCGAGAAGCCGGAAGGCTCGTTCTTCTCCGTCGACGAACCCAACGTCATCATCCAGGCCGTGAAACGGGCCGAGGACGGGACGGGGATCGTCATCCGCCTCCGGGAGATCGCCGGGGAACCGGCCGCCGCGAAGATTACGAGCCCCTTATTCTTGACCGACACCATAACCCTGGCGTTGACGGATATCGTGGAGAATGAGCTCAGTTCGAGCCCGGTTCCCAGAGATGCCGTCGTCGTTTTGATGAAATCCTTCGAGATACAAACGATCAAGATCAGATAAGATCGGGCATCAGTAACCCGGATGAGCGTGCCCGGGGAAAAGAGGATAACGAGAATCGGTTTCGTTTTCTCCCTTGACAAAAGTATGCTGATATCATATATTATGTTATGGAGTATGATATGGTAAGAAAATCAGTCATTATGGAAGATCGTTTCGCCTACGAGATTCGGCGCTTCGCAGCCAGGGAAGATCGCGATTTCTCCAACGCGATGCGTTACGCGGCCAGGATCGGCCTGATTGCCTTGGAAAATCCCGAATTGACCGTTATCGAGATCAAAGACATCCTCGACGCCCAGGCCGATTTCGAGACGGGCCGTGTTTCGGAATTGAAAATTGATGAATTATGAGGATCCTCGAAACCGCGAAATTCGCCCGAACCAGGAAGAAACTTGCCGATAAGGGCGAAATCGAAGCTTTGAAAACGGCGATTCTCGCGATCGCCGCCGAGCCGCTGACCGGGAAAAAGCTTCACGGCGAGCTCGCTTCCTTGAGGACCTTCGCCTATTTGGCCCATGGGCAATCCCGTCGGCTGATCTATAAGTTCAGCGCTGAGGAGATCGTTTTGTTCTCTTTCGGGCCGCGCCGGGGGATTTATAAAGAATAGCGGCGGGGAACAAAAAAGGGACGGTCTTCCGAAGAAAACCGTCCCTCTCTTCGCGTGTTCCGAGCACCGAAGCCCGTGCTTTACTTGCCTTTCCGGATGAAGACGTCGCCGTTGAAGGTGTTGAAGGCGTACTCGGGACCGCCGCCGTTGATGGCGCCGTAAATGTTCTTCTCGAAGCTGATGCGGTACTTGCCCTTTCCGGACTTCGAGACTTCCTCGGCCTTCTGGGAGGCCGGCTTGAGCGTGATGTCGAAATCGCTGTAGATCTCGCCCTGCTGGGACTTCATCTTGACGTTGGCCTTGATGTCCGCCGGGAGCGTCACGTCGACATCGCCGTTCATCGAGCTGAAGGACATGGGTTTATCGGGCGTGACCCGGGTCATGGTGACGGTCACGTCCCCGTTCACGGTGTTGACAACGGCGTTCCCCGAGATGTTCCTCAGGGTGTTCGAGCCGTTGACGTTCTCGACCTCGATCTCGCCGCTCACGTTCTCGACGACAATATCGCCGTCGTTCGTTGAGTGGAGCTCGAGCGACGAGGCGCGCGGGACCTGGATCGTGATGTCCACGGCGTACTTCCAGGACTCGGCGCTGATGGAGACGACGTTGTTCGACTCCTCGACCTCCAGGCCGGTGCTGACGACGCCGAGCTTCTTCATGCCCGCGACCTTGGCAGCCTTGTCCTTTTCTTCCTGGTCTTCTTCGGCAACCACGCTGCGAGCCGGCAACGCGCCCCGCACCGCGCCCCGCAACATCGCTTCGCCCACACCACCCTCGTCGGTCAGGGACCGCTCCCGGACCTTGGCCTCGACGATGACCTCTTTGCCGTCATAGCCTTTGACGGTGATGCTTCCCATGAGGACGTCGGCCTTGATAAGGGCGGGCTTGGCAGGATCCGTCAGGGGCACTACGGCCCGGTCCGTTTTCGCGTCCTGGGCATAGCCCAAAAGCGCGAGGCATACGAGAAACGCCAGCCCCAAAAGAATGTTCCGGTGTGTTCTGTTCATGTTTTCCTCCTCATTCAAACAGGTCTTTTCTTTATAAGAATGTCTCCGTTCAAGGTGTCCATCTTGATCTCGGGCCCGCCCTTGCCGGCCCGGACGCCGAAGAAACGGTCACTCTTGAAGACATACTTGCCTTTGGTCTCCTCCCGGACTGCCGGGGCGGCCGGGAGATAGGTCACCGGGAAATCCGAATAGACCTCGCCGTTAAATGTCTTGATGCGGAAGTCCGCCGAGAGGTCGGCCGGGAAGGAGATTGCGAGGTCTCCGTTGACGCTGCCGAAGGAGCACTTCCCTGCCGGGGCGCGCTTGAAAGTGACCCGGACCTCTCCGTTCACAGAGTGGGCTTTTCCGGAGCCGTTGATCTCGGATATCCGGACCTCGCCGTTGACGTTTTCGACCTCGAAATCGCCCTCTACGTTCTTCACCTCGACGTCCCCCTCGTTGACCGTGGAGACATCGAGCTTCGTCCGGAAGGGAACCTTGAGTGCGAAGTCATATTGGACGATGTATCCGGGGTCCTTGTGCATATGGATCCCGCGGCCTTCGTGGTCGCGGCAGCGGAAGGGGCCGTCCACGTAGATGTCCACGGTGTTGCCTTTCTCGGTGATGTCGAGCTTGACCTCCTCTTTGGCCTTCTGGAGCTTCTCCTTGCTCTCGGCGAGAATCGTCTTTTGGGCCGTGAGGATGACATCCCGTCCGGAGGTGCCCTCCACCCGGATGCTGCCCCAGACATTGTCCACGGTGACCTCGGCGGCCTGCGAGGCATCGGCGACCTTGAGGATCTTTGATATCTCTTCCTTCTCTTGGACGTCATAATCGCGGTCGTGGGCGGCCAGGAAGAGGCCGAAGAGAGCTAGGGCCATCAGGGCGAGCGCGGTCTTTTTCATAGGTCCTCTCCTTCAGATGATCTGCTTGAGTCCGAGCTCGGCGTGCTCCTTGACCTGGGGGGCGAGATGGGCGTTCCCGATGAGCTGCTTGAGGGCGTCCGCGGCCCGTCGCTCGCGGATCTCGACCAGGAGGTCGATGAGGGCGACCTGGACGAGCGGCGATTCCTGCTTCGCCAGGGACCGGATAAGGCTCTCCTTGACCGCCGGATCGCCCCGAAAAAGATAGAGCGCATCGACAGCCGCCAGGCGGACGTTGACGTTGGGGTCGCCGTCGAGCTTGTTGACAAGGGCCACGATGGTCTTTTCGCCGGGCTTGTCGAGCCCGGCGCTCCAGCTGATCCCCTCGAGCCTCTCCGAGGCCGAGGGCCGGTCGAGCATGGAGAGGGCGACGGTCCGACGCATGTCCTGGAGCTCCTGGTGGAGGGCTGTTACCTTGCCGGAGCCGCCCCCGTACGTCAGGAAGGCGCCGGCCCCGACTCCGACGACGAGGAGGGCCAGGCCGAAGGAGAATCCGTAGGCGGGCTTCCGGAACGACCAGAACTCCTTCCAGAAGGCGACAAACAGGTTCGCGCGCTTTTGCTTGTAGTCCTCGAGCACGGCGTAGAAGTTCGCCCTCAGCCGCCCCGACGGCTGCTCTTGGGGCAGGACGCCGAGCTTGGCCCAGACGGCACTCAGGCCTTCGAGTTCCTCCCGGCAGGAGGCGCAGGAGGCGATATGCGTCCTGATCTCGGCCTCGGCGGACGGCTCGATGTCCCCGACGAGGTAATCGGCGAATTGTTCCTTGGCTTTTTCGCAGTTCATGAGGTTCTCCCTTCCTGGAGTTCCAGGTAGATCCGGCCGAGCTCTTTGAGCGCTCGGTGGACTTGGGCTTTGACGGTCCCGACCTGGCAGCCCAGGAGGTCGGCGATCTCTCGGAGCTTGAGGTCCTGGAAGCGGCTCAGCATCAGGATCTCCCGCTTCTTCCAGGGCAACCGGTCCAGGGCCCGGCGTATCAGGGCGATGTCCTGCTCGGCCTCGAGCCGTTCCTCGGGCCGCGGTTCCCGGGACGAAGGCTCTGCGAACTGCTCGTCAAGGGGAAGATCGCCCTTCTGCTTCCTCAAGTGGTCGATGTGGGCGTTCCGGGCGATCTGGAACATCCAGACGGCGAACTTGCTCTCCCCATGGTAGCCGGCCCGGTACTTGAGAATACGGATGAAGACATCCTGGACGAGGTCCTCGCTGGCGCTCCGGTTCCCGGTCAGGCGAAGGAAAAAGTTGTAGAGCATGACCTGGTGACGCTCGAAGAGAATGGCCAGCTTCTCGACCTTGCCGTCCCTGACGGCTTCCATCACTTCGTTGTCGCTCGGTGCCATGGATCTCTTCCGCTCAGGATAATAGACTGACCTGTGGGAAAAAGGTTACATCATCCCGATTCTTTTTATCTGGACGGCCAGACGGTGCGGCGGGGGTCCTTGCGGATCCCGGCGGCCATTTTCTGGAGTTCAATGAGGATCTCTATCTTTTTCTCGAAGGACAGTCCGGCCAGGCGGGCCCGCCGCTCGCGCTTCTGGGCGAAGGTATCCCTAGCGGCTCTTTTTTCCATAAAAGCAGACCTCGAATTCTGAGAATTTGTCGGATAACCCATTTCGTTTCAGGATGTCCTTGAGCAAAGACCTGTCGATCGCGGCTTCATCCAGGAGGCGGATCGTTCTTTCCCGGTCCTTCGCGCGCCCCGTCTGAAGAGCGATGGCGATCAGATGTTCGGGTCTGACCACCCGTGTCTTGATGTCTTTGTAGCGCGTTTCCGCCGCGTTCTCGACCGCCTCATGGACCAGTTCATTGTATGCGGGGATGAACTGGACGGGAATCCCCTCGATCAGGATCATCTCGTTCTGAGCTTGATAGCCTTTCTTTTTCGCGTGATCATAGATCGGCGCAAGAACCAGCGTTTCACGTGCCGGTATGAAAAATATATCCAGGTCGTAGGTCAGGATCGGCTCGATATAGTACGTCGCGGCGATCCCGCCTCCAATGGCATATCTCTTTAAGATCCCGCATTTTTCAAGTTCGTCGATGACGGCTAAGGCCTTTTCCATCCTGGTCCCACGTTAGGATTATATATAATATCCGAGATTTCCGCCAATCCTCCGGGCGGCGGGACATCATTTCACGGTCTTCAGGGTTTTTTTCGGCACCGGAACCCAGTTCTCGAGGAACTTGCGGCCGCCTTCCTTCTCGTCAACGAGGGCCTGGAAAAGGGCCTTCAGGTGTTCGTAGGGAAGGGTTCCGATGACCATCCGGTTGTTGATGATCAGGGTCGGGGTAGACCGGATGCCGTGGGCGAACTGGTCCGAGGTCTTCTCGTATTCCGCGCCCGTGTTGATGATGAGCTGAACGATGTCCTGTGTTTTCTGGTCGGTGAGGGCCGCTTCCACCCCGTACTTCTTCGCCAGGGCCTGCCGCCATTCCGGCTTTTTTGCGGACAGGAAATTGGCGAAGATCTCGTCGTGGATGGGCAGGAACTTGGCCGGATCGTAGGCCGCCATGAAGGACAGGTCGCAGGCCCCCGGGTGACGGTCCTTGTCCACGACCTTGTTGCACTTGGTCTCCAGGGGGAAGAACTGAAAGGCGACGTTGATCTTGCCGGCGAAGTCCTTTTTAAGCTTGTCCATCTGCTGGGTCAGGTAGAGGCAGTCCGGACAAAGGAAATCGACGTATTCGATGACTTGGATGGCGGCGCCCTCGAACTTTTCCGTGGACTTCGCGGTCCAGTATGGAGAAATGACGCTCGGAGAGGCGACCTTCGGCAGTTCGTAGAACTGCCGGACGACGGTCATGGCCGTCCCGGTCTGCGCGTCCTTCTTGGCGTTGTGGAAGAGGATGACGCCGGTGGCGCCGAGGGCGGCCGTCGCGGCGAAAACGAAGACCATCTTGAAGGAGAACCGGGCGTACTTGGCGAAGAAGCCGCGGGCGTCCTGGTCGATGCCGTGCTTCCAGAAAAGGATGAAGCTGAAGATGGAAAAGACGTAGTAACCGCTGCAGAGGAGGCAGAGGCTCTTAAGGAAGAAAACGGAGTAAGAGAAGAGCGCCAGGACGCCGAGGACATTGGCCAAGGCGATGGACTTGTTCGTCCGCTCAAAGCTCTCGGAAGGGAAGAGGGCGCCGAGGGCGACCAGCGCGCCTGCGAATAGGCCGAAGTAGCCGATGGGGATGCCCGCGATTTGGGAGATGACCGAGAAAGCCGAGCTGTCGCAATTGAAAAAGGCGCTGATATCGCAGAACGCGCCCTCGTAGATGGACGAGGGGTAATTGGCCAGAAAGAAGTGGCGCATCGTCATGATGGAGGCGGCCATCATCCCCGCTCCCGAGAGAAAACTCAGGAAGCGTTTTCCATATCCGCCGAGGGTCAGGGTCCGGTCCATCGCAGGCTCCTTAAACAGGCGTCATCACCGGGAAAGTTATATGCGAAATTAATTGGGGACACAATACCAATTTCCGAATTTCTAAAATCCCCCCTGGAATTTGCGTCCAAAAAGATAATTCGGAAATTGGTATTGTGTCCCCAAATTATGATATTTTGATACTGAATCCGGGATTGAGGAGCGAAACATGGCCGCATGGACCTACAGGAAAGCCGGCGTCGACATCGACGAGGCCGATCGTTTCATCGCCAGGATCAAGCCCTTGGTCAAGTCCACGGGCCGGCCTGAGGTCATGGGGACGATCGGCGGCTTCAGCGGCCTTTTCGCACCGAAGCTCAAGGGCATGAAGAAGCCGGTCCTCGTCTCGTCCACGGACGGCGTCGGGACCAAGCTCCTCGTCGCCGAGGCCCTGAAGAAATATGACACGGTCGGCATCGACCTGGTGGCCATGTCGGTCAATGACGTGATTGTCCTCGGGGCCGAGCCGCTCTTCTTCCTCGACTACATCGCCGTCGGCCGGCTCGACAGCGGCGCCCTGGCCCAGGTCATGAAGGGGATCGTCAAGGGCTGCCGGGAGGCCGGCTGCGCCCTCGTGGGCGGCGAGACCGCCGAGCTTCCGGGTCTCTACGCCCCAGGCAAGTGGGACCTGGCCGGATTTTGCGTCGGCCTCGTCGACGCTCCGAAGATCATCGACGGCCGAACCTGCCGCCCGGGCGACAAGGTCATCGGGCTGGCCTCCTCCGGACTCCACAGCAACGGCTTCTCGCTGGCCCGAAAGGCTTTCTCCGAAAAAGAGCTCAAGGGAAAGTACGGCCGCGAGCTCCTCCGGCCGACACGTATCTACACCCGGCCCATCCTCGAGGTCCTGAAAAAAATCCGCGTCAAGTCCATGGCCCACATCACCGGCGGCGGCTTCTACGACAACATCCCGCGCGTCATCCCGGAGGGGCTCCGGGTCGTCGTCCGCAAAGGCTCCTGGCCCATCCCGCCCATCTTCAAGACTATCCGGGAGAAAGCCGGGATCGGCGACCGCGAAATGTTCCGGACCTTCAACATGGGGGTGGGCATGGCCCTCGTCACGGCCGCGGCCGACGGCGACCGGACCATCGCCCTGTTTGCGAAACTCGGCGTGAAAGCTTGGGCGATCGGCGACATCGAGCGGGGGGAACGGGAAGTCATCTTGAAATAAGGGGTCAGGTCCTAACATTTAACTAATACGAACGCACTAAAAAAGTTACAATGTATGAACGGCATTGAATGCCGTCCTCAAGCCCCCGTAGCGGAGGGGGGATCTGAGATCGTCCGTGTCGCCGACAGAGGTGCGACGGGGGGAACCGACGGAACTGGTTCCCCGGGGGCCGGGGGAGTGAGGGCGGCTTCAGGCCGCTCAAAGTCAGATGTCAAACTATTTAATGCGTTTGTATTAATTTGTTAAATGTTAAGACCTGACCCCTCATTTCTTGCCAACCAATCCCCCTCCCGGCCCGTCTATAGGGTGTGAAACCGGAGTTATATGGTGACGGACGAACAGGAGCTCATCCAAAGGCTCGCGCGCGGGGACCGCTCCGCGTTCCGGGAGCTCGTCGAAACCCACAAGAAGAAGATTTATTTTCTCGCCCTCGACATGGTCGGAAATCCCGCCGACGCCGAGGATGTTTCCCAGGAGGTTTTTTTGAGAGTGTTCCGTTCGTTCAAGACGTTCAAACAGGACGCCAGGCTCGGCGCCTGGATCTACCGGATCACTTACAACGCTTCCATCGACCACCTGCGGAAGAGGGCCGTGACACCCGAGCCGATGGCGGACGAGGCGCTCGAAGCGGGATTTCAGAGTCATGCGCAGATCGCGGAGCCTCAAGCCTCCCTGGATCCGGCGGTCGCGGCCGAGCGGGGGCTCCTCCGGGATCGGATCGAGAAGGCCCTCAGAAACGTCTCTCCCCGGGAGAAAGCGGTCTTTCTGCTCCGCCATTACGAAGACCTCTCCCTCAAGGAGATCGCCGAGAGCCTGGAGCTTACCGTCGGCTCCGTCAAGAGCTATCTCTTCCGCGCGGTCCGGAAGCTCCGGACGGAGCTCGTCCCTTGCCGGACGGACATGAACCCGGAGGCCTCCCATGATTGATTGCGAGGAGTACCGCGAACGGATGATCGAAGCTCTCTACGGCGAGCTCGGGGAGGACGACAAAGCCTCCTTCGACGCCCACCTCGGTTCCTGCGCTTCGTGCGCCGCCGAATTCAAGGCCATGACCGCGACGCTCGCGCTCTTGGACAAAAGGGAGCGGCCGGACCCAGGCCCCGCCTTCTGGGATGGCTACTGGGACCGGCTCTCGAAACGCCTGGACAAAGAGATAAGCCCCGCGCCGTCCGGACGCCCGGCCCGTGAACGCCTGTCCGCGATCTTCAACGTCTTCCCAAAATGGGCCTATCCATTGGCGGGCGCAGCCGCCCTCGTCGTCGTCGGCATCCTCATCGGGAGGACCGTTCTTTCGCGTCCGGCCCCTCCGCTCCAGAAGGCCCAGCAGCCTCCCGCCCTCACGGCCCCCGGCGTCCAGCAAGCTTCGGCTCCCGTCCTCAGGGCCCGGAACTACATCGACCGGTCCAAGCTCATCATCCTGGCCCTCGTCAACTATGATCCTGAATCGCAGGACGCCTATGGGCTGGATCTCCCCCGCCAGAAACAGCTCTCGCGCGAGCTCGTGAACGAGGCCTCCGGCCTCAAGAACGACCTCAAGGACCCGGCCCAGAAACGCCTCCGCGAGCTCGTTTCCGACCTCGAGACGATCCTCATCCAGATCGCCAACCTCGAGTCCGCCAACGACCTTTCGGCCGTCGAGTTCGTCAAGCAGGGCGCGGAAAGCCGGGGGATCATGTTCAAGATCAACCTGGCCGAGATGGGGCCGGACGGCAAGGGCGGCCGGCGCGCGCCGCAAGTTAAGCCTTCAATAATTTAAGGATAGACAAGAATTTAAGGATAGACAAGGAGAAAGACCATGAAATCAACAATCGTTCGTTCAATGATCATTCTGGGCCTCTTGCTGGCGGCCGTCCCGTCGTTCGCGGCCAAACTGCCGCCCGAGAACCCGCAGGAGAAGGACGCCATCGCCTACAAGCAGGCCTACAACCTGGTCCTCGAGGAAAAATGGGGCGACGCCCTGAAGGCGATGGATGCCGTCATCCGGAGCTTTTCGGCGAGCGCCTGGGTCGACGACGCCCGGTTCTGGAAATGCTATTCCATGGAAAAGCTCAATGAATCCCTCGAAACGGTCTTCAAGTGCTACCAGGAGTTCATCAATGCTTATCCCAAAAGCGACTGGGCGAACGACGCCCGGACGAACATGATCCGGATCGGCCGCGAGCTGGCCGGGGCCGGCAAGCCCGAATACGAGACCGTCGTCAAGTCGATGGAGACCGACGGCGACGAGGACGTCAAGCTGGCCGCTCTCTACGCCCTCCAGAACATGGGTGACGCCGAGGCCCTCAAGATTCTCATCGGCCTCTATGACAAGTCCGAAAGCGCCAAGCTCAAGAGCCAGATCGTCTTCATGCTCCAGGACTTCGAGGAGCCTGAGGCCTTCGCCAAGCTGAGGGAGATCGCCCTCAGGGATCCGGACGTCAAGGCCCGCAAGAACGCGCTGTTCGCCATCGGCGATAAGGGCGGAGCGGAGTCCGTCCGCGTCCTGAAGGAGGTCATCAAGTCCGACCCGAACATGGAACTTAGGAAGAACGCCCTCTTCGCCCTGGCCGAAACGGACGACCCTTCCATCGTTCCCTTTTTTACCGAACTGGCCCTGACCGATCCGGATTCCCAGCTGGCCAGGAACGCTGCGATCGCCCTCCAGGACGTCGACACGAAGGAGGCCCGGGAGGCTGTCCTTCGCATCCTCAAGGAGTCCAAAGACCCCGAGGTCCGCAAGATGGCCCTCTTCGCGATCAGCGACAAGGGAGGGGACGAAGCTCTCCCGACGCTCAAGGAGATCATCTTCAGGGAAGGCGACAAGGAACTCTCCCGGGCCGCCCTGTTCCAGGTGGCCGAAGTCAAAGGGGCCGGGTCTCTGGCCGTGCTCAAAGAGGTCCTTCGTTCGTCGAAGGATGAGGAGCTCCGGAGGAACGCCCTCTTCGCCATCGCCGAGCACGGCGGGGCGGACGTGAAGGACATCCTCCTCGACGCCGCCCTCAACAACCCTAATGAGAAGCTGGCCGAGTCGGCGGCTTTCGCCCTGCAGGAGCTGGAAGACGTCGGGACCGACGCGCTTCTGGACCTGATGAGAAAGTCCAAATCGGAGCGGGTGCGCCGGGCCGTGCTTATGTCCATCGCCGACAAGAAGGGCGCCGCTTCGGTCGGTGTCCTGGCCCAGGTCCTCAAGGACGAGAAGGACCCCGAGACGAGGCGCCTGGCCGTTTTTGCCCTCAGCGAGACGGAAAGCGACGAAGCCGTCCCCGTCCTCCTCGCGATCGCCAAGACCGACAAGGACACGAAGATCGCCACGGCGGCGGTGACGGCCCTGGGTGAGATCGGGACTCCCAAAGCCAAGGCGGCGCTCATGGAGATCCTTGAGAAGAAAGAGAACTAAGCCATGTTTGGCCGGAAGGCGCTTGGTCTGGGACTATTCACGCTCATGGCGGCCGCTCTGGCCGCCCATGAGCTCCCCCGGGAGGTCGTCCGTCACCCCGGGGCTGAAACCGCGATGGGGCCGCGTCTCGAATGGGCCCTCCATGAAGCGAAGGCCAGACGATACAGCTCGGGCTTCCGGATTGGATACGGCATCAGGAAACTCATGGGCGAACGCTCTTATATCGGCTCCTGGAACGATGACCGCTTGAGGTCGGCGGAGCCGACGATCGAAGAGGTGCTCACGGGGAAGAGGAGGGTCGAGCCGCTCATGCCGCGCGCCGAACGGCTCAGCCGGACCGCCCGGGAGGTCCTGGACGACCTTGAAATGGACCGGACGGCCGAAAAGAAGGTCTGGAAGGACGTGGCTATCCTGTTGCGCTATGGTGGAGAAGGGAACGCCGGCCCGGATAAGGTTGAGATGAGCAACCTCGAGCTCGACTTCGACTTCCAGGGCCTGCCCCTTCTTTGGCTGGGGGACGCTTCGGACGACCAGAGCCTGACGCTCCTTCGCGGCCTTTACGCCGGGGCGAAACGAGAAGAGACGAAGAAGCACGTCCTGGCCGCCGTGGGGATTCACGACACGCCGGCTTTGGCCATCCCCATCCTGGAGAGTGTCCTCGTGAGCCGGGACGCCGATGAGCTCCGGAAGGACGCCGCCTTCTGGATCGGACAGCAGGACGGTGCGGCCGCGTTGAATGTTCTGCGCCGGGCGGCACGGACCGACCGGTCGTGCGAGGTCCGGAAAGGCGCGGTCTTCGCCATCAGCCAGGTGGAGCTTGAGGCTGCCGTCGATGAGCTCATCGACTTGGCCTGGGCCGCGGAATACGAGAATGTCCGGCACGAAGCCGTGTTCTGGCTCGGACAGCGGGCCTCGAAAAAAGCGGGCGCGGCCCTGGTGGAGTTTGCAACACGAGGCGGAGATACCGACGTCCAGGAGCAGGCCGTGTTCGCGCTTTCCCAGCTCCCGGAGAATCAGGGTGTCGAGCCGCTTATCAAGATCGCCAGAACGCACCCCAACCCGCACGTCCGCAAGAAGGCCGTCTTCTGGCTGGGCGAATGCCATGATCCCCGGGCGCTCGATGCCCTTATCGCCATCGTCAAGGGGAAATGAAAGAGATCGTTCCCCCGTTATTCAAGACGATCGCGCAGGAGAGATTTTCTCGGTGGCTGGCTATGGATCTTGCTGGTTCCGTGACGGCGTGCCGGTCCACTCCCGGCCGTTCCAGTAGAGGATGCCGCGTTTGAGGGAATCGAAGTAGGTGTTATCGAGGACGCTCTTGATCCTTCCTTCGCGGACTGCGACCGCGTGCATCTGCTCAAAACGGTGGCTTGTCCTGGCGATCCGCGGGGCGAGGTCGAAGCCTAACTCGTAAAGGACAGAGCTTAGGGCCATGTGGACGAGAATCAGATCGTTGCTGAGGACCTCGAATTCAACGGCACTTTCTATGGGGAATTCGCTCAGGTCCACGTCGGTCCTGGGGAAGAGGACATAGAACCTCTCAGTCCCGGCGGACAGCGCCGGGGAGATGAACCTCTCGACGCTTTGCGGGGAACTTCCCGAGATCCGGGCTGTGTCAAAAACGATCAGGCACCCCTTGTTATATTCATTGTTCTGGCCGGAGGCGATGATTTCCTTTTTCCCGTCGCGTTCCAGGTCAACAAAGGCGATATCGTTCAGCTGCCCCGAGTTCCAGAACTCCCCGAGAAGCTTTCCGTCGGAGCCCAAGACGGCCAGTTGGGTGGGAAAGAAGCCGCGGGCGTGCGAGATGACGATGACCTCCTGCCGGCCGTCATTGTCCAGGTCGTTCGCTTCGAATCCACGGGTGACGAAATCCGCGTAATCCTGCCGGCCG
>Ga0315285_10005075_pt1 | contig 13606 bp, 8 predicted proteins | sample YL17G09_36_MG_FD_203698 | JGI IMG/M metagenome (GOLD analysis project Ga0315285, IMG submission 203698) | Sediment microbial communities from Yellowstone Lake, YNP, Wyoming, USA - YL17G09_36 | ecosystem: Environmental > Aquatic > Freshwater > Lake > Sediment | place: USA: Wyoming | collected... | reverse complement strand
TCAATACTTGCGAATGCCTGTACTAAGGCGCGACGGACCGCGCGACTCCCAAAGATTCCGCAATCCAAAGTCCGCATTCCGCAGTGGCGGGGGTTTGCCACGGGGTCGCAGGAACGCTTCGGCGCGCCATTGGGCGCGTGAGGAGGACCTGCGCCGTCGCGTGCTGGAAAGACCCCCACGCGGCGCGGGCTGCGGGCGGCGACGGGGGGCAAAGGGGGCCCCTTGACTCCCCGGGCGCCCTGGGCTAAGAATGGCCCGCCATGGCGCTTGAGACTTACAAGATCGTGACCTTTGGCTGCCAGATGAACGCCTACGACTCCGAGGTCATGGCCGGGATCCTCGAGGCGCGGGGGATGCGACCGGTCGCCGACGAAGCGGCGGCCGAATTGCTGATGCTGAACACCTGCATTGTCCGCGGGAGCGCCGAGCGACGGGCCGTCGGCCGGATCGCGGCCCTTAGACCGATGAAGGCCGCCCACCCCGACCGCATCCTGGCCGTATGCGGCTGCATGGCTCAGCGCGACGCCGCCGCGCTTCTCGAAAAGGCCCCCCACGTCGACCTGGTCCTCGGCACGCGCTCGATCCCCTGCCTGTCGGCTTTGATCGACCGCATTCTGGGCGGCGAAGGCCCCATCGCCTGCGTCGAGGCGTGCGAGGATCCCTATGGAACGGAAGCGGCGCCCGCTCGCCGAAGCGCTCTGCGCGCCTTGGTCGCCATCATGCACGGATGCAACAACTGGTGCAGCTATTGCATCGTCCCCGCGGTGCGGGGCCGGGAGAAGAGCCGCCCCGCGGCCGTCCTCGTCCAGGAGATCGAGACGCTCGTGGCGGGCGGATGTCGAGAGGCGACGCTCGTGGGCCAGAACGTCAACTCCTACCGCGACGGCGAAACGGATTTCGCCGGTCTTCTCGAGCGCGTCGACCGGATCGACGGCCTTGAGCGGATTCGCTACATCACCTCCCATCCGCGCGACGCCGGGCAAAGGCACCTGGACGCCGTGGAGCGCCTCGAGAAGGTGTGCGACCACTTTCATCTCCCCGTCCAATCCGGCAGCAACCGCGTGCTCGAAAGGATGAACCGCGGCTATACGCGGGAACCTTACCTCGACCTCGTTGGCGAGATCCGCCGCCGCTTGCCGCGAGCGACGATCACGACGGACCTCATCGTGGGATTCCCCGGAGAAAGCCAAGACGACTACGCACTCACGCTGGACCTGGTCGAGGAGGCGCGTTTCGACGCGGCCTTCACCTTCCTCTACAACGTTCGCGAAGGAACGCGGGCCGCCAGCTGGCCGGACGATGTGCCGCTCGAGGAGAAAAAGCGGAGACTGGCCCGCCTGATCGAAGTTCAGGAGAGGATCTCCCTCGAGAAGAACCGGGCCATGATCGGGCGAACGGAGGAGTTGCTCGTCGAAGGTCCCGCGCGCCGTTCCGGGGCGGATGGTCGGACGGGAGCCATGATGGGCCGGACGACCGGGGACAAGTGCGTCGTTTTTGAGGGCCGGCCCCAGGATGCCGGACGCCTGATCGGAGTGCGCATCACGGAGGCCGCTTCTCACACCCTCTTCGGGGAGAGGATCGGGGCTTAGAAGCTCGGCGTCCCGCCGCGCGCCCCTTCTGGCGTTCTCCCTCCTTCTTGGCGAGGTTTGGTGAGCGTCGATCTGGCGGGAAGCGATTTCCCCGCGGATGCGCCACGCAATCCGGCGCGCTTAGAATTGTCCTTGATTCTTTGGGGGCGATATACTAAGAGTGGGTGCGCTGGAGCGGGGGTGTAGCTCAGCTCGGTTAGAGCGCCGGCCTGTCAAGCCGGAGGTCGCGAGTTCAATTCTCGTCACTCCCGCCATTGATTTTCAAGGACTTACCGCCTTCCCGGAGAGGCGGTTTTCCGTTTTTGGCGCGGCGCGTGTGCAAGCCAGGCAGATGGCGCGGGAGACAACCGCCTCGGCGGAATTCCTGGGCGGACGGCCAAGATCGGAATGGGGGAACTCTTGCGACTGAGCAAGCGAAGTGACAACGTAGCATGCGCTCGCCATGCGTCGATTCGTCGGGCTGGGAGTCGGGCCTGTGGCGGTCGGTGGTTGACAGGGCGCGGGAGAGGACGCGAGCAGAGTGATCGCTGGCGCGGCTCCTTCTGCCGCGCGCGGCAATCGCGCGGGAGGCATCGACTATGATTCACGCATCTAGCTCGCCCCGCACCTGGTTTCAGGAATCCGGCCCATGGCGGCCAGAGATCGATTCGCAGGCGGATGTGGCAATCGTCTACGGGGTCGATCCCACATTTGAGGAACGGGTCGCCTCGTTCAGGACCCAAGGCTACCGCGTGGCGTTCATGACCGGCGCGGCGTGGGGCAAGTACCAGGATTACGTCGAGGGACGATTCGACGGAAAGTCGCACGACGACGAGGGACAGGTCCGCCGCGACGGCGCCCCTATGATGCACGGTCCCAAGGCGCCCTACTTCGTTCCTAGCCCACCGTACCGCCAGTACCTGAAATCGCTTCTGCGGCGCGCCGTGGACGCGGGCGTGGAAAGCGTGCTTGTGGAAGAACCCGAGTTCTGGGCTTTCTGCGGCTACAGCGAAGCCTTCCGGCGGGAATGGAGAGCGGTCTACGGAACGGAATGGGCGCCTCCCCACACGAGCGTGGACTCGCGCTACCGGGCGGCGCAGCTCATGCACCGCCTGTACGTCGACACTCTCGCGGAAATCCTCGCCGACGCCATCGTCTACACCCTCCACGGCTAGGGTCAACACCCCGCCGAATATCGCGAAGGAGAGGACACACAAAGCAACCCCATGCGGCAGGCCAGCCGTGAGGGAGGGCTAGAAGAAGGGTAAAACGTGCAGTAGCCCGACCGTGAGGGAGGGCTAGAAGGGTAAAATGTGCAGTAGCCCAAGCGTAAGCGCGGGCCAACAGCCACCCAGCGTCACAGGCCCTCCCTCACGGTCGGGCTACTGCACAACAACCCATCTTGTACTGGACAAAGGATAAAATCAGGGCTAATCTGGCAGGGATGGTTGATCTCACGAGGAGAATCAAAATGAACCGACGCTTAACCCAGAGAACGACTCTATCCATCCTGATCGCGGCCGCATGCCTGGCCGCGTTCGGCCTCACTCCGGCGCAGACAGCCCACGCGCAGGGAACCGTCGTTACCACGCCTTTGCAGCGATGCGGGCTGGGAACGCTCTTCTGTGCGGCTTATTCCCCCGACGGCAAGTATGTCGCCACCGGCGGGGAGATCGGCGCGGTTCTCTGGAACGCAAATACTGGAGCGGTGATTCGCATTCTCAGTGCGCCAGCGAGGCACCATGTCTATTCCATCGCCTTCTCTCCGGACGGGACGAAGGTCCTGACGGGGGGGGGCGGCGGGAACGCAATGTTGTGGAACGCCGCGACGGGGGCGGTAATCCGCACCTTTACGGGGCATACGTCTGCCATCAATTCCGTCGCCTTCTCTCCCGACGGGACGCAGGTACTGACGGGAAGTGATGATTGGACCGCGAAGTTGTGGGACGCCGTGACGGCGGCGGTAGTCCGCACCCTCGGGCATATGAGCACGGTCTCTTCCGTCGCCTTCTCCCCAGACGGGACGAAGGTTCTGACAGGAAGTTGGGATGATACCGCGAAGCTGTGGGACGCAGTGACGGGGGCGAAGATCCGCACATTTACTGGGGAGTTTACGGGGGGGATCGTTTCCGTCGCCTTCTCCTTGGACGGGACGAAGGTACTGACGGGGAGTCTTGACAATCGCGCGAAGTTGTGGAACGCGGAGAGCGGAACGGAGATCCGCACCTTCTCGGGGCATACGGGCTGGGTCTCTTCCGTCGCCTTCTCCCCAGACGGGACGAAGGTGCTGACGGGAAGTTGGGATAGAACCGCGAAGTTGTGGGACGTCTCGACGGGGGCGGTAATCCGCACCTTTACGGGGCACACAGACCAGGTCCGTTCCGTCGCCTTCTCCCCGGACGGGAAGAAGGTACTGACGGGAAGTATTGATGATACCGCGAAGTTGTGGGATGCCGTGGGGGGGGCGGTAATCCGCATCTTTACGGGGCATATGGCCGCTCTCGAGTCCGTCGCCTTCTCCCCTGACGGGATGAAGGTGCTGACGGGAAGTTATGGGGCTGTGGTGTTGTGGGACGTCGCAACGGGGGCGGAAATCCGCACCTTTACGGGGCATACGGCCCCTGTCACTTCCGTCGCCTTCTCCCCGGATGGGACGAAGGTGGCGGGAAGTATTGATCATACCGCGAAGTTGTGGGAGACCGAGACTGGAGCAGAAATCCGCACTTTTGCAGGGGGCGACATTCGTTCCGTCGTCTTCTCCCCGGACGGGTCAAAGATACTGACGGGATGTGGTAACACCGCTATTCTGTGGGACGCTGCGACGGGAGCGACAATCCGCACCTTTACGGGACATACGGACGTTGTCAATTCCGTCGCATTCTCGCTGGATGGGACGAAGGTGCTGACGGGAAGCGGACGCTATTACGACAATACCGCGAAGTTGTGGAACGCCGCCACGGGGGCGGAAATCCGCACCTTTACGGGGCATACGGCCCCTGTCACTTCCGTCGCCTTCTCCCCGGACGGGACAAAGGTACTGACGGGAAGCTTGGATTATACCGCGAAGTTGTGGGACGCTGCGACGGGGGCGGTAATTCGCACTTTCTTGGGGCGTTATTCCGTCGCCTTCTCACCAGACGGGACGAAGGTTCTGATAGAAAGTTGGGATAATACCGCGAAGCTGTGGGACACTGCGACGGGGGTGGAAATCCACACCTATACGGGGCATACGAACATGATCACTTCCGTCGCCTTCTCCTTGGACGGGACAAAGGTACTGACGGGAAGCTGGGACGGCACAGCGAGAACTTGGGAACTCAGCCCCCCTCGCGCGATCATTGTCGCGGGCGGCGGGAACTTCACCGGCAATCCCATCGCCGACCAGACCAACGATCTTGCGGCCTACGCCTACAAGACCCTCAAGCGACGCGGGTATGAAGCGGAGAATATCCGCTATCTGACGGCCTTTCCGACCGCACCGGGCGGATCGGTTCCTCCGGGCGAGTCGGCCCCGTGGCGCGATGCCGACGAAGACGGCCTCAACGACGCAGACGGCTGGGCGACCGAGGCGAATCTGCGCGAGGCGCTGACCGGCGATTTCGGCCAGAGCGCCGGACGCCTCCTCATTCTCATGGTGGACCACGGCTACCGTACCCGGGGCTTCATGGCTTTCCGGTTGAATGAAACCCAGGCCCTTCCGTCCACCACCCTCGACGGCTGGCTCGATGACCTGCAGACTAATCCCAGCAGCGCCGTGGAGGTGACGCTGGTGGTGGACAGCTGTTACTCCGGGCAGATGGTGGAGGACTGCCGCCTGACGATGACGGAGCTCACGGGCGGCGCGGGCTGGCACGGGAGCTCCGGACACGACCCCTCCAAGCTCGCGGGCAAGAAGCGCATCGTGATCGCCTCGACCAAGAAGAACAAGGAAGCGACTTTCCTGCCCGCGCCCGACCTCACCTCCTTTATGTACAACTTTCTTTCGTCCGCCTACATGGGCAACTCGATGGGCGAGGCGTGGCGAGCCGGCGAACGTTTCTTCAGCGAATTCCCCGTGGCCCACCAGGTGCCGCAGCTGGACGACGGCACCACGACCTCGACGCCGGGCGCAACCAGCACCGCGCGGGCCGACAGGGAATTCTTCGGCGCGACGTGGGCCTACGGCGTACAATCCACTCAGGACATCAACCGGTTCTTCCCCGCCTTCGAGGAATGGACCACCCACACGCTGGTCTCGCCGGGCGATCCCGTAACCCTCCGCGCTGAGATGCTCTTTGGCCAGGACCCGCTGCAAGTGGTCGCCGTCGTGCGGCCGCCCGCGCCGGACGTGGTGTCGGGCGATCCCGTCACAAACCTGCCGCACCTTTACCTGACGCGGCAATCCGACACGCCCGGCGACCCGCTCTACCGGGTCTGGGAACTCACGACGAGCACGCTTTTCTCCGCGAAGGGCGACTACACGGTGTCTTTCACGGCGCGCTTCGATTATGAACGCGTCTCGAACCCCGTATTCGGCCACGTGATTATTTCCGAGGGACTCGATCCCGACGCGACGCCGATCCGCGCCGTGCTGGCGGTGGCCGACACTACCGATCCCGGCCTTGCTTCCTGTCTGGAGGGCCTCGGACCTTATGCCTACAGCGTCTATCTCGACCGGTTCAAGAGCCCCGACGGATACAGCCACCCGGAGTGGATCGCCTATCTCGTGAACCCGTCGTGGGACTCGGATTCGGACGCCTGGCCGACGGCGGCGAACGTGCTGGCGGCGATCGGCGCGCTGCCTGCCGACACGGGCCGGCTCTACGTGCACCTCATCGGCGATGGCGCACCCGGAAGCGGCAGTGTCTTGTTGGCATCGGGCGACGCGCTTTCCACCACGGCGCTCGACGCGGCGCTCGACATTTTCCAGTCGCGTCCCGCGGACCCGGCGGTCGTGCTGGTCGTGGACGCTCCCGGTTCGGGCGCGTTTCTCGCGGCCTGCCAGGCAACGGGCGCCCAGAAACGGGTGATTCTGACGAGCGGTCGAGACATCGACATCGCATACTTCCTCGGCGCTCCCACGCTCACGAGTTTCAGCCAGAAGTTCGTTGGCGCGGCCTACCAGGGCAACGACCTCCGGACCTCTTTCCGCGCCGGGGAGGCTTTCTTCGGCAGCTTCCTGGGCATGTCTCTCCCCTCCCGCATCTACCCGCAGATGGAAGACAATGGGGACGGAGCCTATGACACGACGGATGGCGCGCTCGCCGGCACGCTGTACCTGGGGCGGCGTTACGCTTTCGCCGGTGGCTTGGCCGCGGGGCTGCCGTTCATTCTCGACGTGACCACGACCCAGCCACTGCCGCCGTGGGGCATGCCGGTCTCCTACACGGTCCGCCTCATCGAGGGGATTACCCCGACGCGGGTGTTCGCGCAGGTGGCGCAACGCGCAAATGGAGGTTCCGCCGGAACGATCACGGCGGTTCCCGAAGTGCAGTTCACGCGTGATTCGCCGACGGGCTGGACCTGGAGCGGAGAGATTGCCCCGCCAGCGGCTTTGCACACTTACGCGGTGACCTTCTATGCTGCCTATCCAGACACGCCCCAGGAAAAACTGAGCGAACCAGCATTCATGGTTCTCCAGAAAGCCCGTGCGGGGGCAGACCAGACGTGGGTGTTGTATGAATAGAGGGGTCCTCCGCGGTCGCGCGGGATGGGTACGCACATTAGAGGGTGGACGAGTTTGATCTCTCTTTTCCCGCCGGGCTCCGGCCAGTGCCCGCGGTTCACGACAAATCCGCCCTTGCGAGCGCCTTCTTGACAGCTCCGAATTCCCTTTGAATTGGGGTGTTGTCTTTTCATCGTCAAGAGTCTCGTCTGTTCGCTTCTTCTTCTCAACCCGCAAAACGACCGCGAAAGGCGCCAAACTTCAGAAAGGGAACAAGAAATGTCAAAGGGAGTATATGCCGTTCTTCGGATCTCCCTCTTGGGGGCATTCCTGGCGGCTCCCGTTGCTTCATGGGCCAATCAGACGGAGTCCGAGCCGAACAGTTCCCGCGCCGAAGCCAATGGCCCCATCAGCTTCGACGAGGCGCTGATCGGGGGACTGCCGGGGAGTTACGGAGGGGACTCTGACCCGAACTATTCAGACTACTGGTCATTCACGGCTGTCAAGGACGAACGCTACACCTTTACGGCGAGGCCGAAGAACACTCTCCCCCGCGCGCCCCTGGACATTGACCTGGACCTCGAAGACGCGGGCGGAACGGTGGTCGCCTCCGCGACTTCCGGCGGGGCTAATCAGACGGAAACTCTTAACTGGATCTGCCCGGCTGACGGCGCGTACTACCTTGTGGTCTATGAAGGGACTGCAACGGCCAATGCTATCGCACGTTATGAAGTGACGTGCCAGGAGGGCGCGCTCAATTGGCTCCTTTCGCCGTTGCCGACCGAAGGCGCCTTCGTCAAGCCGGGCCGCGCGGCTCCAGGCGGGCGAGTCGGCTTCGAAGTCCTCGAGAGCGACGATCCCAACGGCAAGATAATCTTTGGGTCCTGGAGCTATAGCGAGGACGGCTCGGCGACCGCGTTCCCGTTGGTCGCCAGCGTGTCGCAGATGAACGGCAAACTCTACCGGGCGCGTCTCTCGTTGCTCAACCCCGACGCCGCGTCGGCGGACCTCTGCCCGGGCTACCGTGTCGAATACACGAACGCCGCCTTCACTCATTTCGGTGGCATCGGGGTCGAGACCTCCGACCCGGCCAACGCTCCTGACAGCGCAACGAGTTTCACGGCAACGGTGTACTGGACGCCCCCCTTCGGCTGCTCCGACATGGGCGACGCCGGGACGCTGGCGGACTGGCCGTTGTCTCCGGGCAGAGATTACCGCGACTACACGCTCATCCTCGATCTCTTTCACACCCAACTGGGCGACCGCGGCGTCTTCACGCTGAAGTCGTTCGCCGTCGAGCCCATCAACGCGCCGACAAGCCCTTCGGCGACTCGGACCTATGGCAATCTGGGCAACTGGTCGACGTCAACAATCCCCGGCGGTTTCTTCCAGGATGGCGCCATCGTCAAATCCCCCGCGTCCATCACCATCCAGACCGGCGCGCACAGTCCCTCGTACAACGCCCGCTATGTCGGCGCTTTCGGCCCTCTTGCCACGGGGGCGGGCCAGCTCAACGGCAACCTGGCCTGCCCGAACGGCAAACTCGTCCGCCTGAGCGTCAAGGCGGCTTCGCAGGACATCGAGACGACGCCGATCACCCGCTTATACCTGCACGCCTACATGTCCGAGGTCGGTCCCGCGCCGGACTACCGGTTCATGCGCAACATGGTGTGGTTCGACATCTACGGCGCCCTTGAGCCGTTCGCGAAGTTCATAACCGACTGGGGCGGTCGGTCGCTCGTTTCTCCCACCCAGCCGAACCCGGGCGTGCCGCCTCCCGGCGCCGGAACGACGCTGTACTGCTACGCATACACCCACCAGGGCTACGACGAGACCAATGACTACCTGTTGCCGGACGTCTCCGTCCTCAGCCTCAACCGCTACACGGACGGCGGGTCGGGTTGGGCGGATGACTCGGGCGGCATCATCTTCTCGGACGTCGCCGTCAACGTCTACTAGCCGGCATGTCTCCCAGGGCACGGCGGGCTCGCCCGTAGCGGCGAGAAACGGGATCAGTCATCGTTCGCCTTCGTCGAATGGTGGGGGATCTGTGGTAAGAGCGGCTTGTCGAGGAATCTGAGTGGGAGCTCTGCGGCTCACGCTCGAGCAGGTGGGCATGGTCGTACGGAAGGTGGGCAGGCTTCAGGCGCTGGAGGAACGGGTCAGCCAGCTACAGGACCGGACGATTGCCGAATGCCCGGAAGCCCGTTTTGTGAGCCGGAGCCCGGCGGCGCAAAGAGCGTTTGCCCTGGCGCGCGAGGCGGCCGACAGTGAGGCAGTGGTTCTCCTGCAAGGGGAAAGCGGCACAGGCCAAACATTGCCGGCCCGGGCCATTCACGGCTGGAGTCGGAGGTCCGCGGAAGAAGGCCTGCTTCCTGCCGCCGTCCTCGGCCATCTTGTCCACGGAGAGGCGGATGAAGCCGGTCTCGCCGGTTTCAGTTGTCGGCAAGGATCTCGTGAACTCTTTCGGCCAGGACACGGGCGACCTCGTGGTTCCCCCATGTCGTGAAGTGGCCGTCTTGGGGGAGAAACACGTCCTGCCCCTCCTTCAGCGCGTTCATCAGAGTCGAGCGGGGATCGACGGTCGCCGCGATCTTGCCCTCTTGCGTCCATTTGAGGCCGAGGCGCGCGACGGCCTCGTAGTGGGGAAAGGGGGAAGGCCGGCAATCGTAGAGCCCGGGCAGCAAGAGCAAGACAACGGGCACGCCGCTCTCCCGCGCGTCGGCAAGAAGAGCCTCCATCAAGCGGGAGCAGACTTCGAGCTGCGCCCGCAGAGTCTCCGACTCGCCCCCATCGTCGGCAGTCAGAGGGAGTCCGTTCGTTTGGCCGGCGTCGCGGCTCTGTTCCTTCTCGCGCGCTTCCGGGCCCTGGGAGCGCGCCAAGCGGCGGGGATCGGGCCGACGGCTCGGATCCGCCGAGCCGTCGGACCGCATCAGTCGGGCGGCGACGGCTCGGCGGACGAGATTGAGCAAGTGGGAGTGTTCGCAGAGAAAACCGTAGAAGGGGATGACGCGCGTGAGGCGTCGCGCCCTTGATATGCGCTTCGTGGGGCTGAAAACCAGCCGGTCGCTCTCGATCCGGAACAGCATCCGGCGCATGTTGTCGAAGAGATCGTTCCGGTAGAAGGCAACGACAAGAAGGTCGGGATTCAGCGAACGTCCGCGGGCGCGCCAGAAAGCGAGAGCGTTCTCGGTTCCCCATCCCGGGCATCCGGCGTTGACGACCTCGAAGGCGCGACCGGCGTACTGTGGCGCAGCCGCCCGTTGCGGCAACCCAAGAGAGGATTGTGGCGCAGCCGCCCCCGGCTGTTGCCACAAGAGAGGGCTCGGGGCTGCGGCGTTGAGCAAGGACTCCAATTGGGCGGGAAGAGTCTCTTCGTCCTCGACGCCGACGCCGAAGACGAAGGAATCCCCCACGATGACGACGCGACGCGTTCTCGGGGGTTTCGGGTTCGCCACGGGGCGGGCGCCCCGGTAGCCTTGCGAGTCCGTCGTGATGCGATAGGGAAGGAGGCCGGCTTCGCTCTGGAAGGCCTTTTTCGTCAGATTGGGTCGGTTCCAGAAGCCGAACCTCGGGTCGTCGCTGTACATGGCGCCCGCCAGAGGCTGGGGGTTGAGAATCCGTACGAGGACCTCGACCGCGGCGAGGGAGGCGCCCAAGGCCGCCGCCCAGGCGATCGGCGGAAAGAGGATTCTCTTGGCCCTGCTCGCCCGGGGAGGATGGGGGTCCATGCCGGAAGCCGACGGGGATGAGGGATCTGGGCTCTCGGGCATCGTGAAGGACACCGGCCCGTCAGACCGACGCGCTGAGGCGTCGGTTCTCGTGTTTTTTCAGGAAATAGCAGTCGTCGCAGCCGGACTCGTTGTGGTTGCAGCAGGAGGCGAAAATCTGGAAGAGGGCCTGCTGGCGCGCCTCGGTGGTCAGCAGCGCGCTTGCCCGCTCGTGATCTCCGAAGAGACGGGTGCGCATGTGGCGCACCATGGAGTTGCTTTCGAGTGGGGGAAAGGCCAGAAAGACGGCGCGCACGCGGTCCTCCAGGCGTCCGTCGCGCCGCTCGCGGGCGTGGACGAGGAGCAAGGGGAGGAGGGCGTTCAGCGCGATGGAAGCCGCGCGGTCTTCGCCAATCAGTTTCAGGGCCCGAGCGGCGGGAGGCGAAGAGAAGGTGAATCGCCATGCCCAGTAATCGTTCGGTTCGTGCACGACGAAGGGATCGATGAGCTGGCGGCGGATCCATTGCCGGCGGGCCCGGGCCGGTTGGGCGGGGTCAAAACTCTCGACGCGGCGGGCAAAGATCTCGGCCACGGTCTCATCGAGAAACCACCGGGCGAGGAGATGGGCCACGCCCGCGATGCGGCGATGAGCGAAGTTCGCGGGCCGCACGCCGCTGGTCCATTGTCGCGTGGGCAGGATGAGGCGGTCGGAGAAGTACCCGGCGAAGGGGGCCCAGATCTCGCGCAGTTCGGCGATGTAGCGGCGCGTCTCGTCATCCGCCTCAGGCTCTTCCTCGCCCGGCGCGGGCGCCAGTTGGGCGACGTGGAGAAGAATCGACTGGAAGAAACGAATGGCCTTCTCACGGCCCGCCTCGCTCAGATAGTCGACCGTCTCGTGAAGGGGAGTGCGCTTGCTGAGCAGGAAGAACAGACCCTTGCTCGATTTGTGTCCCATCGCCGTCATGAGAGCTTGGTAAAAGACCTGGTTCGGCGTCTCGCCGACGGCCTGGGCTTGGTAGCGCGAGGCCTTGCCGTTGAGGCGCTCGCGGCCCGCCGCATCGAGCATGGCGGCCACGTAGTCCTCATCGAGCGAGCACATCAGGGGCTGGCAGCTGCCGAGGGCTGAAGGCGTCTGGTAGGGGTAGTCCTCGGCGTGAGTCGTCTGGCGAATGGTGTCGAGGTCGGGAAACAGAACGGCGCCCATCTCGAAGCTCTCGACGGGCCGACCGCGGGAGTCGTGGATCGGCGGCGCGACCCCGCCGGGCCACATATAGGCGTGCAGGATGACGGAGTCGTACTCCGGATTGAGGTGGTGGCGGTGCTGGCGCCATCCGGAGGAGTAGAGGTGAATCTCGACGTTGCCGGTGAGGATGCGGCCGTCAATGCGGATCTTGGCGTCGCGGAAATCGGGTCCCTCCTCTTCGTTCCACCGTCCGGGCTGGAGGATTTCCAAAGACCGGCCGGAGTCGGTGCGCAGGTCTCGGTGGACGAAGAGGGAGTCGAACCAGATGCACTGGGCCAGTCGCTCATCGGAGCGCGCGTCGGCCGGCGTCCCATCGGTCGAGGCGGCCGCTTCGCCCACGCGGAGCGAGGCGAACTCCCGCGCCATCTCCTCTCGGAAGGCGGCGAACTCCTTGTTGTCATTTCGATTTGACGAGTTCGAGGAGTTCATTGATCACCTGCGGCTTGTATTCCGGATAGAGAAGTTGGGTCTTCTCCAAGGTGGCCCGGGCCGCGGCGGTGTCGGAGAGATTGATCTCGCACAGCGCCCGTGAATGGAGGCTCTCGGCGACGATGTTGCTGGCGGGGTAACGGACAACGATTCGGTCGAAGATCTCACGGGCTTTCGCAGAGTCCTTTTTTTCGTAGTAGCACCTGCCCAGGTTGAACGTCATCTCGGGCGCTCTGGGGGAATCGGGGTACTCGCTCAGGAATTTCGAGTGAAGCGCGATCGCCTCGTCGTAGTTGCCTTGAGCGAATTGCTCCTGGGCGGAACGGGTCAGATCCTCTCCTTCACCTGCGGGGGAGGCGACGGCCGCTTCGCCAAGACCGCTTTCGTCCCCGGCGCCGGGTGGGACGCGCCGCACTTTCTTTTCGAGGTCCGCCAATTGCCCCAGGACATTGTCGGTCGACGTTCTCATCATCTCTCCCTGGGCGTCAACGCTCTGCCCCACCTGGCTCAGGGTGAGTTCGAGTTTGCGGAACTCCTGGTTCTGCTCGGTTCTCAGGCGGCCCAGGTCGAGTTTGATCTCGTTGATCTCCCTGCGGATGTCGCGGACCTCGGAGAAGGTCAGAAGACAGCCGGTGAGGAACCATGAGGCGACCCACATCCCAAGAAGGCCGCCGGCGTGAACCAGACGGTCGGTCGAAGGGGGAAGAGTCCTAGATGAGGGTTCTTTGCGAAATGGCATTGGGCTATCCCTTTCCCACCCCCGCCATCCTCCTTGCGCGGGCAAGGACGGCGGGTCAGTAAATCAGGAATTGGGCGCGGCGGTTTTTCGCCCAAGACTCCTCGTCGTGGCCCAAGGCGTCGGGCAGGGCCCGCTCCTCGCCCCAGGAAACGGTCGTGATGATGCCCGGCTCCACTCCCAGACGATAGAGTTCCTCACGCACCGTGTCGGCGCGTTCCTGGCCGAGGTTCATGTTGTACTCGTTGGTTCCCCGCTCGTCGCAGTGCCCCTCGA
>Ga0315285_10005074_pt1 | contig 13607 bp, 2 predicted proteins | sample YL17G09_36_MG_FD_203698 | JGI IMG/M metagenome (GOLD analysis project Ga0315285, IMG submission 203698) | Sediment microbial communities from Yellowstone Lake, YNP, Wyoming, USA - YL17G09_36 | ecosystem: Environmental > Aquatic > Freshwater > Lake > Sediment | place: USA: Wyoming | collected... | reverse complement strand
GCCCTCGGGAGGGAACAGGGGCGGCGGCGGCGGCGACGGGAAAGCCAGCGTTCTCGCCCGCCCCCCGGCGGCGGCGGCGGCGTCGGCGTCGGCGTCGGCGGCGGCGGCGGCAGAGGCAGAGGCGGAGGCGGAGGGGGGCACCGCCATGTTCCTCCGGATGGTCTCTGCCCTGGAGAGCTTCGCGCACCCGAGCAACACGGGGCCCTGGTCCCCTGCGCTTGGGGAGCTGTGCTCGGGGGCGTCGTGGCACCTGGCGAAGCGCCTGGTGGCCGAGGAGAGGGCGGCGAGGAGCGCGAAGAGGGCTTCCCGGCAGGAGGAGGACGGGCGCGGCAGCGTCGGCGGCGAGGAGAAGAAAGGCAAAAACCGTCGCCGCCCCCACCCCTCCTACCACTCCCTCCGCGCCCCGCTCGACAGGGAGGTTGACGCCGCCCTCGCGGCCAAGGCTCTTGCCCGCCTCTGCGGCCGCGCGATGTTCTCCAAGGACGGCGGCCTCGCGGGCGCCGCCCGCACCGGCCTGGCGCGCCTGAGCGAGCCCTTTCCGGCAGTCGCGCTGCCGCTCGTCGCCCGGAGGTTCGCCGCCGCGCTGGGCGCCGTGGCCGCCCCGCACCAGCTCGCCGCGGCCATTGACGCCCTGGCCCTGGTGGTGAGGCCGATGCTGGTGCACGGGCTGCCCGTGGACGACGAGGGGGCGCCGGCCCTCGACCCCGACGAAGACGACAGCGACGCCGACGGCGGCGGCGGCGGCGGCGGCGGCGGCGGCGGCGCTGGCGGCGGAGGAGACGGAGACGGAAAACCCTCCCCTCCGCTCCTCTCGGCCCTCGTCCCCGACGCGGGCGCGGCCTTCGTCAGGGACGCCGTCTCGACCCTGCTCTCCGAGGGCGCGATAGACGCCAACGACCCGCACAAGACGCTGGCGGCGCTGAGGGTCTTTGCTGCTGCTCTGAGCTCCGCGCCCGAGGCGGAGCCCCCGCTCCCGGCGGCGGCGCGGGGGGAGGGGAGGGGCCCCCCGCGCGCTCCTCCCTCCTCGGCGGGTCCTGAGGACCTCAACCTCGCGATCCTGCCCCCTTCCTTCCTCGACGAGTTCCTGGAGAGGCTCCTGGGCCTTCTGACCGCCCTGGACTCCTCCGCCGGGGGCGCCGGAGGCGGGGAGAAGAGCGGCGCGGGCGGCGGCGGCAGCGGAGGAGGAGGCAACACTGGCTACGGAGCCTCCTCCGATGGCGGCGGCGCAAGCTTCTTGCTCTCCTCCTCCTCGGTCCTCCGCCCCGCCATCGAGCTCGCCTTCGCGCGCTCGACGCGCTCCGCGCGGGCGCGCGCCGTCGCGGCCCTGGCGAGGTTCGTCAGGGACCGCGCGATGCCCTGCGTGGCACAGGAGGCGGCGCTCTTGGTGAACGCCGCCGCGTGGGCCGAGCCGCGGCTCGCCGCCGAGGTGCTGCTCCCTTCGCTCTTGGACTCTGTCGAGAGGCACCTCCCTTCCTCGCCGCCGTCGTCGTCGAAAGCCCCCTCTGCGCCGCCGCCTCTGTCGAAGTCGGCCGAGTCCAGTCTCTGCTGGCAGCTCTCGCTCGTCGCCTCCTGCTGCTACCGCTGCGGCTTCGCCGCCGCCTCGGACCCGCGAAACGCCGCGAGGCTCCGCGCGGCGCTTCTCGCGGCGAGCAGGGCCCCCTCCCGCGCTGCGGTCGAGGCGGCGTCGAGGGCGATCGCGAGCACGCTGGCGGGCCTGTTGAGCTGCTATCCCTTGGGCAGCCAGATGATGCCGCTGGCGGCGTTCTCGAAGAAGGAAGCGGGTGGGGCGTCGCCGGCGAGAAAGGAAGGAGCGCCACCGGCAAGGAGCGACGGAGGCGGCGAGGGGAAAGGAAACGGCACGGCTCGCTCCTTCTTCCCGGACGCCTTCGTCGACCCCTCCGCTCCTTCTTCTCGCTGCCCGCCCCCTCTCTGGCACGCTCCGCCCTCGGACGACGAGACGAAACTCGCCTCGGCCCTTGTCGGGGACCACCTCCTCGGCGCCGCCGCCGACCTCGAGGCCGCGCTGTCCGTCGCCCGCTCCTCCTCCTCCTCCTCCTCCTCTTCTTCTTCTTCGCCTTCTTCTTCCGCTTCCTTGTGGCGCGACGCCGCGAGGGCCGCGCTGCTCCGCGCGGAGGGGGCCCTGGGGGGGGGGCGCAGCAGCCTCGAGGAGTTTGCGAGGAAGGACCGGAAGAGCGAGGAGGCCGCCGCCGCCGCGACGACGGAGGGCTCTCTCCTCGTCCCGCTTCCCGCGGCGGCGCTCGAGCGCAGGCTCGTCCCGGGCAGCCTCGAGGCCCGCGAGCGTCTCGCCGCGGCAGTGTCCTCGGCGCTGCGAGCCTCGTCCCCCGGGGCCGCGAGCTCGAGCGCCCCCTCCCCCGCGCCGCCCCCCCTCCCGCTTGACGCCGAGACGGCGACGCTGCTCGCCAGGGTCGCCGGCGGGCTGGTCGGCCGCGGCTCCTCGGAGCACTCGGAGGCCTCCGCGGCGCTGCACGCCTGGAATGCCGACCGGAAGCTGGTGCAGGAGGGCGCCGCGGCGAGGCTCTTCGACGCCGAGGGAGGAGGGGAGGGAGGAGGGGAGGAGGGAGAGGGGGAAGCGAGCGACGACGGCTGCGGCGGCTGCGGCCTTGACGGCTCCGACGACGACGACGGCGGCGACGACGACGACGGAGACGGAAGCGGCTCCTCCTCCTCCTCCGGGGCCCTCCGCGCCCGGTTCCCTCGCCACGTCGTCGTCGAGCGCGCCTCGGTCGACGCCTCCCGCCGGCTCTCGCTGCTCTCGTGGAGGGAGGTTTGGGGCCCCCCGACGCTCTCGATCTCGCCTCCCTCAAAGTCAAAGGGCGGGGAGGGAGAGCGCGGAGGACAGGGGGAAAAAGGTCACCACCACCTCTCTCCGCTGCTCTCCGACCTGCCCCCCTCCTTCCCGCGCCTCGTCTCTGCCCTGCTGCCCCACGCGCTCGGCCCTTACTCTGGCGTGCGCGGCACGAGCGTCGCGGCGATCGAGGCGGCTCTCAAGAGGGCGCCGTGCCTCTCCGCGGGGGTGCTCGCCTGCGCCGCGGCGGCGCTTGCCCGCCTGCCGCCGAAGCGGGCCTCTTTTCCTCCTCCTCCCCCGGAGCGAGGGGAAGGGGAGGAGATGGAGGTCGACGGCGGCGGCGGCGGCGGCGGCGGCGGCGGCAAAGCCACTTCTCCTGCTTCCGGGAGGGACGCGCGCGCGGAGCTCGTCGACGTCTTGCTCGGGATCGGCGGCGTGGACGGGGGCTCCTCCCCCGCCGCGTCGCTGCCGGAGCTCGCCGACGGCGACGAGCGGGCGCGCGTGCCCCTGGAGCTGCTGCGGGAGGTCCTCGAGGCGCTCTCCTCTTCGTCCTCGACTTCTTCCTCTTCGTCCTCTGTTCCTTCGCTGCCCGCCCCTGCTGCTCCCTCTGCAACAACAGCAGCAGCAGCAACGGCAGCAGCAGCGGCGGCGGCTGCGGCACCGGCGGCAGCGGCGACGTCGGACTCCTCGAACGAAGAGGACAGCGAGGTCGCCGGCGCCAGCGGCCTGCTGCGCACGCAGGCGCTCTGGCGCCACTCGACGCGCTTCCCCGCCTCCCTGGCCCTGGCCTCCGCCGCCATGGCCGCCGGGGCCGGAGGCCGCGCGCGGTCCGCGAGGGCGGCGGCGGCGGCCGCCGACGCGTTCGGGGTGCACTGCCTTCGGTTCGCGCGGCCGCCGCTGCTGAGCGCCGCCGTCGCGGGCGCGGCTGCCGCCGCGAGCCCCTCTTCCCCCTCCCCCTCCGACGCTGCCGCCGCCGCCTCCTCTTCCTCGTCTGCTCCTCCGCCGCTCCCGGCCTCGATCGAGGCGCTCGAGGACGCCCTCCTCTCGGCCCTGGCCCCGGAAGGAGGTCGGGAGAAGGGGGAGGCGGCGAGCCGCGGCGGCGGCGGCGGCAACAGGCGCAGGGCCGAGCTCGTCGCCGCCGCCTCGATGCTGACCCTGCTGCCCCCCTCGCGCCCCGAGGTGGCGAGGGCGGCGGCCCGCGACGCCGCGGCGGCCCTGGCCTCGCGCTTCTCGGCCCGCAGGTCGCTGGCCGCGGCCGCCCTGGGGCTCCTGCTCTCGCCCACGGGCCGGGCAGGGGGCGCCGGAGGCGACGAGGCGGGGGACGGGGCGTGGCTGGCGCCCGAGGTCGCCGAGGCCGCCGCCGACGGCGCGGCGGCCGCCGTCTCCTCCTTTGGCGCCGGGGGCGACGCCGCCTCGTCCGACCTCGCTCCCTCCGCTCCCTCCTCTTCGTACGGCTCTGCGCTGCTCTCGGCGCTGGCAGAGGCCAAGCCGCACGCCTCTGGGGACGACGGCGACGGCGGGAGCGGAGGCAACGGGCGCAGAGGCGCGCTGCTCTCCGCGCTGCTCGGCGGCGGCGGCCGCGGGGCGGGCGGCGGCGCGAGCGCCGCCGAGGAGCGCACCGCCGAGCTGCTCGCCTGGTCTGTCGAACGCCGGTTCAGCCCGCCCGCGCTGGCCGCGAGGGCCGGCGAGCAGACGCCCGCGGGCGCGTCGGAGTCCTGGTTCTCGGGGGGGGCCGCCGCGGCCGTCGCCCGCCTCTCCGGGTTTGGCGCGCCGCCTCTGCCGAGGGAGGGGAGTTCGGCTCCCGACTCACCCCCGCCTCCGCACCTGAGGTGCCGCGCTGCGCTCCTCTCGTCGCTGCTGGGACCCCTGCTTGCCGCCACGGGCACGCCGCAGGCGCAGAACGGGGACAAGCCCCGCGCCGCGGCGGCCGCGGACGCCTTTGCCGGCGTCCTCGCCGCCGTCGGAGGCGGCGGCGAGGACGCCGGCGGAGCCGACAGCGAGCGCGCCGCTGCCGCCGCTCCGTTCCTCGCCGGCTTCTCCGCCGCGCTGGGCGCCGCCCCGCTCGAGCTCTCGGGGACGGCCTGGTGCTCCGCGCTGCGCTTCGCCCTCGGGGCCAGGGCCTCCAGGGGCGACGGCGCGGGGGTCTCGGCGCTGCTGGCCGCGGCGATCGGAGAAGGGACGAGCGCGCCGGCGCTCGCCGCCGGCTTCGCTCCTCCCCCTCCCCCCGCCGCCGCCGCCGCCGCCGCCTCGAGCCCGAGCTCGAGCCCCTCCCCGTCGACCTCCGCGGCCCGCGTCCGCTACTTCCTCTACGTCGCCGCCGCGGCCTCCGAGCTCTCGACCTGGCCCGGGCTGTTCGAGGCGAACGAGGGCGCCCTCGCGACGGCGCTGTCCCGGGCGGCGGCCGCGGCGGCGCTCGCGGGCGAGCCGGCGACGAGGGCGGCGGCCGCCGCGGCCGCCGTCGAGGTCGCCGGCCCGGCCCTGAGGGCGCGGGGTTCCCCCCTGCCGCTTCTGTCCGCCGAGGCCGCGGCGGTGCTGGAGGCCGCGGTCTCCGCGGGCGAGGCGGCGTCGAAGGCGCTGAACGCGAGGCGGGGGAGAGGAGAGCAGGAAGAGGAGGCGAAGAAGGAGGGCGAGGGGCAAGGCGGCGACGGACGCGGCGGAATGGCAGAGGCGCCTCCTCCTCCCCCCGACCGCGCCCCGCCCCCCTGCGCCCCCTCCTTCCTCTCCTCGGCGGCCTCCCTCGACGCCTGCGCCCAGCTCGTCCTCGCCGCTCTCTCCTCCCCCCGCGGGGCCGTGCACGCTCGCGCGCTCGGCCCCTTCGCCGTCGCGGCCGCGGCCCGCGCGCTGCTCCCCGCCGTGGGGCTGTCGGAGGCGGGGACGGAGGCGGTCGCCGGGGCCTGCTCCGCGGCGTGCTACCGGTGCCGGGGCCTCGCGCTGCCGGGCGGCGGCGGCGCCGGGGGGGAGGCGAGGGGCGCTGCTGCCGCGGCGCTGGCTGCGCTGGCCGTCAAGGGCGGAGGAGGAGGCGACCCCAACGCCGACGGCCCTTGCTCTTCTTCTTCCTCTTCTTCTTCTTCGCCCTGCTCCTCTTCCGCCGCGACCCGCGGGGCCGCCGTCGTCTCCGGCGCCGCGCTCTGGTTCCTCCACCTGTTTCTTCTGCCCTCCTCCTCCAGCCCGAGCCCCCTCTCCTCCGCCTCGGAGGACGGCGAGGGCGAGGGCGCGCTCCTCGCTCTCGCCTCTCCTGCCCCTTCTCCTTTCCCCGCGACGGCGCTCGCCGCCGCGGCCGAGCGCACTCTCGGCGACGAGCGCATCGAGGTCGCGGAGACCGCCGCGGCCGCGCTCTCTGGCTACGCGCGCGCGCTGCCCCCTCGCGCGGCGGCGGCGCTGCGCCGGAGGCTCGTGGAGCGCGCCGAGGCGACGGCCCCCGCGAAGAAGAAGAAGCCGGCGGCGAGGAATAAGAAGCCAAAGAAGGAGGAGGGCGAGAGCGAAGGGGCAGCAGCAGCAGCAGCCTTGGCGGCGGCGGCGGCGGCGGCGGCGGCGGCGGCGGCGATGCAGAAGGACAAGGCTCCCCCTCCCCTCGCCCACCTCCGCGCCCGCCGCGAGCGCCTCGCAGCGCTCCTGGGCCTCCGCGCCCTCGTGGGCGCGAGCCCCTACGACGTCCCGGCCTGGCTCCCGCGCGCGCTGCTCGCCGCGGTCGCCGCCGCGGCCGAGCCGGAGCCGGCCGGCGGCGCGGCGCGCGCGGCGCTGGCCGAGTTCCGGCGCACGCACGACGTCGCCAACGACCCGGAGATGCTCTGCAGGCCGCCCCCCCCGAGCTACGACGCGGGGAGTGACGGCTCGCGGCGGCGCCGCGGCCGCAGGGGCAGGGGCCTGACGGCCGCGGAGTGGGAGGCGGTCAAGGAGGCCGGAGGGCTCGGCGGTGGGAGCTACTTTGTCTGAGAGAGCGAGGTTTTTTTTCCAGGTTTTTCCTTTTCTTTTTCTATTTGCCGAGTCCCCCGCTTCTTTTTTTTCTTCATCTTCTGCCAGTAGTTTTGATGGCCTTTATGGTACAGTGTAATGTTACAAAACAGCGCGCAAGGTAAGAGAGGGAGGGTTGCAATGAAACACAATGAAATGAGGAAAGAGGACTTTTTTGGGGGTCCTAGAACGCGATCATCGACGAGCTCGCGCGGCCAGCGCTCGCGACGACGGCGGTGGCGCACCTCGCCGCGGCCACCCTGACGCTCCCGCTGCCCTCCCTCGGCAGGGAGACCAGCAGAGGGGCGGAAGCCAGGGCGAGGACGTAGGCCGAGACGCCGAGGGCGGCGCCGGCGCCGACTGTGGACAAGTGAGAGATAGTTTTTTCTTGAAAGTCGAGGGTGAGGTCTGAGGCTAAGAGGGGGAAGAAAAACCTTGTTCGTCGACGCCTTTGGGCCATCAATTCAATTGAAAGCACCATGGTAAAAACCTTTTCTTCCTCTCCTTCTTCTGCCAACCTACCCGACACGACCACGCGGGCGACCTCGGCGATCTCTCCTCCCTGAAAGTAGTACGAAGAGGCGGTGAAGGAGGAAGAGGACGACGCGACGGTGGCGGCGGCCGAGGCGGTGCGGAGAGCGAGCGCCGACACTCGCATCATCAAGGGGTCGCCCACGTCGACGTTGCTCGACGATGCTGCAGCCGCCGCCGCGACGGCTGCCCCGCCGCAAACGATCACCGCCGCTGCAGCGACTGAAGCTGTCGTCGACACCATTAAACTTTGAATGAAATGGAAATGAAATGGAAATCAAACACAGAGAGAAGGGGGAAATAAAAGAAGAGAATGAAAGGTGGGGACAGACTAGGCGCCGCCAAAGACGTCCAGGAAAAAGTGAGGGGTTTTCCTTTTTGTTTTAATCTTTCATTTTTCGTTCTTGTTCAGCGCTCGTCAAGCACGGCCTCCCTCCGCCTCTGCCTCCGTTGCCTCTCCTGCCTCGACAGCACCGCCTCTATCTGCCCGAGGCGCCTCTTCGCTCCCTTTGCTCCGCCTCCCTCCGCTCCCTCCGCCGCTCCCTCCCAGGGGAACGCCTCGCAGGGGCTCCGGGGCACCGAGCCCCCCCCGGACCCGGGAGCGCTCCTGGGCTCCGCCGCGCCGCCCCCGCGGGCCCTCTCCGCGGCTTTCCTCCAGAAAATCTTCCTGACCGCGACCAGAGCCGGGGAGACGAAGGAGGAGGGGGAGAGGGAGGCAGGGGCGGAGGGCGAGCGGTCCCCTTCGGCCACCAGGGGGCGCGAGCCCGAGGAGCGAGGCGGGGGGGAGGCCGCGCCGGCCTCGGAGGCCGAAGAGAGCGCGAAGAGCTCCGCCAGCCGCTGCGTGGCCCCCGCGAAGTCGACCCGGGGGGAGTCGAGCGAGCCCCTGATGTCGACGCAGAGCATGGCGTCGTCGGGGACGTGGGCCAGCTTCCCCGGAGGAGGAGCGGGAGGGAGCGAGGGAGGAGAGGAGGGGGGAGACCCCGCCCCCCCGCTCCCTCCTCCTCCTCCTCCTCCTCCGCCTCCGCCTGCCGCCCTCTTGAGCGTCTCCGCCGGGATCCCCAGCGTCAGGGCCAGCCTCCCCCCTTCGGCGTCGACGGTGCCCCAGGTCGCGAAGCGCGCGGACCGGCTCCTGTCGGGAACGATGACGGCGGCGGGGGAGCGGGAGGGAGCGACGGCGTCGCCCTCCTCCCTCTTCTTCCTCTCGGGGGGGCCGACCAAGACGTCGATCCGTCGGACCCCGACGGCGACCCCCCCGCGCCTCGAGATCCTGAGGTCGAGCTCCGCCGGGGAGGTCCAGGCGACGAGGGAAGGAGAGGCGGTGAGAGCGGCAGCGAGAGGCGAGGAGGTACGAGAACCTCCGCCACCAAAGGGGAAGCGGCGGCGGCCGCCGCCTCCGCCGCCGCCGCCGCCGCCGCTTGCTGCCGAGACGACGGAGGCGGCCGCCGCCGCCGCGTCGAGCCACCCCAGCGCCTTCGAGGCGATCCCCGTGTCGGACCGGCCGCTCCTCCGCAGCTCCACCAGCAGGGGCTCCACCCGCACCACGCCGCGCGAGAGGCGCGGGAAGAGGACGGCGCCGGCCGGCGAGAGCGTCGCCGCCAGGGCGGGCCCCCCCGCGCCTCCCGCGCTCCCGCTGCCGCTGCCGCTTCCGCCGCCTCCCCCGACGGCCATGGCGTCTGCCAGCAGTGGGCTGAGGCGGGAGAGGCAGTGCTTTACCAGGGGGGGGGTCAGCGCCGCCCTCGCCGCCGCGGGCTTGCGGAGCACGAAGACGGGCGTCTTGGCCGCCGTTTCTGGCGTGCTTCCCCGCGGCTTTTTCCCTCTCGCCCCGCTCCCGCTGCCGCTCCCGCTGCTGCTGCCGCGGAGGCTCGCAGAGGAACTGGGGAGCAGCAGCCACCCGTCTGCGGCGACGGCGGCCTTCTCCGATCGCACCTCGAACGCCGCGGGGACGGCGGCGCGGCCCCCCCGGGAGGAGAAGAGCAGCGGGAGCGGGGCAGCCCCCCCCTCCCTCTCCTCCGCCCCGCTGCTCCTGCTTCCTCGGCGGCGGCGGCTGGAAGAGGAGTTTCTCCAGCGACTCGCCCAGGACGCGTCGTAAGGGACCGAGAGCGGGGACGAGGGCGAAATGCCCGTCAGAATCGCGTCGTCGCCGCCACCGTCGTCGTCTTCGTCGTCGTCGATTTCGCCTCCTTCCTCTTCGCCTCCTCGGCTCCTCCCGCGGTAGGTAAGCATCTCCGCCCCCTCGGCCAGCAAGGCCTCCTCTCCCAGGAGCACGACGGCGTGCACTGATTCTCCAAGAGCCTCCCTGAGGTCGAGGGGCACCCTCGCGCGCCCGTCGGCGACGACGAGGGAAAAGGAGGCGCCGCTGCTTCTGCCTCTGCCTCTGCCGCCTTTCCTGCCTCTTGCCCCTCCTCCGAGCCCTCCGCGCGCCTCCGCGGAGAACCGCAGGCCCGCTGCCTGCCCCAGAGAAGGGAGCTGCTGCTGCTGCTGCTGCTGCTGCTTCTGCTGTTCTGGCTTGGAAGACGGGGAATAGGAAGCGGCTTCGAGCTCAAAGCCGTTTTCGTCGTCGCCGTCCGAGTCAGTCCCGCCGTCGCCGCCCCGCAGCGCCCGCGCAAACCGCGATGTCCTCCCGTCGCTCGTAGGGAAGAGGTCCACAAACGGCCTCGTGACCACCACCTCGAAGTTTTTTTTAGTGAAGACGATCGCCGCGAGGGAGCGCGAGGCGCTGACCGCGTCGGCGGCGGCGACGACGGAGCCCGAGGTCTCGGGCGGGAGGAGGGCCGGAGGAGGAGGCGAGGAGGAGGAAGAGGAGGCCGACGAGGAAGAAAACGGCGACGAGGAGGAGGAAACCACCTCGGCTCCTCGCTTCCTCTCCGACCCCCCGCCCTCCGCCGCGGGCTCCTGCCGCGGGCTCCTGTCGATTACTTTCAGGCCCTTGATCACGGGGGGGCGCCCCCAGGAGAGAGAGAGCGACGCCACCTCGACCTCGGAAGTGGAGGAGAGGAAGAAACGCTTGATCGCCTTGAGAAGGAAGAGGGTCCCGGGTCGGGAGGAGAGCGCCGCCGGAGCCGCAGCGACGGCCGCCGCAGCGAGTCCAACGAGCGCGAGGGCGACTCGGAGGAGCCGGCTCGACGACGAGGAAGGAGAGGAGGAGGGTCCGTCTCGTCCTCCTCCTCCGTCGCCGCTGCCTGGAGGGAGGGCCGCCGTCGGCGGCAGGCGCGGGGGTCCCCGAGGAGGAGGAGGAGGAGGGGTCGAGAACGACGACGGGGATGCCGGCGACAATGGCGACGACGCCGGCAGAGTCCTTTGTCGTCGTGGGAGAGGAGGAAGCCCCGCGCTCCTCCTCCTCGAGAGAGGTCTCACAGACCCAGCGAGCTGTCGATGCCTCGACGACAGCGCGGATGCGCCGCCGAGATTCATCGCTCTCGTCCTCTCTTCGGAAAGCTAGGAAAAAATGAGCGGGACAGCAAAATCGGTTTTGAAAAATACTATGTCATTTTTTTTGAAATCAAAAAAAGGAAAAGGAAAAAAAGCAACTCTCTTCCAAAGAGGGGGAGAGAGATAGACAGAGAGAGAGAGAGAGAAAGAGAGAGAGAGAGGGAGCAGGCGCAGAGCTGTTGCTGCTGCGTACGCCAAGCGAAATCCATGCGACTCAGAGCCGGCGCTCCAGGCGCTCTAGGCAATGCAGGGGGGGTCCATCCCTCACCGCTGCCGCGTCATCGGCTTGGTGCTCGGCGTCAACACACGTCGACATCGATCTCCTGCTCGTCTTCCCTGTCGCCCTCTCTCATCGCTCCGTTCCGGTTCCGATCCGCGGAGCGAAGAGAGAGCTCTCTCTTTGTGACCAGAAGCAGCAGTGCCAGCGCTGCTGTTGCAGTCGACGAGAGCGACGAGCCCGAGGAGGTCGCTTTCGACGATGCGTCAAAGTCGAGGTCCTCCTCCGCCGCCGTGGTCGCCACTCCTTTGACCTCGTCCCCGGCCTCTTCGTCTTCCTCGTCCCCCGCCGCCGCCGCCCCGACTCCCCCGCTCTCCCCGACCTACCCGCACCTCGGCCCTGCGTCCCTGGCCGCCCTCGAGGCCCTCGAGTGGAGGACGCTCTGCTCCCACGTCGCCCGCCTCGCCTCGACCTCGGCGGGGAGGGCCGCCTCGCGCTTGGGGCTCGAGCTCGGCGACTCGAGGGAGCGGTCCCGCGAGCTGGGCTCGCTCACCGCCGCGGCGGCCCTCATGGAGGGGGAGCTGGGGAGGGAGCTCGATTTCGGGGGGACTTCGACGAGCAGGGCGAGGTCGGCGGCCTCGAGGGCCGAGCGCGGGGGCGCGCTGTCGGGCAGCGAGCTCGTCGCCGTCGCGTCGCTCGCGGCCGGCGCCGTGAGGCTGTCGGCGAGCGTCTCCGCGGCCGCGAGCGCCGCGGGGGAGGGTGACGACGCCGCGTCCGCCGCGGAGGGCTTCCCGCGGAAGTGGAAGAAGCCCCCACGGGAGGGCGAGGACGCGAGGAGGAGGGCCAAGGCGGAGACGGAGGCGGCGAAGGGAGGCGCCGCGACGCTGCGGCCGCTGTCGGCCCCCGCGGCCTCTCTGAACCGCGCGCCGCTGCGGGATCTGGCCGCGAAGCTGTTCGCGTGCCTCGACGACGACGGTTTCGTCAGGGACTCCGCCGCCGACGGGCTCCGGGCCGCGAGGACGAGGCTGCGCACCGCCGAAGCGAGGGCGCGCGCGGCGGTCAAGGGCAGGGGCGGCGGCGCGAGCGGCAACGAGACGGGCGGGGGGAGCGGCAGCGGCAGCGCCGCCGAGAGGGGGGGGCGCTTCTGCGTCGCCCTCCCTGACGGTGCCCCGCCTCCCAGGGGCGCCGTGCTGCTGGGAGGCGGCGGCGGGGTCCGCTACTGGGAGCCCCCCGGGCTGGTCTCCCTCAACAACGCGCTCTCTGCGGCGAGGGCCGAGGCCGCCGCGGCCGAGGACGCGGCCCGCTTTGCGCTCTCCGGCGCCGTCGCGGAGAAGTTTTCCGATCTGGAACAGGCCTTCGAGTTCGTGCTGCTGTGCGATCTGGCGGCTGCTCGGGCGCGGTACGGCGTGTGGATCGGTGGCGGCGTGCTGGCGAGCCTCCACGAGTTGGGCGAGAGGGACGGGGCCGCGAGGAGGGGCGGGAAAGCCCGGGGAGGGAGCGGAGGGGGCAGCGGCGGCGGCGGCGGCGGCGAAGGCGAAACTCCTCCGCCCTCTTCCTCTCCGTCGCCCTCTCCTCCCTCTCCCTTCTCCGTCGAGCTCCGCGACCTCAGGCAGCCTCTGCTGCTCGGGTCCCACCTGCTCGCCAGGGACGCGGAGGCGGCCGCGGCGAAGAGGAGGGGGAGAGCGGCTAAAGGCGGGGCCGGCGGCGGCGGCGGCGGGGGCGGGAGCGGCGGCGGGGGCGGCGCGGCAGCCGGCGGCGGCGGGGGGGCCTCCGCCGCCGCGGCCGCCAACCGGGCCTCGACCGCGGCCGCCGCGGCCTCGGCGCTCGCCGCCGCAGGCGTGACCGCGCTCCCTTCTCTCTCTCTCGCGGAGAGGGAGGAACAGCGGACGGCGCAGCAGCAGCAGAAAAAGATCCCGCCGCCGCCGGTCCCCATCGACGTCTTGATACCGTCGAGGGCGCGCGTCGTCGTCGTCACGGGGCCGAACACGGGCGGGAAGACCGCTGCCCTGAAAGCCATAGGGCTCGCGGCCCTGGCCGCCGCGGCGGGCGTGCCCATCCCGGCCTCGCCGACGGGAGGGAGGGGCGCGACGGCCAGGGTGCCGTGGTTCTCTCGGGTCTTTGCCGACGTCGGCGACGCGCAGTCGCTCGGCGGCGGGCTGTCGACGTTCTCCGGCCACCTCGCGCGCGTCTCCGCCGCCAGGAGGGAAGCGGCCAAGGCGCAGGTCGAGGCCGTGCTGACCTCGTCCTCCGCCTCCTCGAGCGGGAAGAGCAGCGGCGGCCTCGTCGGCGACGACGCGCTGTTCCTGATCGACGAGCTGGGGACAGGCACCGACCCGCAGGAGGGCGCGGCGCTCGGCGCGGCGCTCCTGCGCGCGCTCGCCGGCGCCGACCTCCTGCAGAGGCGGAAGAGCGGTGGCGGCGGCGCCTCCAACACCGTCGGCAGGAGGAGCAACGCAGGCGTGGGGCTGACGCTGGCGACGACGCACCACTCGTCGCTGGCCGCGCTCAAGGCGCAGGACGCCGCGGAGCTGCTGCGGCGGAGGCGGAGGGCCGAGGACGAGGAGCAGAAGGGAGGCGGCAGGGGGCCGCGGCGCGCCGCCGAAGCCGCCGTCGTCGTCGAGAGCAGGTTCGAGAACGCCGCCGCCGACTTCGACGTCACGTCGCTCGCCCCGA
>Ga0315285_10005072_pt1 | contig 13612 bp, 13 predicted proteins | sample YL17G09_36_MG_FD_203698 | JGI IMG/M metagenome (GOLD analysis project Ga0315285, IMG submission 203698) | Sediment microbial communities from Yellowstone Lake, YNP, Wyoming, USA - YL17G09_36 | ecosystem: Environmental > Aquatic > Freshwater > Lake > Sediment | place: USA: Wyoming | collected... | reverse complement strand
CTGCACGATCAGGTCGGTCATCTCACCGACGAGGCCCGTGCCGCGCACCTGCGTGTTGATCTTCAGCAGGTGGACGTTACGTGGATGGTTCCTGCGCGCCAGTGCATCTCCCACTGTTTCCGCGAGCGCCGTCTTGCCAGTTCCGACATCTCCTTCGAATAGGATGAGCGGGACGCGGCCGCGCATCCGCTTACAGAGTCTGAGCACCTTCCCGCCGTGGTGGCGCTTGCTCCAGACTTCGAGGCGATCTGGGTACAGGAGCAACTCCAGTTCGAGCAGGAGTTGCTCCTTGTGTTCGTCCAGGCCCTTCAGGCTCTCATACCAGTCGTAAGCGATCTCGTTCGGGTACACGCGCTCGGCTTCAAAGAAGCTCACCGCCGCGGGGCGGGCCGGGAAGTCGATCACAGGCGGTATGCCTCCCTCGGTCACCGTATCATCGCGGGGACCGCGCTCTTCGGGTCCGGTTCCGCCGGCCCAGGGTTGGACCTCTACGGCGATGTTTCGCACAGATCCGCCGCGCCGCGCTCGCTGGACAAGGCGCTGGGCCTCGCCCAGTGCCTTGTCCGTGACGCGATAGCCGGCACCTTCAATGTGGGCTCTCAGCGTCGCCAGGATAGCAGTCGCTTTGGCCAGGTTGTCCCGATGAGCGAGCGCTTCGGCTTCGGCGGCCAACGCGAGCGCACCAATCCCCAGTCGGCCGCGCGGCTCCCCGCCCGGTCCGACGAGCAGAATCGGCAGATCGGAGCTCACCATCTGCTAAAGCTCCGTCGTGACAGACCATAGCCCCTCGAGGAGTACGTGCGGTAGGCCTGCCAGCAACCGTTGCTGTAGTTCAGCGTGCCGGCCGGACCCCAGTTCAGGCGGAGGCCGTGTCGCACGACCTGTCGTTCCTCCTCTGACATCCTCTTCCAGTGGTCGTTGTAAGTTACATGAACGGTGAAATCGGCATCCGCCAGGGCCGGGTTGTAGCCGATGCCGCCGGGGCGATCATCCGCCAAGCCAACGCCGCCCACGATCACAGTGTACCTGAGTTCCTCCATAACATAGTTTGTGCCGGCCTCCTTCCACACAAACTTCACGGCGCCGATAGCGTCCTCGTCTAGGAAGGTGCGCAGGTCCGCGATGAGCGCCACCGCGTAGTCCTCGGAGAAGTAGCCGTAGGTGTCGAGGATGGCGAGGAAATCGGCCTGTACCTTCCGCGTCACGTAGACGATCTTCGTGAAAGAGCTGGTCTGCGTTGCTGATCGCGTCATCGTGCCGGTAGACATGAGATCTCAGTCCTCCTTCGAGAGCGTGCGGAAGGCCGGGCCGAACACCTCGGACCAGCAGTCTACCGCGCCTTCCTCATCGCCGTCGAGTTCACAACTCCGGGCATACATCATGGCATCGTAGGCGTCCTGAATGCGGCCCACGTAAGCCTCGCGCGTGCTGTGGGTCCACGCCGCGGTGATGTTGTTTGCGGGGTTCACGCAGTCCAGGACGACGACCGGGTCGGTGGGGAGAGTCACCTTCTCTGGATCATAGTGGTCACCGAAAACGATGGGCCTCAGGAACTGGTGCTGCCGGAAGAAGCTGAAGACGTGCCGCAGGCTGGTCTGCCATTCATCGGTGACGCCGACTTCGGAGAAGGCCGCCGCCGTGACACAGTCGCAGAAGATGGAGGGCTGTGCCAAATCGTCTTGCTGGTTGTTCCACCACTTCACCATGCGGACGAGGCGGTTGAACTTCACCGGTCCGGGAACGCGGCTGCTCTGCGCGGTGCGCGATGTAACAAACTCGTTGTGACAGGTCACCGAGGTCAGCCGCCAGCCGTCCGACCGGGGAATCCAGCCGCCGTTCTCAATCCCGAGCGACTCATCGCGGATGATCGGGGCGACGTCCACGTTGAGTCCGATCCCGCCCCGGAAGTAGACGCGCACAGCGCTCTTCTTGGTCTCGAAGTCCTCCCGGGCCTTGGTGGGGTAGATGTCGCCGAGCTGATCGCGGGTGAACTGAAGGAGCGTGTCCAAGCTCTCCTTCGTCGCGCCCTCCCCGCTGTAGTAGGCGCCCAAGTCCACGTCGAACTCGTTCTCCTCCGTCCGTCGTAGGGACGTGAACTTCGCGTTCGACCCAGCGCTCAGGATCTTGATGAGTGTGAAGCTCCCGTCGGAGGCAACCCGGTCCTTCAGCTTCTCGATCATATAGGCAGTCTGCCGGTTAGCCTCCGCGATGTGGTCGTCCGTCGGCCGGATCGCGGAGGCGAATCGGTCAAAGCGCGTCTTGATGCTCATAGTCCTCTGACTCCACGTTGTGGGATTCCGGGCGTTCGTGCGCAGGCGAGGTCCATCCCCAGCATCCAGCGGATCCGGGTAGCCTGCGGTTGCGCATAGTCGCCGTGGCAACCGTGACGTGCAACGCGATCCCCTCGCGACGCCCCTGACCCTTGCACATGCTATCAAACTCCTGTTTGAAGGTCAAGTAGACCAACCCTTTGGCGGCGACCGTCCCTGGCGATGCAGGCCGGACTCGAGGTGAGTGACAGCCAGCCAGAGAACGTTGTGCTCAGCATGCCGCGCTGCTCGCAGGCCGGCCTCGCGCTCTGCTGCCGGACGGCTCCGGAATCTCGGACACTACCCCGCGCCCGAGCAACCGTGCTGCGTCGGGCTGCCTGCCGTAACTCCCGATATACGCCCACTAACATGGGGGCTACCGCCTGAGCGTGCCCTCGGTCCTTCTGCCTTTCGGTTCTGCCTCTAGTCGGCTCAGCTACGCCGGAAGTGTGTACTTGCGCCACGGCACCGCGGCGAGCGGCACGGAGGCCATGAACCGCACGATGTCCGACCGCCCGTAGTAGGTAGGCGTGCCGTGCGCGTCCTGTGCCATCAAGACGACTGGGATTCCCGGGAATATGTGCCTCTGGGCTGAGGCAAGCAGTTCATCGGCTTTGGACTTCACGCTGAGCACGGCCTTCCACACGGTGATCACGGCGAAAGTGACGCCCTGCTCCTTGATAATGGCGCCCTCAAATGTCATATCGCTTCTTCCTTTCTAACCCGGCCAGTACGGCCATCTGTCTGATGCGCCAGGCTGACTGACCGATCGGCTCAGGTCAGGACGATTATGTTGGTCCAGCCCCTCCTGGGCCAGGACCGTCTGCAACTCAATGAGAGCACGCTTCGGCATGTACAGACAGGGTTGGCATGAGACGCGAGTCTCGACCACCTGGCGACTCGAAAAGTCGTGGAACCGCTGCCTGCTGTGGATCGAACTGATGTCCCCCTTGCCTGTCTTCACCTCGCCAAAGAACACGGCCCCGCCTCCGTCCATGCCCTGGACGTTCAGTTCGTGACGACAGACGGTGCCCGGTTCAGGGTAGCCGTGGCAGGCCGCGGCCGTCACTTTCCGTCCCTGCCGGCGGAAGTAGCCCACCAGTGCCACTACGCGCTGCTCGTGCTGGTCCACTGGATCACTGCCCCGCGTCTGATACCCCATGGTCTATGCCTCTTGGCGTCCACCAGGCCCTCGAACGAGGCCCCGCTCCATTACCTTTGTGTCGGCAACTGGCGGGATTGTGTCCAAGCGCGCAGAAAAAGGCAAAGTCGCACGACACAGCCAGGGGGGCGGGCGGCACTAACGAGTATGAGGGGTCTTGGCCGTGGAAGAGGACATACTGGGCCGGCTAGCGAGGGGCGAGGCGGAGGCCAGAGATGAGTGCTTCGCCTACGTCAAGCAATGGGCGGTGCACGAGTTGGGCAATCTCGACGATGCGGACGACGTAGCGCAGGAGACCGTGTTCGAGGCTTGGCGGAGCGCAAGCACCTTCCGGGGAGAAGCGAAGCCATCGACGTGGCTGATCCGTATCGCGAAGCGCGTTATCTACAGACGGCAACAACGTGACAGACTTCATGCTCCGGCTGCGGAGAGCATTGATGCGATGGCGCAGGACCCGCCCGATGAACTCGACCTCGTGACGGCGAAGCTCTATCGCCTTGAGTTAGAGACGGCATTAGGCTGCCTCACGGATGACGAGCGGACTGCTCTCTTGCTGTCTGTCCAGGGACTGACAAGTGAGGAGATAGCCGAGAAGATGGCTCGGTCCGCGAACGCGGTACGTCAGGCGAAGCAGCGGGCATTGCGCAAGCTCGGCGAGTATCGGCGGAAGCTCGAGGGCTAGGGCTAGGAGTGCCGGGATGGCAACCAAGAAGGAAGTGCAGTCGGCCAAGCTGGTCGACGAGTACCTAGCGGGAGCGCTGGCAGGCAAGGCAATGGACATGGAGGCTTACCTGAAGAGGTGTCCTCCTGACCTGAGAGAGGAGGTAAGACTCGCGCTGGAGGGTGTCGGCTTTCTCGTCTCCAGCTACGAACCACTTCTCATGAAGTCCGGGGGGGCGGAGGCAGTCGGCCGTCGGATTGCCGAAGCCATCGCGCGCCAGCAACGTCTCGGAGAGATGGAGGAGAGGGCTGGCGTTCAGGCGGCCTTAGGCAGACCCATCCGTGCGCCGGACGCTCTCGGTTGGCTATCGCGAATCGTCGGCATCCCCCTCCAGCAGGATCCCCAACAGCCTGCGCGCCAAGTGGCACCGGTACTCCTCTACCGGAATCGCGAAGCAGGCGCCCTACTGGAGCGGGAGCAAAGGGACCGGCTCCAGGCTGCAGCTCTGCTGTCTAAGGCGGAACGAGTGGCCCGCCGGTTCCTGGACGAGGCCGGTGTCACCGAACCGCCAATCAGCCCGTACGAGGTCGCCCGGATGCACGGTATCCTCGTAGCAGAGCAGGCTACAAAGGGCTGTGACGGATGCGTGCTGATCGAGGGCGACTCCGCCGCGGTTCTGGTGAACGCTGCCATTGAATCCGAGGAGCGGCGGCGGTTTACGGTCGCACACGAACTGGGGCACGTGGCACTGCACGGCGATCTGCTGCAGTTCCGGCGCGAAGCGCTCGATGAGATTGAGCAAGAGACAGACTCCGGGATTGAGGCGGAGGCCAATGCGTTCGCCTCGGAATTGCTCATGCCAGCGGAGTTCGTCGATCGCGAGTTCGCCCGTCAGGTTCCATCGTTCAGTGTCGCTGAGGCCATGCAGACGCGCTTCCGGGTCTCGTTCACTGCCGCGGCACTGAGACTGGTGAAGCGCTCCCACCACTCCTGCGCGCTTCTGTTCACTAGGGATGGGACGGTAGTGTGGATGGCGAGATCGCCCGAATGGCGCCGGTACTATGTTCCCACGGGCACCACACCGCACGCGGGAACCGTCACCGCGGGTCTTCTCCAGGGGGAGGAGCCAGCCCGCAAGGGATACCCAACACTAGCGAGTTACTGGGCGCCAGATCACAGGGCGGATGACGATGCTGTTGTGGTGGAGGAGGTCCGGCGCGGACACGCTGGCTCGATTCTGACGCTCCTGTACGATCAGGACGCGTAGCTGACGAGCCGTGGCGTATCCACACTGATCCGACGATCGCGATGACGACTTCACCACCCTTCGGGTTTCTGGGTGCTGGCGCGGGCCTGCGGTCTCTTTCTCACCTGCCAAGCGATGCCCAGCGCCATCACTCGGTCATCGAACTTGCCCCCCTGTGCCTCCTGCGATCCTGTGTCGGTGGTGACGAAGGTCATGCACTCATCGATCAACGCCAGGGAGCGGATGATCACATGCCCGCCGGCGATCGCCGCTCCCAGATCATCCACCAGGATCGGCTTGGTGGCCTGATCGGTGGGCCAGCCCAGGGTAACCTGGTCGCCGACGCGATAGTCATAGCGCACGTGCTGGTAGAGCAGCGGGTAGTGAAGCACGTTTCGCAGCGTGTTCAGCACCGAGTGGCCGTGGTTGTTGCGCTCCACTGCCAGCTTCGCTCTGCGGTAGTGCCAGGCAAGCGCGTGCAGCAGATGCGCGAAGCGCTCCGGTGGAACGCGGCCGTGCAGTTCCGCCACCTGTTCCCCGGACTCGCGATCCAATACGATGGCGCAGGAGGCGTCGCCATCCTGCAGCCCTTCACCCACATCCGCGCCGATCACATAGTCGCGCCCCTCCTGCGGTTGCCGCCAGATCGACAGCGTCGCCGGAGCCATGGGAAGCCGCCCGCCACGCCGGTCGGGCAGGACCGCCGCCCGCTGCGCCGGCCCCTCGGCCTGGATCCTGGCGGCCGCTCTCTGCAATGCCGGCAGATCGAACACCATCCGGCCGGAGGTGAGGAAGCAGGTGACATCATCCTCGGGGTACTCCTGCTTGAAGTTCTCCCGAAGCTGCCGCTGTTGGTCGCGCCGCCAGCGAATCTGGTCGTCGTCGAGGTTCCACGCGCGCTTGAGCCTGATCTCCTCCGGGCTCAGATCGGTCAGCGGCTCACCGGCAATGCGATAGGCCGGGTCCTCGTACCAGGAGTAGGAGTGAGTGGCGAACCTGTTGCCGCCCTGCTTGGCCGCGATCCAGAAGTCGTGGAAGAAGCTCCCCAGCCCGTTGGCGGTGGACTCGACAATGATGCGACCTTCCTCCCTGGGCACCGCCTCCATCAGGGCGATCAGCGCTTCCTCCGGTCTGGGCCAGAAGGCGAACTCCGAGCAGTGGAGGTTGTTGATGGTCATGCCCCGGCCGAAGCCGGGAGATCCGGCCGTGCCCACATAGAAGTGGCTGTTGAGCTTGGGCCAGAAGAACTCCCTCCGATTGGAGCGACTGGGAGGGCCCGCGGTCTTCTTCACCTGCTCCGGCAGGCGCTCCCAGAACAACTGCACGATCCGAAAGATCCGCTTCGTGCTCTCCAGATCGTGGGCCACCATCACCGAGGTGGTGTTGGGCCGCAGCAGCGTGTCGGCGAAGAAGAGCCCGCATACCAGGGTGGTGAAACCCAGCTGCCGCGGCTTCAGGATGACGTCCATCGAGCTGCGGTACCCCCAGTAGTCGGCCTGGGGCCAGTTGAAGTGGAAGGGGATCACCTGCCGGTGCTTGTCCCGGATGAAAAGGTTGGATTCGATCCAGGAACGGGGATCGTTCCTCTGCTCCAGCATCTGCTGCGCCCGGGCGGCCAGCGCGAGGTACTTGCGGCGAGCGAAAGCAGGCAGCGGTCTGGGATTGGTCACGGTCTGCTCCTCAATCCACTCGCGCTGCCTGCTCGCCGGTGAGCGCTTCCCAGCGGGCCACGATCACGTCGCAATAGCGGGCATCCCGCTCCATCCCATAGCAGACCCGCCCGGTCCGGTGGGCAGCGATGATGGCCGTCCCCGATCCCAGAAAGGAATCCACCACCAGCTGCCTGCGGGAGGTGGAATTGGTGATCGCCCGCTCGATCAGCGCTACCGGCTTCATGGTGGGATGCAGGTCGTTGGACTGTGGTTTGTCATGCTCCCACACCGTGCGCTCGTTGGTGGGGCCGTGCCAGCGCGGCGACTTCCCCCGCTTGAACGCGTAGAAGCACGGCTCGTAGAAGTGTTTGTATTGGGCGAACAAGGCCCCCGCCCCGTTGTTCTTGACCCACACCAGCAGGTTTCGCTCCTGCCAGCCGCACTCGCGCATGCAGTCGAGCACGTCGCGCAGATGGGAGCTGGCGAACCATAGATAGAGCGGGGCTTTGGCGTCGGAATGCCCGTGAGCCAGGCCGAGGCTGGCGGTGAGCAGCGCCCGGTATTGGTCATCCGTGAGGTCGTCCCAGTAAGCGTCGCCCTGACGGCACCGCGTGCCTCGCCTCCGCGCCGATACCCGCGTCTCCTGGGCGGCCCGGCCCCCGACGTAGTTGATGCCATAGGGCGGATCGGTGATCACCGCTTGCGCCGCTTTCCCGCCCATGAGACGCTCCCAGGCGGCCGACTCGGTGGCATCCCCGCAGAGCAGGCGGTGTTTTCCCATCCCCCACAGCTCCCCAGGCTGCACGCGAGTGGGGCCGGTCTGCTGCTCAGCCTGCGCCATCGCCGCTTCCGCGTCGAAACTCTCCTCGAATGGCTCAAGTGGCTGTTGGTGTTCCAGCTCGGACAGCAGCTCGTCGATCTCCCGATCGTCGAAGCCGCTCAGGGTCACGTCGAAGTCCGCTAGCTCGCGCAGCTCGTCCAGCAGTTCGCCCAGCTTGGGCAGGTCGAACTCGCCCCGGATCTTGTTGAGGGCGAGGTTGAGCGCCTTTGCCTGCGCATCACCGATCTCCACAAAAACGACCGGCACCTTCGTAAGGCCCAAGGCCTTGGCCGCATCCAGCCGCTGATGGCCGCCGATCACCAGACTATCGGAGCGCCGCACCACCAAGGGCTCGACCAGCCCGAAGGTCTCGATGGAGCGCACCAGCTTGTGCATTTCGGCCTCAGGCATGAGGCGCGGGTTTCCGGGCCAAGGCCGCAGTTGCGAGAGCGGTACGTGCTCCACCCGCATCTTCGTCGAGGCCGATGGCCGTGCCTCGGCAACTCCCTTGCTGCGATTCGCATTACCGCGTGCTACTGTCATCGTCGTTCCCTCCTTCGGGATGCGTGCGCTCTTTCGCGAGCGCGATCACTTGCTGCAGCTCGGCATCCGATAGAGCCGGCAGCGGGTCAGCGTTGTCAGCCGTCCCTGCGTCCGGTGTTTGCGGCCCAGGCAGGGAGCCGTCGATCTTGAGTGTGAGTTCGTAGAGCTTCACCGCCAGCGCCGGAGTGAGCAGCGCACTCAGTTGCGGCTCCCCGCTTTTCCGATCGCGCGTTACCAGCTTGCCGATGCCTGCCGTCGCGATCTTCTCGAACTGCTCCGCATGGCGCATCCGCCGGCGTGCCCTCTGCTCCCGCTCCTGTCGCAGCAGCAGTTCGACCTCGCGGCTCTGGGCAAGGTCCCAGGCGTGCACCCTCTCGCGCCAGTGGAACCGGGTCGCCCACCGGCGAATCTGGGAGTCGTGCTTGCCCACGCTGCGGGCCGTGCCGACATAGCTACGCTGCACGCCCTGATCGCGGAAGATCAGGAAGGCGGCATAGGCCTTGGGTGTCTCGCGCAGCATGCGTTCCCAGGGGGCTGGCTCCAGGCCATGGATGGGCGTATCTCCGGATCGCCTGCGGCCGGAGGCGGATGGATCATCTGCAATGTGCTGCTTCTTCCTCGCCACTTGAACCCGCCCGGATCTGGTATTGACAGGCGATGCCGCTGACTGCTATCATCGAATTGTCATCGCCGCCATGGGTAGAGTACCACGCATACTCTGAGCTTTCAACAAGCAGCTAATGAGATAGGCAACGGTATCCCATAAGAAAGAGCGTGAGGCAATGGCATGACCGCGAGCACTAAGCTGTATACGGAGGAACTCAGGGCCGGTCGCTGGCCGCAGGTGCGCGCCCGCCTGCGGCCGCTGCAGGAGTGGGAACGCCCGCCGGATGCCGATCCCGCGGAGCTGCGTATGGTGGAGTTCTCCCGGCACCGCGGCGGCCTGGTGGAGCTGGCCGAGATCGACTGGTACTCACCTTCCGAGCACCGGGAACTGGTGGGTGAGTTCATCCACCTGTTCGGCGGGCAGGCTCCGGCGAGCGATGAGAAGGTGATCGACTTCTATGCTCGCTACGGGCCGCTGCAGGAGAGAGGAGAGGCCACCGATCTCCCGGCCTGGGCGCTGCGGTTGGAGGCAACCGCCCAGGAGCGACTCTCCACCGAGGCGCGCCTGCTGATGTGTGAGCCGCTGTGGTGGCTGCGGGAGAGGGCGAGAGACCTGGGGACGACCTATGAGCTGTACCGCGCGCTGAAGGAGAACAGACTATCCTTCCTGCGCTCGCGCATCGGCGCCATCCCGCAGGGGAAGAAGCTGCTCGCGCTGAGCATCAGCGATGGCAGGATCATCAAGACTGTCACCGATGACGACGGGCGGAAGGTGGGCAGCTTTTCCGTCGAGCAACTGCCGGCCGAAGAGATGAAGGAGAGCCAGGGGGCTTGGCGGCAGCTAGACGATGACGAATGCATCAGTTGGGCGAACCAGCTGTTGGCCGATCAACTGGTCATCGGCGAGAACAGATCGGAGCGCCGCTGGTCTGGCCTCCTCTTCACCGCGGGCCCGGCCCGGCGGGGAGGTCCGTATGGGGACCCGCCGACAGCCGCGCTGCGGCTGGTCCGCGCTCGCTCCTCCCGCGATCTGCTGGCGGCGATGTACCTGCAGTTGGGGGATCTGGTTAACCAGCGCGCGCTGATGCGACAGTGCGAGGGCTGCAACCGGCTCTTCTTTCCCGGGCGCACCGACCAGCGATTCTGCGATCCCCACTGCGGGGACGCTGCTCGACAGCGGGCCTACTACGCCGAGCGTAAGGTGAAACCCGCGTCCGGCAAGAAGGCCGCTGCGAAGAGAAAGCCCAGGGGCACGCGGGCCCGCTGAACGCGCTGCCTGGTGAGTGATCGACAGCGGCCCGGATCTCCGCGATCCGGGCCGCTGTCGTTTGCCCCACTGCCTCTCACTGGCGGCTACGATCCGCTACCCGGCCGACACCTTCGGGGCTCGCGAACCGCTACCGATCCGCTACAAATCCGCTACAAATCCGCCACTCTTCGCGCGCTCGCCCGGAGCCTCTGGCGCGGACGCGCCAGGACCTGTTTTGCCAGCAATCAGCAGGACGAATCGCGCCTTGCTCCCGCCTGCCGGGCGGGCGGACATGCGCAGGAACGCTGGATACGGTTCGGGAATCCGCTACAAAAGCGCTACATTTCCGCTACTCGACAGACGCAGTCTGGACTGCGGACCGACATCCCGGGGGATACAGAGAGCGTGGTTACAAATCAGCTGCTCTACCAACTGAGCTACGCCGGCATCCTATGTTCGGCAGGAGCTTGCTCCTGCCATACCACGAAAACGACCCTACACAACAACCACAATTGTAGGGCTGGCATTCCCATGCCAGCCGCGCCGAAGGCGGGCAAGCCGGCGGCGGGCGTAGAAACGCCCGCCCTACAAGACCGTTGACCGACTGAGCGAAAGTCGGCGGGTCGCCCTGCGGGCTGCGATCTGTCCGATTCTAGCATCTTGGGGCGATGCTGTCAGCAGCAAGAAAAGGGCGCGAAACAGGCTAAAAAAGGGGCGGGACGTGGCGGCCGGAATTCGTTGGGCAAGGAGCTTGTTTACCCTGAGCAAAGCCGAAGGGCCTCCTGCCACTTCCGGATATGGGCAGGACACGCAGGTCCTGCCCTACGAACTGGCCTAGGGTTGAGACTTTTGTATGGAGGCGATGCGCCTCCAGAGAAAGACCTGTGGCGGCCGCGGCGATAGCCAGCAAGAACGATAAGGCAAAACGTCGGTACGCGCGCGGGGAAAGGATGAGCATGATGGATCAGGGCTCCGATGGCAGTGGTGGGTAGGACACAAACACAACCTGTCGCGCCAACTCAAACGCCCGCGGAAGATGGTTCAGGCGTGAATTCTGGTGCGGGCACGATGTGCGGTCAGCGGCCATCCAGCTTGTAGAAGGGTTGCTCCGCAAGGAAAGGACGACACTGGTCCTGCAGGAACCCGGGCAGGAATTCCGCAGCCCAGGCCTGATCACCAGGGTTATTGGACCAAAAGGAGAGACTATCAATCAAGGCGGCTAGGTGGAAGGCTCCGACGTGCGTGAAGAAGGCCGGCGGAAGCTCCCGGACTTCCTGATAGGCATTCAGGAAGTCCGGGCGAAGATCGGGAGCGAAGTAAGAGAGGGTCCATGCCAAATCAAACAGATAATACCCGAATCCGCAACTGCCGAAATCGATGGGGACCAAATTCCCGTTGCGGTCCAGAATGACGTTGCTGGGATGCACATCCGCATGGATGAGGCTCCAGCTCTTCGCGTCCTGCCCCAGTTCACTCATGATGCGGCAGATTCGGTCTACTACCGCGCCAAGCACCGCATACGCCTCCGCGGAAACCACAGAAGTGTGCTCCGGTGCCAGCGATGCCAGCGCCTTTAGCGCCCGCGCGTCATCGTAGCTTGGACGGAGGAAACCGCTGGGAAGGCACCAACTACTCGCATGGGCATGCAACTGTGCCATGAGCCGGCCCTCAAGGGCCGCCAGTTCCGCATTGCTGGAACTCGGCCTTTCCCCCTCGATCCATTCCAGAAGGGAACACACCACCGGCTTCGCGTTCGTGCGATCAAGATACACAACCACAGTACCGGTACCGTCGGACATACGAAGCGGTCGTTGGACTAAGAGGTTACCCTCTTCTCGCAGGGCGGAAAGCCAGAGCAGTTCCGACTCGATCACATCCCGCTTATACCAGATGCTCTGACGGATCTGAAGCAATGGAGTGTGGAGCCTGAGCAGATAAGAACCGGGGTGGCCAGGCCGGGTCACGCGATAGGTACACGTGTCACTGTGCCCAATAAATGCAAGCGATCCATCACTCAAGCAAAACGCATCTTTTGCCGCTTGCGCCGCGGGCAAAAAAGCCTCGCCTTCCAAACCGGGTGGCGCGGCGTGATCCGACTCTGTCATGGAACTCATCCCTCTCGGCTGTCGTTCGTGGAAATTCGCGACGCGGGCAGCAATCTGCCCGATTCTAGCATCTTGCGGCGGGGCTGTCAGCATCGGTTCATGCCTATATGACGCACAGAAGCGTGAGTACAATGTCATAGTCGCCCACGCGTAGGCCGCAGAACGCCATCAGGTGAATCATGGCCAGATTGCGTACGCCGGTGGGTCGACTCAGATGTCCCCCCGAGAAACGCTATCCGGGCGTTCTGGGGTACTTGCTTCCGTCCGGGGTGGCCAATACCCTGGGGGCCGTGAGCGCACTCTGGCGACCGGATGAGTTTCTGGACAGCGCGGGACGGGACTGGGCGGGCACGCAGTGACGTGCCCGCCCTACAATGGACACTCCTTCGTCCTCCCCTCAAACCACTCGTAAAACTCCTGATTCGGCACGTCCTCGGAGCCGAGGAGGAGGGGGGAGTAGGAATGCCCGGAGACGTAGGCGAGGTGGGACTCGAGCGCGTTCTGGTCGGTCAGCTTGTCTATCTCCAGCAGGTGCCTTAGCGACGAGTCAGGCACACGATCCTTGTCTTCCGGCGGCACCGCGCAGAGCCAGACCATCCGGTGGACATCATCTCGCGTTAGCCCGAGCTTCGGGTAATCGCCCTCGATGTGCCTGGCCAGTTCGTTGTCCTGATCGCCGTAGTCCACAACGAACTTCTCCAGCGTGTCCACCGCGTCCGCCAGGAAGACACCCAAAGCAACCGATAGGTTATAGATCTTGCCGGCGGCGATGATGGCGGCGTCGTCCGAGGCCCCGCCCCCCAGGCGGTCGCGAATGTAGATGTAGCGAATGCGGTCTCCCCGCTTGTCCGGCCCTGGATCATCCACGATCAGGCCTTCTCGCCGGAAGGACTCGACTCGGTCGGCGTGCGCGCCCTGTGAGAGCTGGTCGCCATCGAGACCCATCGCGTGCATGACCTCGCAGTCAACGAAGTAGAGCCGGCCCCCGCCGATGCGCATGCCTGTGCGCTGCTCCACCTCAAGCCTGACGTCGGAATCGTCGCGCAGTCCGCCGAGATAGAGGCCACGCAGCACATCCTCGGCGTCGACCTCGATGTGCCTCAGCAGCCCGCACCCGATCAGCCCCTCGCCATCATCGTTCACGAGCGTGCGCCGAGCGTCGCCGCTCATCGCGTGGTCGGCCCAGTCGCACACCTCGTCAATGAGCCTCTGGCGCTGTTCGGCGACGACGTCCGGGTTACGCCCGAGCGCGGTGACGA